>Ga0233425_10008714_pt1 | contig 13278 bp, 7 predicted proteins | sample Watercolumn_Towu_2_FD_181712 | JGI IMG/M metagenome (GOLD analysis project Ga0233425, IMG submission 181712) | Freshwater microbial communities from Lake Towuti, South Sulawesi, Indonesia - Watercolumn_Towuti2014_140_MG | ecosystem: Environmental > Aquatic > Freshwater > Lake | place: Indonesia...
CAGTTTCGCCTGTCACGACCATTGCGGTCAGTGAGCCTAAACTGGTCTCTACAGACGGAAAATTGTATGCAGGCGGCAGTGCGCGGTTCTCCCTCAATGCGACCGATAATTATTCAGGGGTTGCTGCAACCGAATATATGATCGACAACGGTGCATGGATGCCCTATCAGTCTTTCAGCATCAGTTCTGACGGCAGCCATCTGATCAGCTTCAGAAGCAGGGACGCTGCAGGCAATGAGGAGGAGATCAGAACATTCAGTGTAGTGACTGACATGCTGCCGCCTTCGATTGGGAACATCTCACCTGACTCCGGAAGCAGGCAGACATCCTCATTCGATATTTCAGCTGATGTAATTGACACAGGATCGGGGATCGAGAAGGTTGAATATAAAATTGATAACACTGCATGGACCCCCTTTGTATCAGTTGACGCAGCTATTGGCAGGTATTCCGCAAGATTCAGTCCTGCCCTTGCAGATGAGGGAACACATGACATTGCTTGCAGGGCGATTGACAGGATAGGCAATATATCTTCTGCATCGTCCGTCACTTTTTCTGTTCAGCTGTTGTCAGGCACTCTGGCAGTCCAACCTGATACAGTACAGCAGGGCGGCGAGATTACCTTCTCATACAGCATCACAAACAGCTCATTAGAGGAGATGCCTGATTCAGATGTGAGTATTCATATCATTGATCCGGATAATAGCCAGACTGTCAAGGCCATTGACAGCGTCCTGAGCATTCCATCTGCTACAACAGTAACCGGCAATGCAGGCATAAACAGTTCAGATCTTGCAGGTAAGACATATACAGCAGAGCTGGTTCTGACCTCAAAGGCTATTGCTCAACCAAGACTTCTTGCCAATACGCAGTTTGCAGTACAAGGAGGAGGTCTTGAGGCAGAAAAAAGAGTGGTCGACACCACAAATCTTCTTGTATGGATAAACGGAGATTGTTATGAAGATGACCATGCCGCAAGAAATGGCGATAACCCGGACAGATGTGTCCGGCTGGATCAGATAAAAAAGAGGCTGAATAAATATTCTGATGATAACCACATTGTTTTCGACAGGAAGGACTTTCAGAGAGAGCTGCGTAATCCCTATTTTACGGATATACTGATCATCGGTGATCATCAGCCCATTGAGGACCATTTCATTGCTGAACTGAGAGAGAAGGTCTACTCTGGTACTGGCATAATATCATCTCTCTGGAGCGATCGCAGAAAGGATGAGTCAGGTGATGCTGCAGAGTTATTGTTCGGCATAATAGAGATTGGGAATATTCCAGGCAGTACTCATTCTGTTTACACTACTGATAGCCCTGTCACTGAACAGGGACTTATAAATGTCCATGGAACTGCCGGGAAGATCAGGGTCATAGGCAGTAGCGAGGTCGCAGGGTGGTTCATTGATGCTTATGACGATGAGAAGGACATCTCAGTTGAGAACGGAGACTCCAGACAGACAAAATCGCCGGCTGTTGTTATCAGCGAGTATGGCAGGGGCAGGGCAGTATACCTTGCTTTTGACCTTGGCGGATTGCTGAGCAGCAGAAATTATGCCCAACTGTCTGACCTTATAGGTCAATCCGTATCTTATGTTCATGGACATGCTGAGTATCCAGTCAATCACGCCGGTCAATTCGTACCTGTAGAGATAGTGATGAATAATCTCGGCAGCGATCTTGATGCAAATCTTTCCGAAACTTATCCCAGGGACATTAAAATTTATGACATTCAGACTGGCAGATGGATTTCCGGGAATCCCTGGATCAGATACAGTCATCTGAAGCCGCTGGAATCGAAAAGGCTGCTCTATTATGCACTTCTTCCTGACAGTTCAGGCAGTTATGCCCTGACAACAGGGGTCAGCTATCAGGAGAACGGCAGGTACAGGCTGCTCAAGAACCTTGATCTTGTTCTTGATGTCCGGGTGGACTCGGCAGCTCTTTTATCTGAAGTAATCGCCAAATTGAAGACCCTTAAGCTGTCCGGCAAAGACAGGCCGAGGGTCAATGATGCGGTCATGCATCTTGAGAATATCCGGAAGAGACAGAAAAGATCAGCCAGATCTGTTGATATGAACATCCACGACATACTGAAGGCAATAGACTCTATCAGGGATATCGACAACTCATGGGTTGGTCCTCTGCGTCTCCAGCTTGACGAACTCCTCAGGATTTGGCAGGGGAGGTATTATTTTGAATCGCAGTTCTGACTTGTGCTATTGGTCTCTGCATACATTCTTTTATGTTCAACGATTGGTCAGGTATAATACTGCCATTCCTTTATATCAGGATATCATCGGAGGCTGAATGCATATAGGAGTTATCGGCACTGGGTATGTTGGTCTTGTTACGGGCGCCTGTTTTGCCGAGTTCGGCGTGTCTGTCACCTGTGTTGACAAGGACGAAAAGAAGATAAGGTCCTTAAGAAAGGGCGCCATACCATTTTATGAGCCAGGGCTTGAGGACCTTGTAAAGAAGAATATAAAGAACGGCAGGCTCAGGTTCTCGACAAAGATCCATGATGCGGTAGATTCCAGCCTCGTGATATTCATAGCTGTTGGCACCCCTCCGCGCGGGGACGGTTCTGCAGACATGCGCTATGTTGAGGATGTAGCCTCTGAGATAGCCCAGAACATCAGGGGATATAAGGTCATAGTGACCAAGAGCACTGTCCCTGTGGGCACGGGCGCAAGGCTCAGGAAGATAATCTCCAGGAAGCTGAAGGAGCAGGTTGATTTCGACATAGTCTCGAACCCGGAGTTCCTTCGCGAGGGTTCTGCTATTGAGGATTTCATGAGGCCGAACAGGATAGTGATCGGCGCCTCAAGCCAGCAGGCAGCAGCCATTATGAAGGACCTCTACGGCCCCCTCTATCTTATAGAGACGCCTTTCGTCATTACCAACATAGAGACGGCAGAGTTGATCAAATACGCATCCAATTCCTTTCTTGCGGTCAAGATATCGTTCATAAATGAGATGGCAACCCTCTGCGAAAAAGTCGGTGCAGATGTACATATGGTCGCAAAGGGCATGGGCCTTGACCAGCGCATCGGCGGCAAATTTCTGCACCCCGGGCCTGGCTACGGAGGCTCATGCTTCCCCAAGGACACTCGCGCGTTGCTGACAATAGCAAGGGAACATGATGCAGGCATGGAGATAGTGAAGGCCGCGGTAGATGTTAATGAGCACCAGAAGTTTAATGCGTTCGAGAAGATAAAGAAGAACATGGGCAGCTTAAGCGGAAAGACCATTGCAGTGCTCGGCCTCTCATTCAAGCCGAACACGAATGACATGAGGGAGGCTCCTTCGATCTCGATCATCAACCACCTTCTCAAGGCAAATGCAAAGGTGAGGGCATATGATCCAATAGCAATGGAGGATGCAAAGACGGTCTTCGGGAAGGCCATAGGTTATGCAAAGAACACTTACGACTGCATGAAGGGTGCGGATGCGGTTGTTATCATTACGGAGTGGAACGAATTTCGGAATCTCGAACTCCTTAAGGTAAAGGCCCTGCTGAAGACCCCGTATTTCTTTGATCTACGCAATATCTATGAACCTTCAAAGATGAAGAAGCACGGCTTTAAATATTTCTGCGTTGGCAGGAGTTAGCCCCTTGCTTTATACTGAATATATATTTTGTTGTTTTGACGCACTTCTTGTTACGCAACTCATATTTTAAGGGCGATTAGCTCAGCGGGAGAGCACTCCCTTCACACGGGAGGGGTCACTGGTTCAATCCCAGTATCGCCCACCATTCATTTCAGTGGTTAGCCATATAATATTGATAAGGGGATGAGCCCCTTTTGTCCTAAAGCCTGACTGTTGCCAGCCCGCGTTCTGCTTGATAAAAAAGGAATAAAGAGGGTATATTACCAGACTAATTTTAGTGCGGAGGTGCTTATGTTCACAGGTTTGGCTTATGCTATGGGTGCAAATCCTCAGGCTGCCCAGGGACAGCCGGGCGGCAGCTTTATGAATCTTCTCCCACTTGTCCTTATATTCGTTGTCTTCTATTTCATGCTTATCAGGCCTCAGCAGAAGCGTGCAAAAGAGCATAAGTCAATGCTTGACAATATCAAGAAGGGCGACAAGGTCATAACCTCAGGAGGAGAGTACGGCGTTGTTGAGGAGGTGAGGACCAATACCGTTGTACTGAAGATAGCAGAGAATGTCAGGGTCAAGTACGGCAAGGCATTCATCAGCACAGTAAGAACCGATGACGAGGAGTAGCTTCAGGGGCATTTTCCCCTTTTATATTTTGATTCTGATGAGCATTACAGGTTCTGGAGGATAAATGAACAAGAGCGTTTTCTGGAGATTTCTGATGATAGGAGCAACGGTGCTTGCGGCATGCGTCTTTTTCCTGCCAAACACCCCGCTTTTCAAGAACATGCCGGAGTGGTGGCAGAAGAACATGCCTAACAAGGGCATAGTGCTCGGACTCGATCTGCAGGGAGGCCTTCATCTTGTCTTTGAGGTGGAGACTGACAAGGCAGTGGATTCAGCAGTTGACAGATATGCTTTCAATATAAGGGAGATGCTCCAGAAGAAGAAGCTCCAGGCTGATGTCAAAAAGAACGGTCTCAAGATTGAAGTTTCACCTGCAACTCAGGATGTGCTTACTGCCATTAAGGAGGGATTCAACAATCTCGATGTTTCAGCATCAGGCTCGTCTGCAGTCCTCGGTTTGAGCGACAACGAGAAGTCCTTTATCAAGGAGAATGCTGCGAACCAGGCGCTCGAGACGATAAGGAACAGGATAGACCAGTTCGGCGTTTCAGAACCCACAATTCACAGGCAGGGCGCAAACGAGATAGTTGTGCAGCTCCCCGGGGTCAAAGACCCCAAGAGGGCTATTGATCTTATCGGCAAGACCGCCCAGCTCGAATTCAAGATTGTCAATGATGAAGCCCCTGTTGCTGCACAGCTTCCTGCAACGGTTGCACCCGGAGACGAGGAGAAGCTTCTTGCAGAGTTCGGGCCGAAACTGCCTGAGGGCAGCCAGATACTCTTCGAAAAGAAGGTGAACAGGGAGACGGGTGCAGTTACAAAGTTCCCCATTCTTTTGAAGAAAGACGCCCTGCTTACCGGAGACCTCCTGAGTGAGGCAAAGGTGGCGCTTGACAACCAGTTCAGCCAGCCGAATGTCTCAATATCATTTAATCCTGAAGGCGCAAAGCGCTTTGAAGAGATAACAGGCGCCAATGTGAAGAAGCGCCTTGCCATCATTCTGGACAATACAGTATATTCTGCGCCTGTGATCCAGGAGAGGATATCCGGTGGAAATGCACAGATTTCCGGCAGTTTTTCGATGGAAGAGGCAAAGGACCTGAGCATAGTGCTGAAGGCCGGCGCTCTGCCTGCACCATTGAAGATGCTCCAGAATGTTACGGTCGGCCCTTCTCTCGGCAGCGACTCGATCGATGCGGGTAAGATGGCCGGGATCGTGGGTACGATCGCTGTGGCCCTGTTCATGATCATCTACTACAAGCTGTCAGGAGTGATAGCAGATTTTGCACTTGTTCTTAATATTGTGCTTCTCTTTGGCGCAATGGCATCGCTGAATGCAACACTGACCCTGCCCGGCATTGCAGGCATAATCCTCGCTATCGGCATGGCGGTCGACTCCAATGTCCTGATGTTCGAGAGGATGCGTGATGAGCTGAGGGCCGGCAAGACTCCGCGTTCGGCTGTGGATTCAGGATACAAAAAGGCCTTCTGGACGATCTTTGACTCCCACATCACAACTTTGCTGACCGCTGCAGTCCTGTTCCAGTTCGGCACAGGCCCGATCAAGGGTTTTGCAGTGACACTAAGCCTTGGCGTTGCGATAAATCTTTTTACTGCGCTGATCGGCACAAAATCCGTCTTTGACCTTATCAATTCCAGGCGAGACGTAAAGAAGCTGAGCATTTAGGAGGAACCATGATAGAACTGATAAAGAACACAAATATAGATTTCCTCGGCAAGAAGAAGATAGCGCTTGTGCTCTCTTTGATAATTTCGACAATAGGGCTTTTTGCCATGTACCAGATAGCCCATAACAGGGCCAATCTCGGCATTGACTTTGCCGGAGGCACCTCTGTTCAGCTCAAGTTCGAAAAACCTGTAAAGGTCCATGATATCAGGCTTGCACTGGAAGAAGGCGGTCTCAAGGACTTTGATCTTCAGGAACTGACAGGTGAGAACAAGGTGCTTATAAGGGCAAAGAACATAGAGATCCAGCTTGGCAAGGTATCTGAGCAGATCACCGGCATCATAAGCCAGAAGATGTCTGACAATAAGTTCGTTGTGGATTCGACCACAGAGATAGGGCCAAAGGTAGGAGGTAAGCTCAGGGCTGATGCAGGCATGGCAATTGTATTTGCAACTGTCGGCATTCTTGTATATATTGCGATAAGGTTCAGGCTCAACTTTGCAGTCGGTGCAACAGTCGCCACCTTCCATGACGTTACTGCAGTGCTTGGGATCTTCTACCTTATGGGTAAGGAGATAAATCTTATCCTCGTGACAGCCCTGCTCACAATTGCAGGTTATTCATTGACAGATACTGTTGTTGTCTTTGACAGGATCAGGGAAAACCTCCGCACGAGACTTAAGGACCCCATCGAGAGCGTTATGAACCTCAGCATCAACGAGGTGCTGTCGCGCACTATCGTCACTTCACTTACCGTCATGCTCACATCCATCGCGCTCTTCTTTTTCGGGGGCGAGGTGATCCATGATTTCAGCCTTGCAATGATACTGGGCGTTCTGATCGGCACATATTCTTCAATTTTTGTTGCAAGCCCTATCGTTGTCCTCTGGGACAGGCTCAAGACCTCTTCCAGAAAAAAATAGCTCATGTCATGCTGCAGGTGATATCTTTTTATTGCTGTTCATCGGTCGCCTGCAGCGGTTCGAGTGATGCATAGGCGCTGGGTCGTCAAGAAGACCAATCCCGAATATATATCCTACCTTGTCAACGCTGCCTCAGTCTCTCCTCTTTTTGCACAGATACTCGTAAGCCGTAATATAAGTACGGCTGCAGGGGTCAGGGATTTTGTCGATGCAGGGATGCTGAAGATGTCGGATCCGTTCGATATCCCGGGCATGAGACAGGCAATCGAAAAAATAAAGGCGGTACGCAGCAGCGGCGGTAACATGCTCGTCCACGGCGACTATGATGCTGACGGCATAACTGCTACTGCAATAATGGTTGAGGCCCTTGTCAGGTCAGGCATTGATGTCCGCTATTTCATTCCGCACAGGATTACCCATGGATATGGGTTCAACAATGCAGGCGTTGAAGCTGCCCGCAGTGCAGGAGCAAAGCTGATCCTTACGGTCGACTGCGGCATAGGGTCCTTTGAGGCTGCAGAATATGCCAGAAGCCTCGGCATTGATGTGATCATCTCAGACCATCATGAACCTGTAAGGAGAGAACCTTCAGATCCGGAAGGACCAGGATTTCTGCTTCCGAATGCTGCGGCTGTGATAAATCCGAAATGCTCTCCCTCTTCTGACGGCCTTGATATCCTTTCGGGTGCAGGCCTCGCCTTCAAAATATCACATGCAATGGCCCTCGACAGAGATATCCCTTTTCTGGAAGATGATCTTGTGCAGCTCCTGGACCTTGCTGCGCTCGGCACTATTGCTGACGTTGTCCCTCTTATCGGCGAGAACAGGATGATGGTAAAGGATGCCATGCAGTATATCCAGGGGGGCAGCAGGCCCGGTCTCCTGGCATTGAAAACAGCAGCAGGTCTGGACGGCAGAAAATTGAGGGCAAACTCCCTCTCGTTCAGTCTTGTGCCGAGGATAAATGCGGCAGGAAGGGTCTCCGACGCCAACGATGTCGTTAAGCTCCTTCTCAGCAGGTCAGAGGAAGAGGCAGAAGAGCTTGCATCATGGGTAGACAGCCTTAACACTGATCGGCAGAAAATCGAAGAATCCGTCTATTATGAAGCACTGGAGATGCTTAAGGCATCTCCTCCTGATGGGGTTGCAGTGCTTGCAAAAGAGGGCTGGCATCCTGGTGTGATAGGCATTGTCGCATCAAAGATAGCTGAAGCATTCCATATGCCTGCATTCATATTCTCTGTCAGTGACGGCATTGCAAAGGGTTCCTGCCGCAGCGTTAAGGATTTTGATGTCTGCAGGGCACTTGGAGACTGCGGTGATATTCTGCTTGCTTATGGAGGGCATAAGCAGGCAGCAGGCCTCAAACTGAGAGCTGATGACATTGATACATTCAACAGCATGATGCGGAAGATCGTGCGGAGGGACATGCCGGAAGAGTATATGCCTGAACTGGAGATACACGCAGGCGCAAGGCTTGATGAGGTCAGCAGGGGTCTTCTCCAGGAGCTTGACCTTCTCGAACCTTTCGGATGCGGCAATCCTGAGCCTGTGCTCGGCTCAAAGGAGCTGTCTGCAATAGACCCGAGGATAGTCGGGACTGGCCATCTGAAGCTTAAGCTGAATAACGGGACAGTATCCCATGATGCCATAGGTTTCAATATGGGACAGCATATTGATGACCTGAGCAGTTACATAAGGGTTGATGCCGCTTATACGCCTTCATGGAATGAATGGAACGGGAACCGCTATGTCCAATTGGTCCTGAAAGGGCTGAGACCGAGCAGATAATATTTTGTATCAATTCTCCCCTTTGATATAATAATTCCAGTTGCCTCTGTGATCATTCACCATTTTTGCAGAACAAGGGCGCTGCATAGGCAGCAGTATTCACAGTCATTTAATGAAATTTAGTTATCAGGTCAAAGGAGGATACCTGGATGAAGACAATTTTTTCTGTTATCGTTGCTGTACTGCTCTCATTGCCTGCTGGGCCTGCATCGGCCATAGTCACGGGAAAAGATCATGTTCCCGGTCAGCTGATAGTGGGTCTTAAGGCAGGAGCACATATCACTGCAACAGCTGCTGCCGCCAGGTTTGGCGGCAAGGTCGTGAAGGAAATCAAGGGAGAGGCGATACTTCTCCAGTTCCCGACTGATGCTGATGCAGGGGCAGCTGAGAAGGTGCTCGTGCGTTTGAGCGATGTAGGTTTTGTCGAGAAGAACGGTATAGTCAGGATACCGCCGGTCATCGGGAACGGGGCTGCATTCAGGGCGCCTGAAGCAGGCAGTGCAAGCGTTTCGACTGATGCAGGGGTTCAATACCAGTGGCACCATACAGTTATCAGAAGGACCGCTGCCTTTACAGACCCTGCCCCTGCAACTCCGGTGACGGTCGCTGTGATAGATACAGGTGTCGACTATAACCACCCTGATCTTTCTGCAGCCGGCAAGGTGATCAAAGGCAAAAATGCTGTTGGTAACAATACGGACCCTTACGATGACAATGGTCACGGCACCCATGTAGCGGGCATTATCGCTGCTTCAAAAGGCAATGGCCAGTACGGAGAGGGAGTATGTCCGAAATGCAGGATCTATGCAGTCAAGGTGCTTGATTATGACGGTTCAGGCTCCTGGTTCGATGTTGCGGCAGGTATGGCTGACGTTGTGGCTAATAAGTCTACCTATAACATTAAAGTCGCGAATATGAGCCTTGGCGGGGGGCAGAGTGCAACTATAGCAACCCAGGTCACTGCCATGAAGACCGCAGGCATAGCGCTGGCCGCAGCAGCCGGAAATGATAATTCGACTGATACGACTTATGCATGGCCCGGAGCAGACCCTAATGTGGCCTTCAGGGTCATGGCAACAGAGCATAATGACTGCCGGACCTATTTTTCCAACTACAGCCCTGCAGCCAATCCCGGCCTCTTCAATATAGCTGCCCCAGGATACGATATACTTTCCACATATCCGGATGCCCAGTACCGGACCCTTTCCGGCACCTCGATGGCAACCCCTGTTGTGGCAGGTGCTGCAGCTCTTGTATGGTCGAAATTCCCTGCAGACTCGATGGACGAACTTATCACGAGGGTGCTCAACGCGAGCGCCACAACAAGCTGCGGCTTCAATGTGGCCACAAAACGGGTCAATCTCGCAAAGGCGATTGGCATTGGAGAGACCGGCATAATAGGCAGACTGCTCGATCCGTTCACCGGCAAGGCGGTCAGCCCCCAGAGCACCGCGACAACGGCAAAGCTGATGAACGGGGCAACGGAGCTCGGCACTGACGCTTCAACCAAGGGCGGATTTTATGAGATCAAAGGGCTTTCAGCTGCCACAGGCAGAACGCTGAAAGGCGTAAAAACAGGGGCAGTCAATGATAACTATCTCAGGAAGGAGATCGCAATAACTGCCGGCAAGTTTGCAGGCCCATACACTGATGCCTTCCCTGTCAGCAGGGCAGCAGGCAATGCGACCATAACCCTTGACTGGAAGAGTACTCAGCCGATAATTCCGATGGCAGACTGCACAACAGGCTGCAAGCTCGGCTGGGAACTGGACCTCACTGTCAAACTCCCTGACGGCACATGGATCATTCCTTATTATATGGACCCGTTTAACTGGCCGGGTGAGCTTATGACAGCACCGTATGTGAAGAGCCCGAGGGATTCCTATATTGACTATGAACCTCTCGAGACAATTGTCATAGGTAATCTCGCTGCGAACGGGGCCTATCAGGTGGTCGTCGTCAATCAGGGGGATGGCTTAATTTATTACAATCCTGATACTAAGGTTTACGGTTTTGGTTTTAACCCTGCCTGGACAGGAGCGGGCGCTTCCGTTCAGGTATATAGTGCCGCTGCCCCTCTGACAGGCGGAGGTTATACGGCCCAGCCCGCATCCTGCGCTGCAGGATACTACTGGCATGTCGGGACAATAACAAAGTCTGGAAGTGCGTATACCTGGACAGGAGTGAACACATGTAAGGCCACGCTGCCTTAATTCCAGAGTTCTTGAGCCCGGGACATTAGTCCAATGGCATTGCAACACTCAGAGAGGGCCGGGAAATTTGTATTTCCGGCCCTTTTCGATTTTATAGCAAAATTTCAAAAAAATCTTGACAGTATAAAAATAAATAAGGTAGATTTGCTCCTATATATATTTCAAACTTGGGAGGGGCAAATGAAGAGGCATATCTTGTTTTATCTCTGCAGTACCATAATTCTCACTTTCTTTATTTTCAGTTCAGGCGCTTTTGCTATCAATGATCCGCTTTCAGATCCATACGATACAAGAGGGTTCGATCAGAACCGACTGACTGTAAGTATTGCAGACTTTGAGCACATTGATCCCTACAGCGGCGGCTTGACTCTAAGTTTTGAGGATTTGCATGTACCGGGCGATGCCGGATTAGACTTGATTATTCAACGAGTCTATAATTCAAGAGTGCTTTGTGGTGTATATGTTACAGATGCGGTTACAAATAAATCTACGTGCTTGACCGTAAATGAAGATTCATGGGTAGGCCGAGGTTGGAATATTCATTTTGGAAGACTGCAAATTAATGCTAATACGTACACAATCGAATTGCCGGATGGTTCGAAGCATGAGGCATATCCTATTCCAAGTAGTCCAAAAAAGAAGACTAAGGAATATTGGATTGTAGAATCCCAGCTTGTTAATAACTCAACTATTTATATTCTGACATTTACGGATGGAAAGAAAATATACTTTGAAAGTCGAAACGGTGGCTATCGCGCGACGAAGATCGAAGATATTTTCGGAAATACTATTTCAATAAGTTATTATGGACCCACTCCTCCTTCCTACCAGAAAGAATATGAGGGTGCAATCAAAACAGTAACTGTCAAAGGGGCCAATGAAATCGTTGGCCGGACGTTCAATTTTGTGCTTACGCCGACGATAATTGGTGGCAGATATAGATTGAGTAAAATAACAGGTTCTTGCGACCCAGACGTACCGGGCAATACAGCTGCAACGTGCAAGACATATGATTATTTGAGTTATGTTGATCCAAATAGAAATGCCTCATATAATGATACTGCTTTGTTACAGAATGTTATATCTAACGATGGGGGGAAGTGGACGTTTGCATATGATACGACAAAGCCACAGCCTACCTATCCGGCCAGATTTGACATTAAAACTGTGACAACGCCGCAGAATGGAGTAATAGACTATTCGTATCAATTTACACTTGGCCCGACACCTCCAATAGGCTACATGCCTGTTTCCAATAAAACAGCTCATTATTACAACTACAATGATTCAGTTGTCGATCCGCGCACCGGCACTTGGGAATTTAAATATTTTCAGGGAACCAATATGGAGGAGACACATGTTACTGATTCATGTGGCAGATTAACAAAGTACCGCCATTTTACTCCTTTGAGCGTTGCTAATGGCTCGATTTGGAAAACCGGCCTGCTAATATCAAAGGAAGTTGCTAATGAAGAGAAAATTTCGTACGATTGGATCCAGTCAAGTGACTATATTTCTACTGACCCGCTTATTGGTTATAATGGGAGAGATTACTTCATCTATGTGTCCTATCTTTCCAAACAGACCCTCTCGCGTGGCGGTTACACATATAGCACATCATATGGCAATTTTGACAACTTTGGAAATCCCAAGCTTATTACTGAAACTGGCGCTGGAAATAAGTCAAGGGTCCGGACGATTGCTTCATACTGGAATAACATAGCGAGGAACATCGTCAAGGGCAAGCCTGATTATGAAACGATATCAGGCTCTTTTCCCGGGAGCTATAATATTGATTATGTTTACAATCCCACAACAGGGGCACTCGAAACCATTAATAAATATGGGGTCACAACAAATTATGCGTATTACCCTGATGGAAATCTTAAGACAGTTACTGATGCAAATAACAATGTTACGACCTATGAATGGAAATACGGAAGATTTTCGAAAAGAACACATAATCCATTAGATAAAGCAGCTTTCTCTATAAACAGAGATATAGGCCCGATGGGCGTTGTCAATTACATTGTAGACGGGAATGCCAGAACAACTACTTATAAGTATGATCCGGAACTTAGATTGACAGATATTATCTATCCGACAGTTTCACTGGCCTTTGCTGGAACACCAGTACAACCCAACCAAAGTAAGATTGATTATTTTCTCAATAGTTCTGCAGCCCTCCCTTATAAGAAGGAAGATAGGGGAGGTTTTACTACGACTACTACGTTTGACAGATTTGGCAGAATCAGAGAAACAAGTAACAGTAGAGGAGTTGTAGAAAGCGCAGTTAGCGGTGGTCTAGTTTGTTTGGACAACTGGAAGCAGTTTTTAAGTGATAAGCTGCTCTGCCTCATGCCGCTACCTGCATCTTTGGTAGTGTAGTCCAGTAAACATCATCCGGCGTTCTTCGGTCAAG
>Ga0233425_10008715_pt1 | contig 13275 bp, 5 predicted proteins | sample Watercolumn_Towu_2_FD_181712 | JGI IMG/M metagenome (GOLD analysis project Ga0233425, IMG submission 181712) | Freshwater microbial communities from Lake Towuti, South Sulawesi, Indonesia - Watercolumn_Towuti2014_140_MG | ecosystem: Environmental > Aquatic > Freshwater > Lake | place: Indonesia...
CCCCCCTTCTTGAGCGACATCAACGCTACCCCCGGCTCTTGCAGGACCGGACCCGCCACAGGCACGCCGGCTGCGGCCTCCACCACCCACGCGCTGTTGGCAAGCGCCCCCTCGGCAAGGGGCAGTGAGCGCAGCACCCCCTTGTACGTGAGCACGTAGGAGAATCCCTCCCTGTCCAGTGCGAGCCCCAGGACTCCGCCCGGCAGCTCCTGCTCTCCGAGATCCAGCTTCTCGTCCTTGGCGAGCAACCCGCTGTTGCCGACCGGCACGACCCCGACGACCCGTGCCCCCGACCCGGTCGGCACCACGAGCCTGCCCGTGCCTTCGTGCCGCAGCACTCCCAACCCCTCCGGCAGCGGGCCGATCTCGAGCGGCAGAGATGCCGGTTCCTTCCCGGGAAGCACCTGCCAGACGGCCTCGGTGGTCGTCCAGGCCACTGCCCCGGAATCACAGGCGGCGATTGAGCCCGTCAGCTCCCCCTCGATGTTGATCTTCCCTTCCGGCCACCCGGTCCACGGTACCCCGTCGCCATCGTACGCGAACACCGTCCCGCCCGCAGCCACGACGACCAATCCTTGTCGAGTCACGGCCGGCGCAGGCGGGAATCCGCCCGCAGACAAGCCGTCATCCCCGCCCCCGTCATTGCCCGCAGCGCCCTCCGGTTCCCCGCCCTCGGTTGTCCCGTCCTGCGCTCCGGTTCCGGCAAGCAGCTCGACCTCCCAGGCGGGGGCAACGCCGTTCCCGGGTGCGACGGCACCGCGGGCAACGAGGAAGAGCTTTCCGTCCTGCGACCGCCTCGTGAAGAAGAACCGCCCGTCCGTTCCCGCGACCGGGGCCGACAGCACGCTGCCTGCAAAGTCCACTTCGGCCAGCACGCACCCGCCGTCCTTCTCGAGCTGCCCGTTCTCGATGCTGCAACATGGCTCTCCGGCACCGGTGGAACAGGGGGGAACCACGTAGCCGAAGGTGTGGTGGAAGCAGAGCCCCTCCTCGCAGAGCGGAAACGCCTGGTCGCACGCCTTCTCCGGGCCGCAGGAGGAGAGGTCCGGGTCACGGAAGCAACCGCCGGCAGCGACGGATGCGGCCAGAAGCAGCAGAACTGTTTGGATTCTCGCATTCATGTGGATGAAGGTATCCGCACGGCTCGGCTCCGTCAAGTTCCCTCCCCGCATCGAAGCGACCGCGGTCTTTCGTGGTTGAATGCGAGGGGTGATTGGGGTAGCGTAGTGCCCCGGCCCACTCAGCGGAGGTTGTCGAATGAGGCCTCTCAGGACGTTCTTCGTCGAACCCAATCTGCCGGCCCGGCTGGCGGTGCTCAAAGATCTGGCATACAACGTACGCTGGACTTGGAATCCTCCGATGCGGGAGCTGTTCCGTCGCATCGATGACGTGCTCTGGGAAAGCAGCGGCCACAACCCGGTGCGGATGCTGGGCATGGTCGAGCCGTCGCGCTACCAGGCCCTGCTGGAGGACGAGTCGTTCCTCTACCACCTCGACAAGGTGGAGCAGGAGTTCAAGGAGTACATGGCCGGCGAGAATACCTGGTTTGCCAAGGCCCACCCGGACATCAGGGGCCCGGTGACCGCGTACTTCTCAGCCGAATTCGGCGTGGCCGACAGCGTGCCGATCTTCAGCGGCGGTCTGGGCGTCCTTGCCGGCGACCACCTCAAGTCCGCCAGCGACATGGGCGTGCCGATCGTGGGCGTGGGGCTCGCGTACCAGGAAGGGTACTTCCGGCAGTACCTCAACCCGGACGGCTGGCAGCAGGAGACCTATCCGGTCAACGACTTCCACACCATGCCGTTCACCCGCGTGCTCGATGATGCCGGCAAGCAGATCGAGATCTCCATCCCCTTCCCCGGGCGCCAGGTCAGGGCGTACGTGTGGCAAGTGGCCGTGGGCCGGAGCCGGTTGCTCCTGCTCGATTCGAACCACCAGGACAACAGCGAGCACGACCGCCGCATCACCGGTCAGCTCTATGGCGGTGACCAGGAAACCCGCATCCAGCAGGAGATCATCCTCGGGATGGGGGGCGTGAGGATGCTCGAGCGGCTCGGGATCCACGCTCCGGTCCTCCACTCCAACGAAGGGCATGCGGCGTTCCTGATCCTCGAACGGATCCGACAGTTCGTCGTCGGCCAGGGGGTGCCGTTCCCGGTGGCCCGGGAAGCAGCCCTGGCGGGAGTCATCTTCACGACGCACACCCCGGTCCCCGCAGGGATCGACGTGTTCCCGAGGCACCTGGTGGAGCGCTACTTCGCGGACTACGTGCACGAAGTCGGAATCGACATGGAGACCCTTCTCCAGATCGGCCGTGTCGACCCGCACGACATTTCGCCCGGCTTCAACATGGCGGTCCTGGCGGTCCGGCTGTCCTATGCCACCAACGCGGTGAGCCGCCTGCACCGCACGACCAGCCGCCAGATGTGGAAGAACGTGTGGCCGGGCATTGCCGAGAACGACATTCCCATCGGCCACGTGACCAACGGCATTCACATCCCGTCCTGGGTATCCGTGGACATGGGAGGACTGTTCGACCGGTACCTCGGCCCGCGGTGGCGTGAGGATCCCAGGGACCGCCTGCTCTGGGAACGGGTCGACAACATCCCCATGGAGGAGCTGTGGCGCACCCACGAGCGGCGCCGGGAGAGACTTGTCGCGGCCGCCCGGCATAAGACCCGGGATCGCCTCACCCGCCATGGTGCCACGGCCCGAACCCTCGAGGCCGCCAGCGAAGTGCTCGATCCGGAAGCGCTCACCATCGGGTTCGCACGCAGGTTCGCTCCGTACAAGCGCGCCACCCTCCTGCTCCGGGACATCGACCGCCTGATCCGCATCGTGGGCGACCGCCACCGCCCGGTCCAGTTCCTCTTTGCCGGCAAAGCGCACCCCCGGGACCAGTTCGGCAAGGAGCTGATCCGAACCATCACCCAGGCCATGCGGCGCGTCGAGTTGTCCAACCGCATCGTGTTCCTCGAAGACTATGACCTCAACATCGCCCGCTACCTGGTGCAGGGGGTCGACATCTGGCTCAACAACCCCCGTCGCCCCAAAGAGGCCAGCGGAACGTCCGGCATGAAAGCCGTGGCCAACGGTGCCATCCATCTCAGCACCAAGGACGGCTGGTGGGCCGAGGTCGATTCCGAAGGGCTCGGCTGGACCATCGGTGCCGGCGAGGAATACCCCGAGGAGCTGCACGACTACGCGGACGAAGTCGAAAGCAAGGCCCTCTATGACCTCCTGGAAAATGAGATCGTCCCCCTGTTCTATCGCAGGGCCAAGGACGGCATCCCCAGAGGCTGGGTCCAGCGCATGAAGAAGTCCATGAAGGAGCTGTGCCCGGTATTCAACTCCAACCGCATGGTGCGCCAGTACACCGAGAAGTACTACCTCCGCTCCCTTCAGCAGGTGAAGCTGCTCCACGCGGAGTCCCTCGACCCCGCCCGGCGCCTGGCCGAGTGGAAGCAGGTGGTCCGGGCGAACTGGCCCCGCATCCACGTCAGCCGGCTCGAAGTGGACATCGGAGAACGCACCCTCGTGGGCTCCACCGGCAGCATCCGCGCCTGGATGGACATCGCACCGCTGCTTCCGCAGGACATCAACATCGAGGTCGTGTACGGCAGGATCAACGAGAACTTCGATATCCAGGAATCCGGTGCCGTCCCGATGCGCTACGAGAGCACGGACGAGCACAACCACTCCCTGTTCCGCGGGATCATCCCCTGCACCACGAGCGGGAAGATCGGGTTCGCCATCCGAATCCTCCCCCGGCATCGCGACCTGCCAAACCCCTACCAGATGGGTCTCGTCAAGATCGTGGAAGCCTGAGCCGCCGGGCTTTCGCAGGTCCCGCTATCCCTTCCGGTAGGTGCGCCGGTCGTCCCGGCACAGGAGCTGCACCGCGTGCTGGCCGGTCAGGATCGACGTGGGAACGCCGCCCCCCGGGATGGTCCACTGGCCCGCCATGTAGAAGGAGCGGAGCCCCGGCAGGCGCCGCGGCAGACTCGACATCAGAGCGGCCGGTTCCGGCAGGAACCCTTCGTAGGCGCCGCGGTCGTTGCGGGTGTAGCGCCACGTGGTCCACGGCGTTGCCACATCGGTCACGGCCACCCCATCGGCCAATGCCGGCACCCATCGGACCAGCCGCTGGCGCAACAGCTCGGCCACCCGCTCTTTCTCCTCGTCGTAGCGGGCCCGGTCCTTTCTCAGCTCCGCCCAGTGCTCCCACGTGGTCTCGACCGAGGCTTGCAGCGAGGCCTTGCCTGCCTCCGGAACGAAGGCCCCGTAGTTGAACGTCCGCATGAGGAGGAAGGGGTTGTCGAGGCCCCCCACGGATAGCGGGGTCTCCAGCCTCACCGTCCACGTCGGAGCATATCCCTCGAGCGGGTTCATCAGCCCCCAGTGGACGACGAACAGCGGACGGAAGATCCCCCAGCTCCGGTAGGCCTTCTCCAGCATCGGAGGCAGGTACTTGCCGTCCAGCATGTCGAACAGAACCGACCGTCCATCCGCTGCCGAAATCACGGCGTCCGCCCGGTGCTCGGTCCCGTCCTCGAGCCGCACTCCGACCGCGTGCCCCCGCTCCACCAGGATTCTCGCCACCGTGCTCCGGTAGTGGACCTCGCCCCCGTCATCGAGCAGCTTCTTCTCCATCGCCCGGGCCACGGCAAGCGAACCGTCGGCCGGCATGGCGAGCTTCCCCTCGGACAACTGCGCCAGGATCCACCCCATGAACCAGACCGGCACCTCCGGGAAGAAGAGGCTGCCGACGATGCCGCCGACGAGCGGATCCTCGAACGACTTGCCGAAGTCCCGGAGCGGGCCCCCAAATGATCCCCCGAAGTACTTGAGCACCTTGCGAAGCCTCCAGAAGAACCGGATCCTGTCCAGGACCGTCTGCATCTCGGGAGGCTTGTCCATGCCCCCGCCCATGGCGACATTGCCCCGAAATGCTTTCGCACACGCCATCAGCATGGCGACCTTCTTCGCATCGGCCGGCGATGCCCGCACGAGGTCCGCTTCGAGCCGCCCCAGGTCCCCCGTCACGTCGATCCGCTCCCGGCCCCCCTCGTCCTCGACCCGGATGTACCGGTCGACCGGAATGAGCCGGATTCCCGGCAGGATCCCGACCTGCCGGTACGTGTCGAAGTACGGGTCTCCCTCGCGGGCCCCCATGAACCAGTGCATCCCGCCGTCGAACAGGTACCCCTTGCGCTTCCAGGCCGCCAGCACGCCGCCCGGAACGGCCGCATGCTCGAACACGGTGGCCCCGTACCCGTTTCTGCGGGCGTGAATGGCAGCGGAAAGGCCGGCAAGCCCGGCACCGATCACGATCACGTTCCTGGTCATTGGCCTCCTTCCCTGGCCGGGGCACCGGCAGCCAGAACCGCCCCGTCAGGTGAGAATACAGCGGAAGTCACCCGTCCGTGAAGCGATATCGTCACCGCGCATTCCTAGGACACAAGCCAGAGCCAACCGGCGGTCACCGCCAGCGTCAGCACCGTGACCGGGATTCCCACGCGGGCATGCGTGGTCCATCGGATCCGCACGCCCATCCGCTCGGCCTGGTCCACGACGATGATGTTGGCAATCGACCCCACGATGAACAGGTTCCCGGCCAGCGTGGATGCCAGCGCCAGCAGGTAGCCAGCGCTGTCTCCCGAGGCCGACGGCAGCAGCAGCATCACGGCGGGAACGTTCGACACCAGGTTGGACAGCACCACGGTCAGCCCGAACAGCCACGCCGGATGGGCCGCACGGATGCCGGCCTCCTCCACCCCGCCCATCATCCGCGCCAGGTTTCCCGACGACATCATCACGTGGTTGACCACGAACAATGCCACGAACAGGACCAGGAGCTGCCAGTCCACCAGCGAAAGGAACTCCCGGGACCGCATCTTCCGGGAGCACAAGAGCAGTCCCGCCCCCGCCATCGCCACAAACTCCCGAGGCACCGGTGCGAACAGGAACGCCACTACCAGCACCGCCAGCACGCCCCCCCCCTTGGCCGATTCCCAGCGGTCAAAGGGCGGTGCCTGCGACCCTGCCGACAGCACCGTCTCCTTCTCCCATCGAAACCGATGCAGCCGCACGATCACTGCCCAGGTCAGGAACAACCCCAGCAGCGACGGCACGCTGGCCGCGGCCAGGTACCCCGCAAACGACAGGTGCATCACCTGCCCGATCAGCATGTTCTGCGGATTGCCGATCAGCGTGGCGGCCGAACCCACGTTGGCCGAGCACGCCAGTGCCAGCAGGAACGGCACCGGATCCAGCCGCCTCCTCGCACAGGCCTCGACCAGCATCGGGGCCATGGCCAGGCAGACGATGTCGTTGGCCAGCAGGGCCGACAACACCCCGGATACCGCCACCAGGATCGCCAGCAGCGCCGGAGGGGACACCTGCATCGCTCCGATTCGCCGAACCACCTCGGAGTAGAACCCTCCCATCCGGAACTGTGACGACACCACCATGAGGGCAAACAGCAGCGCCATGGTCGGAGTGTCCACCGCATCCCAGACCCGGGGCATCTCGATCCGCCCGCCAACCACCAGCGCGATGGCACCGAGCAGCGCCACCCCCGTCCGGTCCAGGGCCAACCCCGGAATCCGGCCCACCACCATCCCAAGGTAGACCACGATGAAAACAGCCAGCACCAGGAGGTCCATTCGCCACCCCGTCGACGCTCCCCCATTCTGCCCCCGATTCCACGCAAGGCAAGCAGATCTGCCTTGTCAACGATGCATGCCTTGCCTACGATGACGGCCGACCGGCACGTGATCGATCGGTGGCGGTCCCGAAGGTCAGCGAGCTGAGGGCCCATGAAACGAGGAGGCCTCTGATGCCGAATCCTACGACGTTGCCCGCCTGGAAAGACCTTTCCGCCCACTTCTCCGAGGTGCGCAGCCGACACATGCTGGACCTGTTTGCGGCAGATGCAGACCGCTTCGAGCGCTTCTCACTCGAGCTCGACGACCTGCTTCTCGACTTCTCGAAGAACCGCATCACGGAGGAAACCGTCTCCCTTCTCGTCCGGCTCTCAGAAGAGGCCGGGCTGCGGGGGGCTATCGACCGGATGTTCTCGGGGGACCGGATCAACTTCACCGAGGGGCGCTCCGTGCTCCACGTGGCCCTGCGAAACCGCAGCAATCGCCCCATCCTCGTGGACGGCAAGGACGTCATGCCAGGAGTCAACGAGGTCCTCGCCCGCATGCGTGCCTTCAGCGAGTCGCTTCGCTCCGGGCAGTGGAAGGGCGCCACGGGAGAAGCCATCACCGACGTGGTGAACATCGGAATCGGCGGCTCGGACCTGGGGCCGGTCATGGTGACCGAGGCGCTGCGGCCATACTGGTCAGGAATCACGCCGCACTTCGTGTCCAACGTGGACGGCACCCACCTGGCCGAGACGCTCCGCCGCGTCCGCCCGGAATCCACGCTGTTCCTGGTAGCCTCCAAGACCTTCACCACGCAGGAAACCCTGATGAACGCGACCGGCGCCCGAAAGTGGCTGGTCGATTCTCTCGGCGACGCCGCAGTCGCAAGGCACTTCGCCGCCCTCTCGACCAACGCACCGGAAGTGAGCCGGTTCGGGATCTCCACGGAAGTCATGTTCCCGTTCTGGGACTGGGTCGGCGGCCGCTATTCCCTCTGGTCGGCCATCGGCCTCTCCATCGCCTGTGCGATCGGGATGGACCGCTTCGAAGAGCTCCTGCACGGTGCCCACGACGTGGACGAGCACTTCCGCACTGCCCCTTTCCACGTCAACATTCCGGTGATCATGGCGTTGCTGGGCATCTGGTACGCGGATTTCTTCCAGGCCCACTCGCACGCGATCCTCCCGTATGACCAGTACCTGCACCGCTTCCCGGCCTACCTCCAGCAGGCGGACATGGAATCCAACGGGAAGAGCGTGGACCGCGAGGGCAATCCGATCGACAAGTACCACACCGGGCCCATCGTGTGGGGGGAGCCGGGTACCAACGGCCAGCATGCGTTCTACCAGCTCATCCACCAGGGGACCCGCCTGATCCCCGCCGACTTCATTGCCCCGGTGCAGACCCACAATCCGCTGCCGGGTCACCATGCCGCCCTGCTCTCGAACTGCCTGGCGCAGACCGAGGCGCTCATGCGTGGAAAGACGGCCGACGAGGTGCGCCGGGACATGGCGGCTGCCGGAGTCCCGCCGGCCCGCATCGAGGCACTCGCTTCGCACAGGGTCTTTGGCGGCAATCGCCCGAGCAACACCATCCTGTTCGACCGCCTCAACCCCCGCACGCTCGGGCGCCTGGTGGCCCTGTACGAGCACAAGATTTTCGTGCAGGGGGTGATCTGGAACGTCAACAGCTACGACCAGTTCGGCGTCGAGCTGGGCAAGCAGCTTGCCAACCGCATTCTGCCCGAGTTGGAAGGAACATCCCCCATCTCCCCGGGACATGACGCCTCCACGGCAGCTCTGATCCGCAGGTGCCGCCAACGGGGGGTCCGTCGAACGGCAAAGTAGTCAAAGCAGTCCCATCGGCCGCCAGCAGAACCCACCTCAGCATTCCCCCGTTACCGTCCTGTGCCTTCCATACGTCCTATCCGTCCCATCCGTCCTATTGCCTCTCCCCCACGTGTTCCCAGTTGTACCCACGCTGCAATCCGGGTAAATTCGCCTCGGTGCCCACTGGCGGTGCACCCGAGGAGCGCCCATGCGTCACCTGCCCTTCCTGTCTCTGATCGGCATTGCAGTTCTGGCCGTCGCCTGCTCGTCCGGAGGTGCCCTGACCGTGGTCCCTGATGCGGACGGCGGGCCGGATTCCGTCTCGGCGGAAGAGCACATCGCCACTCCCGAGGTGGCTCCGGAGATGGCGGGGCCGGAACTTCGCCCCGAGGAAGTCATCCCGGAGACAATCGGCCCCGCCTGCCAGCCCGGAGAAGGATGTTTCCTGGACAAGTGCAAGGAGAACGCGGACTGCCTCTCCGGGTGGTGCGTGGGCCACATGGGGGAAGGCGTCTGCTCCCAGGAGTGCAGCGAGGAATGCCCCGACGGCTGGACCTGCCAGAAGGTCGGAGGGGGGCCGGACCTCGTGTACGTGTGCGTCTCGCTGGTTGCCAACCTGTGCCGCCCCTGCGCTGCCCAGGCGGACTGCAAGGGCGACGGTGGAACCGAGGCCGCCTGCGTCAGCTATGGAGCGGAAGGCAGCTTCTGCGGTGCCTCGTGTGGGACGTCCGAGGACTGCCCCTGGGGCTTCGCCTGCAAAGAGGCAACGTCCTCGGAAGGCACCACCTCGAAGCAGTGCGTGGCCGACGCCGGGGTCTGCCCCTGCACCGCCCGCTCCGTAGAGCTCGCATTGAGCACCCCGTGCGAGGTGGCAAACGATTTCGGCCTGTGCACAGGCAAGCGCATCTGCACAGTCGACGGGCTCTCCGCCTGCGATGCCGCCGTGCCTGCCGTCGAAGGCTGCAACGGCCTGGACGACGACTGCGACTCGAGCATCGATGAAGGAACGTGCGACGACGGCAACCCGTGCACCAAGGACTCGTGCAAGGGGGAAGCCGGATGCGATCACGAGCCCATGACCGGCGGCAACTGCGACGACGGTGATGCCTGCACCGTCACGGACCACTGCGAATCAGGGACCTGCGTCGGCTCCGCCATCGTGTGCAACGACAACAACCCGTGCACCGACGACGCGTGCGACGGAGTGTCCGGCTGCAGCTTCGAGGCCAACCACGAAGGATGCGACGACGGCGACCCGTGCACCATCGGCGACACATGCGGCGACGGCCAGTGCAAGGGCATAGCGCTGCCCTGCGATTGCCAGGCGGACGAGGACTGCGACAAGTACGAGGACGGGGACATCTGCAACGGAACGCTCTACTGCGACCAGTCTGGATTGCAGTTCCAGTGCAAGGTGGACCCGGAATCCGTCGTGGAATGCCCGCTGCCGACCGGCAAGAACGCCAACTGCCTTGCTGCCTCGTGCGACCCGGCCACCGGCGACTGTGCGCTCGTCCCCGCAAACCCGGGCCTTGCGTGCAGCGACGGCGACAAGTGCACCTACGGGGAAACGTGCCAGCAGGGCGTCTGCCAGGGGGGACTGCCGCTCAACTGCAACGACGGAGACCCGTGTACCGACGACTCCTGCGTCCCGGGCGCAGGCTGTATGCACGAGCCCAACGCTGCCCCGTGTGACGACGGGAACTCGTGCACCGCAGGCGATGTGTGCAAGGATGGCGTCTGCCTCCAGGGCTCTCCGCTCGACTGCAGCGACTCCAACCCGTGCACCAACGACGTGTGCAGCCCGCTCAAGGGCTGCATGCACACCACGAACACCGATGCCTGCGACGACCAGGACCCGTGCACCGAGGGGGACAAGTGCTCCGGCGGCATGTGCGTCGGCCTGACCGCCAAGGACTGCTCCGACGGAAACCCCTGCACCGACGACACCTGCGTGCCTCTGGCCGGCTGCTCCTACAAGGTCAACTCCAACCCGTGCGATGATGCCAACCCCTGCACGACCGGCGACAAGTGCAGCCTCGGCTCCTGCGTTCCGGGCAAAACCATCGACTGCAACGACAACAACCCCTGCACCAAGGATGCCTGCGACGCGGTCCTCGGATGCACCCATGCGGCCGTGGCCGGCTCGTGCGACGACGGCAACTCCTGCACCACCGGAGACAAGTGCGACAAGGGAATCTGCGTCGGCACGAGCCTCATGGACTGCGACGATGCCAACCCCTGCACCAAGGACCTCTGCGTCGGCGGCGGCTGTGCTAACGAGAACATCGCCGGCCCGTGCTCGGACTCCGACGCCTGCACCGTCGGCGACCTGTGCGAAGCCGGCAAGTGCAAGGCGGGAACCGCTATGAAGTGCAACGACATGAACCTCTGCACCGATGATGCCTGTGATCCGGCAATCGGTTGCACCTTCACCCCCAACGAAGCAGCCTGCAACGACGGCAATGCCTGCACCGCAGGGGATACCTGCAAGGCCGGAAGTTGCCAGGCCGGTGCCGTGGTCGATTGCGACGACGGCAACCCGTGCACGACCGAAAAGTGCAACGCCAAGGACGGGTGCGTCTTCACCCTCAACACCCTCCCCTGCAACGACGGCGATGCCTGCACCACCGGCGATGTGTGCGCCGCAGGCAAGTGCGCCGGACCGGTCTCCGTCTCCTGCGACGACAAGAACACCTGCACCGCCGATTCCTGCGACAAGGTGACCGGCTGCGTCAACGCCCCCGCACCGGGTAACTGTACCGATGGCAACGTCTGCACCAAGGACGATGCCTGCGATGCCGGCACCTGCAAACCGGGCAACATCCTCGACTGCGACGACAAGAACCCGTGCACGACCGACTACTGCCACCCGGTGGACGGCTGCAAGCACGTTCCCACGCAGGGCGCGTGCGAGGACGGGAGCGCCTGCACCATCGGGGATACCTGCGACAACGGCTCGTGCAAGGCGGGTGCTCCGCTCGCCTGCAACGACGGCAACATCTGCACCGACGACTCCTGCGACCCGGCCACCGGCTGCAAGTTCGCGAACAACACCGCCAACTGCAACGACGGCAACGCGTGCACCACGAGTGACAAGTGCTCCAACGGCACCTGCACAGGAGGCCCGGCACCGACGTGCAACGACAACAACGTGTGCACGACCGATACCTGCAACGCACAGACCGGGTGCGTGTACTCGCCGCTCAACGGCAACGCGTGCGACGATGGAAACCCGTCCACATCCAACGACAAGTGCGTCAACGGCGTGTGCAAGGGAACTGCCAACGTCTGCGGCCCCAACCTGCTCGTCGACCCCGTTCAGTCCAAGCCCGGCTGGACCCTGTGCTACCTGAACGGAAGCGCGAGCCCGGCGCTCAAGAGCGCCCCCTGCAACGCGCTCTTCGACTCAGCGGGCAAGACCTACGGATGCTGGCACGGCCATTCCACCTACCCTCACGAGAACGACAACGGGATGGTCACCTACGCCTGCCAGCCCAACGTCCAGAACACAACCACCTACTGGTCCTGGGGCGGCGACGATCATATTCTGACCGTGTGCATCCAGAACTGACCGAGATTCCCCGGCCTGTGCCAGCGCATGGGGCCATTCCCCGGCATCCCAATGGCCAATGCGATTCCCCGGCGGCAGGTGCGGCATCCCAACGGCCGATGCAATTCCCCGGCCGCAGGTGCGGCATCCTCACCGGGTTGAGAGGCTGAGGCATCTTCGTCGGGACTCGTGAGCTTGCTCGTTTCGTGCCTGGATTGCGGGCCTCGAAGATCACCCCTCCACCATCGGGGGAGGTCCCCTGCGGCCACCGGGCCGCAGGGGGGTGGGGGCGCTCCTCGCTTCCCCCGGATCGTGGGTCTGCCTTTGCGTACCGGCATATCCGCACCCCGCAACGGCGGCATATCCCTCGTGACGACGTGCGCCCTGTCCGTCCGGCTCGCCTCGGCTATGCTGGTGCAGTGCCACAAGGAGGATCAGATGCCACGACTGCGACAGTTCGATCCTGTGGTCGTCTTGCCCCCGCTTTTCCTGGGACTGCTACTGCCCGCCTGCGGCCTCCTCCCGGTCGAGGATCTCGGGGGAGGCCCGTGCCCCTGCAAGGAAGGGCTCCTCTGCGTGAACTCCGTCTGCCGGCCCGACTGCAACTCCGGAGGATGCCCTGGAGATACCCAGTGCGTCTCGGCCGAAGGGGCCGACCTGGCCGTCTGCCTGCCACCGGCTGAGTCGCTGGGCATCCCGATGGAAGGGCCGAAGCTGCCGGTGCCGCTGGACCTGCTGTGGACAATCGAGAACGGCGTTCATGTGTGGAAGGCGAAGCACGAGCTGCCGTCGCTCATCAGTCAGACATGCCTGGAGGATCCGAAGCTCAAGGCCTGCGTCTCATTTGCCCAAGGGAAGAAGACGGCCGAGGCGAAATGCGTCTCCGACCCGATGCTCGAAGGCTGCGACGAGTACCGGGCAGCGAAGCTCGCCTGCATCCGGGAATGCTACGTGGCATCGATCGGCAACCCCGAGAGCCCGACAATGGCAGGGAACACCTACGTCAGCTACACGGACGAGCTCGGCGCTGCGTGGTTGCCCCTTCGCCTCATCCGGTTTGCCGAGTTGTTCGGACCGGCCGGCGCTGTCTACAACTTCAACGCGCCCGGCGGCATCCGGGCCGCGCTCCTCGGCATTGCCGACCGGCTCAACCGACGCATCTACCGGGCCTGCCTGCCGCCGGGCTACACCGAGGGAGCGACTGTGCTGCTGCTTCGCCAGGCTCCCATCGAGGAGAAGT
>Ga0233425_10008716_pt1 | contig 13274 bp, 10 predicted proteins | sample Watercolumn_Towu_2_FD_181712 | JGI IMG/M metagenome (GOLD analysis project Ga0233425, IMG submission 181712) | Freshwater microbial communities from Lake Towuti, South Sulawesi, Indonesia - Watercolumn_Towuti2014_140_MG | ecosystem: Environmental > Aquatic > Freshwater > Lake | place...
CACTGCAGGATGCCCTGCCAGCGCGTTCTCGATTTCCGCAGGGTACACGTTCTCTCCGCCCGAAATGAACATCTCCTTGGCCCTGCCCGCCACGTGGAAGTAGCCGTCCCGGTCCTTCCTCAGCAGGTCCCCCGTTCGGAACCAGCCGCCCTGGAATGCTCCCTCCGTCGCTGCCCGGTTTTCGAAGTACCCGGCAAAAACGTGCGGCCCCCTCATCCACAGCTCTCCCACCTCGTCCGGACCGGCTTGGCTGCCGTCTTCCCGGGCAATCCGTGCATCGCAGTAGGGCATCGCAATCCCCACGGATCCGGCTCGCGACAGTGCCTCGGCCGGGGGAAGGAAGAAGCAGTTGGGCCCTGCCTCCGTCATCCCGAACCCCTGCGTGATGGTCAACCCGCGCGACTCGTACTCCCGGATCAGCGAAATGGGCAGCGGTGCCCCGCCGCACAGGCAAAGCCGGAGCCGCGCCGCAGCTTCGAAGAACCCTGGGGCCTCTGCAAGCATCCGGAAGATGACCGGCACTCCGAACAACACCGAAACCCGACCTGCGCCGACCGCGTCGACGACCGCGGGCGCACTGAACGCTTCCTGTACGTGCACCGTCCCCCCCGCCTGCAGCAGCGGCAGGGCGAGCACGTTGATTGCCCCGGTGTGAAACAGCGGAGTGAAGAGCAACGTCTCGTCCCCGCCCGTCAACCGCCACGCCAGGATCGTGTTCACCCCGTTGAAGAAAAGCTGGCGGTCCGGGAGCATGGCCGCCTTGGGCCGCCCCGTGGTCCCCGATGTGAACAGCAGCAGCGCCGTCTCCTCCGCATCACGAGACCCGGCCTGGAGCTCGTTCGGTCCCACGCCCCCCGCCCCCGCAGGGTCCAGGCCCCCTCCATCAGGCTGCCTCCGCACAGAGTGCGCAGCCCCGCCGGCACCTTCAGCCCCCGTCCGACCCAGGCCGCACCCCTCCGGCCTTCTCAGCGCCGCTGCCGTTTCGGAAAACGCAACGTCGTGCAGAAGCACCTTGGGTCCTGCCAGGGCCAGCAGATCGTCCAGCTCCGGGATTGCCAGGCGCCAGTTCAGCGGTGCCAGCACGGCCCCCAGGCGCCTGCACGCAAAGAAGATGGAAAAGAAGTCCGGGTGGTTGTGGGCCAGCAGCACAACCCGATCCCCACGTACGACCCCGTACTCCGCCGACAGCCGGCCCGCCCACGCATCTGCCTGGGCATCGAGCTGCTGCCACGTCACCGCCCCGTCCGCCCCGGTCAGGGCGACCCGGTCCGGCGTGTACTGCGCCCACCGACGGGCATGATCCACGATTGAAATCCCCTTCCACATGGCACCCCCTCCGATCGGTGATGCTGCAATGCAGCATTCAATTTAGGCCCGTTCCTCCAACCTGTCAAGCAGGAACATGTTGCATCGCAAAACCGCCCCAATCGAAACGGATTGACTAGTCCGTCCGGTTGGGTTATGGTGCGAGGTGCCAGGGCGGGATATGCCTGTTCCCTGTCCGGGAGCGGCATGATGAGCGGCAGCCTGAAACGAGACGGCAGGGAGCGTTCCATGGTGACCGAAGTTCGAAAGCTCAAAGACGAAGAACGGAAGGAGAGGACTCGCGAAGGGCTGCTCGATGCGGCAGCCCGGGTCTTTGCAAGGCAGGGGTACCATCCCACGCTCATCTCGGACATCGTGACCGAGGCCGGCGTCGGGCAGGGGACGTTCTACCGGCACTTCCCGGACAAGCGCTCCGTATTCGGGGCCTTGTTCGACCGCCTCGTCTCCCAGGTGATCTTCGAAGTAGGTCGCATCGCCGAGGCCCTCCCGCAAGATGCCGACCAGTACCGGGAGGTCTCGGTGCGGGTAGTCGCTGCCACGGCCGGAGTGCTTCGGTCCAACCAGGGGCTGGTGCAGCTCTTTCTCCGGGAAGGCCCCTCCGTGGACCGCGAGTTCGATGCCAGGCTGGAGGAGATCTACGAGCAGCTCGCCCTGCTTGCTGCGGGATTCCTCGAACATGCCGTTTCGCACGGATTCGCCCGCCCCTGCCATACCTATCTGGTGGGGCACATGCTGGTCGGAGCGGGCACGAGATTGATGCAGGTGTTCTTCGACGGCCACCTTGATGACATCGGCGTCGAAGGGAGCGTCCGGGAAGCGGTGGACCTTGCCTTCTTCGGCTTTGGCCCTACGCCGCCCAGGCATGAAGCAACCACCACTGCCAGGAAACCCAACAGGAGGAAAGCATGAGCACGACGATTCGATGGTGCCTGATCACCGGGGCCGCTGGAGGCATCGGCACCGCCCTGGCCCGGGAGTTTGCCCGCCGAGGCTACGGGCTGGTGTTGACGGACCTGAATCCCGATGCCCTCCAGGCAACGGCCACCGCAGTCGCTGGCGATAGCGGCCTCGTCGAATGCCGCAGACTCGACGTCACGAGCCAGGAAGAGGCAGGCGCCCTGGCCGCCTGGTGCAGGCAGACCGGGCGGATTCCCGATGTGCTGGTGAACAACGCGGGAATCGGCCACATGGGCGAGCTGGCCGCAACCCCGCCCTCGACCTGGCGAAAGCTCCTGGAGGTGAACCTGCTGGGGCCGGTCAACATGGTCCAGGCGTTCCTGCCCGACATGCGGGCTCGCTCCGCAGGGCACATCGTCAACGTCTCGTCGGGCCAGGCATTCTTCCGCCTTCCGACCTGGGGGGCGTACGCTGCGGTCAAGGCGGCCCTCGGAGTGTATTCGGAAGTCCTGGGCTTCGAGCTCGCGGGGACGGGCATCCGCGTGACCACAGTCTACCCCTTCATGGTGAACACGGGATTCTACAAGGACATCTCCGCTGCGACGGCCGGGTCGCGGCTGGCCATGCGGCTCGTCCCCTACTACGCGAACCGCCCGGAGACCGTGGCGAAATCCATCATCCGGGCGGTCCACGGGCATCGCCGGGTGGACCTGGTCACGCCGCTCAACCTGGTGGGATTCTACGGCCGCGTGCTGCCCCTGGCACCGGAGATCATCGCGGGCGTGTCCAACCTGGTCCTTCGTGGACGGAGCCCCTGGTCGGGCGACCGGTCCGCAACGCCCCACGACCCTGCCGACAGTGAGAGGTGACACATGCTTTCCCGAACGACCCGATGGCTGAACAGAAGCCTTGACGCCGCCTATGCCCTGGACGAAGTGATGCAGGGCACTCACGAGTTCGAGCCTGGAACAGGACCTGCCGGCATCCACCCGTTCCGCTTCTGCGTGACCTGGGGCACGAAGTCGGTCCGCAGCTTCCTGGCACCGGGAAGCCATCACCTGACTGCCTCATTATCCGGCACTGTCACGGCCGGTTCCCTGTGCAACGATGCCCCCTGCGACGGCACCCTGCGGATCGACTACTTCGGCCGCCACACCATCCGGTATGAGTTCGAATTCCCTTCGGACCAGGGAAGGTGCCGCTTTGTAGGCGAGAAGGTCAACATCCGGGCCTGGAATCTCCCGGTGTCGCACACCACCTGCTTCGGGACGGTTACCCGGGTCTCGGATGGCCGCCTCCTCTCCCGGGCCGTCGTCCACTTCCGCCTGCGCACCCTCCCCGCATTCCTCGGCAGCCTGCGCCTGAAGGCCGCCAACCAGTGAGCGCGCTCGTCCCGCTCGCTCTCGTCGAGGGGCGCGGCCGGAACTACAGGTCCGCCTCGCGTGCGGGCTGCACACGGTCGACGACCTCGAACGCTGCCGCAGCGGACGAGATGAGGCGGGTGATGCGGCCGGTGTCCCGCTCGGTGACGGTCAACTCCATGCGTGCGAGCTTGCTGTTGTGGCACCACAAGTGGCTGCCGTCCGTGTCGGTGTACTGCACCAGCGCCACCGACGACGGCGCGACAGCGAGCCCGGACAGCTCGGCATGCCGATTGCGGGTGGAGAACCGCCACTCGGTGCGGGAGAACCTCGAAGTCGAAGTGACGAGCCGAAACGGGCTCGAGAACGAGTACCGCCGGGGCCCCAGGAAAAGCACGAACGATGACAGCGGGGGGGAACCCCGCCCGAAGACGCCGAGCCGGGCAGACAGCCCCTCAAAGACGGCATCCTCCCCCCGATCGAAGTGGTTGCAATGGGCCCAGGCCCAGCAGTGGGGGGACCGGACGCCCGAGATATGTCCAAGCATGCCCGTCGCGCAGGAAAACGCCACTCGCCGACCGGCCCGCTCGACACTCCCGGTCAACCGGATGTCGATGAAGCTCGAGCTGTAGGTCGTCTTGGCCACGCCGGCTCGGGCAAGCAGTGCGGGAACGAGGTCGTGAGCACGCCCGGCACTCTCCCATGTCAGGTCAAACGAGATGCTGCCCGCCCGCCCAACCGCATGACCCGAATCCAGGTGCCCTGCGTCCGCGTGGAAGACCGGCGGCCTGCCGGCAAGCCGGGAGGAACCCGCCTGCGCGGTGACCTCGATGCGGGAGGGAGCAGCCAGACGGTCGAGCGGCACCACGCTCTTACCCGTCACGATCCGCCCCTCGTCGAACCAGATGGCCCACACTGCGGCCTCACGACAGGCCCCATCCAGGAGGGTGAAGCGGAACCAGAATGCCTGCCCCGGCGCGATGTCGACCTTGCCGAACCAGGCTTCGGAGAACGGCCCCCGGCCCGCATGGCGCCGAGCAAAGCCTGGAGGAAGCCCCCCGCCCGACTCGGAGCCCACGCAGGCAAACCGGGAAAGCAGATGCCTGAGGTCCCGCAAGAGAGCACCTCCTGTCGCCTACCGAGTCCCCTCAAGCACTCCGACCCCATCCAGGTCGAAACCGGCACTTTCCTTGGTGGGATACGGAGCGTACACGGGATGCCCGAACGAGTCGCTCGTGCTCCCGTCACCCACCACGTCCACGAGCCGGACGAAGCGGATGGATTGCAGGTCGATGATACCCGACTGGACATCGGGGTACTGTTCGAGCAGCGCCAGGTCGAAGGGGGTGCCGAACCCGGAGCGGTACTTGCCCGCCAGCCCTCCCAGGAGCGTGGTGGAGTGCCCGGCAAACGGCCCCAACGCCTCGTCGCCCAGGTAGGCCGAGTCAAACCGGACAAAGTGCTCTCCGTCGCTGCTCACCTCCACGAACGCCAGTTCCAGGAACGTGTCGCTGACCCCGTTCTCGAACACGGCCAAATCGTCCCCCGGACCGTCCTGGATGGGCGGGTCGAACACGAGCTCGATCGCCCCGCCGCGCCCCAGGCTGACCACGTCGGACGGGTTGCCGGAGGCAGGGCCGAGCGCCTGTTCGGGGTGGCGCCAGTCGTCGGCCACGTCCTCGCCCCACGACACAGGCTCCACCACCGAGTCCGCCCAGCGGGAAAGCCTCGGGTCATCCAGGGCCACGGCAGCGCTACCGGGGGAGCCGGCAGGGCCGGGATACTCCTCCCGGACGTCGTACACGACCTCGAAACGCTCCGCTGCTGCGCAGCCTTCCCCCGCGACCCGGGCAAAGACCTTCACGACCCCGACCTGGTCGAGCACCAGCACACCCCCCTCGGTCCACTGGTCGGGCTCCGCCGCTTCCGGATCGTGCGATGTCCCAACCTCGACGGCCGAGGATGGAACCGCCGCCTGCCAGGTCAGCTCGGCCCCCAGGTGGATGGGTGACAGCACGGGGGGAATCCGCTCGAAGTCCCCAAATCCCTCGGAACAGACCGGCACTCCGTCCCCGCCACTGCCACATGCAGCGGCAACCAGCGCCGCGGCAATTGCCGACACGAGTATCGTCGCAAGCCGGTGCTCGTTCATTGCCCCACCGTCCCGACCCGGATCTCGCAGCCGACGAACGCTTCCCCGGCCGCGGCCTCAGAGCGGGGCAGGCCGGCTGCCGGAGCCCCCGGCCCAAGGGTGTCGAACAGGAAGCGCACCGGGACCGCTACCTTGCGACCGGTCCCGGGCACGATGCTCGAGAGCAGTGCCGAACGGTAGCACCCCACCACAGCCTCCCGGTCATCCCCCGACACATCGGAATCGATGCGGGCAACACGCAGCGGCACTCCGTCATCCCGGTAGACCACCTCGGCCGTCACGTTGAAGCGAGGGGCTACCGGATCGCTGAAGTCCGCCTGCCGAGCCGCTCCCCTCTGTGCGGCCAGGGAGCAGGCGAGGAAGTCCCCCTGCTTCGCCCGGTGAGAGAGAAAAGCGCAGGTCTCGGCCCGCTGCTCCTGCGCCAGCTCGCTGAAAGCGGCCGCACAGCCCGAGCACAGCAACAGCACAAGACTGCCCCCAAGCAGGACTTCGATTGCACCCGAACCACAGGACGCCGGCGGCCTGACCATGCGGATTGCCTCATTCATCGGGAACGTAGTCGAGACTTTCGATTCCATACCCGGATGCCTGCGCAGAGCCCGACCAGGAGCAGCAGCGCGGTCCACGCGGGGGTCCCCGTCGTCCCAGCGGCGCACCCCGATGTCCTGCGCTCCGAAGGCTCCCAGGTATCTCCCCCCGTGCCTCCCGTGACCTCATCCCCCCGGGCGACACCCTCCAACTCGGGCTCGGCAACCGCGACCTCGCAGATCGAGCGCCAGCCGCTCCCCTCCCGGTATACCTCGATGGCGTACACGTCGGCCCGCCACTTGAACGGGAACACGTCGCTGACCGCGACGGAAAACCGCAGCCCCACCTCGCCGAAATCCCGCCCCGTCAGCTCGGCTTCCCTCGAACCCGGGGACTGGAGGGCGAAGTCCTTGACCGGCTTGCCGTCCAGCAGCAGCTCGAGCTTGAAGAATGGCCCCTCGAACGTGTGACTCACCTTCACCCGGATGCCGGTGTGCGTCTCTCCCAGGAACTTGTGGACCAGGAGCGACCCGAATGCCTTGTTCCCCTCCATCCCGACCCACTTCAGGTTCTCGAATACCAGGGAGCACCCGTCCTCCCTCGAGTCCCGGATTCCCTGGTGCATCGTCGACGGCGTCGTCCACCACCCGTCCCGCAGGTAGCTCAGGTTCTCGACGGCCACGAACCCGTCCACGTCATCCCCATCGCACCCGTCCTTGGCGGTCATGGCCATTCCAAACGTGCTTCCGACCCGTTCGATCCGGAACGGTGCCTTCGTCTCCCCGGACTGCAGCGACTCCACCGGGGCCCCGTCCACGGTCAGGAACCCGTGGTAGCACTGTGCCGGCAGGGAGTAGGACAGCATTCCCCGGAACTCCTCGGCCTGAGGGGCCGGAAGCGTCACTTCGCCGGCAATGGCACCGGTGGGCACGAAGTCGGCATCGTGAGTCGAGATCCGCAGCGAAAGCCCGTGCGGAGACACTTGGGGGAAGTCCGGCACCATCCCCCAGACCCGGGTTCCCGTGATCGTCCAGGGGGGAACCTCGTCCACGAAATCCCGGAAGACCCGGATGTGCTCGAGCGCCCTCTCGAACGGTCCGTCGAGCACCGCCCCTTCCCCGCAGTCGGCCCGGAGCACCAGCCTGTCGGCCACACCCTCCTTGCCGGTGATGGTGCACGGCCCCGTGGCCAGGCATTCGTCCAGATCCACGGGCTCGGCATCTCCTGCAACCACGACCATCTCGGGCCCGCCGCTTCCCGGCGTGCCATGGAGCTCGACCCCCTGGAACGGAAAGGCAAACTGCCGGGCCGCAGCAACGAACCCTCGGCACGATGCGGCTTCAGGACGGGACTCGAAGGCCACCCGGTCGACGGCATCGCTGCGCCACGACATCCCCTCGGAATCCCACGAATAGCCGAACCGCCAGCCCCGGGACCAGAACGACAGGTTCCTCAGGACCACTTCACGCCCCGAGGCATCGTACTCCATCCCCGTTGCCAGCAGGCTCGCGGACATCGACTTCCCGCTGGCGAGGTACTCCACGGGCAGACAGGGAGACGGCCCGGACGGCAGCTCCCCCAGCGAATCCCCGCCCACGCCGATTGCCGCCAGGTACAAGGGGGAAACCAGCCCGCCGCACAGGTCGGCCGTGACCCGCACGAACGGTGACTCCGAGATGTCGGCCGCGGCGGTCACCACGCCCGATGTCGGGTAGCTCAGCCCTTCCGCATGGAAGAGGCGAAGATCGGTCCAGCCCCCTTCTCCGGGAACCGGAGCGACGTCGACGCCGGCCGCATCCTGGTACAGCATGGTCCAGATCCCCACCGTGGACGTCCCGTTCCGGCAGAGCACCTGCTTTCCCGAGCCTGCGAGGGGCGAATTCGCAAGCCCCTTGTCGTCGTTTCCGATCACCTCAAAGGTGTGAAGGCCCCCGTCTTTCAGCTCCTGGCCGAGCGGCATGGAGAACCCGAACCCAGGGTGGGAGGAGACCGCCTGGTCCGCAGTCATCTGCGCGATGCTGTTGCCGTCGGCCCGGACGTCAACGCCGATCGGGGACTCGACGTCGAGGTCTCTCGCCCATCCCACGAGCTGCTGGCAGTTGGCGACCTCCAGATCCCCCTCCGGGGCCTCGTTGCAGATGCCGCAGTCCTTGTCGCAGCTTCCGCACGTCTCGCCGAAGTCGCAGGCCCCATTGCCGCAGCACTGCCCACAGTCGTTCGGACAGGTCGAGCAGTTCTCCCCATTGTCGCAGGCACCGTTGGGGCAGCATCCGCCGCAATCCTGGGAGCAGGAGCTGCAGTTCTCCCCGTTGTTGCACTTGCCGTCGCCGCACCACTCGCAGGGGCCGCAGTCTCCCGGGCAGCTCGAGCAGTTCTCCCCATTGTTGCACGCCCCGTCGCCGCACGGGTTGACCGCCCCCTTGGTCGTGATGTAACCGCCGTCGAAGTAGCCAGCAGAATCGGTGGCATCCTGGAACCCGTTGATGCACCAGGAGCAGTTCGGCCAGCAGCTCGAGCCTTCACAGCAGCTCTGCTCGTGCACCGTGACGTTGCCGCCGTTCACTCCGGTCACATAGGCCACGTGCCCGTAGGTACCCGAGGCTCGGCAGCCGATGGCCCCGACCGACGGGCTCCCGTGCACTTCATAGTCCGGGTGACTCGCATAGTTCCCCGCCCAGTACTTCGCGTGCTGCCACGGCGCAGGCAGGCCCTTGCCCCAGTTGCAGCAGGCCATGTGCCATGCCCCCCACGTGCAATTGCTCGACTTGCCGTTTCCGTTGTCGCAGCATGGATAGGGATTGTCCGCACCGCACTGGCACGAATCGCTCACCCCTCCGCACCAACCCACGGCCAGAGCAGACACAGGGGCCAGCAGAACTGTGACCAAGCTGACCCCCATGCATACGCGAAGCATCGTGAGTCCCCTCCCGGGTGGGCTACCTCCCGTGCTGGGAGTATACTCTGTCTTGTCGGACCGACGAAAGGAAATCCCACTCAAGCCTGACCACGGGGGAGCACCCACGACTCGGAGGAAATCCCGCTCAGCCCCGACCATGCGGAAGGGGCCTGCGTCTCGCCAGATGGGCCCGCGTCTCGAAGGATAAGCTAGAATTCCACTCCCAGCCGGAAAGAGTAGGACTGGTGATCCGGGCTCTGGACGTCGAAGCCGACCTCAAAGCCGGTATCGACCACGGTCGCTATGACCTGGAACCCCATGGTGATGTAGTGCCGGAACACGTCGGCAGCGGCAAACACCGCCTGGTCGTCGACCTTGGTCCCGGCCTGGTCGAGGAAGGTCACGGGGATGACGTTGGATGCTCCGTGCACGTATTGCAGGTTGTAGCCGACGTACGGGGCCAGCTTGAACAACCCCGCCACTCCGATCTTCTTGGACAGGATGGCATCACCGGAGGCCACCAGCATGGCGTAGTCGCGAGAGCCGAGGAAGGTGCTGACTCCGCCCCGGAACCCCAGCTCCGGTGCGAAAGCGAACCCCTCGAGCGCAGCATACTTGAGCTCGAGCCCGACCCCCCAGAGGCTGCTCTGGAGCAGCTTGGTCACCGAGCCGCCCGCCTCGATGGAGAAGGGCAACCCCTTGCGGAAGCTGAACTGGAGGGTCTGGAGGAAGCTGTCGGCCCCTTCCGCTGTCACCGCCGGATCTTCCGGCCGCCCGGTGGGACTCATGGCGTCCACCCAGTAGTCCGCGTTTTCCGGGATGTTCGACAGCGTGTAGTTGAACGCGATCTGGAATCCGAGCGAGCCCAGCGTCGCCGACGGGCCGAGGAAACGCGGCGTGAGTGCGGTCCCCATGTCCCCCATCAGCTTCTCGAATGCCTGGTCCGCCTCGAGCTGCGATGCCCGGCCTCCGCTCTGGTTCCAGAGCAGGCGGCTGAGCTTCAGGTCGTACTTGTCAGCCCGGGCCTCCGGAACGACCAGCAGAACGGCCAGGGTCACGCTCACCAGTAACGCCACGGTTCTCGACATCTGCATCACCTGTCGTTGTCTCAATCTTCCCGAACTGCACGCTCCGAGGTCTCAAAAAACGGTAGCAGAGGGGGCCGCGACGTGTCAACGACTTTTCCCGCCCGGTTCCGGCCCGCGGTAAGCCGACGCTCAACCGCTCCGCTTCCCACTCCCGTCCGGGTCCGGCCGCTCTCCGCCCCCCCCTCGTCGCTCCTCCTGCCTCAGTTCTTCCCGCCATTCCATGATCTTGGTGATCTGCTTCTCGTAGCCGGATTCCTTCGGCACGTAGAAGCCGCCCGACATCCCGTCCGGCAGGTAGCACTCGTCCACGAATCCAAACGGGAAGTCGTGGGGATAGCGGTACCCCTTGCCGGCCCCCATCTGCGACATCAATCGGGTCGGTGCATTGCGCAGGTGCATCGGGACTGGCAGGCTCCCGCCGTTCCGGACCGCCTCTTCCGCCTTGTGCAGCGCCGTGTAGGACGCGTTGCTCTTGGGGGCAGTTGCCAGGTAGGTCACGGTCTGGGCCATGGGAATCCTCCCCTCCGGCAACCCCACGAACCGCACCGCCTCGGCACAGGCCGTGGCCACCTGCAGCGCACGCGGATCCGCGTTGCCCACGTCCTCGGCCGCAAAGATCACCATCCGCCGCACGATGAAGAGCGGATCCTCCCCCGCCTCGAGCATCCTGCACATCCAGTACAGGGCCCCGTCCGGGTCGCTGCCCCGAAGGCTCTTGATGAACGCGGAGACGACGTCGAAGTGGGCATCCCCGCCCTTGTCGTGACGCAGCGGTTGCCTGCGGAAGACCTCGGTCACCAGGGCGGCCGTCACCCCCGTCCCCTGCGACTCCGCCACCCAGGACGCCTGCTCGAGCAGGTTCAGCCCCCGGCGGGCATCGCCGTCCGCAACACCGGCCATCAACTGGAGCGCGTCGCCATCGATGGAGACCCTCCCGCCAAGCCCCCTGGCCGACTTCGCCGCCCTGTCGAGCAGCCTCGCGACATCAGCGATCGACAGCGATTGCAGCCGCACCACGGTCATCCTCGACAGCAACGCCGCATTGACCTCGAACGAGGGGTTCTCGGTGGTCGCTCCGATGAGGATTATGGTTCCCTTCTCCACGTGCGGCAGGAAAGCATCCTGCTGCGACTTGGAGAACCGGTGGATCTCATCCACGAACAGCACGGTGCTCTTACCCGTCCGACGCAGGTGCTCCTCGGCCTCCGCCACGATCTTGCGGATCTCGGGGACACCCCCCAGCACCGCGGAAAACGGCACGAAGCGGGCCCCGGTCGCCCTCGCCACCACGTGGGCAAGCGTGGTCTTCCCCGTCCCCGGAGGCCCCCAGAGCACAATCGACGAGTTCCGGCCGGCCGCCGCCAGCTTGCGAAGCACACCCCCCTCGCCCGTCACCTGCTCCTGGCCCACCACCTCGTCCAGGGTCTCGGGCCGCATGCGGTCGGCCAGCGGGCGCACGTCGCCCGAAGAACCGCCGGCCGGCGGGAATAGCGTGGGATTCTTCATGGTCTACCGACTCCTGTCCACTCCCGCGCGGGCACACAGCGGTGCCACCGGACAGCAGGAGCAATGCGGGGAAAGAGGCTTGCACAGGTTCTGCCCGAATGCAACCAGCAGGTCGTTCCATGGAATCCAGAAACGCTGGGGAAGCAGCTCCCTCAAGGCCATCTCCGTCTCTTCCGGGTTCCGGGTCCGAACCAGCCCCAGCCGGTTGGATATCCGGTGCACGTGCGTGTCCACGCAGATTCCCGGAAGGTCAAACCCCCGAGTCAGCACCAGGTTGGCCGTCTTGCGTCCCACCCCGGGCAATGCCAGCAGTCGGTCCATGTCCGGCGGGACCTGGCCTTCGTGTCTGGCCAGCAGTTCGCGGCATACCTCGAGCACCCGCTGTGCCTTGACCCGGTAAAAGCCCACGGGGAAAATGGCCCGCTCGATGTCACCGGCATCCAGGGCTGCCATCCGTTGGGGGGTATCGGCGAGCAGGAACAGCCGCTCCGCAGCAGGTCCCGTCTGCTCGTCTCGCGTTCGGAGCGACAGCAACGTCGCGATCAGCACCTTGAACGGGTTGCGCTCCTGCCGGGTCATGGCCGTGACGACAGGCTCCCGGAATCCCAGGTAAGCGGTTTCCAGTTTCCTGACCAGCTCGTCGAAATCGGGCAGGTCAGCGCCGCCCCGGCTGGCAGTCCGCAACCTTCTCATGGACACACCCCACATCGGTATCGCAGGAATCCTCCGTGCACGGATCCCCATCGTCGCACGGAATCGGCATCAGCTTGCATAACCCCGCTTCGCACTTCCCGGCGCTGCACGCGTTGTCCGGGTCACAGTCGGCGTCGGTCGCGCAGCAGACCGGGTCCCACCAGCACTCGCCGGTTTCGGGCACGCAGTAGTCCGCGGTACACGGGTCGCCATCGTCGCAGTCCGTCTCCGAATACTCGCAGCGCCCCTCCGCCAGGTTGCAGACGGCCTTGATGCAGAGGTTCTCCGGGTGCAGGGGACAGTCCGAGTCCCCATCGCAGTGCTCGCAGCCGGGAATGGCTCGAAACTGGCACCCCGACTTGGGCTCGCAGAAGTCCTGCGTGCACAGGTCCCCGTCACTGCAGCTCGTCTTGGAGTGCACGCAGACCCTGTCCGGCAAGTCACAGAAGTCATCGGTGCAGTAGCTCCCATCGTCGCAATCCGCTGCAGTGGCACACGCCTTGGGGCATCCCGCCCGCCGCTCGAATCGGCACCCTTCGAACGGCTCGCACCAGTCTTCGGTGCACGCATCGTGGTCGTCGCACTCGGCCGACTCGTACAGGCACTTGTTCGTGTCGGGGTCGCAGATGTCCCCCGTGCACGGATCCTTGTCATCGCACTCCTGGATGCTGATGCAGCAGTCCCCCGCGTGCTGGCATTCCCCCGATTCCGGCAAGCACCAGTCCGTCGTGCATGCGATCCCGTCATCACAGTCCTTGGGCAGGCCGTCACATACCCCGCCCTGGCAGGAATCCCCCGTCGTGCACGCATTCCCGTCGTCGCAGGGA
>Ga0233425_10008717_pt1 | contig 13273 bp, 12 predicted proteins | sample Watercolumn_Towu_2_FD_181712 | JGI IMG/M metagenome (GOLD analysis project Ga0233425, IMG submission 181712) | Freshwater microbial communities from Lake Towuti, South Sulawesi, Indonesia - Watercolumn_Towuti2014_140_MG | ecosystem: Environmental > Aquatic > Freshwater > Lake | place...
CGGTGAGCCCGGCGGCAATCGTGAAAACGCCCATCCTGAGAAAAGAACGCCTACTTGTAGGCCGCGTCAGTAGGGCAAACGCCTCATCCCCGGCGGATTCGACATCCGGGAACTTCAAATCCCGTAGATCCCTTGCCCGCTTTCTTCCCCTTTTTTCACCACCATCCATGTCGTTATCTCCCTTCGTTTTACAGGCGGCGCAGATTTCGCCGCGACAGCAGGCAATTCTCTATAAAATAACTTGCATCACTAAAGACGGAAGCGTATTTGCGGGCACAGCTATAAATATCAAAAGAAAAAGAGGTCAGGCTGTCGATACCTAACCGTCCGGTTCTCGCTTTTGTGGTTGGTGCCGGAGGTCGGAATCGAACCGACATGACCGCAAGGGTCGGGGGATTTTGAGTCCCCTGCGTCTACCAGTTTCACCACTCCGGCACGGCGCTGATTATTATGACGGCGGGAGTAAATGTCAAGATAATTGTATTGACAAAGCCTTGGCGCCCGTGTTAGAAGCCCGGCACTTAAGCGAAAACCGGACCAGTGGGGTTGTAGCTCAGCTGGGAGAGCGCTTGAATGGCATTCAAGAGGCCGCGAGTTCGATCCTCGCCAGCTCCACCAGAAATGAAAAAGGGGCTAAGCTGTGTGCTTGCCCCTTTGCTGTTTCTCTTCGAAGCCGTTACTTCTCAAAAATCCATCGATCGGTGTCGCGGGTCCAGGATACCAGTTCCTCCGGTCCGAACCACAGCGCGACTTCCTGGCTGCCGTTTTCGGGGCTGTCCGAGGCGTGGGTGATGTTGCGGCCCACCTCCAGGGCGAAGTCGTGGCGGACCGTCCCCGGCGCCGCTTCTAGGGGGCGGGTGGCGCCCATGGTCTGGCGGATCGCGGCTACCGCGTTCGGGCCTTCCCAGGCCATTGCCATCACCGGCGCCGACGTGATATAGGCGATCAGGCCCTCATAAAACGGCTTGCCTTTGTGAATGGCATAATGCGTTTCCGCGAGCGCCTTGCCGACCTGCATGAACTTCGCCCCCGAGAGACGCAGCCCGCGCCGCTCGAGGCGGGCGATCACCTCGCCGATCAGACCGCGCTGCACACCGTCGGGTTTTACCAGTACCAGGGAACGTTCCACTTTTTCCTCCTGAGACCACTGTCTATGTGACAGTCTTGTAGAAAGTATATAAAACCGAGAAAATCGGACGGCTTCGCCAAAGATCCTTACAGATCCTTAAAGTCCCTCGTATACTTGAGCCGCCCTTCCTTGATCAGGGCAGCCTTGCTCCCCTCGATCCAGGCCTTGACCGTCTCGCTCTGCTTTTGCTGTTGCAGGTACTTCACGATCGCGTCCTTCTGGGCGGAAAACTCCGCATCGTTCGTCTTTCCCCGCTCCTTGAGCCGGATGATGACGTAGTCCCCCTCGACTGGAAAGGCCTGTTCCGGATAGGGCTTCTTTTCCGAGACCTGGTACAGGGCTTCCGTCAGTTCGGGCGAAGAGCCCAAAGCGGGAACGGCGCTGCCCGGCTGAAAGAACCCCGTCTCCTTTACCTTCAAGCCTTTCTCCCGGGCCACCGCATCCAAATTGTCGCCTTTCCTCAAACGGGCAAGTAGCGATTCCGCCTCGGTCTTCGCCAGGCGCTTCGCCTCGGTCTCGCGATATTGCTTCTCCACCTCCGGTTCAATCTCCTTCAGAGCGGGCAGGTAGGGGGCCTTCCGGTCTACCAGCATCACGACATAGTACCCATTTTCCCCCTGAAGCACTCGGCTGATCTCGTTTTTCTGCAGGCCGGAGACAATCTTGCCGAAATCCGCCATCGACCTGAACTCCAGCGGCGGGGCGTTCAGGCCAAAGAGCCCGGTCGTCCGGACCGTGAGCTTCTTCTGGGCGGAATAGGCATCGAAGTTCTCCTCCTGATAGATGGTGTCGTGGGCCTTTTTCGCCTCATCCGCTGCTGCATACATCCCCTTGACCAAGCCGAGCTCGGCGACTATCCGTCCCCTGACCTCGGTCAGGGGCTGCACCTTTTTATCCTTTGTCCACTGATCCTTATGCCGCTCGTAGTAATCATCCACATCGGCATCGGAGACCTTGGAGGCCGCGGCATAGTCCCGTCCCATAAAGGCCAGGTACTTGATCTGCACCTGCTCAGGAACGCGGAATTGCGCCTCCTGGGACTTGAGAAACGCCTCCAGATCGGCAGGCGCCGTCTTGATGCCGCCGGTGAATGTCTTCGGGGAGATCTGAATGAAATCGACATTGACCTTTTCGTTCTGCATCCGATAGAGGTCATGGACCTCCTGATCGGACACCCTCACCCCGCCGCGGATCAGATCCTCCACCCGCATGGCGATCAGCATCGTCCGCTGTATCGTTTCGAACTCATCGGGTGTCATCTTGTTGGACCGGAGGGTCTGTTCGTAGGTCCGCTGATCGAAAGCGCCGCTGCGCTGAAAACCGGGATAGGCGAGGATCATCGCCTTGACCTCCTCGTCGGTCACGACGACGTTCATCGCCTCCGCCTTCAGCAGGACGACAGCCTGGTTGACCAGGTTATCGAGCGCCTGCTGCTTGAGGTTCAGGGTTTTGAGCATCTCATCGGTCAATCCCTGGCCGAAACGTTGTCGGTACACATCCACCAGTTTCTGGTACTCCCGTTGAAAATCGGCATAGACAATCGGTTTCCCGTCGATCATCGCGATCCGTTCCGCCCGCTGCTTGTCGCCCATCGAGCCGAAATAGAAGATAAAGACAACGATAATGATCCCCAATATGATCTTCATGAGCCAGTTTCTGGCATGCTTTCTCATGAGGTTGAGCATTGCATCTTCCCCCTTTTCCTTTAACGTTCGGGTAAATAAACCAATCACCCCTAAAAAGCAATGATTTTTTGGAAAAAGGCATTGATAAGGGTTTGAAAATACGGTATGAAGAACCGATCAATCGAAGGGTTTATTTCGATTGCGACCCGAATATCATTAGATTATCAGGAGGAAACGAACTTGCTTTTCGATTTCATTTTAGGAAAATTTTCCAACGACCTGGCCATCGACCTCGGAACGGCCAACACCCTGGTCTATGTCAAAGGCAAAGGCATCGTGCTCAACGAACCCTCCGTAGTCGCCGTTCACAAGAACGCCAAGGGGGAAAAGAAGGTCCTGGCCGTAGGCTCGGAAGCCAAGAAGATGCTCGGCCGGACACCGGGAAATATCGTCGCCATCCGGCCCATGCGCGACGGTGTGATCGCCGACTTCGACATCACGGAGGCGATGCTCAGACATTTTATCCTGCGGGTCCACAACCGACAGTCTTTGGTGCGGCCGCGGATCATCGTCGCCGTCCCCTCGGGTATCACCCAGGTGGAGCGACGCGCCGTCCGGGAAACGGTTGAATCGGCGGGGGCAAGGGAGATCTACCTGATCGAGGAACCGATGGCGGCGGCGATAGGTTCGGGACTGCCGATCACCGAACCGATCAGTTCGATGATCGTGGATATCGGCGGGGGAACGACGGAGGTCGCGGTGATATCGCTTGCCGGAATCGTCTATTCCAAATCCGTCCGGGTCGCCGGCGACAAGATCGACGACGAAATCGTCCAATACCTGAAAAGGAAATACAGCCTCCTTATCGGTGAGAGGTCGGGGGAGCTCATCAAGACGACGATCGGCAACGCCTTTCCCGATCCCGGCAATGAGGTGCGCACGATGGAAGTCAAAGGGAGGGATCTGATCTCGGGGATTCCGAAGATCGTCGAGATCAATTCCGATGAAATCCGGGAGGCGATCATCGAACCGGTAAGCCTCATCGTGGATGCGATCAAGGATGCGTTGGAGAATGCCCCGCCCGAACTGGCCGGCGATATCGTGGATCGGGGCATCGTCCTGAGCGGCGGTGGCGCTCTGCTTCGGAACATCGATCTGCTGATCCGGGAAGAGACGGGGCTTCCCATCACGATCGCGGATGATCCCCTTTCGACGGTCGCAAGAGGCGCCGGCATCGCCCTGGATCAACTGGACGTTCTCAAAGAGGTGACATTCCAGGTATGACGGCTTCGTAAAAAGTCCGGATGCGGCGTTGCGCTTCCTCCCTCATCGCTGCGGCGTACGGCAAAGTACGCCTCACTCCTCTGGCTTCGCGCGTTGCCTGCGGAGCTTTTTACGGAGCCGCCCCGTAACAAGGCTTTTTGGACCTTTGACGAGTTTGTCAGGTATAAGGATGCATGATACTCCCCAAGAAATACCGCTCCCTCACGGTGGCGATCGCCCTGCTGATCATCTCCTTTTCTATTCTTTCCTACAGCGCGGTACGCCTTTCCGAAACCGGACTCCTGAGAAAGATGGTGCTGGAAATCGCCGCCCCCGTGGAAGATGCGCTCAACCGTTCGCTCAAGGGTCTCAGTGATACCTGGAACCGGTATCTTTTCCTCGTCGGAAAGGAGGAGGAGAGCAGGCGACTCCGGCGTGAAAACGACGTCCTGAACGACCTGCTCAACAGTTACCGGGAGGGATACCTGGAGGGGGTGCGCCTCCGGAAGCTCCTCGACATCAAAGACGGGTTGGAGCGCAGGACCGTGGTCGCGCGGGTGATCGACAACGACCGGACCTCCCTGTTCAAGACCATCCTCATCAATAAGGGAACCACCGACGGGTTACAGGTCGGGCTTCCGGTCCTATCGCATCAGGGAGTGGTGGGACGGATTATCGAAACCTCCTGGCACGCCTCGCGCGTCCTGCTTCTGATCGACGAAAACAGCAACATCGATGCCCTGATCCAGCGAAGCCGCGCCCAGGGGATCCTCCAGGGCGCAGGCTCGGCGGGATGTAATCTTAAATACATCTCGCGGGCGGAAAATGTTCAGACGGGCGATGTCGTGCTCTCCTCCGGCCTGGCCGGGGTATTTCCCAAGGGGCTGCTTCTGGGTTTGGTCACGGGGACCTCCGGCGCGGAAGGGGGCCTCTTTCAGAAGATCGACGTGGCATCTACCGTCGATTTCGGCAAGTTGGAGGAGGTCCTGGTCCCCCTCCCCGATGCAGGACCCAAGCCATGATCCGTTATCTCCTCTTCCCGCTGCTTCTGCTGCTTTTGGTGATCGTCCAAATCACCGTACTGGACCTTTTCACCCTGGGGTGGGTCGGTATCGAGATCTCATTGGCCGCGGTCATTTATTCCGGATTCCATCTCGATGCGTTCCGGGGATGCACAATCGCCCTGTTGTTGGGGTTTTTTCTGGATTGTCTGACCAGCGCGATTTTCGGTCTCTATACTTTTCTCTATATCCTCATTTTTTACCTCTCCACGTTTGTCGCGGGGAAGATCTACGCGGAAAAATCTTCGCTCATCGCATTGTTCACCGGGTTCTGCACGCTCCTGGAGGGAATGATCATCGTCCTTCTCTACTTCATCTTGCTGGGCACCGACATCCTCTATGCCGTCCCGAAGATCTTCATCCCGAAAGCGATCCTGTTGGGGCTCCTGAGCCCCTTCCTGTTCCATATGTTTCACCGTTTCGAGGCTTCGCTGCATGCAACTCAGACACGACCGGCTCAACGAATATGAGTCGGGACAGTTCAAGGCAAAGTTCAGACTGCTGTTCATCATCATCATTGCCGCAACGATGCTCATCGTGATGAGGATGTGGTATCTGCAAGTGATCAAAGGGGACGAACTGAGACAACGTTCCGAAAACAACAGCGTGCGCCTGCGCAAAATCAAATCGATGCGCGGTCTGATTATGGATACCCGAAGACAGGTCCTGGTGGACAATCAACCCTCCTTCGATCTCGTCTTCGTCCCCAACCGGTCAAGAGACATCGCCAACATCATCGATAAAGTCAAAACCCTGTATGAGGAGCGCTCGCTTGCGATTCCGTCACTGGGCTCATTTACAGGAAAGATGAAACCCTTGGTGCCCGTGACCCTTGAGAAGAACATCGGCATGGAAAAATTGGCCGTGGTGGAAACGCATGCCCTCGAACTCCCCGGCCTTGTGGCCGAGGTGACGCCCATTCGACAATATCTCAAGGGGGAGATGACCGCACAGATCATCGGATTCACGGGAGAGATCAGCCGCGAAGAACTCGATCAAGAACGGGAAGAACCGCTTACGCCCGGGGACATCATCGGCAAGTTCGGCATCGAGAAATTCCTCGATGGCCATCTCAGGGGGAAGAATGGCGCCGAACAGATCGAGGTCAATGCCGCCGGCAAGGCGGTACGCTCCTTGGGCAAGATCAAATCCTTGACGGGCGGCAACGTGGTCCTGACCATCGATTCGGCACTCCAGGAGGTGGCCTGGGGGGCCATCGGCAACCGACGGGGCGCATTGGCGGCCATGGACCCCCGCAACGGGGCCGTCCTCGCCCTGGTCAGCTCACCCTCCTTTGACCCTAACCTCTTCAACAGCGGCATCTCTTTCGGCGACTGGGAAAGGCTCGCCAACGACCGCCAGCATCCGATGGAAAACAGGTCGATCTCCGGACAATACCCGCCGGCATCCACGTACAAGCCCGTCGTTGCCGCGGCCGCGCTCGAAGAGGGGCTGATCACCCCGGAGACCACCTTTTACTGCAACGGCACCTTCCAGATGGGCGACCGGATCTTTCGGTGCTGGCTGGAAAGAGGGCACGGTCATGTCAACCTCCACCGCGGCATCGTGGAATCCTGCGATGTCTATTTCTATAACCTCGGAGCTAAGCTGGGTGTCGACAAAATTGCGGCATACGCCCGCGCGTTCGGCCTAGGCTCCCCTCTCGGCATCGACCTGACCCGGGAAAGAAGCGGCCTGATTCCCACACGACAGTGGAAACTCGACCGTTACGGGGAACCCTGGCAGATGGGTGAAACCATCTCCCTTTCCATCGGTCAGGGCTTCAACCTTGTCACACCGCTCCAACTGGTCAACGCATACGCAACGCTGGCCAACGGCGGAACCCTTTACCGCCCCCGGCTCGTAAAACAGCTTGAATCTTCGGACGGACTTGTCATAAAAGTATACGGCCCGGAGAAGATCAAAACGCTGCCGGTCAGCCCCCGGAATATCCGGATCATCAACCAGGCCCTGTGGGGCGTGGTCAACGAAAAAGGGGGAACGGGACATGTTCTCAAAAGAAAGGAGGCCGATGTCGCCGGAAAGACGGGAACGGCACAGGTGATTGGTCTGCCCCAGGATGACCGGGCAAGAAAAGCAAGGCGCGCATCGGCGGATTTCAAGGATCATGCGCTGTTCGCCTGCTTTGCGCCCCACGCAAAACCGGAGATTGCCGTGGCCGTCATCCTCGAACACGCCGGCGGCGGGGGGGCCGTCGCCGCCCCGGTGGCAAGAAAGTTCATCGATGCCTACTTCGATCGTCTGAAGGCCGTACAACCTGATCCGCAGGAAAACGAAGCGACAGGAGAAGAAAAGAAAGAGCCATGATCAAACCCGATCGCCGTCTCATCCTCAATTTCGACTGGACCCTGCTCATCCTGGTGCTGCTCCTGTGCGGCATTGGCCTGTTCAATATCTACAGCGCCGGCTTCAGCCTCGCGGAAACCCATCGGGTGCCGCCCTATGTGAAACAGATCCAATGGATCCTTATCGGCATCGCGGGGATGGCCGCCGCTTTCTTTATCGATTACCGTTTCCTCTTCCGCCATGCCTATATTTTCTACGGCGTCTCCATTCTGCTCCTGCTTGTCGTTTTTATGGCCGGCTACTCGACACGGGGTTCACAGCGCTGGATTGCCATAGGCAGCTTTACCTTCCAGCCTTCGGAGCTGGTGAAGCTGACGGTCATCCTGGCGCTGGCCAGATATTTCAACCGCCATCGGCTCGGCACGGACTACACGTTGAGAAAATTGTTTGTCCCTTTTACGATTGTCTTGATCCCCTTTGCGTTCATCCTCAAGCAACCGGACCTCGGCACCGGACTCATTCTCCTGATCCTGTTTCTGTCGATCGTCCTTTTTGTCGGCTTGGAATGGAAATCGATACTCATCGCAACCATCAGCGCCCTGCTGATGTCGCCGATTTTCTGGTATTTTCTGAAGCCCTACCAGCAGGAACGGATTTTGACCTTCTTCAGCCCCGATCGGGATCCCCTCGGTTCGGGCTACCACATCATCCAATCGATGATCGCCGTGGGTTCGGGGGGGCTCTTCGGCAAAGGGTTCCTAAAGGGATCTCAAACCCAGCTCAAGTTCCTCCCGGAACAGCAAACCGATTTTGTCTTCTCGGTTTTTGCGGAGGAGTGGGGATTTCTGGGCGGTATGATCCTGATCATCCTGTTCATGTCGCTGATCCTGTGGGGTTTCAAGATCGCCATCCATGCAAAAGATTATCTGGGGGCGCTGGTTGCTTTCGGGATCACGATACTGATCTTCTGGGAGCTTTTCATCAACATGGGCATGGTCTTGGGAATCCTCCCCGTGGTGGGCATTCCCCTTCCGTTTCTCAGCTACGGCGGGTCGTCGTTGGTGGTCCTGATGGTGGCCGTCGGCCTGCTGATGAATATCAGCGTGCGAAGGTATATTCTTCAGTCGTGATCAATCGTCATCCAAGGAGAGAGAAAATGCTGGGACGAAAGCCAAAAGAAGAGGAAGAGGTCAGGGCCTTTCTGGGAAAAGGCGCCGAATTCAATGGAAAATTGATGTTCAGCGGCTCGGTCCGGATCGACGGCGATTTCAAGGGGGATATCTTCGGCAACGGCACCCTGGTGATCGGTGAAGGCGCCGAGATCGAGGCCGACATCCATGTGGACAGCGTGCTGATCAGCGGTATGGTGCGGGGGCAGATCGAAGGCAAGAAGAGCGTCAAGATCTATTCGCCGGGGCAGTTGCACGGCGATGTGAACACACCCTCCTTCTCCATCGAAGAGGGGGCTTTCTTCGAAGGAAACAGCCATATGACCCGCAACGAAGCCGAGATCCATTCCCTGCCTCTGGAGCGGACGGCGGCCGCGGAAAAGCGATGATCCACCGGGACCTTTGAAGATGGTTCTTTTTGCTTGACAGCCGACGCAGAATAGTTCAGATACTGGCCGCTGTTTTGTTTCGCGTTTCAAGGCACAAAATGCCTGATTTATTTACTATTCATCATGTGAGGTGACGGAAAGTGGTCAGCCTTGATTATTCTTTGGGAATCCAGATCATTAATTTCGTCCTGCTGATATTTATCCTGAATCGACTTCTTTACAGACCCCTCCTGGGCATGATCGACAAACGGAAGCAAAAGCTCACCGATTCTGAAACCGAGATCAGGCGTCTCCGGGACACCGTCGAGCAGCAGATGGCGGCCTACGAAGCGAAGCTCGGTCAGGCCAAAGCCGCCGCTGTCGAGGAGAAAAACGAGATGATACGCAGGGGCGCCGAGGAGGCCAAGGCCATCACCGATGCCGTGCGCGCCGAGATACCCGAAGCGATGGACCAGTTCCGAGTTCGGATGGGGAAGGAAATCGAGGCAGCCAAAAGGATACTGACCGGCCAGTCGGAGAGACTGTCCATCGAGATTGCGGAAAAGGTCCTGGGAAGGAGCCTGAGATGAGGGTTTTTATCGGGTTTCGCAAATGGCTCGGACCGCGGATACAACGGCTGATCGCCGGTCGCAGTACCCATCTGTCTCTCATCCTCTGCTCGCTGCCCTGCCTCTTCTGGTTAACGGCGGCTTACGCTTCGGAAGGAGGAGCAGCGGGAGGGCAGGAGGGGCTGAACTGGTCCAATTTTTTCTGGAGGTCGATCAATTTTCTTGTCCTGGGCGGAGTCATTTACTGGCTTCTGGCAAAAAAATCGAAGGCGTTCTTCGCCGGACGGCGGGAAGGGATCAGGACCGCCCTGGCCGAAGCGGAGATTGCCCGCGAAGCGGCGGAAAAGAAGTTTCGGGAGTACTCCGCAAAACTCGACAAGGCGACGGAAGAGATCGAGCAGATCGGGGAAATGATCCGCTCCCAGGGGGTTTCCGAAAAAGAGCGAATCATCGCCGAAGCCAGGAAGGCGGCTGAAAAGATGAAAGACGACACCCAGACGCGGATCGAACAGGAGTTCGCCAAGGCATCGCAGCAGCTCCGAAGCGAGGCGGTGCGTCTGTCCACACAGATGGCCGAGGAGCTCTTGAAGAAGCACATCCGGGCGGCGGATCATGAAACCATGGTCGAGGACTACATCGCGAAGGTGGTGAATAAAAATTGAAGCCGTCCCATTTTCACGAATTGTAAGAATTTTTGCGAGGTGAGCAAGAATTGATCAGCAGCAATATTGCCAAACGTTATGCACGGGCGTTTTTCAAGATCGCCGGCGAAGAGGGGCGCTACGACGATTACGCCCGGGAGCTGGGTCGTTTTTCCACGCTGCTCAGGGAAAGCAAGAAACTGGGCGAGTTTCTGGCGAATCCGGTCTTTGCCCGGCCCGATAAAAAAGCGGTTGTGGAAGCGCTGCTTGCGAAGCTCGCTGTCTCCGCGCTCACCGCAAACTTTTTGAAACTCCTGGTCGACAAGCGCCGCATCGGCATCCTTCCGGATATCGAAGGCTGTTACCGGGACCTGGTCGACAACGCCCTTAGAAAGGTCCGCGTCACGGTGAAGACGGCTTTCCCGCTTACCGGGGAACTCTCTTTGCGACTGCAAAAAGGACTGGAGGGGATGACCGGGAGGCAGGTCGAGATGACCATACACGAAGACCCAACCCTTCTCGGGGGAATCGTCATCCGCATCGGGGATACGCTGTACGACGGCAGCATCAGCACTCAACTTGGGAACATCAGGAATCTCTTGGGGGAGGAAAGATAGAGCATGGAAACCATCAGGGCAGAGGAAATCAGCGAGATCATATCCAGGCAAATCAAGGAATATGAGAAAAAACTGGATATCAGCGAAACGGGAACCGTCCTCTCCGTCGGCGACGGCATCGCCAGGATCTACGGCGTGGAGAACGCCATGGCCATGGAGCTGCTCGAATTCCCAGGCGGAATTCTCGGCATGGTTCTAAACCTTGAGACGGACAACGTCGGGGTGGCAGTGCTCGGTGAGGTAAGCCACATCAAGGAAGGCGACATCGTGAAGCGAACGGGAAAGATCGCCCAGATTCCCGTCGGCGAGGCGCTTCTGGGCCGCGTCATCGACGCCACGGGCGCCCCCCTCGACGGCAAGGGACCCATAGAAACAAGCGAATTTCGCCGGATCGAGATGATCGCCCCGGGTGTGGTCTCCCGCCAGCCAGTCAATGAGCCGATGTACACCGGCATCAAGGCGATCGACGCGATGACCCCGATCGGCCGGGGGCAGCGCGAATTGATCATCGGCGACCGCCAGATCGGGAAGACCTCCGTCGGCATCGATGCGATCATCCGCCAGAGGGGAACCGGCGTGAAGTGCATCTACGTCGCCATCGGCCAGAAGAAATCCACCGTCGCCCAGGTGGTAGAGAACTTGAAGAAGCACGATGCCATGTCCTATACCTGCGTCGTCTCGGCTTGCGCCAGCGACCCCGCGACCCTCCAGTATATCGCCGCCTATTCGGGCTGCAGCATCGGCGAATACTTTCGGGACCGGGGACAGGACGCCCTGATCGTCTACGACGATCTCTCGAAGCAGGCCGTCGCCTATCGCCAGATCTCGCTGCTGCTCCGTCGGCCGCCGGGGCGCGAGGCTTACCCGGGGGATATCTTCTACAACCACTCCCGGCTCCTGGAGCGGGCCTGCCGGGTCAGCAAGGAACTCGGCGGCGGATCGCTGACGGCGCTCCCCATCATCGAAACGCAGGCCGGCGACGTTTCCGCCTACATCCCGACCAACGTGATCTCGATCACCGACGGCCAGGTCTATCTCGAACCCTCGCTCTTCTTCTCCGGCATCCGCCCGGCGATCAACGTCGGGCTCTCTGTCTCCCGCGTCGGCGGGGCGGCCCAGGTGAAGGCGATGAAACAGGTCGCGGGCACGCTGAAGCTCGACCTCGCCCAGTACAGGGAACTCGCCGCTTTCGCCCAGTTCGGCTCCGACCTGGACAAGGCGACCCAGGCCCAGCTCGAACGCGGGATCCGCTTGGCCGAAATCCTGAAGCAACCCCAATTCGCCCCGATGTCGCTTGCCCAGGAAGTGGTCATCCTCTTCGCGGGCACCAGGGGGTTTCTCGACAAGTACCCAGTGGATAAGCTCAGGGGCTACGAAGCACAGCTTTTGGCTTTCGTCGAAGGGAAATACCCGGAGATCATGAAGGAGATCGACGAGAAGAAAATCATCAGCCCCGAACTCGACAAGCGGCTGCGCAATACGCTGACCGAATTCGACGGGGTATACATCGTTGAGTAAGTATGATCCGCAGGTGAATCGACTTTGCGAGTCTGCTGAATAAGGATAGTGTGAAGGCTGTTCAAAAATGCCCAGATGCAAGGCCCCCGATATCCTGAGTCCGTGAGGCGTACTTTTTCGTACGTTGAACGGCGAAGGATGAGGGAAACGCAGCAGATGGGTATTTTTCAACAGCCTGTAAGGAGCAGGAGTGAATGGCCGCATTAAAGGACATAAAACGGAAGATCACCGCCGTCCATAAAACGAGGCAGATCACCAGGGCGATGAACATGGTGGCCGCCTCAAAATTCAAGGCAGCCCAGACACGGATGGAAAGCTTCCGTTATTACGCCGTGAAATTCATGGAGGTCTTAAACCGTGTCGCGCTTCGAGTGGAAGCGGAAACCCACCCCCTGCTCGCGGTCAGGGAGCCGAAGCGGCTCCGTATCATCTGCATCACCTCCGACCGGGGGCTCTGCGGAGGCTTCAACAACAATCTGATCAAGGCCACGGAACGGTTCATGAGGGCGAAGCTGGGTGAGGGACGGGAGGTGTCGCTCATCCCCATCGGCCGGAAGGCCAGGGATTATTTCCGGAAAAAAGCAACCGTCATCAACGCCCGGGCCGATGTCTTTGGAAAATTCGACATGACCCTTGCGGTGCAGATCTCCGGGGACATCATCGCCCCGTTTGTCGACGATCAGTACGACGAGCTCTACCTGATCTACAACGAGTTTATCAATGTGGCAGTGCACCGGCCAACTGTGGTCCGTCTCTTCCCCCTCTCGGTCATCGGGCGTAACGAGGAACCCGCTCCGGGAAAAGGGCTCGATTACATCTACGAACCCTCCGCCGATGCCCTCCTCGAGAAGCTGCTTCCCATGTATGTGCACACCCTGATCTTCAGGGCGCTCGTGGAAACCTCCGCCGGGGAAAACGGCGCCCGGATGGCGGCGATGGACAACGCCACCCGGAACTGCGAGGAGATGATTCAGAGCCTGACGCTCAAATACAACAAGGTGAGACA
>Ga0233425_10008718_pt1 | contig 13271 bp, 11 predicted proteins | sample Watercolumn_Towu_2_FD_181712 | JGI IMG/M metagenome (GOLD analysis project Ga0233425, IMG submission 181712) | Freshwater microbial communities from Lake Towuti, South Sulawesi, Indonesia - Watercolumn_Towuti2014_140_MG | ecosystem: Environmental > Aquatic > Freshwater > Lake | place...
TTTATGTTAATCGACCAAAAGTGTATAACGCATATAGTACGTATCAAGATAAAGGAAATAGAATTATAAAATATTTACTAAAGTTTATAAAGTTAAACGATAAAGTTGTATTAGAGTTGGGATGTGGTTCTGGAATGTATACAGGCGAGATTGCTAAACGATGCAAAATTTTATATGCAATTGATAACTCATTACCTTTATTAAAAATTGCAAAAAGTAAGTATAAGAAACATATAAATATTCAATTTATTCATGCAGACATTACGTCTATTCCTCTCGATGACAAATCAGTAGATCTTATTTTTTCAACCTTTGCTTATCCCCCATATGGATTGGAAAATAAATGTGAAAAGGAAGTTGAAAGAATTTTAAAAACAGAAGGTCAGATTTGGCATGTTAACAATTATCCTAGCGGAGAATTTATGAAGCTTCGAGGTTTAAATGAGTCAAAGGGGAAGAAAGATAGACAAAGATGGTACAAACAAAATGGATATATTTTGTTTAAGGTTCTAAAAACAGGATTTAACTTTCCAGATTACAAAACTGGTGCTAAATTGTTTATTGAAGTTTTTGGCGACGAAGTTAAAAAATATATTTCCACTCATACAAATTTAAATATTACACGACATGTATCAATACATACAAAAATGTTGCACGAGAACAAATAAAGATATATAATCTCCTATAGTATGGAAAGACCTCTTAATAGAAAAGACAAGGGACAACATCTTTTAACTGATGAAGAAGCATTGGACTTTTTTGCTCAAAGAGCAGACAAAGATACAACAGTAATAGAAGTTGGACCTGGGTCTGGAAATATTACTCAGAGAATTGCACGATTTGCAAAAAGAGTTATTGGTTTTGAGGCTGATACTAGATTTTCTGATGATCTTGAAGAGGTTAAGGCTCAGCATTCGAATGTCGAGGTAAATTATAAAGATATTCTTGGAGTTGACCTCAAAAAAGTACTTAAAAACAAATCAAAAAATGAAAAGTATCAAATAATGTCAAACTTGCCGTTTCATATATCTGAGCCATTTCTAAAAAAACTTGTCGATTTACCTATAGAAGAAGCTGTTTTGATTTTAGGTGATCAAATGGCAGAACGAATTCAAAATGATAATCCTGATAGTTTAAGTTTTGGAAGAACAGGTTCATTAGTTCAAACATTTTTTGATACAAGTATAATAAAAAAATTAGGAAGATCATCATTCGAACCTGCGCCCTCAACCGAGTCAGTTATAACTTTATTAACCCCAAAACCAGAGGCGGAAATCAGAGCGAATCCAAAAACCTCAATTCTTGCCAGACTGTTTAGAACAGAAGAAAAGCATTCTCCAACAGGCAAGGTATTAAAAGAGGCAATGGAGAATTTAGGTGGTGGGGGAAAACAACGGGGGAAAGATGAAAGAAACAAATATAACAGAAGACAATCAAGACAAGAATTAAGAGATGCGCTTAGACATGGAAATTTTGACAGAGGACAAATTCAGTATCAAGTGGAGTCTGTGGGTGCAAGAGAATTAAGAAAACTTGGTGTTCCAGAATCGATATTAACCAAACCATTTTCAAATTTAGACAACCAAGAACTTCGTGTATTAGTTTCTGCTTTGGAAAGAAGATTTGGTAAGTAGTGAGTTTATATAGACTTTAAAAAACTTCTGAAATCCTCATAGTACGGATAGTTATGGTCTGCGCCCTCTTTGGATATGAGTTGTATATCTGGATTAACAGAATTCAAAAGTTTTCTAATTTGGTCTAGATTTCCGTGAGGATCATTATTGTTTTGTATACAAATTATTTTGTTTGATGATAATTTTTCTAAAATTTCATATGCTTCAGCATCACCAAACTCGAAATCGTTAATTGGAATTCCACATAGTATAATTTTATTAAATATCTCCAGTTTTTGATTAAGCACATTCATTGCTATTAATGTGCCAAGTGACTTTGCAATAACATTTACTTTTTGATTTCCATATAAACTTATAATTTTTGAGACCTCTAATTTTATCCAATTAGGATCAGGATTTTCAGTTTTCCAATGATCCCATTCGATCATATCTAACGGCTTAATACCTATCTTCTGATTAAGTTCATCTAACCATTCTTTATTTTTGCTTGAATATCCAGGAAGTACTATCGTATTCATTTTATAAATTATATATGAGTGATTTTTATTATACAGATGAATTACAAAAAAATCCAGATTAAATCTAGGTATTATTCGCGTACATCTTCGTATTTAATTGGCTCATTTAGTTTACATAACGGACACTTGTCTATTGAATAAAAGTCATACGGAGATTTATTTAACAGGCTTACAGTTTTTAAATCTTCAAGGTTTTTAACCTGTCGGTTGAGCCAAGCTGTAATACCTAATATTTCAAACCCTTCTGATCTTAAAAATTCAATATTATATTCAACACTTTCTCCTGTAAAAATTAGATCTTCTATAAAAACAATTTTCTTTGGCGGTTTAGGTACATTTGTCTTGTGAAATTTAGTTCCATCCTGCCATTTATCAGTCATTGCAAACTCAAGTCCTAAGTGTCGTGCAATAAAGCTAGCCAAAATTGCACCATCAACTATCGGAGCTATTAGCATCTCAACATCTGGAAAATAACTGGTTATCACTTCAGCCTGAAGTTTGGCAACACTGTCTAATATTCTAGGATTTCTAATAATTGCGCTTTTATCAATCCATCCGTTTCCGTGGAAGCCATTTCTGAAAGCTGTGTGGCCTTCCTTTAAGCATTCAGAATTCTTTAATATTTCTAAGAGTTTGTTCATAGAATGAAATTATAGCCTATTTCCTAAAAAGTAGTAAAATTGACTTATGAAACAAATAATTTTTGTGACTGGTAATGAAATGAAAGTTAGACATGCAAATGAAGCATTAGGCTGACAAAGTTTGGGAGCCAGAATTTGGTAATACTGGAGACTTTGACAGAATTTTAATTCCACAAGGCGAAAATAAACCTCTTTGTTGTTTTGATAAAGCATGGAGAGCAAAAAGAGATGTTGAAGCTAACAAAGAAACTATTCGTTATAGACAACTTGCTAAGTGGCTAAGTGAAAGATGATAGATATGACAAATTCACTAAATTTCATCGGTCAAAAAGTAAATGTAGTAATAGATAGGCCACTAGGATCAAAACACCCCAAACATGGTTTTACATATAAGGTTAATTATGGCTATATACCAAACACAAAATCAGCAGATGGAGAAGAACTAGATGCATATGTGTTGGGAGTAAACAAGCCAATTACAGAAACTAAAGGTGTTTGTATTGCCGTAATCAGAAGAACAGATGACGATGATGATAAATTAATAGTTACTCCAAATGGTGAAGATTTTTCAGATGCTGAAATTGAAAAATTAACAGAATTCCAAGAAAAATGGTTTAAACATATTATTTTAAGAAAGAAAATATAATTTGCATCGCAAATTGCTTCAGCGAGTAGTAAAATATACTCATGGACATAATTGATAACAAAAATCTGAAAATGTCAGATGTTATAAATAGCGTCATGCCCTATTCCAAAAACCTATATTTTAGAACAGGGTACTTCTTTTTTTCTGGTTATAAAGAAATTTACAAAAATTTAAAAGATAAAAATTTAAAGATACTTGTTGGCATGGATGCTCAAAAAGGAATTGCAGGTCTTGTGGATGAGATTTCTTATGCTAATTTATCACACAAATCAAAGGCTCAAGTAAAAAAAGACTACTACGACTCATTAATTAAGGTGTTTAATGATACAAGTGATATTGATAATAAGGAAACAGCTGAAGCTTATGAGGTTTTTAGACAGAAGATACTAGATGGTTCACTTGAGATTAGAAAGAGCTTAGATTCTGACCATGCAAAAGTATATGTTTTTGAAAATGCTCCGGAGCATAATCAAAATGGTGTTTCCTTGGGTATTGTAATAAAAGGTTCGAGTAACCTTACATTTTCAGGTTTAGCCGGTCAAAATGAGGATAATGAACTGCACAAAGACAATGACTATTTCTTAACTTACAAGAAAAAATTTGATGAATTATGGGAAACTTCTATTCCACTTGTTGACAAAGAAAACTTAACCGCTTTTGATGAGCATGTGTTAAATAAAATTTGGATAAACAAATTACCAAAGCCGTACCATATCTATCTAAGAGTACTAAATGAATACTTTTCAATCATTCAAGACAAAGATATTCTTACCCCATCGCACATTACAAAGAATAAAATTAACTTGCGTTATCAAGTTGATGCAATCAGAACAGCTTTAACAATTATCAATAAACATAACGGAGTTATAATTGCTGATGTAGTGGGACTTGGGAAAAGTATTATAGCTTCATGTATAGCAAAGAATATAGATATGAAGTCTATAATAATTGCTCCACCGCATCTTAAGCAACAATGGGAAGATTACAAATATGAGTTTAGGTTTGATGCAAAGGTATATGGCACGGGATCAGTTTTGAATGCAATAAAAGAAAATAACGATGGTGAGCCAAAACTTATAATAGTTGATGAAGCACATAAGTTTAGAAATGAGGAAAAATCTTTGTATGCAAATTTACATCGATTGTGCGTTGGTAATAAAGTTGTTTTGCTAACTGCAACTCCATTTAATAATAACCCAAAAGATATTTTTACACTTATAAAATTATTTCAAATTCCAGCCAAATCAACTATCCAAACAATTGACAATTTGAGTCTAAGATTTAGAGATTTAACAAAGCAGTTTAACCAAATTAAAAAACTAAAATCATCGAAGTCTTCTGTATCCAAAGTAAGAAATGAAATTAATGGTTTAGCCGACCAAGTAAAAGACTTACTTGGTCCACTACTTATCAGAAGATCAAGAATAGATCTTCAAAATATAAACATATATAAGGAGGATTTAAAAGTTCAGGGGATTGAATTCCCAATTGTTAATCCACCCGTAAATATTGAATATGAATTTGGTGATTTAAATCAAATATATATAAAGACGTTGAAAATGATTGTCCCAGAAAATAGTGAATCTGTATTTAAGGGTGCTCGATACAATGTTATCGGATATATAAAGGATGATTCGAAATTAGATGAAATTGCAAAAAGATTAAATATCGATGTAAACCTTGTTAAAAATTCACAAAAATATCTTGCTAAATTTATGAAAAGACTTTTAGTTCACCGCTTCGAAAGTTCAATAGATGCTTTTAGAAAAACCTTAGATAAAATGATAACCTCATATGAAACTGTCCAGACGTGGTATAGTAAAGGTGTAGTGCCTATTTATAAAAAAGGTGAGCTACCAGATATTGAAGATTTCTCTGATTCTGATGGAGATGAGATTTGGGAAAAAATAAGTGAAATTTATGAAGTGTATTCAGAGAAAGGAATGGAACTTGTTAATGTTGGTGATCTTGACCCTGATTACATAAAAGATCTATCAAAAGATACTGCGTTACTAAAAGAGATTAAGGATATGTGGAAAAATTTTGAGTCAACAAAGGATCCAAAGATAGCCGTACTTAAAGAAAAAATCGAAAAGCTTCAAAAAGAAAACCCTGATCGTAAAATAATTATTTTTAGTATTTATTCAGACACGGTTAATTATGTCTATGAGCACTTAAAAAATGACTTTAGATGTTTTAAATATTCAGCTAATGATTCTTCTGTTCAAAACAAAGAAATAATCAGATCAAATTTTGATGCAGGCTATTTGAAGCAAAATAATGATTTTGATATTCTTATTGCAACCGACGCAATATCAGAAGGATATAATTTACATAGAGCCGGAATTATATTTAATTATGATATTCCATATAATCCAACTAGAGTTATCCAAAGAGTAGGTAGAATAAACAGAATAAATAAAAAAGTCTATGATTTTTTGCATATATTCAACTTTTTCCCATCTCCAACTGGAGAGAAAGAAACGGGAGTACAAAGAATTTCAACACTTAAAATTGATGTTATCAAAGCATTACTTGGAGATGATACTCAATATCTTTCAGTGGATGAAATCGTTAAGTCATATGATGAAAAGTTTAAGGAAGAAATGAACCAGACTGAAGCAGAATCATGGGATACAAAATACAAAAACCTAATTTTTTCGCTTAAAGGATCAGAAGATTTAGTGTCTGCTGATAGTATTCCTATGCGTACAAAAGTCAAAAGACAAAAGCAAACTGAAAAAACAGGTGTATTGGTTTTTGGTAAAAAAGGAGCTGATTATGCATTTAAACTTGGAGTATCTAATAAAGAAACCTTGTCTATAACCGCTTCTGAGGCTCTTAACCTGTTTGAAGCGGAGTCAAGCGAAGATGCACAAAAAGTATCAGATAAGTTCTATGAAACTTATGAATATACAAAGAAGAATCTTTTTGTACGAAAATCAGAAATTCCTAAAGATAAAGGATTAAACGAAGCTATTGATAAAGTTGGTGAAATTAAAAAATTATTACCAGATAAGAAAGATTATTTTGATGATTTGGAATATATAATGAAAGAATTGGGAAGTTTACCTGCAAAATTTGCAAAATCGATTAGGGCTATAAGAAAAGAGAGACTTCAAGATGATGTAGATAATCTGATTCTCGAAGTACCACAAGATTATCTCTCAGAAATTATTGAAAAAGCTAATTCTATACAAGACGGTGAAGAATCACTAATATTAGCAGAAGAATTATGATTGATTTTAAAAACGAATATTCACGAGAAGATTTTTTATCTTTTTTAGATTCGCTTACCCCAAATTTTGAAAAATCAGTAGAGGAAATAAATATTGATAGGAAATTTAAATTTGTAAAATCATTAACAAAAATCGGTCAAGACAAAGATTTGTCATTAAAAGTATTTGAAATTAATCATGAATCAGAAAACGATCCCAGAGTCTCATTGTCAAAGGAAGCTTTTATCTCTTTACGTGAGCTGTCAGTAGCAAAAGCATTAATAGTTTTTAGAAACGAAAAATCAAAAAATTACAGATTGTCACTTATTACGTTTGAGACAAAATGGGACGAGGGTACAAAAATTAAAACAGAATTTTCAAATCCTCGAAGATATTCATTTTTTCTAGGACCAAATTCAAAAACCAAAACACCGAATCAATTTTTAACTAAAAATATACCAGTTAAAAATTTTGAAGATTTAAAAGGCAGATTTTCAATAGAAGTCGTTAACAAAGAATTTTATAAAGAAATATCTCACAGCTTTACAAAATTAGTTGGTGGAATGCTTAAACTTCCAGATCAAGTCGATAAAAATCAAACAAGTCTTGAGTTTGTAGTTCGCCTAATTGGACGAATTATCTTTTGTTGGTTTCTTAAAGAAAAGAAAAGTCCAAATGGTATTCCACTTATACCTAAAGAATTATTATCGCGAGAAGCTATAGATAGAAATGAAGATTATTACCATAAAATATTGGAGCCAATATTTTTTGAAATATTAAATAGACCTCTAAGAGACAGGATTGAGGAATTTAGAAGCGAACTATATTCAACGATACCCTATCTTAATGGAGGCTTGTTTTCTGATCAAAAGGAAGATTTTTATAAGAGGGGTATTTATCAAAGTGATTTTTATAACAATTTAGTCGTTCCAGACGAGTGGTTAAAATCTTTCTTTGAAATTTTAGAAACATATAATTTTACTATTGACGAAAATACAAGTTACGATGAAGAGCTTTCAATTGATCCTGAAATGTTAGGACGAATATTTGAAAATCTTTTGGCTGAAATTAATCCTGAAACTGGCGAGTCTGCAAGAAAAAGTACAGGTAGCTATTACACACCAAGAATAATTGTTGATTATATGGTTGATGAAAGTTTACTTTTGTACTTAAAACAAAATACTGAAATCGAGGAAAATAAATTAAAAGCGGTTATTAGTTATGAGTTGTTAGATGATGCAGATAATCCACTTACAGGCGAGGAAAAAGAAAAAATAGTTAATTCACTTGAAAAAGTTAAAATTCTTGATCCTGCCTGTGGATCTGGTGCCTTCCCAATTGGTGCATTACAGAAAATAGTCTTTATTCTTCAGCAAGTTGATTCGGAAGGTGATTTGTGGTTTAAAAAACAGCTAGCTAAAGCGTCTCCTGAATTTAGAAGAGATATTGAAAAAAAGTTTTCAAACAAGGAATATGATTTCTTAAGAAAGCTTGGAGTAATTAGAGAATGTATATATGGTGTCGATATTCAGCCAATAGCTACAGAGATATCAAGACTCAGGTGTTTTTTAACATTAATAGTTGATGAGCATGTGGATGATAATGATGAAAATAGAGGTATAAAGCCACTTCCAAATCTTGATTTTAAGTTCGTAACAGCAAATAGCTTAATTTGTTTACCAAAACTTGATGTTAGTGAAATTCAACAACAATCTTTGCTCCCAGACAATAAAGAAGATATTGATGAGCTCAAAAAAATACGAGATGACTATTTTACATCTTTTGGAATTGAACGAGAGCAACTAAAAACAGCCTTCGCCGAACAACAAAATGTTTTAATTAAACAATTTTTTAGAGATTACAATATGGCTGGATCAGCAAAAAATGATTTTATGCAAAAAATTACAGAGTGGAAGCCTTTCACTCACAAGCCAACTGATTGGTTTGATGCTGAATGGATGTTTGGGATTAAAGATGGTTTTGATATTGTAATTGCAAATCCACCATATGTGAGAATTAGTGGTATTTCAGAGGATGAGGATAAACTTATACGCAGTACTTATTCAAGTGTATTTGGTCACTATGATTTGTACATTCCGTTCTTTGAAATGGGAATAAATCTATCAAATCGGAACGGAATACTTACATACATTACACCTAATAAATATCTTATTAAAAGATATGGAAATAAATTAAGACCATATATTCTAGATAATACATACATTGCTGAATTGATAGACACATCTAAAGCTAGGACCTTTGATGGCGTTTCTGTCTATCCAGTAATAAGTGTTTTGACTAAATCAAAAATTAATAAAGCCATTAAGGTTTGTGTTTTGGACGATAGTACTTTTGTCCCATATTTTGGAACAAAGAGTATGAATTATTGTTATCAAATCAGTCAAGATAGTTTTATAGTAAATAAAAATAAAATATTTGATATTTATGTCGATGATAACAGTAGGGTTTTATTTGACAAAATAGAGACGAAAACTAAACCCCTTAGCCAATTTGCACGAGTACTTACAGGCACTCCAGCGATTAATAAATACTATGAATGGGTCAATTTATTGTTTGATAGTTTTGACTCTACAAAAACGGATCTATCTGACAACCAGACAGTACTCAAATTTATTAATGTATCCAACGTAAAACCTTATTTTATAGAATGGGGCAAGGAAATCCGTGCGGTAGGAAGCAGGCTATCACGACCATATTTAACATATGACAAAGAACTTATTGGAAACAATAAATGGGAGGTTTTTCAGCAAAATAAAATAGTGATAAAAGGAAATTCCAAAAGACTAACAGCTGCATATGATGAAGTTGGATATGCAAATCTATCTTTATATTCTGTAATGTTTAATGAAAAACATAATGACATTAGTAGGACATATTATTATCTAGCTTTACTAAATTCAGAATTATTAAATTATTGGTATTGTAAAAAATTTGGCTCTGGTAACATAGCTGGTGGTTATATTAGTTTTAACGGAATTTATCTTGAACAAATACCAGTTATTGAATTTGGTAGTATGACTACGATGAATATTAGCAATAAAGTAAAAGAGATTGTTGACATAACTAGAGATAGTAACTATTTAAATGATAGTGATAAACAATCTCTGGTTAAAGTATATGAAAAGCAAATTGATCAAATGGTTTATAAATTGTATGGATTGACTCAGGATGAAATCAAAATTGTCGAAAATAGTATGGTCTAAATTACTCGCTTCACATTAAACTCCATCGCTATTTATAATGTCTGCTTTTTGAAGCCTTCTTAATAGCACTTCACCTGATACGCCAAATATTTCTAGTAACTCCTGTGATATTGAAAAAACCTTTTCAGGCAAAAACCTCTGTTTTGGAATCTCACCTAATCTTTTTTCTACCTCATTTATTAAAATATCTTTTGGAACCAATACTTGGCCAGCAAAACTATACGCTTGATATTCTAACCATCCATAATCATCATCACTTATTTGATCAGAAATATTATAAATATCTTCGACAGTATGGATATCTAAATTTTCAAAATATGTTTTATGTAGTATTAGGTGGCCTATCTCGTGGGCAATTGTAAATCTTGTCCTATTTTCATACTTCATATATAAATCCATATCTATAAAAATTTTTGACAAAGATGAATCTAGGCAACCATCAGTATCGTGTAATATTTTAAGTTTGTTTACAGGTATTATTTCTATGTGGAGTTCTCCTTCTGCGATTTCCTCAATTGGAATCGGAATATTTAAATTTTGATGATATTTTTTTAGAAAATCAAATGCGATATCTCCAACATCATTGTAAGACAACCTTTTTAATTGTAATTTCATAAAAAATCATGATTCATTGATTAATTTAATGACCTCTAATAATTTTTTTCTTGAGAGTTTTTTACCTCTTACTGTTCTAAATAAAAGTGGTAGATACTGGCCTGTGTTTGTATTTGAGATGTCTTTAGGTATACGTCCTTTTGCTGTATGGGCTAAATCAAAAAAAGTTACCCAATCCAAGCTATCTTCTTGAATTTGGAGCGCTTTTGCCAAACCCTTGAGTTTATCATTATCTAATGTCGGTGGAAGTATGTTTCGTTCTAAACGGCTAATATTGCCAGGATCATATGCAAATTTCGTAGAAAAAGTTCTTAAAGTCAATCCTAATTTAATTCTTCTTTCTCTTATAAAATTTCCAAAATTCGTGGCAGTCGTTTGGTTGTTCATTTTTGTGTTGTATTAATATTACAACACTTTTAGTGTAAACTTGTAGTAATATTCTGTCAAGGATTAAATAAATATATGGTATATAAAATATAAAATGAAAAATATTATAAACAAAAATATCGATAAGATTTCAAACACACTTCGTGGTAAAGCTACAATATTTTTTGATAAATTTAGAAAATACATAAAACGACTACTTTTCCCTTTATATTTATTTCCAATCAAACTTTTAACTTACTCAACATATTATTTCGTAAAGTTTTTAATCGCATTTTTAATTAGGCTACTTAAATTAATTTGGTTCTTGATAAAGTGGCCATTTTTAAGCCTTTCTAATTTTATAAAAACTATTGTCTGGTTTGGGTTAGCTGTATATATTTGCTTCTCTCTTTTAGTTATTGCCGACTATATTACTAGGCAATATGGCGATATCAGTAAATTGTGGTGTGATATTGGGGTAAAATCAAAATTGCAGTCATCAGTTGTTAGGATTATAGGAGGATATGGTGAAGGATCAGGATTTTTTATTTCACCTTCCGAAGTTGTTACAAACTTCCATGTAATTGCAGATGAACCAAGTCCAAAAGTTGTTTTTCCTGATGGCCATTTTGAAACTCCGATTAAGATAGTTGGAGATAAAAATATGGATATTGCAGTCTTAACACTTACAGGAAATTATCCAGACAAAGTATATGAACTTCGAGATTTATATGATTTACACGATGACGAAATATTACTTTCTGCAGGTTATCCATTGGGATCTGACATAACAGGAAATCCAACTATTGTTAAGGGCAATTTTAATGACTTTAGAAGAAGCAGAAAGGATTATGTAGGATATATTCAAACAAATATTAGTTTGGTTAAAGGAATGAGTGGTGGTCCATTAGTTGATCAATGCGGTGATCTAGTTAGAGTAAACACACAAAGTTTGGCAGGTATATCTTTTTTTATCACAGCCTTTGATGTTAAAAACAATTTAAATAATTTAACTGATCAAGAAACTACAAAAATTGAAGTTGATCCTACAAAATCTCCTGAAGATGCTGTTTTTGCATTCTACACATATCTTAAAGCTAGGCAAATGGAAAAAGGATTTGAACTATTAAGTTCAAAATATTTAGAAAAAACAAACTTTACTGAGTGGACTAATAGATTTACTGATATTTTAGATGTAGAAGTCATAAATACAGAAAAATATGAAAATTCAAAAGATACTGTTTTTGTAAAGTTTTCAACACAAAACTGGGTAGGTGGTGAACTTGAAAGTCATTATTATCAAGGAACGTGGGAAACAGTTTTAGAAGGCAATACATACAAAATGAATAAAAGTAAAATTGAGGAAGTAGATAATCCTGAATGGGATTGGTTTTATGAGTAATCGAAAACCTTAATTACTAAAAAGTAGTATTATTAATTCATGAATAATAAATTTGTATTAGTTCCAGTTGATCTTCTTAGAAATTTAAAGGAATTAGCCAAGGGTACAGAGTATCAGAATAAACTCCAAAAAGTACTTGATTCAAGACAAGCCATTGAAAACCATGATATTACAAAACTTCCAAAGACTGCAGTTGTTAAAAGAGTGATAAATGAAGACACCGTAGAGTTATTTAACGGTACTGTACTCAGATATGTGGAATGACAGCTCCTGAAACTGAAGAACCTTTTGAAAAAGAATCTACTGAAACAAATAGAAATTTAGTAGAGGGCAAAGAAATTAAACTTAAGTATGATAATTATTCTTCTGATAAATTTGGGAGAATTCTTGCTTATCCAATTATTAATGGAAAGAACATTTCCATTGAACTTGTGCGAAAAGGTATGGCTGAATTAGTGATCTACCAAAAGAGGAAGCATTTATTCATCAAGTTCAATTACTAGAAGCCCAAGAACAAGCCAAGAAACAAAAATTAGGAATTTGGAAAAACACAAATTAGTTTTATTTGAGTATTTTATAATGAATTTATTCATTAAGGTTCATGTTATCAGCAAGCGTGAATTAGGTAAAACAACAAAACACAGTGGGGAAAGCGGAAGGCCGAAACGAGCGAAGCGAGTGGAGGCCTGGAGCGCAACTCCACGCAATTGGGTTTAGCGAAGCCACGAAGTGGCTGAGCGAACAAACACGAGCTCCGCAACAATTCCTTCCCCTTTGACCCCTCCCTTGTTGCTCCGCTAAACTTCAGAAGTTTGTGATAAAATATGTTCGAGCCGAATTAAATATTCGGACATAATCTCGACCTGTCGGGTCGGACTTTTGTCGGGGTGGCGAGATTCGAACTCACGACCTCTGCTTCCCAAAAGCAGCGCTCTACCAACTGAGCCACACCCCGTATTAATAACCAATAATCAAAAAAATACAATAGGCTATGTCGTATTTTCGTA
>Ga0233425_10008719_pt1 | contig 13268 bp, 12 predicted proteins | sample Watercolumn_Towu_2_FD_181712 | JGI IMG/M metagenome (GOLD analysis project Ga0233425, IMG submission 181712) | Freshwater microbial communities from Lake Towuti, South Sulawesi, Indonesia - Watercolumn_Towuti2014_140_MG | ecosystem: Environmental > Aquatic > Freshwater > Lake | place...
CTCTGGTATATGGTTAAGGCTGCGGATGCCATGCCCTGCGGCAGGCTTGTAAAACCTTCCGGTATGCCGGGAGGGGATATCTTTTTCAGGGGGTCTCATATACTTCCCCTGCCTCAACTGGCTGAACGCTACTCATCAGACAGGAAGGGGTTCAGCGAACGAAGCTCTGTTTATGGAGGCAGAAGGGTGGAATATGGGGATGCAGCAGTTGAGCTCCTGCCTTTTCCAAGGATACCTGTGACCCTGATACTATGGCTTGCTGACGATGAATGGGAAGCAAGGACAGACCTTCTGTTCGATTCAACGGCCCTTAACCATCTGCCTATAGATGTCCTGTGGTCTGTGGCAATGATGTCCATCCTGATCTTTCTGTAAAAAAAAGGACAGGACCATATGGCCCTGTCCCTTTTCTGTTTTCCTGCCCGAACAAATCTAATTGATAGTCCAGGTCCCTTTCTTTGTCAGCGCAGATGTGTGGTTCTCCTTGTCCGTGGCCTTCATATAAAGGTTCTTCGTGCCCTTGAATGCTGTCTTGGGTGTTATGCTCCACTTTACAGTGAGGTCATTTCCCGCTTTTGTGACGGTTGTCTGGCCGCAGTTCAGAGTACCCTGATTGTTTGTTATGGTGCCGGCAACCCCGGGACTGCAGCTTGCTGCAAGCCAGCCCGTGCCCGCATTGTTCATAATATAAAGCTTGTTCGCCGTCTGGTCAAACTTCACCCTTATTGCATTTGCGTTTGCTGTTGTGGCATTGACCAGAAGCTCCACAGTCTTTATATCAGCATAGCCGTTGGAGTCCCTGTAAACAGCAGTGAACAGTTTTGCTGTACCTGCCGTTGATGTGGCAGGTGTCGGCGATATGCTGACAGCAAATGGCATGACTACAGTTACAGTGAAGGATATTGTCGGGCCTGCTGCACCGACACCTGATATCTTCAGCCCTCCGGCTGCCCCTGTCGAGAGGAATGATGAAGGATTTGTCGTATCGTTTATCGCGGTCCTTCCTGTGGCGCTGCTGAAGTTGGCAAGTGAAGGAGAACCGTTGAGGGCTGTTGTGCCTCCAGGCCTGTATATATATACCTCATCCGGTGGCCCGTAAGCATTTCCCTGTCCGTCCTCTGCACTGTTTATCCTGTAGACGAGCAGTCCGTCGCCCGGAAGGGACGATTCGAAGGTCCCGGTCCTTTTCCTGTACTCAACAATGAAATACTCTGTTGAAGATTTTGGAGACTTTATTTTATAGGCATTATTTGTTGAAGAGGTGAGAGGGTTCAGCGTATATGTGCCGGATGCTGTTATCGTGGGGATAGTGTTTATCCAGTTGCCATAGCGGTGTTTCATGTATGCGCCCATATGCTGGGGAGGGTTCATGTCCCACTCCATTACATCCCACTGATAAACAGGGTCTATGCCGTCGAAGTTGTAATGATAGAGGTCAGGAGATCCCAGCACATGGAACATCTCGTGGCAGAGCACTCCCACTCCTGAGGACATCATGGAATTCCTCAGTTGGAATGCATAATCCCACACCCGTTTCCCGTTGATAGTTACGGTCTGTGAATAGAGCGCCCATCTGTGGGGCCAGAGCAGGGAACTCCATCCGGTCGGACTTCCGGAGATTATGAATGTCACGCTGTCAACATATCCGTCACCGTCGGCGTCGATATTCTTGGCTGCAGGGATGGCAGATTTGATCCCATTGACAGCATTCACGAGCAGTGCATGCTCCCTGTCAGTTCTCATCTGGCCGTTATCACCGCCTGTGTATCCTATGGTATTTGTAGTAGCATTGTACGGCTGATAGTAGCCCCTCGGATGTGAATCCTGATAGGAGACCACTATCCCGCCGGAAGGGGCAGGGTAGAATGAGGATGCGACCGTGAGCTTCCCGTATGAAGTTTCCTTGAAGTAGTTCTTCATTGAATTTGCGCCTGCTGTAGCTGAATTGAACATGCTGCTGTATGTGGTTATCGCATCGGTAAATTCAGTTTCGCCGCTGAACCGGATGAATACTACGATGTTATTCAATGTGCCGCCAGTAGGAGCATTGACTATTGCAGAAGGCTGCGGAAATGAATTCCTCTGCGCTTTGAGCTCATCCTCGGTAATCCTCGGATTCCTCTCCATTCCTGCTGCCTCTGGATCATCAATCCCTGCGATGAACTGTGACGGCACGAACTTTCCCCCAGACTTTACTGCATATGTGTAATACCCTGTTGCAGGATCCTGTATTATTATATGTCCCGCTGAATCATGAAGATAATTGAAGTATTCATCCCCGCTTGCAAGGCAGTCGAGGGTTGAACCGTCAGGCTGTGTTACAGTTACGGGTATGCTCCTCAGTACGGCTGTCTCTGCAGTGGCAGCGAGCATTGCAATAAATAAGATCATAAGAAATATGGCTGTCCTCTTGCTGTTTTTCATTGTCTTCCCCTTAAGTTTTGATGGTGGTGCATCCTTAATATAATTTAGCACAGGGACCCATGCAAGGCACAGTTTTTTGAATACTAAGAACACCTTATAAGTATAACTTGAAGTTGACAACAGGTCTTAAATGCTGTATTAAAACTATAACTGTAATTAAAAAAAATATCGGGGTGCTTATGGGACTTACAGAGGCAAAAAAATATATTACGGACCTTCACAGGCGTCAGAAAGATCCCATGCTCTGGCCGGACTTTCTTACGGGACTTCCTGACAAGACAGCAATACTGAGAAAAATGGAGGAGGTCTTTCCCCGGCTCGGCAGATATACAGTTGCATATGTGAGGATCTCGAATATCCAGCCTTATCTGATCAAGTACGGTCCTGACAGGCATGCAGAAATAATACAATGGGCTGCTGCAATACTTAAAACATCTGCCGATGCATGTAGCGAAGGGTTTGCCGGCACTATCAACACTCACGATTTCATTGTTATCTGCAAGTCTGACAAGACTGTACAGATATTGTCAGATGCAGCACAGCTCTTCAGGAAACGCATGCGCACATATTATTCAGAGGATGACATTGCAAGCGAATCAACGCTCTCGTTCAGAAATGCTGCCGGTCAGAACTACAGGGCAGGACTTCTGGGCCTTGTCAATGTTATTGCCGACAGGAAACTTTCTGTCACCAAGAGCGATCTTGTGCTCAATATGGCAAGGGTCTGTGATGCCCTGGAGAAGACCGACCGGAATATGGTCAATATTACAGAGGAAATGATCAGCAGGGCCTGACAGGGACTTCCGAGTTACTCCCTGCTTTTTAGATCGGCCGGAGACTTTTCAGAGTTAGACCCGATCGCATAGTAAAGATACCCTGCAGTTATAAGGAAAGAGAGCAGGGTGCTGTATGGATATTGGATGTTAAGCATTGCATGTGCCGCCTCGAGCAGAATGGCAGGGGTGAAACAGACCACCGAAAGTCTGACCAGGGTTCTGAAATCCATCTCAAGCCCGAAATATTTCGCAATATTCCCTCCAAGAAGCGCAAGCATAACGACCTGCAGGGCATGAAATCCGAACGATACCAGGAGCGCAAAAGGGAATGTGACTGCGATGAATATCGTATTGAAAAATTCGAGCCAGTCATATACCAGCTTTTTTGTGATCTTCTGCTCTCCGAAATCCGAGAGGGGTATTGACCGTATGTTCTGGGGATCGAGTTTCAGTATCAGGTGGGTCCTTGTCACAAGCAGGGACGCCTCGGAACTGTTGAGAGATGTTGTCTGGCCTGAAGTGTCTATTATTGCGACAGGCCTGTTCTTCTTCCTGTCGCTTATTATGAATGGCACAGGCTCCTGAATGGATGCTTCACCCTTTGCAATTGTGATCTCCGGCATCTGCTCCACATATTTTGGGGCCTCATCAGTTATGAAGTCTGATATTGTCTGGCGGATGTTCACCATCTCAGGGATCCAGTAGATCATCAGGATGAAGAGCAGATAAGGGAAACAGAGACCCTTCCAGTTCTTTGCAACGTCCCTGTACAGGTCTTTTGAAAAAAAGGAAAGATAAAGAGTCCGTATGCCCGGCAGTGTCATATTTTTCCCCTGTTCATTCTTTTACAGCGGTTCTGCCCGCCGCTCCTCCTGAAATGATCATTTCAATGTTCTTAACAAACCCCTCGAGCAGGAACATCAGTGACTCAACATCAAGGAACCGGTCTGCTGTGCTGTCAAAAAGAATGTTTACCTTTGACTGGAATTCATCTTCCTCCTGCCAATAGAGTATTGCGACAGGAAGCTTTGGAAGCAGATAAGATATCCACGACCGGTCTGCAGGAAATCCTGAGCCCTCAACAGCCCCGGCAACCTCCATTGCCCTGCCGATAATTTCGCTGTTCTTATCTATCAGTTCCCTGAGCGGATCCTCGCATTCCCTCAGGAATGAGGATGCCTTTACCATGCCGCTTTTCAGTTCCCTGAAAGATACCCATCTGCCGGCAAGGTCGCCTTTCCCTCGGGTTATTATGTAATGAAGCAGCAGTATCTTTACCCATGGAGTCATATGGCCTGCACTGTTTATCTCGCCATCCCTGCTGACCTCAAAGTCCCTGCCGAGGCATCTTATATGGAGCCTGTCATCCCTGAATATGCCGCCAAGGTCAGGAGGAACAGATGCAAGATCGATTCCTCTCATCTTCTCCCTGAGAGATGCTATAAGCTCTTCTCGCCAGTCTTTAGTTGTTACCGAAGAACCTAATGCCCTGATCTCGTCCTCGCTCAACTCAGGACAGTCGGAGAGTACCGCCTCTCCTTTTATAATTGAGATCGCAAACGGCATGCATGCCCTCTGCCTGCATTTTCCGCAGTTCTTCTTTGGAAGCTTCTTGTAAAGTTCGACCGCATTCATTGCAGATGATTATAACAGACAGCGGGTGTGACAGGCCCGGTTCCCGTGCAGAAACAGTATTGAAGCTGTTAAAATCAGAACATGTATGGAGTATATGCATGCATAGATTGATGAAGAGTCTTATCCTTGTCATGGCTGCTGCCGCATGCCTGTCATCAGCCCCTGTCACTGCAGAGGAGAGACCGGTAGAGAGGAATGATGTGACAGCAGGCGACATCAGGCGTGAAGCAGGGGATGTTGCTGATGCCTCAGGGTCTTATATCCGGCAGAAAAAGGATGAGTATCAGGAAAGGACAGAGGCCTTTATCAGCAGATTTGAGACAAAGGTGAAGAGACTGTATGAGCGTATGGAGGGTGCCGGTGAAAGTACGAAGGAGAGGATATCAGGGGCTGCCGACAGGATCAGAAAGAAGAGCGATGCAGCACAGGACAGACTCATAAAACTGAAGGAAGCTTCCGGCGAAAAATGGCATTCCCTGAAAAAAGAGATAGATTCGATCATGGCCGATATAGAGCGAACATATAAAAAAGCAGTATCCGGTTTTGGAAATGACGACAATAAATATGAGAACAAGGAGGCGAAATGATAATACCTGAGTATGTGACAAAGGCAGAGGTGAAGAGGGTATGCAGGGAGCTTAAGCTGACAGACTGGACAAGGATCAAAAACGGCAAGGTCACTGCGAAAGAGGCCAGGGTCATACTTTCTAATGTGAACACAGAGAAGATGCCCATACCGCTTGAGGAATTCCGGAGAGGTCTTGAAGTGGAGCTCGAACATGGGACCCGTTTCAGCGATGCCAATGTTACCAACAACCATCCTCTTCTGACCGGAAAGATTGTGCTTGCCCATCTGAAGGAGATGTTGGACTATTATGAGAGGCTCGAAGTGGCCGAGCTCGAAGGCGACCTTTTCAAGGCATTGAAGGCAGGCAGGCTCGACAAGATCAGAAAATATTTCGGCAGGCTGGCCGCTGCGCAGGTGGAGCTCAGCGAACTTATGCAGCGCAATCTCAAATAGCCGGGTATGCTGCTCAGGAACAGTCTGCTTTAGATGCAGGCTATTTCTTTAGATTTTTTATATATTCCATTGCAAGTTCGCGGAGTTTTTCCCTGTTTTCGGGGAGCAGCACAGACAGCGGGTCATAGGTCGTTTCAAGGACCATCGGTTTTATAAGCATATATCCGCGTTCTGACCACATCACTACAGTCTCATTTTTCAGGAAGTCCAGTTTGTTTATAAGCTGGCTCTTTTCTTTATATTTATTCCCAAACTCTTTTATGGTCATGCGTGAATAGCCGACGCTGTCGTTATAGGACTGTTTTATGTCCCTGAAGGATCTTCCTGAGCGGGCTGCCTTCTGCAGATCTGTTGCGAGGACGGTCTTTGAGGCCGCGTTGCCGGGTTTGTATTCGACAGATAGTATCTCGACAGCAGGTTCGTCAGAATGTCCCTTATGTTCCATATCGATCAGTGCTGCTATCTGGACTGCCTTTCTCAGATAGTCTGATTCAGCATCCGAAAGTCCGTTCTTTTTTGTGATTTCCCTCAACCTGTCGTTGTTTATCCTGATGCCTTTTCTTTCTGATTCCATGAAGAGCATTTCCTCGTTGATGAAATCGTTCAAAGGACTGCCAACTCTCCAGAAGGCGCTGCTTATACCTGTCTTATGCAGGGCAAGCGCTGAGTTTGTGCTGTATCTTGCCAATTCTTCTGCCTGTATCTTCTTTTCGGCAGTTATCGGCTCAGTTACTGCAACAGATTTGGGAGCAGGAGTCACGGTTATATAATTCTTCTGCTCAGAACTGTTTTTGAACATCAGCTTCGAGAGATAGGAGTTAAGTATCTTCATGTCCTTTAGTCTCTGGGCTGCCTGCTCCTCCATATCTTCGATCCTTGCAGAAAGGGTCCTGTTGGTGTCTGCGAGCTGTTCTGCCGCTGACTTCAGGTTTAAAACTTCCTGCACCAGCCTCCTGTTCTCACTTTCTTTTGCCATAATGGAGGTCTTATCTGAAGTATTTGTTTCAGCCGCTTTTTGTCCAGACTCCAGGAGCTCCTTCTCACGGCTGCGCAACTTATCATTTGTTGATGCCAGATCCGAAGATATCTTCTTCTCTTCTGCAACTGATCTTGCCAGTGAATCCCGCTCCTTCCGAATCTTTGAAATCTCAGATTCAAGAGATCTGCTCCTGCTTTCCAGTTCGCTTATCTGTCTGTTAATGGCAGCAGAGGCATCAGTTCTGAGCTTCTCTTCGTCTGACCTGATCTTCCTTCCCAGTTCATCCCTCTCTGCTTCGGCCTGTTTCTTTGCTGAGGCTGCCTGAGACAACTGGGCATCAAGCCTTTTTCTGTCTTCTTCCAGTTTTCTTGTGCTCTTTTCGAGTTCTGAGACCTGTCTGTTGAGGGCCTCGTTTTCTGATTCTTTCTTTTTCAGAAGAGAATCTCTTGATTCTATAGCTGCTGTCTTTTCCGCAGTCTTCTGTCTTGCCTGGTTCTCAAGGGTTGCGATCTGGCCTGAAAGCTCTTGGTTGAGGTTTGCAAGTTTTTCAGACTCTGTTTTTGCAGCTTTGATCTGAGAGGTGAGTATTGTATTCTCTTTACGATAAGTCTCTATCTTTTCCTGCAACGAAAGCTGCTTCTCTGTTGTCTTGTCTGCTGCATCCCTTATGGTCTTCTCTTCGCTCCTCATCTTTTCAAGAAGTGCCTTCAGGTCTGACGCTGTCCGCTTCTCATCGTCTGCTGACCTGATAAGCGTCTCCCTCTCTTTCTTTAGCTTTGAGAGTTCAGACTCGAGGGTATTTGCCCTGCTTTCTAACTCCCCTATCTTTTTGTTGAGAGGTCCGGCTACATCCACTGACAGCCTCTGCTCGAGCGATTTCGCCTTGATGCCCAGTTCATCGCGTTCTGCTTCAGCCTGTTTCTTCCCAATTGCAGTCTTTTCAAGTTCCGCAGAAAGTCCGGACTTTTCATTTAGCGCAGCATTCAGTCTGTTTTCAAGCTCCCCAATTTTTTTATTTAGCGGTCCTGCAGTATCAGATGACGCAGATTTTGCCAGTGATTCTGCTTTTAGTCTTAGGTCGTCCCTCTCTGCTTCAGCCTTCTTCTTTTCTGCTTCAAGAGAGAGCTTCTCGGCTGCAACTGATCTTATGGTTTGTTCGAGATCAGCGATTTTTTTTGATAATATTTCTGCCTCAGTGTTTCTTTTGCTGTATTGTGCTTCTGTCTCAGTCAGTTTTGCCTGCTGTTCGGCCAGAGCTTTCTTTTCTGCTGCCAATGCTGTCTTTGATCTCTCAAGTTCTTCTGATGTTTCGGCTGCCTTTTTTTCGAGCTCCTTTATCCTTATCTCATATTGACGCGAGAGCTGAGCGTCGGTCTCAGGTTTTGGCTGGGTCTGCCGGGCAGCTGCCGGCTTTATGTCTGCAGATGATCTCGATCTTGCGATCTCTTCCGACTCTATATCGAGGAACAGAATATATGGACTGTCAGGGAACTCCTTCCTCAGAGTCTCGAACATCCTGGAGGCCTCGTCAAATGACTTCAGGCTTATCAGGGTCTTTCCGAGCCAGAATATGGCCGCATCGCGGGCAGAGCTGTTAGGAAAGTCATTCAGGAACTGCCGGAATGTCTCTGCAGCTTTGTCTGGTTTGTAGGAGAAAAGATATTCATATCCCCTGTTGAAAAGGTCTGTCTCCTGTTCGGATGCAGCTGAGATCACGCAGCTGAACAGGACAATTGCGATGCAGATAATTATGGCCGGAATTGGTCTTCTGGTGAGTATCATCAGTAATAAAAATCCTTTAATAATTATAACATAGCATGACGCAGCCGATTGCTATTTGGAAACTCCTCTTATAGAATAAACAAAACAGACTAAGGAGCAGGTCATGCTTATTGTTATGCACCATTCTGCATCAGAAAAGGACATCGGGCGGGTCAGGACAGCGATAGAGAAGGTTGGGCTCAAACCTGTTTCCATCCCAGGGGCTGACCGCACGGCTATTGGTGTCATCGGCAATCACGGATGGGTTGACGATTCATTTATCAGACCCCTTAAGGGCGTGCTCGAGATCATCCATGTGACAAAACCGTACAAGCTCGTCAGCAGGGATTTCCATCCGTCTGATACGGTCGTAAGGCTGTCAGGAAAGATCAAGGTTGGAGGCAAGTCCCCTCTTCTGCTTATTGCAGGTCCCTGTGCCATTGAATCGAGGGAGCAGATATTCAGAACAGCGACATTCCTGAAGAAACTCGGCATCCCTGTACTGAGGGGAGGGGCATACAAGCCGAGAACAAGCCCTCACAGTTTTCAGGGCCTTCGCGAGATAGGCATCGAGATCCTCGATGAGGTAAGGAAAGAGGTCGGCATACTCGTGGCAACAGAGGTGATGAGCCCTGAGCATGCAGGGTTCATGGCAGACAAGGTAGACATATTACAGATAGGTGCCCGTAATATGCAGAACTTCGACCTGCTCCGTGAGGTGGGGCGGGTTAAGAAGCCTGTTATTCTCAAACGCGGCCTCTCAGCCACTGTCGAGGAATGGCTTGCATCTGCCGAATATATACTGCTCGAAGGAAACCCTGATGTGATCCTCTGCGAGAGGGGCATAAGGACATTCGAGACAGCAACACGCAACACATCTGACCTTTCTGTTATTCCGCTTGTATCCTCAATGTCGCATCTTCCTGTAATATTCGACCCAAGCCATGCCACAGGGAAACGCAGCCTTGTTGCCCCGATGTCTATGGCTGCAGTAGCAGCAGGAACAGCAGGTCTTATGATAGAGGTGCACCATGATCCTGAACATGCCCTTTCTGACGGACCCCAGTCATTACGCTTCAGGGAGTTCGGGCAGCTGAAGAAACAGGTTGAAGATCTGAGCAGTTTTCTGAGGAAGAAACAGAAGGTTAAGTTGTAATTCATCGTGAAAGCGAGTGGGTAAAAAGATGAGCTGGGAGCAGTATAACACGGCATCAAATAAGGGTAAAAGAGCTATTAAAGGGTCATGGAAATCAGTATGATTTTGGGATGGGAAAAAGGAGAGGCTTACAGGACGAATACCAGTTCCCCGGATTCCGTCCGAGCCCTGAAATACGTGGAATATTCGGCGACCCGAAAGCACGGATTATCAAACTTGAGCGCACACAAAAAAACGGCATGCGGCTGTTGCGGCACCCTGCACCGGAGCTATTACGACAAGAAGATACGTCGGATACGGGACCTGTCCTGCGGAGACGCCCGCATATATCTGGAAGTGGAAGTCCGCAGGGCTCAGTGCAAGCGGTGCGGCAAAGTGAAGCAGGAGAAACTTCCCTGGCTGGCAAACAACCCCTTCTACACAAATCGCTTTGCCTACTATGTGGGCCGGAAATGCCGGGTCATGACGATAAATGATGTGGCAAAAGAACTGAAACTGGACTGGCACAGTGTAAAGACCCTGGAGAAGGAATACATGCAGGAGCAGTTAAGGCGCAATCCTGTGGCAGCGCCCCGTGCTATCGGAATAGACGAGATTTCCTTGAAGAAGGGGCATACCTATCGGATCGTGGTAAGCGACCTTGAGCGAGGCCGGCCGATTTGGTTTGGCGGGGAAGACCGCTCGGAAGAAAGCATGGATATGTTCTACCAGTGGCTTGGGCCAAAGAAGACCAAGAAGATAGAGTTAGCGGTTATGGATATGTGGAAGGCATTTGAGAAATCGGCAAAGAAGAATGCTTCTCAGGCCGCGATCCTGTATGACAAGTTTCATGTTATGAGGCATCTGGGAGAGGCATTGGATAAAGTGCGCAAGATGGAATACGGGAGGCTTTCAGGGAAAGACAGGTCCTATATCAAGGGGCAGAAGTATACGCTTCTGTCCAACAGAGAGAACCTCACCCTGGATGGGAGTAAGGCACTCAAGAAGCTGCTTGCAGCCAATAAGAGACTCAATGCTGCCTATCTCCTGAAGGAATCCTTCGGGCAGTTGTGGAGCTATCAGACCGAAGGCTGGGCACGGCGGTTCTTCGATAACTGGAAGGCCTCGCTGAAATGGTAGAGGTTAAAACCTTATGAGAAGTTTGCAGAGATGATCGAACGGCACTGGGACGGCATAGCCGCTTACAGCAGGCCGGGAAACAAAGTCTCTTTGGGATTCGTTGAAGGGTTGAATAACAAGATCAGGGTCATTCAAAGAAGGGCTTACGGCTTGAGAGATGAAGAGTATCTCCGGCTGAAAATCCTCACCTGTATGCTCAAAGAGATATGAAATGACCCACTCGACTACGCGAAGAGCCTATAAGGCTCATCGACATGTTATTTCCATCGATTTCCGGACTTGCGATCATCATCCGGCAGACCCTGTTCATAATTCCTTCAAAACCTTCTGCTTAAATACTACAAAACGAGAGGTAACGATATATGAAAAAATATTCTGTTTCAGTTGTCATGCTGTTGTTCATGCTGTTGTTTCTAAATGCATGTTCGTCCGAAAAGTACGGTGCAGGTATCAATAGGAGCCTGCCTCCGATGAAGGTCAAGGACATTTTTCTTGACAGCAGTCTGATAGGCAAGCCGGTCACGCTTGAAGGAAAGATATCATCCCAGTGCGGTTCCAACGGCTGCTGGTTCGTGCTCCAGGATGATACAGGTCAGGTCTTTATCAATCTTGCGCCGAACAATATGACAGTACCCCCGAGGATGAACAAGACCGCAAAGGTCACGGGCGTTGTCTATCCTGTTCAGGGTGAGCTTCAGATCGTTGCAGAGGGTGTTGAAGTCAGATAATGGTATTTTTGCGACTTGCATTCACAAACCTAAGGCGTCACAGCACAAGGAGTATCCTTGCCATGTTCGGCATCGCTGCCTCTGTCTCCGTGCTCTTTTCGATCCTTTCATTCAACCGGAGCTTTGAGGCAGGTCTTGCAAAGGAGCTCGAAAGGACCGGCATACATTTCATGGTAGTGCCTTCAGGCTGCCCGCATGAGGTCGCATCCCTTGTTCTGCATGGTTCTATCATCCCAAAGTTCCTCGACCTGTCAGTTATCGAAAAAATTAAAGGCGGGGCCGAGATAGAATTTGCCTCTCCGATACTTGTGGCCCAGCTGCCGAATGCTGCAAAAGGCCGCGTTGATCTTGTATACGGCATGGAGATGTCAAAGCTCCTGCAGCTCAAGCCGCATTGGCAGATCGAGGGCAGCATACCCGAAGGTGAGGACGAGATAGTTCTTGGGTCGGAGGTTGCAGGGCATCAGGGCCTGAAACCCGGCGACAGCGTATCCTATCCAAATATTAAGCGCAGCTTCAGGGTCGCCGGCATACTTAAGAGGACAGGCAGTCAGGATGATGCATTCATCTATATGCCGGTCAATACGGCACAGGCAATATTCAACAAGCCTTCAGGGGCGACTGCCATAGGTGTCAGGGTCAGCGATCCTTCGGCCATTACCAGGGTAACTGACAGGCTTTCAGAGAAGATCCTGGGAATACAGATCGTTACGATGAACCAGGTGATGAGCAGTATCACATCTCTCGCATCCTCCGCCCGTGTCCTGAGCCTCTCTGTAGCGGTCATTGCCATTATTGTAAGTGCGGTAGGCGTCATGAATGCAATGCTCATGGCTGTCTTCGAACGGACGCAGGAGATCGGCATGATGAGGGCGATCGGCGCTTCGCGGGGTGATATCTTCAGGATCATTCTCAAGGAGGGGATGCTGCTGAGTTCTGCAGGCGGAATTGCCGGAATAACCGTGTCTGCTGCGGCAAATGACCTTATCGAGGTATTTGTCCGCAAGGTGATGCCGTATGTGTCTGCCGGCAACATGGTTCGTTTTGATCCCTCAATTGCATTGCTGAGCATTGCCTTTGCCCTCTTTGTGGGCATACTGTCCGGGCTTTATCCTGCATGGAAGGCATCCGGAATAACACCGATCGAGGCCATAAAAGGATGATAGAGCTCAGGGGAGTTGAAAAGATATACAGAAGGGGCGCTGAGGAACTTCATGCACTCAGGGGTGTTGACCTCAGTATCGGCAAAGGAGAGCTGATCTCGATAGTCGGCCCTTCAGGAGCCGGCAAGTCATCACTTCTTCATATACTCGGATGTCTCGACAGGCCTTCAAGAGGCGTTGTGACCTTTGACGGCATGAATATGGAAAGTATGTCAGAAAGAGGCCTTGACGACATACGCAGGAGGAAGATCGGATTTGTGTTCCAGCAGTTCTATCTGATGCCGGGGCTTTCTGTTTTTGATAATGTTACTCTGCCATGGATGTTCAGCAGAGAAAAGACCGACAGGAAGAGGGCCGAGGCGCTGATAGAGACCGTTGGACTCAGGGACCGGTCAGCTCACTTCCCGAACCAGCTTAGCGGGGGAGAGATGCAGCGCGCTGCCATAGCCCGTGCTCTGGTCAATGATCCTGAGATGGTACTTGCAGATGAACCTACAGGAAATCTT
>Ga0233425_10008720_pt1 | contig 13262 bp, 7 predicted proteins | sample Watercolumn_Towu_2_FD_181712 | JGI IMG/M metagenome (GOLD analysis project Ga0233425, IMG submission 181712) | Freshwater microbial communities from Lake Towuti, South Sulawesi, Indonesia - Watercolumn_Towuti2014_140_MG | ecosystem: Environmental > Aquatic > Freshwater > Lake | place: Indonesia...
TCTATGCAATGGGACCAGCCTTATTGAAGGAATACCGCGCTCGCAATCCAGCCCAAACCGGCCCGGCTGTGGCACTTAAGCGAGCTTCAGTCAAAAAAAACTCTGCCAAATCCGAGTGACATTGGACATTCCTGTCCGCTTGGGTGGATGGGGCCGCGTTGTGTTCTTTCGCGGCCCTCCCTTCCGTGGTTCATTGGCGTTCATTTGCGTTGATTCGCGGGCCCACCCCGCCTTTTGGAGCCTTTGGCGGATACATTGTAGCCGACCTTCAACACCCCAGGTCTTTGAGATAACCGAATGAACATTACGTATCCGTACGCTCCCATGAAAATCCTCCTGAACTCGAAACTCATTAGGCTCCCCTCGGTGGCCTGCGCGATTGCCGCCGCCGTCCTCGCCCACCAAGGACCGTCTGCGTTCGGTTTGGACTGGCCCCAGTGGCAGGGTCCGGCCCGCACCGCGATCTCGAAGGAGCGCGGGTTGCTGCAGCAATGGCCGAAGGAAGGCCCGCCCCTGGCCTGGAAGGCCACCGGACTCGGCGGCGGCGACGGCGCTCCCGCGATCGCCGCGGGTCGCATCTATGGCATGGGCAATCGCGGCGAAGACGAAGTCGTGTGGGCTCGATCCGAAAAGGACGGCAAGGAAGTCTGGGTGTCACGGCTGGGACCGGCTTTCGACCAGAAGGGCTGGCCCCAGGGCAAGGAGGGACCGGGCTGCACTCCCACCCTCGATGGGGAACGGCTCTATGTCGTGGGCTTGGGCGGCGATGTGTCCTGTTTGCAGGTCGCCGACGGCAAGGTCCTTTGGCAACAAAGCATGACGCGCGATTTTGGCGGCCGCCTGCCGACCTGGAGTTACCGGGAGTCACCGCTGGTTGATGGTGAGAAGGTCCTCTGCACCCCAGGAGCCCAGGACGCGATGCTGGTGGCCCTGGACAAGCTGACCGGCAAGACCATCTGGAAGAGCGAGGTGCCAGCGAGCCCCGCCGCTGAAACGGGCGGGCCAGGTGGCCCGCCTGGAGGACGCAGGGGCTTCGGGGGGCGCGGGGGCGGTTCGGGAGCGGCCTACGCGTCGGTCATCGCCATCGATTTCGAAGGGCAGCGCCAGTACGTCCAACTCACCGCCAAGGGACTCATCGGCGTCGCGGCCTCCGACGGCAAGTTCCTCTGGCGTTATGACCGTCCCGCCAATCCCATGGGTATCAACTGCTCGACGCCTCTCTACCAGGATGGTCGAGTGTTCGCGGCCTCGGCCTATGGCGCCGGGGGTGGTTTGGTGAAGCTGAGCAAGGATGGCACGGGCGGCATCAAGGCCGAGGAAGTCTGGTTCTCGAGGAACATGGAGAACCATCACGGCGGCGTGGTGTTCGTCGATGGCTGCGTCTTTGGTGCCAACGGCGGTAATGGCGGTGGCTACCTCGTCTGCCTCGATTTCCAGACCGGTGACGTCCTTTGGAACGAAAAGGACGCCGACAAGCGCCGGGTGAAGAAGGGTTCGGTAGCCGTGGCGGATGGCCGGCTTTACTACCGGACCGAGGAAGGCGCGGTCGTGTTAATCGAGCCGAGCCGGAAGGAATACCTCGAACGCGGGCGTTTCGAGCAACCTGACCGCACGAGCCTGCCGGCCTGGTCACATCCGGTCGTCGCCAACGGCAAGCTGTACGTGCGCGATCAGGACACGCTCTTCTGTTACGACGTGAAGGCGCCTTAGCCGCGCAACCTGCTTTGAACCCTCAGATTCCGCGGCCCAACTTGTGCAACTTCCGTCGCGGAGTGGCCGGCCTTGTTCGCTTTGTTCGGCCGAGAGAGCCTTGATCGCCGTCAACTGCCCGGCACGCAGGGCCAGGTGTTTTGGCAGCCTCTTCACGTCCATAACATGTTTATTGCCTGAGCGTTAAGTGGTCTCCGTGAAAATTCGGTGGACGCCGCCGAATTTTCACGACACGGCGGGGGAGGGAACCCTGCACGCTGGACAGGAGTCATTGTGTCCGACGGTTGGTCCCAAACATGAGCGCGCCATTCGAACTCAGAATCGACGATCTCAGCGGCCCTGAGATCGCCGAACTCCTTGCCGAACACCTTCGGTGCATGGCCGCAGTGTCGCCGCCGGAAAGCAGGCACGCGCTGAACCTGGACGGACTGCGCCATTCAAGCATCACCTTCTGGAGCGTCTGGCAGGATCGTGAACTCGTGGGTTGCGGCGCTCTCAAGGAACTGGACGCCGAGCACGGAGAAATCAAATCGATGCGCACGGCCGCCGCCCACCTGCGGAAGGGCGTGGGCAGTTTCGTGCTGCGGCACATCATTTCCGAAGCGAAGCGGCGGGGCTACCGCAGATTGAGCCTGGAAACTGGGTCGATGCCCTTCTTTGCGCCGGCCCATTCGCTCTACCGAAAGTTCGGCTTCAACGAGTGCGTGCCCTTCGCCGACTACCGCGCCGACCCGAACAGCCTCATTTTCACCCGGGAACTGTGAACGCTGCCAAGTCGCCGGGAGCGCTTCACGCCGAGCTTCTTGGCCAGGGCAGACTCGTCCAGCCCGGCACGATCACGGGCCCAGCGGAGAATCTGCGGCTCAAGCATCAGGTTCATTTCAGACAAGGCAATCTACCGACGCATCCCCTTCAACGCGAGCGTTGCTTCGACGGCACCTTCGGCTTCGGGTTCTTCCCGCGCCTCGTCGGTGGCGAAATCCGGCGGGCATGGTCAGACGCCGTTGGGCCTGGCCTTTCGAGCGACAGCCACGATGGCGTCCAACTTAGCCGTAACCTCCGGCCGCATTACGGCGTGGTGATGTTCTCGAGGCGGCGCAGCAGCTCCATGCGGTCAAACGCCGCGGGGCCGCCCATGGCGGTCGGGGCGATGCCCGTGAGCGTGAAGGCGCCGTTGTCCTTCCAGAGGTCAACGGTCACGGTCGTCCATTCGGCCGGCGCGACCGGTGAGAGCTCGCGCGCTTCCCAGCGCGTGGTGTTCCGGCCCGAGTAATAACGGCGCCGGGAATCTTGCGCCTCGGGCCAGGCCCCGTCGGCCGCCAGCTCGAGCATCACGCCCTGTGCGCCCCGGGCGCGCCAGGCCAGCCGGAGGTAGCGGTACTCGCCCGGCTTGGGCTGTTCGACGATGCGATAGCGCCAGCCAGGAATGCGCGCGGCATAACGCTGCGGCGGCGCCACCAGCAAGCTGTATCTTCCCGCGAACGCGCCGGCTTCCTCGAGCGAGGCGCGTCCATCGCCCTGGTTCAGTTGTTCAACAAACGCCGGCTCCTCGTCGAACAAGACCACGCCTTCCGCCAGAGCCCCGCCGGGCGCGGCCTCGCCGCGCAGCCACGCAATCACGGCGGCGGCGTCTTCCGGCGTGAGGTTCTCTTTGAGCGCCTCGGGCATCAGCGAGACCGCCACAGTCGAGAGTCTGGCTACGTCCTTGCGCAAGAAAACGAGTTCGACACCCGCAGCCTGGCGCAACGTGAGGCTGGTGGCCGATTCGTTCACGAGGATGCCCTCCTGGCTCTGGCCTCCGGTGGTCTCGATCACGTAGGTTGGGTAACCGGCGGTGATGCTGTCGTTGGGTGCAAGCACGTCGCGCAGGATGGCCTGCTCTGCCCGCTGGAATTCCGCGCCCAGGTCCGGTCCCACCGCGAAGCCGATGCCGCGGACGAGGTGGCAGGTGGCACAATGTTCGCGGAAGACTTGTTCTCCACGCGCAGGATCGCGCGGGCCACCCAGCGCGGCCGCGAACCGCTGAAAGGTCGCGTCATTGGCGGGATTGAACCGCGGCATCAGCCGCGCGGCCCGTTCGCGGATGGCGGCCTGGTCGTGCTCGAGCAGCGTGAGGCGCTGAAAGGCCGTCAATGCAGAGACGGGCAATACGCGATTCTCGAGGGCCTCGAGCAACGCCGGCAGGCGCTCCCGCCGGGCGAACATGGCGTCCAGGATGGCGGCCCGGACCGCCGGGGTGCTGGCCGGCCAGGCCGCCAACAGGGCTGGGACCGGGCTGACGCCCTCGGCAGTCCCGAGCAGCGCCACGGCCGCGAGCCGGGCCTCCGGCGCGAGGCGCAGATCGGCGGTGTCCCGTTCCGCCTGGGCGAGCAGCAGCCGCGCCTGGGCCGGATCGATGGTCTTGAATGACGCGGCCACCAGCGCCGCGAGCCTGCGGACTTCCCCATCAGCGGCCGCGAGCAGCGTCCCAAGCGCGGCCCGACCGCCCCCCGTGAGCGTGGCGGCGCGCACGTTCTTGAGCCCCGCCTGCATCCCCCGCAGGCACGTCACAAGGATCGGCGCATCCTGCTGGCGGGCCAGCAACTCGAGGGCGGCGCCCAACTCCGCTTCGTCGTGGCGCGCCGCGATGCTTGCCAGCAGGGGCTCAAGCACAGCCCGGGCCTGGCCGACACGATCCAGTTGGCCCAGGCACTCGGCCAGCAGCAATCCGCCGCGCTGATGCACCGAACTCACGATCGCGTGCGGCATCCATCTGACCTCGCCGTGCGCGCGCGCCAGCGCCGCCAGCGCGGTCAGCACGCGCGCGGCCTTGGTTTCACCGAGTGTCAGGGCCAGTTGCAGCACCACAGAGGCGTCGGGATCGTCAGCCAGGGCAAGCACCTGCTCGAGCAAGCGCGGCCGGGTGTCCAGCCAGCGTTCAGCCAACTGCAACCCATGGACCCGCACCCCCGGTCTGGGGTGCTCGAGTGCCGCCATGACGTCGGGGTCTTCGAGTTGGCCGAGCGCGTCGAGTGTCTGAAGGGCGTTGAGTACGCTCGAGGCCTCTCCGGCCCCTCGCGCAAGCCGCGCCAGGGCCGGGGCCGCGGCCGTTTCCTGGTGTTCCACGAGCAGCCGCCGGGCGGTTTCCCGCCGCCAGAAGTGCGGGCTGCCAACCTCCTTCACCAAACCGTCGCGGTCCAGGCCGCTCATATCGGCGGGCGGCGGTTGGGGAGCGTCGCGGTGCGTGATGCGCCAGACCCGGCCGTGGTTGATGCCCTGGCTCAGACCGTATTGCTGCTGGAGGTAACGGGGCACGGCGGAATAGTCCTCGATGATTTCCCGGTAGAAGTCCGCCGCGTAGATCCCGCCGTCCGGGCCATGCACCAGGTTCATCGGGTGAAACCACTGGTCGCCCGAAGCCAGAAACTCGGAGGCCGCCTCGGCCGACGCGCGCCGCAAACGCAATGCCGGACCCTCCCGCTCGATGACCGCCCGGTGGATCAGGTTCTGCGCCGGCTCGCACATGAAGAATTGCCCGCGGTATTCGGCGGGGAATGCAACGTCCTGGTACACGAGCGGTCCGCAGCCGGAAGTGAAATAACCGCCCGCCTCGGAATCGGAGACCCCATAGCGGTCGCGGTAGTATTTGAAGAAACCGGGATCAGCGGCCCGCTGCACCCGCCAGGGATGGGGCGGGGCAATCGGGAAGACCCGCGTGTAATCGGCGGCGCCTTGCTCCGTGGCGGGCGCGGCAGCGTCCGGGTTCCGGGCCAGGTAACGCCAGGGCAACGGAGCCACGTAGATGCCGGGCAGGGAAGTCGTCATGACGAATCGTTCGCCCGACTCGGTGAACGCGAAGCCGAACGTGTGCGTGGCGCCGGTGATGGGCTCGATCGCCGAACCATCCGCCTTGAAGCGGAAATCGGTTCCGCCGAGGCGCACGGGTTGAGCCAGATGAGGCCCGGTGATCGTCCCGCCACCGTGACCGCGCCCGCAGTAAATCCAGCCGTCGAGCCCCCACTGCGGGGCGTTGATGCCGCGCTCGAGCGCGCCGGTGGCGAAGCCGGTGAAGAGCTGCACCCGCTCCTCGGCGCGGCCGTCGCCGTCGCGATCGGCCAGAAAAACGATATCCGGGGCGGCGGCAACGATCACGCCGCCGAGCGCAGGCACGATGCCATAGCACGGCGGGAGCCGATCGGCGAAGACCTCGGCCTTGTCCATGCGGCCGTCGCCGTCGGTGTCCGTGAGCAGCTTGACGGTGCCGTAGGTGCCTTGCTCGGCGGCTTTGCGGGCGTTGTCGTTGGCGGGGATGCGCCGCACCTCGCGGTCGAGTTGCCCGGTCTTGTTGAGCTCCTGCACATCCAGGTCGCCCTCGAGGTTGTAACCGTGCAGCTCACACACAAACAACCGCCCGCGCGCGTCCCAGCACATCCCGGTCGGCTCGCGGATGAGCGGTTCGCTGGCCACGATCTCGAGACGAAAACCAGGGGGCAACCGCGCTCGCCGGGCGCTTTCCTCGGGGCTGAGCGGTTGCGGCGCGTCCGTGGCCGGCCGGACGGGGTCGGCGGCCTGCCCGATGATGGCTGTCATCGCCGTGAGCCAGAAGGCGACCCGGCGGCCGAAATGCGCTTTAATCATGGCGTGTGTCAACACGGGTTATGACACACCGGCGCGCGCGCGTCCAGCCGGGCGCACAGACAGGGGAGCCCGGCGCACCTTGACGCGCGCATCCCCACGGGCCATGTTCGCACTGCTTGTGGTCAGAGCAACTTCCGGCGGCGACAGCTCGATTGTTCGCCGCCGTGGCGGCAACTCCCGCGGTGCAGACCCTGCGCCGGCGCGTGGAGGATGGGGGTGTGTTGTCTTGTCCCGGGGTGGCAGCGTCGGCGCAGCCGTTCCTGGCCGCTGCGCTGCGCGGGCTGTTCCCTGGCCGGCCGCTCCTGGTCGTCACGCCAGGGCTCAAGGCGCAGGAGCGCTTCCATCAGGACCTGCAAACCTGGCTCGAGCCTGCCGCCGAATCCGCCCAACCCGCGCCGGGTCCGCTCTTTTATCCCGCGTGGGAGTTCCTGCCGCACGAGGGGCGGCTGCCCCACGCGGACGTGATCAGCGAGCGGCTCGGGACGCTCGTCGCGCTCTCCCAACCGGCCACGCACCCGGGGCATTTCCCCCCGCTCGTCGTCGCCTCGGTCACCGCCCTGCTGCAGCGCACTTTTCCGGCCGCGCACCTGCGCGCCCGCCTGCGGCCGCTGTGCCGGGGGGGCCGCGTCGATCCGCTCGAGATGATCGAATGGCTCGAGGAGCAGGGCTACGAACCGGAAGCGCAGGTCAGCCAAAAGGGCGAACTGGCTTTGCGCGGCGGCATCCTGGACGTGTTCCCGCCCACCCATCCCTGGCCAGTGCGCCTCGAGTTTGTCGGCAACGAACTTGAATCGCTGCGCGAGTTCGATCCGCAAACGCAAATGTCGCGCGGCGGCCTCGAGCAAACCGTCCTGGCACCCGCGGGCGAACTCGGCCTGCTGCACCGGATGATGCGGCCCGGGGGCCCGGGCGCCGAGGCTCCCGACGCGGAACCGGGACCGGTTCCTGCCCTCGCCACGCTCCTGGACTACCTGCCGAATGACACGGTCACAGTGCTGTGCGAAGCCGAGGCCCTGAAGGAGCAGGCGGATGCCTACGCGCGGCAAGTCCCCGCCGGCGACCCGTTCTTTGTGGCCTGGGAGGACCTGCAAGCCGCCCTGGCCAGGCGGAGCATGGCGGTCGTCGAAATCACCGAGACCGAATTGGTCACGCCGGGCCCTGAGGCAGTGTCGCCCGGGGCAGGCACTCCGTCCCAGGCTGTCACGCTTCGTTTTCAGGGCTTAGACCTGTTCCGTCCCCTCGGCGAGCGAGCGCCGGAGGCCCATATCGCCGAGGCCCAGCGACGCGAGTTCTTTGCTCAACTGCACCGCTGGTTGCGCACAGGCTGCGCCGTCCACGTCTTCTGCAACAACGAGGGCGAACGGCAACGGTTCGGAGAGATTTGGGATGAGTATGGGTTGGGGGACGCCCTCACCCCATCCCTCTCCCAACGGACGGGAGAGGGAGAGGCCCTCACCCCGGCCCTCTCCCATCGGATGGGAGAGGGGGAAGGCCGCACCCGGCTGCAGACACATCTGGGGACGTTGAGCGGAGGTTTCCTCTTCGCCGAAGGCGCCTGCGTGGTCGTCACCGATGCCGAGGTCTTCGGGCGCTACAAACTCCAGCGGCCCCGGCGCATGAAGTCCCCGCACGCCATCGCCGCGCGTTCCGCCCTGGACATCAACTTCGCCGAACTCGAGGAAGGCGATTACGTCGTGCACGTCCAGCACGGCATCGGGCGGTACGTGGGCTTGCGTCCCCTGCCACCCACGCCGGGGCGTCGAGACGAGGACCCCGGCGCCGCCGCGGCCCCCGGCCAGGAGTGCCTGGTGATCGAGTTCGCGCCCGGCGTGCCGCGGCAACCGCCGCCGCGGCTGTTCGTCCCGTTGACCGAGGCCTGCCTCGTGAGCAAATACGTCGGCGCGGGGCGGGCGCGCCCGCCGATGAACAAGCTGGGCAGCGCACGCTGGGCCAAAGCGAAGGCGGCCGCGGTCACCGCCGTGCGGGACCTGGCGTCCGAGTTGCTGGGTCTCCAGGCGGCGCGCGCGGCCCAGCCCGGTTTCGCCTTCCCGTCCGACCCGCCGTGGCAGCGCGAGTTCGAGGGGGCCTTCATCTACGAGGAAACACCCGATCAAGCGCGGGCCATCCAGGCCACGAAGACCGATATGGAGACCGCCAAGCCAATGGACCGGTTGATCTGCGGCGACGTGGGATTCGGCAAGACCGAGGTGGCGATCCGCGCCGCGTTCAAAGCCGTGCTCGCGGGCAAGCAAGTGGCGGTGCTCGTGCCCACCACCGTGCTGGCTCAGCAGCATTTCAACACCTTCTCCGAGCGGATGGCCGATTACCCCGTGCGGGTCGAGCTGCTCTCCCGCTTTCGCACGGCGAAACAACAGGAGCGCGTCGTGGCCGCCCTGGCGGCGGGCGGCGTCGATATCGTTATCGGCACCCACCGGTTGGTGCAGGCCGACGTTCAGTTCAAGGACCTCGGGCTGGTGGTCATCGATGAAGAGCAACGGTTCGGCGTGGTGCACAAAGAACGCCTGAAACAGCTCCGGCAGTTGGTGGACGTGCTCACCCTTAGCGCCACCCCCATCCCGCGCACGCTGCACCTGGCCCTGACCGGCGCGCGCGACATGAGCACCATCGAGACGCCGCCCCAGGACCGGCTCCCGGTCGAGACCATCATCGCCCGCTACGACGAGCGTCTCATCCGCGACGCCATCCAGCGCGAGCTCAACCGCGGCGGCCAGGTCTTCTACCTGCACAACCGCATCTTCGACATCGACGCCGTGGCGGACCGCCTGCGGGCGCTCGTGCCGGGCGCGCGCCTCGAGGTGGGCCACGGCCAGATGCACTCGGACGACCTCGAACGGGTCATGACGCGATTTGTCAATGGAGAAGTGGACGTGCTCCTCTCGACCACCATCATCGAGAGCGGCATCGACATCCCGAACGCCAACACCATCCTCATCGATCGCGCCGACCGTTTCGGGCTGAGCGATCTCTACCAGTTGCGCGGGCGTGTGGGCCGCTATAAACACCAGGCCTACGCCTACCTCCTGCTGCCGCGCCACGCCGGCCTGCTGGCCGACGCCCGCAAGCGCATCACCGCCATCAAGCAATTCTCGACCCCCGGCAGCGGCTTCAAGATCGCCATGCGCGACCTTGAAATCCGCGGGGCCGGCAACCTGCTGGGCGCCGAGCAGAGCGGCCATATCACCGCCGTCGGCTTCGAGTTGTATTGCCATTTCCTCAAACAAAGCATCCACGCCCTCAAAGGCGAGCCCATCCAGCAACGCTTCGAGGTCCTGCTGCGGTTGGACTTTTTGAATGCCGACCCGCCGGCGCCCACGCCAGCCCGCGATGGTCCCGCCACGGCGCACTCCGGGGTCGCGGCACCGGCCGCGCCCGGCGGCAAGGCCGCGTTGCCCCTGGCCGCCATCCCGCCCGGCTACATCCGCACACCCCAGCACCGCATCGAGGTGTACCGCAAACTCGGCCAGGCCACCGACAAATCGGCTTTGGCCGCCCTCCACGACGAGTTGCGCGACCGCTTCGGACCTCTGCCCCAACCGGTGGAATTGCTCCTCCAGGTGACCGACCTCAAACGCATCGCGGTCTCGCGCGGGGTGAGCATCATCGAAACGCGCGGCGACAAACTCATGCTCACCCGTGACGGGGATTTTGTGATGGCAGGCGGACGGTTTCCACGTCTCACCCGCAAGGGCCCCAAAGGCAGGCTCAATGAAATCCGGGTGCTGCTCCTGGCGCTGGAACCGGCGCGGCCAGGGAGAGGAGACTGACAAGGTGAGTCATGAGTTATGAGTTCCGGAGGGCAAGTTCCTCGACACGACACATCGGGCATCGCATCCTATAGGAACATGAAAACCGCACCGCCAAGGAACATCGACGAGTACATTGCCCGCTTCCCGCAGGACGTGCAGGAGCGTCTCCAAAAACTGCGGGGAATAGTCAGGACTGCCGCACCCGAGGCGGAGGAGGCGATCAAGTACCAGATGCCGACGTTTGTCCTGCACGAAAACCTGGTGCATTTTGCCGGGTTCCAGAACCACATCGGGTTCTATCCAACACCGTCCGCAATCGAAGCCTTCAGCGCCGAATTGGCGGCTTACAAGAGCGCTAAAGGGTCTGTCCAATTCCCACTCGATAAGCCAGTCCCGTTCGCGTTGATCAAGAAGATGGTCGAGTTCCGGGTGAAGGAAACCCGGGCGAGAATCGCGTCCCGGAAGAGAAAGAGGTAGTCATCTTCGAAAGGGACCTGGCGGCGCTCACACCTGATCTGCCAGCCTGGATGCGGCCTCTGGCCCGGGAGATCACGCGACCATTTGTGTAAGACCCTGCCCGTCTCGGTTGACAGCAGGCATGGCGTGCGGGTGGAATCAAGTGGCCGATGTGGCCGATCGACGCCGGAGTTTAGTGCTGTGCTCGGCTGGATTGAGCCGGTAGGCTGATGCCGTTTATGGCGACTGCCATCGAATACTCGAAAGCGCAACAACGCGACGACGTGCTGCTTCGTCTCCGTGAGAATTACGAGCAGGCCGTGCTCGACTTGTTTGACGCCGACGACCAGGCCAAGGACGTTCGCCCCGCGCTTGAAGTCGTCGGTCATACTTCCAACTTTCTCGACAACCTGCGGCTGCCGATTCACCGATGGTTCCGCTACAGCGCGGGTTTTTCGGCGGAGTGGGTCAAGCGGCTGCTGGCGGAACGCAAGGGCCGTGAGCTCCGCGTGCTCGATCCGTTCGTCGGGTCGGGCACGACGTGTCTTGCTTGTGACGAGATGGGGGTGGCATCTTACGGGCTTGAGGCGCATCCGTTCGTTCATCGCGTCGCCAGGGCCAAGCTGGCTTACAACGCCGACCCGGAACGGTTTCAGGCCAAAGCGGACAACGCGTTTCGCTTCGCCAGAAAGACGCAGGCCACGAACCGCTACCCGGAACTGATCCAGAAATGTTTCAGCGCTGGAACGCTCGATTTCCTGGACCGCTTCCGCCAGGCTGTGGAGAAGGAGCAGGACGGCACACTCGAGGCGGAGCTGCTCTGGATGGCATTGGTTTCCGCGTTGCGCGTCGCGTCCGAAGCCGGCACGGCGCCGTGGCAATACGTGCTGCCCGGCCGGCGCAAGACGGCGCCGCCGTCGCCCGAGGCCGCGCTGCACAAAGCGGTTCAGATGATTGCGGCCGACACCCACTTCATGGCGCGCCGCGCGACGCCCCTGGCGAAGTTGCGCGTGGATGACGCCCGCAGGTGCGCTACCGTGCCGGACGGATGGGCCACGCTCATCATCACGTCGCCGCCTTACGCGAACAACTACGACTATGCCGACGCGACCCGGTTGGAGATGGCCTTCATGGGCGAAATCCGCGGCTGGGGAGACCTGCAGCAAACGGTGAGGAGGCATCTGGTGCGCGCCTGCTCGCAGCATGTGCCACCGAAATCGGTGAATCTTGACGCGGTCCTGGCCTCGCCGGAGCTTGCGGCGATCCGCGACGAAATCGTGCCCGTCTGCCGCGAGCTTTCGGTGTTGCGCATGGAGCGCGGAGGCAAGAAGACCTACAACAACATGGTCGCCTGCTACTTCCTCGACATGGCCCAGGTGTGGCGAGCGCTGCGCCGCGTGTGTGCGTCGCCGTGCGAGGTCTGCTTTGTCATCGGCGATTCCGCGCCGTACGGGGTTTACGTGCCGGTCATCGAATGGTTCGGCAGACTCGCACATGGCGCGGGATTCGACTCCTGGACGTTCGAGAAACTGCGCGATCGGAACGTGAAATGGAAGAACCGCAAGCACCGCGTGCCCCTTTGCGAGGGACATCTGTGGGTTCGCGGATGACCCGAAGGTCATGGCCGAATCGCTCGCACACCGCTGGGGACAGATCATCGGAGATTGCTTCGAGGCCTTTGTTCGCGGAATCCTCACGAGCATTGCGAGGGATCACAGCCTCTACCTGGACTACAAGCGCCCGCGCGAAGCCCGAGGCGGTCAAGGCAAGGTGACATGGCAGGACGGTTACGGCAACAAGCACGACCTTGACTACGTCTTGGAGCGTGGCGGCACTGAAGCAACCCGCGGGGTTCCCTCGGCCTTCATCGAATCCGCGTGGCGGCGTTACACGAAGCACTCGAAGAACAAGGCGCAGGAGATCGAGGCCGCGGTGATACCCGTGGCGCTGACATTCTCCCGGCACCAGCCGTTTCTCGGCGCTGTGCTGGCAGGCGAGTTCACTCGCAACGCGCTTCAACAACTGGAATCAAAAGGATTCGCCGTTCTGCACGTGCCCTACGAATCCATCCTGACGGCGTTCGGGGTACTCGGCATTGACGCCTCGTCGGAAGACGGCGTCGGCGGAACAACCGAAGACGAATTCCGAGGCAAGATTTCCATGTGGGAGGCGCTTTCGCAGCCGCAGGCCACCGAGCGGCTGCTGGCCAGGCTTCACGCACTCCATGAACGCGACATCGCCGAGTTCAGGCAGCGGCTCCAAGCCGCCATCACACGGCGGGTGAATTCGGTTCGATTGACTGTGCTACGCGGTCATTCCATCGAGTGCGAGGACATCGAAAGCGCCATCACCTATTTGATTGAGGAAGAGAAGTCGTGTCGCCTCCGCGAGGAGGGCGACCAGCGGGAGGCCTTTGAGGTTCAGATTCGATTCAACACGGGTGCGAAAATCGACGCGACCTTCCCCAAGCGTCCCGAGGCGATTATGTTTCTTCGTGGTTTCGCTTGATGGAGGCCCCCGACGCTTGAACGGACCCGTAGTGCGCCAAAAGTAACTGTTACCCGTACCTGGGGGCGAGGGGCTTACGTAGTGCGCCAAAAGTAACTGTTACCCGTACCTGGGGGCGAGGGGCTTATCGTTGCGCCAAAAGTCCTGTTACCCGTCGTTGTCCGTGAATTCAAGCTTCGATCCCACGTGTAGCTGTTTGGGCCC
>Ga0233425_10008721_pt1 | contig 13262 bp, 9 predicted proteins | sample Watercolumn_Towu_2_FD_181712 | JGI IMG/M metagenome (GOLD analysis project Ga0233425, IMG submission 181712) | Freshwater microbial communities from Lake Towuti, South Sulawesi, Indonesia - Watercolumn_Towuti2014_140_MG | ecosystem: Environmental > Aquatic > Freshwater > Lake | place: Indonesia...
GATGCACCTTTCGGCGGGCGATACGATTTCTGTGCTCATCAAGGGTACGGATATTATGCTTGCCAAATCCTTTTCGGGGATGCTGAGTGCGCGAAATAGAGTCAAAGGGATTGTAAGACAGATTATTCAGGGGGATGTGCTATCAAAGGTCTTTGTGGAATCTCAGGGTGACATGCTCCATGCCATCATTACCAATACCTCTCTCAGGGAAATGGATATTCATGAGGGTGATGAAGTTACGGCGATTGTAAAATCAACGGAATTGATATTATCAAAGGAAATGTAGCATGAAGAGATTGAAAGGAGGTGTACGGTCGAAAATACGTTGTTTTCGGGTATATCGTTTGAAATACCTTTATAGGGTGGGCTACGTTAAAATCTGATGTCCATTTTTATTTGTGTGCGTTATGTCATAAATGATATAACAATAACGAAAAGGAGGATACGTGCGAAATAGATGGTTTCAATATGGTTTATCGCTGGCTATGGTATTTTGTGCAGTATGTTTTGCCGGTAAAGCACAGAATATCATTGCCCAAGATGTTGTTCAGAACAGGGAAGCATTTGAAGGTGGAATGGCTGATTTAGAAAAGCAGTTGAAACAAATGGAAGAGGCGTTTCTCGTACAGCAGAAAATGATGAAACAGATGGAGACAATGGCGTTAAACCAGCAGGAGCAAATTAAAGAATTGAAAAACCGTATCGAGACGATAAGTGAAAAACCTGTGACGGTTGCAAAAGAAGAAATCAAGGAAGAGGTAAAGCAAGAAATGAAACAAGAGGTGGGAAACTACCTCGCATCGGATGAGGCACGGGAAAAATTGGGATTAGGTTTACCCAGCAAATACGAACCTGTTAACGGCTATTATCTGCCCGACAGGGAAAAGGCCTCGATAGGTTTTCAAACAAGGGACGGAAACTATTCTTTTAATATGGGTTTCAGGTTCCAAACACGCTTTGCCTATAAGGACAAAGATGAGGATTTTAATGAACCTGATACAACCGATATTGATGTGCGCAGGGCAAGGCTGTGTTTTGGCGGTAATGTCTACAGAAAAGATGTAAATTACTATGTAGAAATAGACGGGGACAGCTTTGAGGTAAATCTGAGGGATTATTATATCTGGTGGTCGCCCCTGGAGGAATTAAATATAAAGACCGGCTATTTTAAGGTGCCGGCAAACCGTCAATGGAATTCATCGGGTTTCAAGCTCCTCTTCCAGGACAGGTCCATTGCCAGCGATGCATTTAAACAGGATCGTGATTATGGTCTGGATATCTTTGGAAAACCGTTTGATGGCCATGCGGAATATCACGCGGCCGTTTTCCGCGGTGCCGGCCAGAATCCCTCAAAGGTACTGGGGAAGGATGAAAATATTGACAATGAGCTCCTGTATGTGCTTACCGCGCGGTATTATCCCTTTGGATGGTATAATTCATATAATTTAGCAACGGGTTGGGATGAGACTGACGTGAAATACGAAGAAAATTTAAAGGCCGTAATAGGTGCATCATTCGTCTATAATGCAAAGGATAGAGACAAAAAGCTGGCGAATACCGATTCTGTCATGGGTAATGTTGATCTGGGTATGAGATACAGGGGGTTTACGTGGGATAGTGAGTATTACATAAGAGAGAATGACCCTGAGGATGACGGCGATACAATAACTTCTGACGGTTTCTATACCCAGGCAGGGTATTTTGTGCTGCCCAAAAAACTGGAACTTGCTGCCCGTTACTCCATGCTTGACCCGAATGAGGACGTGCGGGACGACGTTCAGACGGAGTATACGGTTGGCATTAATTATTACATGCGTGGGCATCGCCAGCAGATACAGGCTGACGTGGGTCACTTCGTAACGGAGACCACTGAGACAGATAAAAACGAAAACAGGATCAGATTACAATATCAAATGATATTTTAGAGGAGGACACAATGCGTTTGAAAATACCTAACAGACGGGGTGCGCATTTTATATCGGTAGCATGTGCAACCTGGTTACTATTTTTATTCATAGCTTTTCACCATACTGTCCGCGCAGATGAAAAAATCCTTATTGCGGCAGCGGCTAACCTGAACCCTGCTCTGGATGATATCCGCAAAGGCTTTGAGAAGAGATACCCCACCATCGATGTGGAGGTGTCGTACGGTTCTTCCGGCAACTTTTTTGCCCAGATTAAACAGGGAGCACCTTTCGATATTTTTTTCTCAGCCGATACAATCTATCCAGCGCGTCTGGAAGAAGAAGGCTTAGCCGTAAAAGGGGGCAGTACGATTTACGCCTTCGGAAGTATTGTGCTCTGGATACCAAAGAATTCTGCATTAAATCCCCGGAAGGGATTGCATCTCGTTTTAGACACAAAAGTAAAAAAGCTGGCCATTGCAAACCAAAGACTCGCGCCGTATGGTATGGCGGCAGAGGAGGCGCTCCGACACTATGGCCTATGGGACAAGGTTCAGGACAAACTGGTCTTCGGGGAAAATATCTCTCAAACGGCGCAATTCGTCCAGTCTGGCGCAGCCGACGTGGGAATTATTGCCTTATCTCAGGCAATTTCGCCGAAAATGGAAAGTGACGGAGATTATTGGGTCATTCCTGCCGAGGCGTATAACAAACTTGGACAAGTCTATGCAGTCCTGCAAAGAGGCAAGGATAAACCTGGCGTCAGGAAATTCCTGGAATTTGTGCAAGGGAAAAAGGGGGGAAAAATATTTTCTCAATATGGTTATTCACTCCCATAACCGATAGAGTCATGGTATCCTGTATTGGGCTGTAGGTAAAATTTTGCACATTAAATTATGTAACTCCTTGCACACGAATCGTTATTATGTAAAATACTTGTACGTACAGACACAAAGAGGCTAAATACTTTTAAATTACAGGATTATTTCTGATGAATTTTGCGGCTCCTTTCCTTCTAACCTTAAAGCTTTCTGCCATTACGACACTTTTATTATTTATCCTGGGTATCCCTTTCTCCTACTGGCTTGCTTTTTCAAGATTTCGCGGGAAATTCTTCGTTGAGTCTGTGGTAGCCTTACCCCTTGTTCTTCCACCAACCGTCCTGGGTTTTTATCTCCTCATGGCCATTGGGGGAAACAGTTTTGTTGGACGCTGGTACGAAAGTATTTTTAACAAGACGCTTGCCTTCTCCTTTCAAGGACTTGTTGTAGGTTCATTCATCTATAACCTGCCCTTCGCTATACGACCCTTTCAGTCTGCTTTTACCGGTGTAGATAAAAAATTGCTCGAAGCTTCATGGAGCCTGGGCAGATCCAAATTATATACTTTCCTTTTCGTTATTTTTCCTCTCTCACGACAGGGTATTATTACCGGCTGCGTGCTTGCCTTTGCGCACACCGTAGGTGAATTTGGGGTTATCCTTATGATTGGAGGAAATATCCCGGGGATTACCAGGGTTGCATCGGTGGCAATCTACGACGAGGTGCAGGCGCTGAATTACGGGACTGCAAATATCCATGCGGCCATTTTGCTGGCATTTTCATTTATAATCCTTGCCATAGTTTATTTTATAAATAGACGTTTTTTTACGCGCTTATTCTAACAGTGATGCGGAGGTCTTGCCTTGATAAATGTCCGTATTAAAAAAACATGGAGAGAATTCGGACTGGATGTAAACTTTCAGATTCCTCATAAAAAAGTAACGGCCTTATTTGGCCCTTCAGGGTCAGGCAAGACAAGCACCTTGCGTATTATCGCAGGTTTGGAAATGGCCGATGATGGAACAATCACCCATGGAGAGGAAGCATGGTTTGATAAGATGAAAAAGATTAATCTTATTCCCCAGCGGCGTTCTACAGGGTTTTTATTTCAGGATTATGCCTTATTTCCACACCTCTCCGTGGAAAAGAACGTTGCGTTCGGAATAAAAGGGAGAGAGAAATTAAAAGAGGTAAAAGAACTCATATCCCTTGTGGGTTTGTCCGGCTATGAACATTGCTATCCTGAACAGTTATCCGGAGGGCAAAAACAGAGAATTGCCCTGATAAGAGCCTTAGCAAGGAAACCAGAAATCCTTCTCCTGGATGAACCACTTTCTGCCTTGGATATGGAGACACGATTGCGATTGCAGGAGGATTTAAAGCGGATTATCCAACAATTTCAGACAACGACATTGTTTGTCACCCACGATGTAACAGAGGTGTATAAACTGGCTGACTATGTAGTTGTGCTGGACTCAGGGCGGGTGGTGAAACAAGGAACACCGGAAGAGGTGTTTATGGGAAAGAGGCTAAGCACCCGTATTCAGGTCGCAGGGAAGGTGGTAGATATAGAATCGGACTCCATCATGGCTGCTGTTACCGTCATGCATGAAGACCAGTATTTTAAGACTCTCATCGACACAGAAGAGGTAGACAGATTGAATTTGAAGGTGGGAGATGGTGTCGTTATCGGCGCCAAATCCTCCGACGTGATCTTGTTTAAAGCCTTAATACAAGATTAACACCACTTTTATATACTCAAAGAGCTCACAAAATGTGAATTTTAAATTGATGACAGGGTGGCATGGGGCTGTCCAAAAAGTCCCAAATACCAATTTTGATATGCAGCATGGAGAGCGAAGTGGCACTTCACTCTGCACATATTGTACTCAGACAAATTTTGACATTTCTAACAAAAATTTAATAAAAAAATCGAATATCGAATTCCAAAATTCGAAACAAATACTAAATCCGATTATTCATTATGAATTTATTTTGGATTTCGTGCTTCGTGTGTTGTCTCTTCCGACTCGTTCGGGTTAGGTAGATGTACGGTTGGGTTGAGTGAACGAAACCAAACAAATCAAACTATGACGAAAATATTTTTCCCTTGCCTTTCAGGGGTGTTCTGACATTAAATAACACAACAGGAACAAGTTTGTCATATCGCTTTATTACCGGTTTATGGGCTATGAATAAATCCATTTTTTTGCAAAAAGGCATAAAAGGCATCCTCGTAATGTGGTTCTTCCTGTGCATATTGCCCGGAGACTGTTTGTTACTGGGCTGCGGCGAACAAGACGCCAGCCAATGCACAGAAGAAGAGACGGCCATGACGTCGCACCATGACGCAGACGGCTGCGTTTTGCCGGAAGACGACCACTGCCCGAATTGCTGCGTCCTGTGCGCCCATAATTTAGTTGCCCATGTCTACCAGATACCTTCTTATGTCTTTGTCCATTCATCCATCCGGGCGAAGACGTTCCTCGCCCCTCATGCAGACACCATCTTCCAGACGGTCATTTACCATCCCCCGCGTTTAACCGCATAATCTCCATTGCAATTGCACAGGTTATACGGTCACGGACAAACGCTGTTTGTCCATGCCACCGATAATCCGCCTAAATAAGAGGATGCGAAGAGACGCATGATGGGTTCGCTTCGCTTAACTCTTCCTATGTTCCTATGTTTTTGCGTGCCTTGCCATGCAGATTCGATAGGTAGGGTAGGCAGCGCCTACCAAAAAAGTGGAGGCCGTTCAGGTGGGCGCCTACCCTATCATAACTGCCTCTCCTTGCGCTTTGCGGCTTTGTATGAGAAAGCCTGCGTTTTAGAAACTTACTTTTGAGAGGTTTTACCATGGGTAGCCACGATTTCTTTAATTCCCAGCTTTACAAATATCGGTGTGCTCCGCACACTGCAATAGCTGTTTCTTTCGTTTTTTTGTTGTATGCGTGCGGCGTGTTTGCGGAAGGAGATCTTTCCACCAAACGCGTCGCTGCAAGCCATGGTACCGGCTCCGTCAGCAAGGATAGCCGCGCAAACGACACAATAATTTCACTCGAAGATGCCCTTGCGATTGCTGTAGAAAACAATCCGCAATTGCAGTCATCAAGGGAACAGATAGATGCAGCCGTTGGTTCACTACGACAGTCAAAATTGTATCCCAATCCAGTCCTGGAACTTTTGGCTGAGGAAATGCCTACGCATGAGATGGGGCTGAACCGGAGCCAAAATCTTGTTGGTATAACTCAACCAATTATTACCGGCGGCAAAAGAGGTCTTGGAATAAAGGTAAGCGAGAAATCCAAAGAAAAAAACGAATTGGAACGGGATGCAGTTCTCCTTGCTGTTATGGCGGACACCAAGAAGGCGTTTTATAAAGCCGTGGCTGACCAGGAAGGTTATGCCATCACAAAGAAGGTAGAAGAAATTGCAAAGGGTATTTATGAGAGCGAGAAGGCCAGGTTTGATGCGGGAGAGGTGGCGCTGGTGAACGTTCTCAGGGCGGAGGTGGAACTTTCAAAGGCAAGAAACGCTCTTTCCCACGCGGAGGGGAGCCTTCAAAACTCCCTAAAAGAATTGCAAACGGTCATGGGCGTCCCGGAGGAGCGCATTGACGGCGTGACCGGAGCGCTCATAACGAAACCGGCTGAGTTGTCGCTCAATGAGCTTGAGCTAAGCATGAAAGGCAATCAGCCCGCGCTGAAGGCGTCGAAGAAGAACGTTGAAATAGCCGAGACGCAGCTAACCCTAGAAAAAAGGCAGGGTATACCCGATATTCACGTATCGGCCGGCTACAAACGGCTCACGCAGGAAGACACGGATACCGTCCAGATGGGCATCGAGATACCCGCCCCCTTCTTCAACCGCAATCAGGGGAATATACAGAAGGGCAAGGCGCTTTCACGGAAGGCCAGGAGCGAAAACCAGTCGGTATACAACGAACTGCTGCTCCAGTTAAAAAAGAATTACAATTCGTATCACGTGGAGAGAAAGCGCGTCATTGAATTCAGGGACAGGATACTACCCAGGGCGGAAGAGTCGCTTACCTTAATGGAAAAGGGATACCAGGAGGGTGAGTTTGATTACATAGACCTGCTGGATGTCCAGAGGACGTGGGCAGAAACGAGGATTTCCTACGTGGAATCATTAAAAAGCCTCAACCTGCTGATCGCGGAAATCGAAAGGCTGGCCGTGACAAAAATAGGGGAACGATAATGTGGAACAAAAAGTATTTTCATTTTAAAAAGATGTCTGCAATTGGCGGAGTCATCCTTGCAGGAATTATTTTGGCATGTGTCATTCTCCGCATGGAAAAAACAACGGTTCACGATTCTCATGAAGAGGCAGAATCGCATCATGAGCATGAGAATGACGAGTACGAAAAGGGGCCTCATGGAGGCAGACTGCTGTCGGATGGCAGTTTTCAAGCTGAAATCACGATTTATGAACAGGGAATTCCTTCCCAGTTCAGAGTCTATGCCTATGATAGAAAAAAAGCCATTGACCCTGACGAGGTGAAACTGACCGTAGAATTACACAGGCTCGGCGGCAGAGTAGACGTGATTAACTTCCGCAGAGAAGGTGATTATCTGCGTGGTGACAAGGTTATCGAGGAACCGCACTCTTTTGATGTCAAGGCGCTGGCGGAATGGAACGGACACCCTTACTGTTGGGAATATTCGCAGATTGAAGGGAGGGTCGGGCTGACTCCGGAGGCAATACAAAGCGCCGGAATCGTTATTGAGACTGCCGGAGCTGTTCAGATGAAGACCACCATTGAGCTTCCCGGCGAGATTAAGCTGAACGCCGACAAGGTGGTGCATGTCGTACCACGGGTTTCAGGGGTGGTAACGGAGGTGTACAAAAATCTTGGCGACACGGTCAAGCATGATGAAATTATCGCCGTCATTGACAGCAGGGAACTGGCGGAATTGAAGAGCGAATATTTGGCCTCACTGAGGCGGGTGGAACTGGCACAAGCGACGTTTGAACGGATCGAGCGTCTTTGGAAACAAAAAATTTCTCCGGAAAAAGAGTATCTCGCCAGCCGGCAGGCACTGTCGGAAGCCAAAATAAAGATGCAGGAGGCATTGCAAAAATTGCTCTCCCTGGGACATTCCCAAAATGACCTGGACAGAATTTTCGACAAGCCGGATGCAAACCTCACACGCTACGAGATGTGCGTCCATTTCGATGGGGTGATTATTGAAAAGCACATCTCCGTTGGCGAGGCGGTGAAGGATGACGCCGACTGTTTCGTCCTTGCCGATTTATCAACGGTGTGGGCGGAAGTCGCAATCTATGCCAGGGACCTGAACGCAGTCAAAGCCGGACAACACGTCACCGTGAAATCCGGGGTATTAGGGATGGAGGTTGACGGTACGCTCACGTATATCGGTCCACTGGTTGGAGAACAAACGCGGACTGCCAGGGGAATAGTAGTTGTGCAGAACCCGGAAGGACGGTGGCGTCCGGGGCTCTTTGTTACCGTTGAAATTGTTCAGGAAGAAGCATCTGTGCCGGTGGCGGTTCCGGTGGATGCGTTACAAACCTACCGTGATTGGTCTGTCGTGTTTGTGCAATACGGCGACCAGTTTGAGGTTCGCCCGTTGGAGTTGGGGCGAAACGACGGGAAATGGGTGGAGGTATTGCATGGCCTCCTGCCCGGCGAGAGGTACGCTGCCCGCAACAGCTTCATCCTCAAGGCGGAACTGGGGAAGGCGGGGGCAACGCATGAGCATTAAGTGGGGGATTAAAGTTGTAAGTTGAAAGTTATTGGTTGTTGTTATTGGTTTAGAGGGAGGAATCTGTGAAAGTTGAAGATTTAGAAGTATACAATAAATTATTTCAGCTTGTATTAGAAGTCCATGAATTAACGATGACTTTTCCAAAATTTGAGTTGTATGAATTAAGCTCCCAATTAAGACGCTCATCGAATTCAGCGCCGGCAAACGTATCTGAAGGTTTTGGCAATAAGCATACGAATATTTATTTGGAAGGGATCAGCCGTGCGCAAGGCGAAATCAGGGAAGCTATACATCATCTAAAGGTTGCAAATGCAAAGAAATATTTAAGCAACGAGAAGTTGGAAATGTTTGTGAATCAGTATGAAGAATGCTCAAAAATGCTATATGGGCTGGAACAATCTTTATTGCGAACACGTAAAAAATAACCAAACACTTTCAACTCACAACTTTCAACTTACATGCTCGAACACATCCTAAAATTCTCCATCCGCCACCGCTGGGTCGTCCTTATGGCCACCCTGGCAGTGGCAGTTTTGGGTTTATATAATTACCAAAAAGTCCCCATTGACGCCGTGCCGGACATTACCAACGTCCAGGTGCAGATCAACACCGAGTCGCCCGGATACTCCCCCTTTGAGGTTGAACAACGCATTACCTTCCCCATTGAAACCGCAATGACGGGCATACCGGGACTGACGGAGACGCGCTCGTTGTCCCGCTACGGGCTTTCACAGGTAACGGTTATTTTTCAGGACGGAACGGATATTTACTTCGCCCGCCAACTGATCAACGAACGCATCCAGGAAATCAAAGGGAAATTGCCGCTTGCCGCCGAACCGATTATGGGGCCGATTGCAACCGGTCTTGGCGAGATATTTATGTGGACGGTTGAGCCGAAGGCAGGCGTCCTGAAACAGGACGGAACGCCTTATACGCCTACCGACCTGAGAACCATACAGGACTGGGTCGTCAAACCCCAGTTGCGCAACGTTCCCGGCGTTACCGATGTCAACACCATTGGCGGCTATGAGAAACAATACCATGTGACTCCGTACCCGGACAGGTTGATTGCCTACGGGTTGTCGTTTCATGATATCCTTCATGCCCTTGCCAGAAACAATGCCAACGTGGGCGCGGGATATATTGAACACAAGGGGGAGCAATATTTGATCAGAACCCCCGGCCAGGTGGCCGGTATTGAGGACATCCGGCAGATTGTCATCGGCAGCCACAGAGGAGTTCCCGTATATATCAAAGACGTAGCAGACGTCTTGATCGGAAAGGAACTTCGCACAGGCGCCGCCACAGAAAACGGGAAAGAGGTTGTCATGGGTACGGTATTCATGCTCATGGGCGAAAACAGCCGGACGGTTTCTAAAAGAGTCGCCGGCAAGATGGCGGAAATAAATCGCACGCTGCCGGAAGGGATCGTTGCCAGGGCCATCTATGATCGCACGACACTTGTGGACGCTACCATCAAAACCGTTAAGAAAAATCTGGCTGAAGGCGCGCTTCTTGTGATAGCGATACTCTTTTTCTTTTTAGGGAACGTCCGGGCGGCGGTCATAACCGCCCTGATTATCCCACTGTCCATGTTGTTCACCATCACCGGAATGGCGGCCAATAACGTAAGCGCAAGCCTTATGAGCCTCGGTGCGCTCGATTTCGGGATCATTGTTGACGGTGCGGTAATAATCGTTGAAAACTGCATCCGCAGGTTATCGGAGGAACAGCACAGGCTTGGGCGGACGCTTACCCGTGCGGAGCGGTTTGAGGTGGTGTTTGATGCGTCGAAGGAGGTGCGGAAGGCGACAATGTTTGGCGAACTGATCATTATGATCGTCTATCTGCCCATCCTGAGCCTCACGGGCATTGAGGGAAAGATGTTTTACCCTATGGCATTTACGGTGATCGTTGCCCTGATCGGTGCGATGATCCTCTCCGTAACCTTTATTCCTGCGGCGGTAGCGTTGTTTTTCTCCGGAAGACTTTCTGAAAAAGAAAACATTCTTATGACATGGGCAAGGAAGGGATACGCCCCCATCCTGAATCTGGCGATGAGTAACCGGGCGTTTGTTGTTACGGCTGCGGGTGTGCTTGTTGTCCTGAGCGGCCTTTTGGCCAGCCGGATGGGGAGCGAGTTTTTGCCGGCGTTGGATGAGGGAGACGTCCTGATACACGCCCTGCGCATCCCCGGAACAAGCTTGTCGCAGGCGGTAGAAATGCAGCATGTCCTTGAGAAAAAGATTAAGGAATTTCCCGAAGTTGACAACGTCTTTTCCAAGATCGGAACCGCCGAGATTGCGACAGACCCCATGCCGCCGAGCGTCGCCGATACCTTTGTTATACTCAAACCACGGCGTGATTGGCCGTACCCGCGCAAGCCTAAGGACACCCTGATACATGAGCTTGAGGATTATCTGAGAAAAATTCCCGGAAACAACTACGAATTTACCCAGCCCATCCAGATGCGTTTTAACGAACTCATTGCGGGGGTGCGCAGCGACCTGGCGGTAAAGGTTTTTGGGGACGATATGGAGTTGCTGTTTGAGACCGGGGAGAAAATCGCCGGTGTGCTTGAAAAAATTCCGGGGGCGTCAGACGTGAAGGTAGAGCAGGTAACGGGACTGCCGGTGCTGACGATCCGGATAAACCGCAAGGAAATGGCACGCTATGGCCTGAATGTCTCCGATGTACAGGATGTAATTGAGATTGCGATAGGGGGAAAGGGCGCGGGGACGGTCTTTGAGGGAGACCGGAGGTTTGACCTTCTGGTGCGTCTGCCGGAAGATATGCGCAGTAACGTTGAAGCGATCAAGAGATTGCCGGTCCCGCTGCCAAATGCCGGAGACAATGCGAACAAGGGATTATTGCCGGCAACCGGTTTGGCGGAGGGTAAACGGCCTGCCTATATAACGCTTGGCTCTCTTGCGGAGTGCATCGTTCAGCCTGGACCCAATCAAATCAGCAGGGAGAACGGCAAGCGCCGCGTCGTTGTGACGGCGAACGTGCGCGGGAGGGACATCGGTTCGTTTGTCGGGGAGGCGGAAAGAATGATACAGGAAGGTGTCGCCATCCCCGCCAATTACTGGACGTCCTGGGGCGGGCAGTTTGAGCAGATGATCTCTGCGAGGAAGCGCCTGCAAATCATCGTCCCGATAACCCTGTTGCTGATATTCCTGTTGCTGTTCACCACACTCGGATCGGCAAAGGACTCGCTTCTGGTCTTTACCGGAGTGCCGCTCGCGCTTACGGGAGGCGTTGCCGCACTCTGGCTCAGGGGTATTCCGCTGTCAATATCGGCCGGTGTCGGGTTCATTGCGCTCTCCGGTGTGGCCGTATTAAACGGGCTTGTTATGATTTCGTTTATCAACACCTTGCGGAAGGAAGGCAATACCCTCGACCAGGCGATCTATCAGGGGGCGATGACGAGGCTCCGTCCGGTGCTGATGACGGCGCTCGTTGCGTCATTGGGGTTTCTCCCGATGGCGCTGGCCACCGGGACCGGGGCGGAGGTGCAGCGCCCCCTTGCCACGGTAGTGATTGGCGGAATCGTATCATCAACCTTGCTTACGCTCGTCGTCCTTCCTGTACTGTATATTTTCACCCATTGCAAGGATACGGATTTCCAATAAACCCTTCAAATATTCTTATTGGAATTTTTTGTCCTTAGGGCAGCAGTAAACGGTAACTAACCATACATAAGGTTTGTTTGGTTTTACCGGCCTCAATGGAAAATAGCATCCACATTCATACACGACCTTACGCTCAATATAAACAACACCATTACAATTCCAGTTCAAGAGAGTCCACGCCATCCAGGATTACAAAAAATTAATTCTGCGTTAATTCTTTGTTCATATACAAAATATTATAAAGGCATGGTATCTGTTTTACGTGCAGTTTATAATAGTGCCGGTGCATTTAAAATCCGTACGGCCCGCCGGTCACAAGAGGGTATGGAATATATTGTACCATGTAACATTTACAATGGTTGTTTGTAAAATTTACAAGGTTTTGTGTGCAATTTCGATTTTTAATAAAAGAAGAAATACCTTATTATTTATTGCCAATCTCACCATACTCTTGTAGTTAGATGATATACATCCCTTCTCAGAATTAATTTGGTATTCCGGTTGCGTATATCTATAGTTTTATGAACATTTTCCCTTAACAACCTATAATGAAAAGGGGTATCGCTTTCATCCAGGACTCAACCAATACTGAGTGAAAAATATGGCTAAACTGTCGGAATAATAAGGGACAAAGGTGAGGGACAATATACATTGATGCAAATATTTCACTTTTGAAGAACCAGACACGAGAAATGGATGAAAAACGTATAATTCGCTATCAAATCATTGAAAAACTCAATTGTGAAGGAGACGGTTGATGATGTATAACACACTGGTACTTGCTGTAACGTGGCTTGCCAAAGAACACCGTATATTAGGATTAGACTGGAGCTATCTTACCATTCTTGGATTTGCAGGCAACGCATTGTTTTCTACCCGTTTTTTAATTCAGTGGATTGCTTCTGAAAAGAAGGGAAAAAGCGTAATTCCGGATTCATTTTGGTATTGGAGCATAGCCGGAAGTATAATCATGTGCATTTATTGGATTATGGAACGCAGTCCGGTTGGAATACTGGCCTATCTGCCAAATTCCTTTATCTATGTGCGCAATTTACATTTGATCAAGAAACACACACAAGCGGCAACGACACCTGCGCCAACCAATGTACCCCATTCATAAATGTGAGATAAGGCATTTCCTCGTCTGCT
>Ga0233425_10008722_pt1 | contig 13261 bp, 6 predicted proteins | sample Watercolumn_Towu_2_FD_181712 | JGI IMG/M metagenome (GOLD analysis project Ga0233425, IMG submission 181712) | Freshwater microbial communities from Lake Towuti, South Sulawesi, Indonesia - Watercolumn_Towuti2014_140_MG | ecosystem: Environmental > Aquatic > Freshwater > Lake | place: Indonesia...
AAATGTGGCCACCAAAGAAATCCTTGTACCTTCTCACCGTTTCTGCGTACACAGCCTCACTCCCTTCATCCCCCGATTTTCGGTATTGTACTACTTTGATTTTTGGCATCGCTCGATTCGAAAGCCGACTCAACAATAGGTTACGAAGTTCGAAATCGGCACTTGGCAGAGAGTAGCCGACAAATACCAAGTGGGTAGCCTCTGAGAGCTCAAAGCCAGCGTTCCACCATATCATACGATAATGCACGTTTCCCATCTCTTTGACAAACGTCGGAGACAATTGGAACAGGTCAAGCTTGGTTTGAAGACCCAGGTTCTTTTCGCAAATCCGACAGGGGAAAAAGCCGCGCATGATGGCTTCGAGCTTGTCCTTTCTGAAAGCCACGAAGAGAGAATCGCAACGTGGGCACTTGATCCAGCTGACAGATCCGTGTAGTTTTAGTATTTTGAGATTGAACCATCCGGAAGCCTTGATAAACAGCGAGCGGGGAATCACCTTTTCGAGTTGTGGATCAAGTTGGTGTTCAAAAGTGCAATAGTCGACAACTACTCTTCTTCTGCGGAGTTGTTTCTTTGAGCTAATCTCATTCAATCGCACAAAAGCTTCTTCGAGTAAGAAATCCCAGTTTGTGGTGATGACGCTAAGCGGATCCTTGGGCTGGCCCGCCTTTATCCGAATGTTCTTCAGCAAATTTGCAAAACGCTCCAGGTACTCCATTGATTCTGGGGCAACTGTTTCCGTGAACAAAGCAGCAATTGCCCTATCCAATTCACGTTTATGTTCTCTCAGACTTCGGGGTGCATACTTGTAAATGCGCCTTTCTCCACTAATAGCTTTGTCCAATCCGGTGTATATATCTTCAAGCGGGGTAGCTGACTTTCCGGGAAAACAATCTTTGATGAATCGAAGAAGATCTTTGTCGACAGCCCCTTTCGGCAAACCAAAAAGTCGCGGAAGAATTTCCTTTTGCAGTGGATAACCAGCTGCCTTCGAAAAACCTGCGCCGAGCACAAAGACTATCTTGCGTTGTTTCATCATTTCTCCCGGGAACGAATATTGCCGACAGATGAAGTGCCGGCACAATTTTGTCCAACTTCAGATGTAGCGCGGCCTGGTGGGCGATATTTGTTACACTGGCGTGATCGCAACATCGTATTGTGTTACCAAGAACCCAAACGACATATTCACCTGAACCGCTCCATGCGGAATTAACACATACTTCCACGGCTTGCCATGGTTCCTTGTCGTATAGGCTGTGGCGTGCTTGCAGTATTCAAGGGCAGAGCGTGCCTTGTCCTGGACCTCCTCGGATTTGATCTCTCCTTCTTTCTTGGTTTCGATGAGGTAGATCGTATCGGACGTTTCTGCAACAAAATCCGGATGATACGGCCTGGAGTTGTGATCCCAATAAATGCGGAACTGATTTTGGGCGGGCCTCAACCATTTTAGAACCTGCTTGTCATCCTCGAGGATGATAGCGAAGTCCTTCTCCGTCTTTGAATCGAACTTGTAAAGAACATGCGATGACTTTGTGAAGCCGGTGAAAACCTTTGAGGGAATGGCACTCGTGGGCGTGATTGTCTCCCTGAAATTGAAGAGCGCATCTTTCGTGTACTTGGAGTAGTTGTGTTCCTCGATGCGGGTAAATGGTCTTACGACTGGCTCCTCAAACGTGGGAGCATCAGAATAGAAGTGCTGCATGAGCTGGGCGTAGATAAAATCGCTGATCTCCTTCTTGTGGTACTGAACCACATTGATCAGCTTGTCTTCATCAAGATACAATTTGAACCTTGCTATGGCCTGATTTGATAGCTTGAATAAGAGATCGGCTTGATGGTCATAGTCGACTTCGGGCAGGTTTATCAACTCGTTGACGATGATGTTGTCGAGTTTGTCAGGGATGATTCGCCCCTTGCCGATGATCGTGTCGGTGCTGTTCTCCTGCTCCCGGAGCTTCTTGATAAGGATCTCCTCGGAAACGGGTTGGTAGTTCAACGACCTGACATCCAAATCGAAGTCACGGAAACCTGATTTCATCACCGCTGACTGCTGGATAGTGATTCGCGGGATTTCGATGATATGGGTCGTGAATTCTGATACAGCCGCTTCGTACTGCTCCATGGCTTTGCTGATGAACTCGGCTGCAAACATGTTCGTCTGTGGATCTGCTGTCACCCGTTCTTCGATTTTCTTGTATGCTATCTGGATGACTTCCTTGCGGGTGAGCTCGGCTACACTCCTTGCTTGAGTGTTGAGCTCTGGAAGAATGGAAATGACGACGTTGCGGGCCTGCAACTCGATCTGAGCTTTCTGCTTCTGTTGCGGATCGGTGATTGCATCGATCTTCTTCTGCGCATCCCGAGCCTTCTGCTCCATTTGCGTGACTGCTACAACAACTTCTTTCTGCTGTCCAAGCTCCGTCGGATCGATAACAATAATGTTCTCTTTCCTGATAATGGAATCGGGCTTGTTTGCTTCGTCAATGATCTCCTGGAATTTGTCGTGAGCAACTATGGTGAGTTTGTCGACCTTGTCGGACCCGGTTCTTTTTGCATACGGGAGCCGCAAACCTCGGCCAATCGTCTGCTCACGAAGAGTCATTGACGCAGCAGTCCGGAGGGGTATGATTGTGTAGAGATTCTTGACGTCCCAGCCTTCCTTGAGCATGTTGACATGAATGACGATCTCTATCTTGTTGTCAACGTTTTCAAGCGTCATAAGCTGGGCGATGTTTTCGTCTTTCTCTTCTCCGGACTGGTTGGAGTGTATCTCCATGACCTTGTCGGCATAATATCCTTCGAAGAACGAGGACGACTTTATTAGCTCGATCAGCTTCCCTGAGTGCTCGGTGTTTTGAGCAACGACAAGGACGAATGGCTTTACTTTCCAGGTGTTTGAGTCTCGGGCATAAATGTCCAACGCAACCTTCGTATCCTCATGGATGCGCACACCGTCTTCAAGTTTGATGCGATCCAACTCTTCCGGACGATATTGGGATGGATCAAAGTCCTTCCGTGTGGCGACAGCCGGCTCTTTGACAAATCCATCCCTGATAGCCTTAGCGAGCGAATACTCGAAGACGACGTTCTTGAACTTTGTTGCTCCACCACTTCGCTCTATTTGAGGTGTTGCAGTCAGCTCCAGACCCAGAATAGGATTTAACTCATTGATGACGTCCATTCCTCGTTCGGCTCGATAGTGGTGTGACTCGTCCATAAGCAATACGAGGTCATTCAAGTTGGAGAGGTAATTGAAATATGACTCTCCCAGGTATTCTACCAGGCGTTTGATCCGAGGCAGTTTCCCCCCACGCATTTCAGAATTGATCTTCGAAATATTGAAAACATTGATGTGTATCTCTGATTCAAAAAGCGCGGTCTGGGAGATGGACTCATAGTTGTCCCCCGTAACAATGCGCGGACGGGAATGGACAAACTCGCCTATGCCTTGAAACACATACTTCGGGCTCGACGCATTTTCAAAGTCGTCGATAAGTTTGTTGTAGATGGTCAGGTTCGGAGCCAATACAAAGAAGTTTTTGATCCCCTTCTCCAGGTACAGGTAGGCTACGAATGCCCCCATAAGTCTCGTCTTGCCCACACCTGTCGCGAGTGCAAAGCAAATTGAAGGGAACGAGCGTTCGAAATCTAAGACGGTGGGATAAAGCGCCTTGACCCTCGCGAGCGCCGAAACAAGATCTGAGCCTTTCTTAAGCTCGAGTGTATCTGAAAGAATCGAGAGGATATCGAGGCTATCAGCCTGGGGAGGCCTCAGACTGAGGCGATTCTTGATTTGGGAGGCCACTCGGTTCATCGGTTGCCTCCTTTCGAGGGTGCAAACAAATCGCCAGTGGTATCGTCTTTCTTGGGTTTGCTTTTCGGCTTGTTGGAAGCGATAGGACCAACCGGTACAAAATCTGGCTCATCGTCTTCGCGGGGCATTCTGACGATGTTCAGGCTATAGTCCTCCTTGCCGAACTCACAACGGCCGAGGAGCATCTTGGGAATCTTCTTGATCGTGATGTTTGGGTACTTGTCGGCGGCTTTGCTGAAGGACGTGCAGCAAATAAGCAAACTCTCATCTTCCTTCATTTCACCGTGTATTGTGTCTACGAATTCGACCGACACAAAATGTGTCGTTGTGAATATGTAGTCCTTCTCGGTCGATCTTCCTTGTTTCCAGTAGAATGATTCATCGGGTTGGAAACGGAAACCCTCATGCTTCGCCATTGCCGCCGCAAGCATATTCGAATTGTAGTCTCTGCTTATTATCCAATTGTCGCGCTGATCTTTCTGAAGTAGGGACGGCGCGAGATAAAAATACGCAAAGCCGTCACCACCATTCCAGCCAACAGACTCGCTTATGCCTCCCCTGTCGCTGCCATCGCATACCTGTTTTAGTCGAGGTATGCAGTGGGAATGGCAATGTTCCCCTAATTCAATCCCTATCCATCTTCTTTTCATTTTCATTGCAACGGCCGCCGTGGTCCCAGATCCTAGGAACGAATCCAAGACGAGATCCCCAGGTTGAGTGGCAAGCTGCAGTATTCGTTGGATTAGCCTTTCCGGTTTGGGAGTCGAGAAAACGTCCGCTGAATTAAACTGCTTGACTTCTCTCTTGGCCTCTTGATTGTGACCAACTTCATCGCTGGTCCACCAAGTATCTCCTTTTCTTCCTTGCTGGACCTCACTCAGAAAGCGCTTTTGCCTCGGGAAAGAATCTCCATTGACTCCAAACCATACTCTGTTGTCTAAAATCATTTCTTCAAGATTGTCCTGAGAATAAACCCAGTGCTTGCCTGCCGGCACCGTGAATGCTTTTCCGGTGGGTCCTTTTACCTCGAAGTTGCCTTTGGTCCGGGTTTCGTTAGCGACCAAGTCACCTGATTGCCAAGGCCCCCTCTCATCGTTGTCAGGATTCTGGTATCGCGCATTCATCTTCTCTGTCCGAGGGAGAAGATTGATTTTGAGTTGCTCAATTTTCTTGGCGTAAACGAGAATGTAGTCATGATTGACAGAGAGAAGTTTGGCGTCGTTCTTCAAGCTGTGAATCTTTTGCCAGAGACAAACCGTGACAAAATTCGAACGCCCGAACACCTCATCGCAAAGGACCTTCAAGTAGTGACATTCGTCATCATCGATCGAAATCCAAATCGACCCATCTTCGGCCAGGAGAGACCTCAGCAACTCAAGCCTCGGTTTCATCAGGCCAAGCCAAATCGAATGTTCAAGACTGTCATCATAGTGGTCGAATGCGCCACCCGTGTTGTATGGCGGATCAATATAGATGCATTTGACCTTACCGATGAAACCCTGTTCGAGAGCCTTTAGAGCAAGCAAATTATCACCATAAATCAGCATGTTTTGGGCGTTCTTATGGCCATGACTTCTTGCCGGATCCTCGATGAGAATGCGCGGTTCAAGTTTGGGTTGTTCGCCTTTGCCAATCCAAGTGAGTTCGAGTTTGGGTTTATTGTTCATTGCGCCATCTTTCTTGCGTAGATGCACTAGTTTCCGAATACCTTGAGTGTCGCTGCTGCTTCAGCGCAGTTAGCAACCAGACCGTCCAACAGGTGAAGCAATGGCCCCAATTCTGGCGTTTCATTCGGCTGCCCAGCGAGCTCCTGCAGTTTTTCGACTTCTAGCCCATCGCCGAGAACAAGCCATATTTCGACGTGACCTGCCGGATGATCCAGAATATCGTGTCTCAGTTTCATCCAAAGATCTTTCCGTTCTGGTAACCTCGCAGAACCAATAATCCATCGCTTGATTTTCGTCTTGTTCCAAAAAGAATCGCGATTCCAGGTCATTATGCGGTCGGGGAATCTATTGGTTCTCAAGTAGACCAAGTTCTTTGAGGCTTGGGAGCAGAGATCATGGAATGCTGTGGCGGAGAGCTTTGAGCCCCCACCGTATTTGCAGTGAATGAACGCGACTTTCCTCTCATCGAAATTCGCTGCGATAAAGTCAGCGAGTTCATTGTCCAGGTCATCGCAGAAAAGCCAATCCAAAGAACCAAATCGCCTTTTGTCAATCACGTTTGCTATAGTCTTTGAAAAAACGCTGTTGTCTGGCCACGCAGTCATCCTGCTCTTCTTGGTTGCGGAGACCTTCTTCGGTATTTTCTCAAAGTCGACGTCCTTCAAAGCTGGTATGCGCTTGACATATGTGGAAAACTTGGCTTCCGCTTGCGAGTAGTCAAGAGAGAAAAATTGAAAGTTATGGTAAACCAGCGGTGGCTCTGCGAGTGTTATCGCGTATCGATCATGGTGCGAGTTAAGGAAATGAGCAAAACTGAAGGTGTCATTCCTGTACAACACCTCGATGGTTGTCTTATTGCCCTTCTTGAAAACGAAACGTCCAGCGTCTGGCTCATATCTCAACAATATCTCTGTTACTAGCGCTGCGCCTTTCTTGCCTTCTTTGAGCTCGACCTTCATCACAAAGGGCCATTTCTCGTCAGCGCTGGCTTCAATCAAGAAGACGGTTTCTTCAAAACCAACTTCCTTTTCAGACTCAATCACACGAAGAACCGCTATGGACTCGGTGGCATTCGCCAGGTGTGATTGCGCGATATCCGCAGGATCTGGATCCGGGTCCAAGATCAAAGCATAAGGCTTTGCGGTAACCGGTGCGCGCGATACTTTTGCAAACCTACCAAGAAAACTGTGGGTCGATCGTGCGGCGTGATCAAGATCTCTCGCCAGATCTTCAGCCCATTTTGTGAATTCAGCCAGATTGAAAGAGCTTCGTTTCTCTCGACCCACGCGCTGACTTATTCTCCCCGTCGTTAGTCCAAAGTATCTTTCAGTTGAGTTTGCCTGCACTCGCGCGCGAATATTCTGGCAAACATATTTACTCTCAGATATCTGATAAGGTGCAACGTCGAGGTTCACCCCCTGTCGAACTGCGCGGCGTACAGCCGTGTTCAGACTCTGGGTGTTGAAAAGACTCGCTTGTCGAACCGTATCGTCAGCATTCAAGCACTTTGCAATGGTGAAATAGTCAGCGGCGTTTGCGTATTTCGAAAGGTACTCCTCATGGCTAATGCCACTTGTGTCGGCTATAAACAAGTAACCGCGAGCAAGATGGACAAAGCGCGCTTCGATGGTTATCTCATACGCAGATCGTCTTAGGAGTATGTCCGAATTGCGGATAAGTGCATAAAGCCACATGACCGGGCCGAATTCTTCATGTATCACCGGTTTGTCATCTCCAGTTGGGGTCAGGGGAATTCCATCCCTTAGAAGAAGTGAATCCGTCATAGAGTCCACTAGATCGGACAATTGAAAATCTTCCTTCGTTCTCAAGATCAGGACGTTGGGTGGAGCGTATATTGAGCTCCTAGCTTCTTCAACCCACATTGACGCAGCATCCTTAGGAGGATCGTTTGATACTCCAATATCGCTGGATTTCCCGACGGTTGGTCGGAATTCGAAGGCGAATGGAGCTAAGCGTTTTCTGAACTTGCGATCAAAATATTCGTGATCGGGTTGAAACTTGAGGTATTCTGATACCACGTTCTTATAGTGTTCACCTGTCGTCAAGCTGATTTGGCGTTCATATGCCAGATAATTCTCCCAGACTTCGTCAAAATCATAATCTGCACAATGGACAATGACTGCGGATTGATTGCCCTTGGTTCTGCTTGGGGCATCCGATGCGTGCCTTAGCGCCCTCCCAACCTGTTGAACAAGCTTCCTGTCGTTTGGTATCGGATAAGTTAGTACAATTGCACTGAACCGTGGGTCATCTACCCCCTCTGTCAGTTTGTTCTGATGTATCCAGATTTCTTCCTTGGTTTGTTTTGCCGGAGGCACAAGCCTCTGAAACTGCTTTTTCATCTTCGGGTTATTTCCAAAATCTTCTTCGTCGGCCCTCTCATGGAATGCTCTGGCCGTCAGTCCGTTCTTTGTGACAATTCGGAGAGCGTCCATCACCTGAAGCTTCGTGTCACAACATACTATGGCTCGCGGGAAACTTGACGGTAACGATCTTCGAAGCTTCTTCCACAGTTTGACAAATTCTTCCATGAGGGCTTTGAACTCTGAAGATTTGTTTCGCAATCGGTGAGACGTTACTTTTCTCAGCGGAAATCGGGGCGCTTTCTCTGCCTTAAAGTGCTCGTAATGGAACACCCGTTCACTAGGCACTCTAAACAACTTCAGATCATTGCGATAGGGAGTAGCCGTAACGAGAAGCGTTGGGAGCATGAGGTTTTTGACTGCCCTGCCCCACAGTACTGCCGGCTCATAATGCCCTTCATCTACCACAACCAGCGAGAGTTTTTCTTTAAGCTCCTTGTATATTTCGGGCTGACTTTGCTGCACCGATTGAAGACCACTGAACGTTCCTATGAGAATTGTTCTTCTGTCGCGGCATTTTTCTAGAGTCAACTTGAGGTCTGACGGGAAAATGCGACTCGGTTCAAAAATGTGGGCAGCCTTATCCTCCGAGGAAACCCCGAGTTTTTCCCAGAAGAGCTCACTGCAATCGTCGACAAGCTGATCGCAGAGGTTTTTCCAAGGAGTGAGTATTAGCGATGAACCCGAATAGTTGGCCAGGTATGTAGATATCGCTATGACACCAGTCTTACCGGTCCCGGTCGGCATCCTCACAAGCGTAGGATAATAAGACCGGTTTCCATCTTCTAACTCTGAGTAGAACTTCTTCTCTAGGTCACGCAAGATGATGGATTGACCTTCCAACAACTCATCAAAGTATTCTCTCTTGAACCTGCGATAGACTTCGTTCATTGTTTTTTCCGCTACATGTCAGATTGTGTCGATCACTCCAGGCTTCAGTGCAAGACAAATATCTACATCACTTCAACAAATTGCATCAGCGGAGCCACGACGTGGACCATCAATTGCTCGTAACTCTCATTCATCTCATCCTGTGGACAAAGTAGGTGCTGGCGCATGATTGACAGTTTTTTTCATTTCTTTTACTCACTTCACTCGCCAGCGGATACTAAACAACTGATTCATGTTAATGTCTTGTTTCAAACGGGTTTCCACATTCGCAATGAGTGCTTCCTTCTCCGCTTCAACATTATCCTGCGCAACAAACAGATCTTGCCTCAGGGTGTTCCGTTTCTTCTCAAGGTCTTTGATCTCTCTCTGCGCTGCAAGTTTCTCTTCCAGGCTGAGAAGTTTCTTCGACTCGCTCTTTCGGAATTTGATTTCTTTATCGAGATTCTTCAGCTCAATCTCCAGCCCCGTCTTTCTGTCCTCGGACCAACGCTCAAGCTTTTCCATCTCTTGTTCAAAGAAACGAGAATTGCGATCGGAGATATCCGCTATGATCGTCTCTCTTCGCGAATCAAGGATTTTGCTAAGAAGAGCAAGAATCTGGCCTGGAGGATTGGCGGCTGTTTCTGACTGCCCGGCATCAAGCGAGAACAAGCGTCTGCACTGCCCCGGATCGAGCTGAAGGCCATCATCGCATACACCGCTCAGAAGTATGTGATCCTCCGATTCAAACGCTGCAACACTTAATTCTTGAGCCTCGAGCCAACCGGATTTCCCTACGAGCGGCTCGATAACGCTGATCTTCTTCTCTGTACCGGAGTATTTGAACTCGAGTTCAACGGAAAGCAGGTCTCGGTTCTTGCATTCGGAGATGATCCGCTGGGCAAGGGGATGGCCGATACGATACGTGTTGGCATCCTCGATATTTTTTCCCAGCCTGTACGGTCCACGGTGAATGTGTTCTTCAGGAAATGGATTGGTGACAAGGACAAATGAATTCTCCGTCCCATCAAACTTTGCATAGGGTGCAAGGAAGTGCTTCGTCAGCAACCAAAGTTGCGTTTCATATCGACTGAGGTATTCCTTGCTCTCGGCGAGATTGATTTTCAGCTTTTCGTGAACTTCCTCATCAAAATTCTCCAGAAGCCTTCGACGGGCCAACATCATCTGTTCTTCAATCTCTGTCTCAAGTTCTTTTTGAAGTGCGTCAAAAGCAGTTTGGATTTCTGCCTCAGTACGGCACTGCTGGTAGATATCAGCAATCCGTTTCTCGAAGTCCACACCTGATTCGATGGTTCCCAGGACCTCGTCACTCGCTCCAAACACCCCCTCAAACAATTGGAATTTCTCTGATAGAAGCTGATAGACTCGCTGATCAGCGGCATTGCTCTTGTTCAGAAAGTTGACGACAACCACATCATGCTTTTGTCCATACCTGTGGCAGCGGCCAATTCTCTGCTCGATACGCTGGGGATTCCAGGGCAAATCATAGTTGACCACCAATGAACAGAACTGAAGATTGATGCCTTCGGCTGCTGCTTCCGTGGCAATCAGTATCTCAGCTTCGTCTTTGAAGTAGTCAACGATTGCTGAACGCAAATCAGCGGTTTTGGAGCCAGTTATTCGATCAGTGCCGGCGTGTCTTTCCTTCCAGCGGTTGTATATCTCGGTGGAGCGGTGGTCCGTGTTCGTGCCATTGAACAATACGGTCTTGCCGGCATATTCACTCGCCTCAAGAATTTCGCGCAGGTATTCCTGCGTTCTTCTCGACTCCGTGAAGATGATGGCCTTACGCTTTCCCCCTTTTTCTTCTGCCTCTGCAAACCCCCTACTCAAAGCCGTTCGGAGCACTTCACCCTTGGAGTTCTTCTTAATCGAATACGCCAGTGCGTGGAATTCTTTGAGAGCAGCAATTTCTTCGCGCATCTGGGCAATATCTTCAGCGGAGAAGTGCTTCTTGATCACTTCTTCAGGTTCCTCGTCGAACTCATCCTCATAATCAAGTATTTCCTCAAAGTTGTCTTCGACGGATTCTTTCACTGCCTCAGTAGGCTTGGGATCCTGAAGCTTCACGGTTTCTTCAAGCTTGAGGGCTAGAGCTTCCAATGTTCCCGAGATGGCATACGTTGACGATGCCAGGAGCTTTCTAAGTATCAGCGTCATGAGTTTGCGCTGGCTCGCGGGCAGCGCGTAGAGTGTCGGCCGCTGCAAGTAATTGCTGACGAGATCGTAGAGCCTCTGTTCCTCTTCGGTCGGATAGAACTCCTGAGTGATTGGAATACGATTGGTGAATTTGACGTACTCCAGGACTTGCTTCCGCAGCGTTCGCTGGCAAACGGGCTTGAGACGATCCTTCAATTCTTGGAAACTTGTTTCGTTCGTGAGATGCGAATACTGGTCCTTGTAGCTCTTGAGATCGCCGAAGGTAAAATCGTCGATGATGCTCACGAGGCCATACAGCTCAAGCAAGGAGTTCTGAAGCGGGGTCGCTGTAAGCAGGATTTTGGGTACCCGCTGAACGCTCAACTTAATGGAGTTGGCAATTTTGTTCGCGGGTTTGTATACGTTGCGCAATCGGTGTGCTTCATCTATAACGACCAAGTCCCAATCGACAAGTCTGATGTACGGTTCTTTTGATCGCGCGAAATGATAGGAGCAGATTACGATCGATTCCTGCAGAAATGGATTGAGTTGCGCCCTGGCAATTTGTTCGTTGAAAGATTTGGTCTCGAGGATGACAGAGTTTAGGAAGAACTTGTCGAGCAGTTCCTGATTCCACTGTTTCCTGAGGTTCGCAGGAACTATGACGAGGATCCTTCTTTTCCGTTCAGCCCATTTCTGTGAAATGACGATGCAGGCCTCGATCGTCTTGCCCAAGCCCACTTCATCGGCAAGGATAGCGCCTTTTGATAGCGGAGAATGAAATGCAAACAGAGCTGCTTCAACCTGATGGGGATTCAGGTCCACCTGAGCGTCGGAGAGTGAACGAGTGAGCTTTTCGAGCGAATCGGAGGCGATTCTTCTGGTAAGCTCATAAGCGAAGAGCTTTGCGTGATAGTCAGTGATCATCCGGCTAGAACCTGATCTTCCTCGCGTACCTCCTGACTTCACTTATGTCTGAGTCAAGAATCATCTTGATCGTGAATTGATGCTTTGACTTTTCATCTTCTCGCTCACCTCTGAGCTTTGCATTTGTTTCGAAGGCTTTTTTCAAGTCTAACTCAAGATTCTGGTTTGCGGCCATCAGTTTTGACGCCCTCTCTTTCAACTCAAGGTTTTCTTCTACGATCTCTTGATCGGCCGGTCCGAGTTGTCTCAGCGTCTTTTCCAAATTGGCAACTTGCGATCGTAATGCGCGTGAAATGTCCCTTACCTTGAGCCGATTCTCGTCGACGTAAGCAATCTCTCCCCGGTGGATACGGTCGATTATCTCGTCAAGGTCATCGGCTTTTTTCTTGAGGTCTTCGAGGTAGGAAACCCAGCCCATAGAACCCTCCTCAGAAATGGGCAGCACCTGTCCTGCCACGCCATGGTCTGATTCGATTTCGAGCGGTCAGAATGCGCCAGAAATGCTGTGTTCAGTCACTGCTCGGCCAATTGTCGCCATTCTTTCCGCAAAAATCAACGTCGTACTTGTACTACAGGCGCACATGGCGCTGATGGTGCTGGGTTGGTGAACAGTCCGCCTGCGCATTGGGAAGCATGCTTCGGCGGATAAATGAACAGTGAATAGTTGACTCAGAGGCGGCAAGGTGTGAGAGGCCCGCCTACGTCTGGAAAACGACTTCGGCGGATAAATGAGCCAGGAATCAAGGGAAAGGAGGCGTCGCTCGTGGTTGGCTTAGGTGTGAGTGACGAAACGATTCAGAGTCGTGATGAAGTGTTCAGCAAGGGGATTTCGGTTACAGAATCTTAGGAATCATTTCAATCGAGCCCGAAATCCTGCAGCCCAAAACAAAAAAGGCCGGACATTACTCCGGCCTTCAGGAATCCAAATCACCGCACCTCGCAGTCTACATTCTGCATTCTAACTTCTACCTTATTACCCGCCTTCCTTGTGCTCAAAAGTGTGTCCTGCTTTCTGCAGCGCCTGCACCACATTCACCAGGTGCTCATCCATCACGAACACGTAATCGGTGTTGAATGTGCTGATGGCGAAGATCGGCAGGCCGGCGTCAGCGAGAGGCTGGAGGACGGAGGTGAGCACACCGACCTCCTGCAGCTTCATCGTCCCATCGACCTTCAGGCAGCGCCAGCCGAGCTCCTGCTGGACATTGTTGGGCGCCATGAAATCGGGACAGACGATCGACAGTTCCTCGTCAGTCCGGGCAATGAAACACATCTCGCCGTTTGCGAGAATCGACGGGATTTCCGCGAACTGGGGGAGCTTGTTGATCGTGAAGGTCTCGTTGAGAAGCTGAAGCGTCAGCTTGTGTGCCATGGCATGCCTCGCGCTCGAATCCTCTGTCGTGAGATCGATGGGTCGGGAAAATGTAATACATTGGGCA
>Ga0233425_10008723_pt1 | contig 13259 bp, 9 predicted proteins | sample Watercolumn_Towu_2_FD_181712 | JGI IMG/M metagenome (GOLD analysis project Ga0233425, IMG submission 181712) | Freshwater microbial communities from Lake Towuti, South Sulawesi, Indonesia - Watercolumn_Towuti2014_140_MG | ecosystem: Environmental > Aquatic > Freshwater > Lake | place: Indonesia...
ATTCGGCCTGCAATTCGCCTTTTTCGCCGTCCCTCAAGGTCAGACGCTGCCAGGCTTGCGGGGGTTGCTCGGCGGCCCAGCGGTCGACCCGAAGCGCCGTGCAGTGGGCTTTGCGATGAATCGGCGGTTTGCCCCGTCCCGACCACGCCGGAACGATGGGCTCCGGGTCTTGCAGGTAGATCGTTTGGTCCCGGTGGACATCGACCAGGAACCGCTCGCCCAACGCATCCAGTCCTCGAAGAAAAGCCGGCTCCTTGCCGTAACCGCCATCGGCCACGACCGCACCGAAACGCAAGCCGCGACGGCGGGCGGTCTTGACCATCTCCAAGGCCAATTCGGTCTTGCTACGGGATTGTCGCTGTTCGATGGGGATCGCTGCCCGATGGCAGCGCGTGGGGTCGTCGGTCCAGCATTGCGGCAGATACAAGCGCGCATCCACCAGGCTCGCCACATCGCCGGACCGCGTTGATCGGCTCAGCGGCAGGGTAGAAGTAGACGAAACCTACATCGGCCGGCAAGAGGCGGGTTTGTCCGGCGGACGCGCCTCTGGCAAGAAAGTCCTGACCGGTATTGTGTATAGGACAGTTTGCGCTCGGCGACCAGATGCAGCAGCCACGCCTCGACATGGGCTGCGGTCAATCGATCCGGGCTGGCGTGGTGGAAACGGGCGAGATGGGTGATCGCCTCGATGTAGGCTTGCCGGGTCCGCGCAGCGAACCCGCGCACGAGCATCGCATCGTGCATGTGTTGGCGTAAGGGTGTCATGGCCTTCTCCTCGAAAACGGGGACATTCCCCGGATTTCAAGGTAGGCCGTCGGTATTCGTTACGCTGTCACAGGAAAAGCGAAGGTCAACGAGAAAGCAAGTGGCTCTTTTCGCCACCGCGATAGCGGTTTAGTTCAACGTGATATCGATGGCGTATCCGCCATGCAAGAATCCTCGTATTGCGGCAGATATGCCATGTAAGCCGGGACCCTTTGACGTGTAAGCGGGTGCTGCCGGAGGGAAAGCATCGTCCGGATTTGCGATGCTTGTCAAGCATCTATATCTCCTTGCATCACGAGATTTTTATTGGAGGTTCTGGGTGGTTTCGGGGCTTCAACTTCCATAGGAGTTCGGGAAGAGGGATAGGATGCGTCCGCGGAATAGAATTCCGGCAGGTTGCTGTCGGCTTATGCGGCGGTGTCACAAGCGCGTTTTTCGGGCCGGGTCAGGAAGTGTAACCGGGTCATGCCGTAAAGGCTCGGTAACGCGGTAAGGTACACCTCATGTCCGCCGGTATCCCCTATGTGGACCGATAGCCGGTAGCCGACCGTCGCTCACCGGTTTATTGCAGTCCGTACCGGATCGATGTATGGGTGGCAGGGTTCGGGAAACTCCGATGCGGTTTCCCTGCCTGAAGTCCTCATCAAATGGCGATGCGCTCCTGGCATTATCGGTGCGCTTGGTCCTCACCCTAGCCCTCTCCCGCAGGGAGAGGGGACCAAGCCCGATAGTGGGGACCGCCATTCCCTGGCGGTTTCCCAATTCCGGCCAGACAGGATTCGGCCGAGGTGGGGAGAGTGATCAGAACGATGCGGTGAACTCGAGGAATCCGTAGTCGGCGTCGTTCTTGAGGCGATAGGCATTGCCGGTGACCTGGGAGCCGAAGGCGTGGGCGTAGTAGAGGCTCCAGGACAGGTATTTGTTGACGTTGTGGGTGAAGCTGAGGTCCACCAGTTCGCCCACGCTGCGGTCGCCGCCGGAGGCGCGGCCGAAGTAGCCGAAGGCGCCGGCTCTCGAGGTGGCGCCGGAGCCGCCGTAGAACAGGTCGTTGCGGTCGCTCAGGGAGAGATGATGGAAGTCCACCCCCAGCTTGGTGGTCTGGGTCGGGGCGATGGAGACCTGGGCGAAGGCGTCCTGCAGGTTCATCAGGTTGTAGAAGGGGAACTTGGCATAGAGGCGCACCGTCGGCAGCACCTGGAAGAAGGTGCCGTGGGTGCCGTCCTTGGTGTCGGAGTCGCCGGAGCTGCGGAAATAGCCGATGCGGAGCCAGGGTTTGAGGGTCAGGTCGGTGAACTGATAGCCGATTTCCGGGGCGATGGCCCAGGCGTTCTGCTGCAGGTCGCCCCAGCGCCCGAATTGGTAGGCTCCCCACAGCACACCGTCGAAGGCGCCGGGACCGAACTTCTGCACACTCAGCAGATGGGCGCCGACGGTGCTGAGGGCAAGTGCTTCCTTGCTGAGCTTGGGACGCAGCGGCAGGAGCCGGTTGTCGGTGGGCTGGACGTCGCGGTCGTCGCCGTAATAGAGGTAGAACAAACGGCCTTCGGTGTCGGGCAGGAGCGCACCCTTCTTGCTGGTGAGGGCACCGTAGGCGAGGTCGATGTGGCTGATCTCGTCGGTGGCGTGGATGTTGAAGCCGCCCTGGGTGGGGTGGGTGGCGGTGAGGGTCAGGTTGACGTTGGGATCGTCGTAGACGAAGGAGAAGCCGTCGAAATTGCGGGTGGCATGGGTGAAGTCGAAAGGACCGATCAGCCGCTGGGAGATGCGGGTGGTCTTGAGGGCGTCGAACTTGGCGTCACCGGTCTTGTATTCCAGTCCGTCGGAGATCTCGAAGCGGCCGCCCTTGAAGTAGGAGTTGGGCAATCCGATCATGGGCTGTAGCTTGAGGTTCAGATAGGCCTGTTTCAGATGGACGTTGCTGGGCGAGCTGCTGCCGTTGTCCTTGTAATAGGCGCCGCCCAGGCCGAGGGGCCCCACCGGTGGCCCGGCGAAGGACTTGGACGGCAAGTCGTAGAGTCCGGTGTACTCGCCCTGAACCAGCCCGTCGACCCAGGGGGTGGTCATGGCGATGCCCAGGCGCGCGCGCAGGGCCCCGAACAGGTAGTCGTTGTCGTTGACCTTCACGTCCTTGGCACGGTTCAGGGCAGGCTGGAAGAAGTCGAATCCTTCCAGGCGGCCGCGCAGTTCACCCAGCACGCGGATATTGGGATTGATCTGGCCCAGGGGCGGCTCCTCTTCGGCGCGAACTGTCTGTGGCAGCAAGCTGGCGAGCAGACAGACGGGGAGCACGCTTTGGGCGAGGAAATCCCGGTGCGGGTCCGATTCGATGGTGGCAGAGCGGCGGTGGGCGGTCATGGATCGAGGTTCCTCGTTGGGTGGCGGAGAAATGAAAACACGTTTGTCTGCGTGATCCGTTGACCTGCCGATCCGTTCCCAATGGCAAGACAACCTTCCTCGCAGAGAAAAAACAAAAAGGCGTGCACCCTCACCGCGAGCAACTCGCGTTGGGTGGACGCCTTTGTCCGGTGGGACCGCGCCGCCATTGGCGCGAGCCCAGTGAATTTGGTTCTGCCCGCCGGGTTACAGACCTTCCAGGGTCAACAGCGTCCGGGCCACGTCGACCACCCGCAGATTGCGGTCCATGGCGGCCTTGCGCAGCAACTGGTAGGCGGCGTCTTCGCTGAGGCCCCGCTTCTTCATGAGGACGCCCTTGGCCTTGTCGATCAGCTTGCGGTCGGCCAGCTGATTCCTGGTGTCGTGCAGCTCCTTGCGCAGCGCCTCGAATTCCCGGAAGCGGGCCATGGCCACCTCGACGATGGGCATGATCCGTTCGCGGCTGAGGCCATCGACCACGTAGGCGCTGACGCCGGCCTGCACCGCCTGGCGGATGTAGTCGCCGTCGCGCTTGTTGGAAAACAGGATGATCGGTTTGGGCTGATCGCGGCCGATTTCACGCATCTGCTCCAGGGTGTCGCGGCCCGGTGACTCCATGTCGATGATGATCACGTCGGGGTCGCAGGCCTGCACCTCCCGCGCCAGGTTGCGCCCCGGCGTGATGCGCGCCGCCACCCGGTGGCCGGCTTCCGCCAGCGCCTGCTCGAGGATGGCGCTGCGGTCCGGATGCTGGTCGACGAGCATGATCTTGAGACTCATGGGTTCACGCCGGCCAGGTCGTCGAGGGACAGCTTCAGGTTGTGGATCTCGAAGCCGGCGAGATATCCCACCGGGTCCGCCGGGTCGAACACGCGGCCGTCGCAGAAGCAGTCCGCCCCCAGTTGCACCGGCTTGGTAGCCTGGTCCAGGAGGCGCGGGCCGTCGTGCAGGCCTTCGGTCTTGTAAGCCTGGATGGGAACCGCCAGCCCCAGTGCCCGCGCCGCTTCGCGGTAGAGATCGGGACGATAGACCTGCTCGGCGAGCTTGCGGATGTTGACCGGCTCGTCGATCTGGCCCCAGCGGTACATCTGGGTGATGAACCAGACGCCGTGGGAGTGCCAGGGAAAGTTGGCCGCGTAGCGGTGGAACACGTTGAAATCCGGCATGGCCTGCGGCTCGGCGTCGTTGCCGTGGCGGAAGCTGCCGCTCATGGACATGCGCACCACGTCCGGCGGCGCCGGGATATAGGGATCCCGGGCGAGGATGGAGACCACCTCCTCGCGATTTTCCGGCAGATCGATCCAGGCGGCCGCTTCCAGCAGCGCCATCAGCACCGTCTTGTGGGTGTTGGGATGGGCTTCCGCCCATTCCAGGGTGACGCCGAACACCTTTTCCGGATGGTTGTTCCAGATGTCGTAATCGGCGATCAGGGCGCGGCCCACGTCCGCCGCGACCGCCTGCTCGTTCCAGGGTTCGCCCACGCAATAGCCGTCGATGTCGCCGGAGCGCAGGGCCTCGACCATGTAAGGCGGCGGTACCACGGTCAGCAGGATGTCCCGTTCCGGCACGATGCCCGCCGTGGCCAGCCAGTAGCGCAGCAAATAATTGTGGGTGGAGAAGGGAAACACCATGGCGAAGTGCATGGGATCGCGCTCGGCCGCCACCACCTTGGCCAGGGCGTGGCCGGAGCGGCGGCCGTCGGCCAGGGCGCCGGGGTCGGCGTCCGCCATGCGCCGGTACAAGTCCTTGGAAACGGTAATGGCGTTGCCGTTGAGATCCAGGGACAGGGCAGCGACCAGGGGGATCTTGATTTCGCCGAGACCCAGGCTGGTGGCGATGGGCATGGCCGCCAGCATGTGGGCGCCGTCGAGGGCGCCGACTGCCACCTTGTCGCGGATGTTGGCCCAGGAAACCTGGCGGGACAACTCGACGTCCAGCCCGTACTTGCGGAACAGCCCCTTTTCCAGGGCGATCACCAGCGGCGCACAATCGGTGAGGGGAATGAAGCCGAGCTTCAGCCGGGTCTTCTCCAGTCCCTCGCTGCCGCCGACGTGGTGCCATTGGGATGACGCAGTCATCAAGATTCAACCTGGTCTAAAAGCGTGTCATTGTACGTTCGGTCCAGGAACCTGCCGCATCCGAGGAAGCGGGAATCCGCCTGGCGCCATCGTATCCGGGCCAGACGGTTGCGGCGGAATCGGCTCTGGTCGCAGTCATCGGCTGGCCTTCAGCAAGTCCTTCAGTTCCGGAACGCAGGAGCCGCACTGGGTTCCTGCCTTGAGGACGGCACCGATCTGCTCCACGGTCTGCAATCCCTGCTGGCGGATGGCCCGCTCCAGGGTCTGGATGCCGACGCCGAAGCAGAAGCACACGGTGCGCCCGCTGCCGCCGGCGAGGGGGGTTCCGCTCAGCAGCGCGCGCCGGGCAGGTTCCGGCAATTCCGCTTCGGCAAACAGTTCGGACAGCCAGTCGCGGGACGGCAGGTCGTGACTGGCGCCGACGAACAGACAGGCATGGAGCCGCCCGTCGCGCAGCAGGGCGCAGCGGTAGCGGCCGGCGTGGGGGTCGGCGAACTCCAGCCAGTGGTCGGTCCCACCGGCAACCCACCCCAGCAATTCCCGGCCACGGCTGCCCCAATCCGCCGGCGCCGTCTCCGCCGCCAGTTCGTAGCGCCAGTAGGCGCCGCCGCGGACGCTCACCGCATAGTCGAAGCCCTTCAGGCCGATGGGGTCGCGGGTCAGCAGAAAGGCCTGCCAGGCCGGCCGATAGGGCCGGACCCGCACCGGCGTGTGTTTGGACTCCGGTTCGCCGGAATAGGGGTCGGTGACCGGGTTGACCAGGCAGTTCACCAGGCCGTGGGCGGTGTTGGTGGCGCTCCAGTGCATGGGCATGAAGACCGAGCCGGGGCGCTGCTCCGGGCCCACCTGCGCCCGCGCCAGCGCCTTGCCATAGGCGCTCTCCAGCAGCACCAGTTCGCCGTCGGCGATGCCGTGGCGGGCGGCGTCGTCCGGGTGCAGTTCGGCGCTCGGTTCGGGGCGGTGCAGACAGAGGCGGGCGGTCTTGCCGGTGCGGCTCATGGTGTGCCACTGGTCGCGGACGCGGCCGGTGTTCAGCACCAGGGGAAACTGGAAGTCGGGGGCATTCTGGGGCGGACGCGGCGCCGTGGCGATCAGCCGCGCCCTGCCGCCGCCCGCGGGGAAGCCGCCGGCACCGAAGAGGCGGGCCGTACCCTCGGGCTGATCGGCCGTCGCCGGCCACTGCAGTGGCTGCAGCCCGTCGTAACCGGCGGTATCGAGTTGCGCCAGGGCGGAGATGTCGAACAGCCGCTCGCCGTCGTTTTCGAAGCCGGACAGGCGGGCGTGCTCGATGAAGATTTCGTGGGGAGATCGGTAGGGAAAGCCCTGCCCGTAGCCCATCCGCCGCGCCACTTCGGTGAGGATCCACCAGTCCGGCCTGGCCTCGCCCGGCGCCGGCAGAAACGGCTTCTGGCGGGAGATGCGCCGTTCCGAATTGGTGACGGTGCCGTCCTTCTCGCCCCAGGCCAGGGCCGGCAGGCTGACGTGGGCGTACGGGGCGAGATCGGTGGCCGCTTCGTTGTCCGATACCGCGACGAACTCGCAGGAGCGCAGGGCGCTGCGGACCAGGTTGAGATCCGGCAGGCTCACCACCGGATTGGTGGCCATGATCCAGACTGCCTTGACGCGGCCGTCGCCGATTGCCCGGAACAGGTCCACCGCCTTGAGGCCGGGCCGCTCCGCCATCCGCGGCGCATTCCAGAAGCGGCGGACACAATCGCGGTGGCGCGGGTTCTCGATCTCCATGTGGGCCGCCAGCTGATTGGCCAGCCCGCCCACCTCGCGCCCGCCCATGGCATTGGGCTGGCCGGTGAGGGAAAACGGCCCCATGCCGGGCCGGCCGATGCGGCCGGTGGCGAGATGGACGTTGAGGATGGCGTTGACCTTGTCGGTTCCGCTGGAAGCCTGATTGACGCCCTGGGACCAGGCGGTGACCGTCTTCTCAGTGGCGGCGAACCAGTCGTAGAAGGTCTTCAGGTCGGCCTCGGCGAGGCCGCACCCGGCGGCGGCCGTCGCCAGGTCGGGGGCGCTGGCGCGGGCGCAGTGGAGTGCCTCGTCGCTGCCGCCGAGGTGGTTTTCGATGAAGGCCAGATCGAGCTTGCCCCAACGCCGCAGGTATTCCAGCAGGCCGTTGAAAAGCAGGACGTCGCTGCCCGGCCGGATCGCCAGGTGGAGGTCGGAATTGGCGGCAGTGGCGGTGCGGCGCGGATCGATGGTGACGAGGCGCAGGTTCTGCCGCCGCTCCCGGGCCTGCTGCAGACGCTGGTAGATCACCGGGTGACACCAGGCGGCATTGGAACCCACCAGTACCACCAGCTCCGCCAGCTCCAGGTCCTCGTAGCAGCCGGGCACGATGTCTTCGCCGAAGGCGCGGCGCTGCGCGGCTACGGTCGATGCCATGCACAGGCGCGAGTTGGTGTCGATGTTGGCGGAGCCGATGTACCCTTTCATCAGCTTGTTGGCGACGTAGTAGTCCTCCGTCAGCAACTGTCCGGAGACGTACAGGGCGACGGCGTCGGGACCGTGGCGCTCGATGGTTGCGCGGAAGCGGGATGCCACCGTCATCAAAGCCTCATCCCAGGAGACCCGGCGTCCGCCGATCTCCGGGTGGAGCAGCCGTGATTCCAGGGACAGGGTCTCGCCCAGGGCCGAGCCCTTGGAGCACAGCCGGCCACCATTGGCGGGATGGGCCGGATCGCCGCTGATGGCAGCGCTGGCAGCGCCGGAGGGCCGGGCCAGCACACCGCAGCCGACCCCGCAGTAGGGACAGGTGGTGCGCACGGTGGCCGGCGCCGGGCCGGCGCCGGGCTCCTGCTGGGGGAGGAGGTTCAGCGCGGCTTCAGCCACAGCACGCCATCCTCGACCTTGATCGGGAAACAGGCCGTGCGGCCCTCGTCCGGAGCCTGGGCGGCACCGGACTCCAGGTCGATCACCCAGTTGTGCAGGGGGCAGGTGATGCGCGAGCCGTGCACGATGCCCTGGGACAGCGGGCCACCCCTGTGGGGACAGCGGTCGCGCAGTGCGAACACGCGGTCGTCGCCGGTGCGGAACACGGCGATGTTGCCGAAGCCATTGGCCAATACCCGGGAGCCGTGTTGCGGAATGTCTTCCAGGCGGCCGATCTCGATCCAATCGGTCATGGACTTACCCTAGCTGTTTCAGTGGCAGGAATTGATTGCGCTGCGCCGGCTGCGCCAGTTCCGCCCAGGGGTCGCTCTGGGCGCGCAACTGGGAGGCGCGGAAGCGTTCGAACAGCGCCAGGCGGCCGTCGGGGTCCTCGACGATGCGCGACTTGACGTGGGACAGACCGACCCGCTCGATCCAGGGGGCGGTCCGCTCCAGGTAGCGTCCCTCCTCGCGGTAGAGCTGCATGAATGCACCGCAGTATTCCAGCGCTTCGGCTTCCGTGGCCACCTTGCACAGCAGATCGGTGCCACGGATCTGGATGCCGCCGTTGCCGCCCACGTGGATCTCGTAGCCGGAATCGACGCAGACCACGCCGAAGTCCTTGATGGTGGCCTCGGCGCAATTGCGCGGGCAGCCGGACACCGCCATCTTGAATTTGTGGGGCGTCCACGAACCCCAGGTCATCTTTTCCAGTTGCACGCCGAGGCCGGTGGAATCCTGGGTGCCGAAGCGGCACCATTCCGAGCCGACGCAGGTCTTCACCGTGCGCAGCGCCTTGCCGTAGGCGTGGCCGGAAACCATGCCGGCGGCGTTGAGGTCGGCCCACACCGCCGGCAGGTCTTCCTTCCTGACCCCCAGGAGGTCGATGCGCTGGCCGCCGGTGACCTTCACCGTCGGAATCCGGAATTTCTCCGCCACGTCGGCGATGGCGCGCAGCTCGGCCGGGGTGGTGAGCCCGCCCCACATGCGCGGCACCACCGAATAGGTGCCGTCCTTCTGGATGTTGGCATGAACCCGCTCATTGATGAAGCGCGACTGGGGATCGTCCCGGTAGCTCTCCGGCCAGGCGCACAGCAGGTAGTAGTTGAGCGCCGGACGGCAGGAGTGGCAGCCGTCGGGAGTCTTCCAGTCGAGGGCGGCGAAGACCGAGCGCAGCGACTGCAGCCGGCGCTCGACGATGGCCTGGCGGACGCTGTCGTGGGAGTGCTCTGTGCACTTGCACATGGGCTTTTCCCGCGGCGCCGGCTCGAAGTTGCCGACGGTCGCCGCCAGGATCTGTTCCACCAGACCGGTGCAGGAGCCGCAGGAGGCCGAGGCCTTGGTGTGGGAGCGCACATCGTCCAGGGTGAACAGCTTCTTCTGGCTGATGGCGTCGACGATGGACTTCTTGCAGACGCCGTTGCAGCCGCAGATCTCGGCGTCGTCGGCCATGGCCATCACGCTGTTGCCCTCGCGTCCCTCGTCCGCCATGTGGGCGCGGCCGAACAGGACGGTATCGCGGAAATCACCGATGTCCGTGCCTTCCCGCATCAGCTGGAAATACCAGGCACCATCCACGGTGTCGCCGTACAGCACCGCGCCCTTGACCCGGTTGTCCTTGACCACCAGCTTCTTGTAGACGCCGCGGCTCGGATCCTGGAAAGCCAGCTCTTCGAAGCCGTCGCCGCCCTGGAAGTCGCCGGCGGAGAACAGGTCGATGCCGGTGACCTTGAGCTTGGTGGAGGTGACCGAGCCCTGGTAGCGGCCGATGCCATACTCTGCCAGGTGGTTGGCGCACACCTTGGCCTGCTCGAACAGCGGAGCCACCAGGCCGAACAGGCTGCCGCGGTGCTGCACACACTCGCCCACCGCGTAGATGCGCGGGTCGTAGGTCTGCAGGGTGTCGTTGACGACGATGCCGCGTTCGCAGTGGAGCCCGGCGGACTTGGCCAATTCGATGTTGGGGCGGATGCCGACCGCCATCACCACCAGGTCGGCGGGGATCTCCAGACCGTCCTTGAAGCGCACCGCGCGTACCCGGCCGTCCCCCAGCAGGGCTTCGGTCTGAGCTTCCATCAGGAAATTCAGTCCATTTTCCTCCAGCGCACACTTCAGCAGGGCCGCAGCCGGTTTGTCCAGCTGCCGTTCCATCAGGGTGTCCAGCACGTGCACCACGGTCACTTTCATGCCCTGCTTGCGCAGGCCGTTGGCTGCTTCTAGGCCGAGCAGGCCGCCACCGATGACCACCGCGTGGCGATATTGGGCGGAGGCCTGCAGCATCAGGTCGACGTCGCGGATGTCGCGGAAGCCGATGACCCCTTCCAGATCCCGGCCCGGCAGGGGCAGGATGAAGGGCACCGATCCGGTGGCGAGCAACAGCCGGTCGTAGCCGGCCTCGAGCCCGTCCTCGGTCATCACCAGGCGCTTGCGCCGATCGATGCGACTGATCTTGCGGCCCTTGTACAGGGTGATGCGGTGGTCGGCGTACCAGGAGTCATCGTTGATGATGATGTCTTCCAGCTTCTTCTCCCCGGCCAGGACCGGCGACAGCAGAATGCGGTTGTAGTTGGGATGGGGCTCCGCTCCGAACACGGTGATGTCGTAATGATCCGGCACCAGCTTGAGCAGTTCTTCCAGCGTCCGCACGCCGGCCATGCCGTTGCCGATGAGGACGAGCTTTTGTTTCGCCATAGTCGCAGTACCTGAAGTGACGGCCCCTTGGCCCGATGGACGATGGGCGGCCGATCCGCGGTCACAAAAAAGGCGCCAAGCATTCGCACCGAAAGCCGATCACGAATGCATGACGCCGTTGTCTAACGCCCCGAGTCACCGCCGTTGGCACCGCGGGGCCGCTTTGCTGAGGGTTAAGCACGCCCTGTGCCATCGCGCTAATCAGCAAGCGGTTCATATGGTTGTTCCCCGGAATTGGATCTGCGGCGGTGGAATCTGCACCACAAGCGTGGGAAATTGCGCGCTTGTGGTGCAAGATGATGCTTTCGCGAAACCCTTGGGACTTCGTATTGCTTCGCTGTCACCGGACTCTTGCACAGCCGGGGCAGGATGCGGGAAAGTAGTTCGTCGGGCTTGGCCGCGCATTGAAGACGGAATTGGTCTGCGGGCCGCACGGCCGGGAATGCCGTTGATTGGCTCCTGGGAAACCGCGTTTTCCGCTGGCGGGCGCTGAGTAATCCAGGATGGATTGAGTCAGCGCTTCCCTAAGGACAGGAGACCGGTACAGGATCGGCAAATCGATGCCCTCTGCTTGGATCTGAATCTTGTTGACCACCATGCATCCCTATTAGCCATGCTCAATCCAACGCTGCACAAGTTCGATTACGTCGAGAAGGTCAAACTGCGGGTCGGGGACTTGCGGGTCGGCATGTATGTGTGTGAACTCGACCGGCCCTGGCTGGAGACCCCCTTCACCCTGCAGGGCATCGAGATCAAGAACGAAAGTGACATCGAGACGATCCGGCGCCATTGCGATTTCGTCTACATCGACTTGGCGCGGACCCGGCTGGTGCGGATCGATGTCGGCGCGGTGCCGGTCAAGTCCTATACCAACAAGAGCCGCCTGGTGACCCTGGAACGGGAGCTGGAAACCGCCTCCTCCGCCCGCGAGAACACCGCCGGCCTGGTCAAGACCTTCATCCAGGAGGTCCAGTTCGGCAACAGCGTCGACATCCAGCTGGCCAAGGCCGCGGTGTCGGAGTGCGTTGCCAGCGTCATGCGCAATGCCGATGCGATGATGTTCATGACCCAGCTGCGCAGCAAGAACGAATACGTCAGCGAACATGCGTTCAACGTCTGCATCTACGCGATCGTCATCGGCCGGCTCGCCGGACTGGCCACCTGGGAGCTGGAGAATCTCGGAACCTGCGCCCTGCTCCACGACATGGGCACGGTGCGCATCCCGGATCTGGTTCTGAACAAGCCCGGCAAGCTCAACGGGGAGGAGTTCGACATCGTCAAGATGCACCCGATCTGGGGCCGGGACATCCTGATGTCGGGGCGCAATCTGTTCACCGGGACGGTGGACGTCGCCTATGCCCACCACGAAACCCTCAACGGCACCGGCTATCCGCGTGGCCTGCAGGGGGCGCAGATCAACCGCAACAGCAAGATCGTCGCCATCGCCGACAAGTACGATGCCATCGTCAGTGCGCGCCCCTACCGCAAGGCGCGCGATCATCTCAACGCCATCGGCGTGCTGAACAAGATGGCTGCCGCCAGTCAGCTGGACGGCGAGCTGACCACCGGGTTCGTCAGCTATCTGGGCATTTACCCGCCGGGGACGCTGGTGGAGCTGAGCTCCGGCGAAGTGGCGATCGTGCTGGAAACCAACCCCGGCAACCGGCTCAAGCCGCAGCTCCTGGTGATCCGCGACGCCTTCCTGCAGCCGGTGGAGAAGTTCGTCGACATGAGCGAAGTGGCGACCGGCGATGGCGACCGCCAGTACCGCATCACCAAGGTCTGGCAGCCGGAGGAGATCGGCGTCGAACTGGCCCGCTACAAGGATGCGATTGTGCGGGCCCTGGGCTGACGCCGAATCCGGCGCGGTCTCATTCCTCGTCGCCGAGGAACTGGAAGCCGACCTTATAGGTGGGGGAGTTGGGCTGCGGGTGGCACCAGGTCACGCTGCCGGTGATGCAAAGCGGGCTCGACGCTCCTAGGGGCCTTACGTTCAGATGCCAGCGGCTGCCAACCTCCAGGGGCCGGTCGAGGATGAGGCAGGCACCGCCCAGGGAGATGTCGAGGCAACGTCCCTGCAGGGAAGCGTCGCCAGCGGCCGCGGTCAGCTCGGCCTTGCCCATCGCCCGGATGCGGACCTTGCTGCGGTGCTCGACGCCGGGATACTGGAGTTCGTCCAGGGCGGTGCCGAGCTCGTCGCTTTGCAGCAGGGTGTCGGTTAACAGTTCGCGTAGCGCTTTTGAGACGGTTTCGTGCTCCACCTGGACGAGGAGGCTTTCCAGGTTCTCGGCGATGCTCTGCAGTAGGCCGAAGGCCAGGTCGGTCGGGCGCGGCACGACGGTTTCAGTACTCATCGACGCTCTCCCCCTGAATCGAGGTGCACAAGCGGCCGACGCGGTCGGCCTGCAGGCGTGTGTCCCGCGCCAGGGTGCGGCAGGTGCGGACGTATTCGGTGACCGGCTTGGTGTT
>Ga0233425_10008724_pt1 | contig 13257 bp, 10 predicted proteins | sample Watercolumn_Towu_2_FD_181712 | JGI IMG/M metagenome (GOLD analysis project Ga0233425, IMG submission 181712) | Freshwater microbial communities from Lake Towuti, South Sulawesi, Indonesia - Watercolumn_Towuti2014_140_MG | ecosystem: Environmental > Aquatic > Freshwater > Lake | place...
TGACGGACTTAACCATCGGCGAAGAGAACGGAAACCTGAACTACTATAAAAACACAGGAACTTTAACAATGCCCATTTTTACTTATATTACCGACAGCCTCGGTAAGGTGAATGTGACGGATTACCAGATTTCCTATACAGGATACAGCGTTCCATTTTTCTTCAGGGAAAACTCAAACCAGGCAAGACTCGTGGTCGGTTCGGAAAAAGGGAAATTGTTTTACTATAAAAATATTGATGGAAACCTCGGTGGTGCTTTTACAGAAAATGATTCTCTGCTCCTACTGATCGGCGGGGAACCCGGTGAAATCAGACCCGGCATCCGGACATCAGCCGCTCTCTATGATTTGAACAGCGATGGTTTTTTGGACTTGATCGCGGGAAATTTTTCAGGAGGATTGAATTATTATTCCGGCTCGGAACCTCCACCGGTATCCGGGATAGATAATGGGAAAATCCAATTGCAGGAAGTCACTATATACCCCAACCCGGCAAAAGATATTATCCGGATTGAAATAAAAGGTAAGCAAACGGCTGCGCAGATTGAAGTAGAGATCATCAACACACAGCTACAGGGCATATATAGCCGGATTAATTTCGCTGACCAGCCGATAAGCTTCCCTGTTGACTTTCTGACAAATGGGATTTATTTCTTAAAAATCAGACGAGCTGATGGTTCCGGGAATGAACAGTTTTACAAATTAATAATTTCGCGTTAAAAGACCGGCGCTTGAAATCCCTGCAAATGAATCAACCAGATCGCAACCGCGCCTCTGTTCATGGAATATTGACTGTCCGTCTCAGAAAATCATTGAGTGCGCTTATGAACTGTTTCCTCCCGTATTCAATCAGTTCTTCTGCCCGGTGATACTCGTAAATTTCGCATGAACGCCTGGAAATTCTCACCACAAGCTCGGGTTGATATTTCTCGATAGTAACCTCTGTCAACTTCATTTGCATTGTATAGATCGATTCGGTGATCAGGTCGAAAAACCCGATCCCCTTGCTGTTTCTCTTCTTCACCGAACCCTGCCATTTGCGGTTGATATATTCCTTGGCTTTGAGGTAAGTGGTATGATGCTCTTTTTTATTTCGGCTTTTTACAATGGGGGAGTAAGGGATATTCGAATTCAGATCGACTGCCACGACGATATCATGATCGGTCCGTTTCACAATGTTTAACGGCAGTGGATTCAGGACGCCACCGTCAACAAGCTCGATGCCTTCATAATTCAAGGGTTGGATCAGGGTCGGAATCGAAACAGAAGCACGGATCGCTTTTACAAGACTGCCTGAGCGGAACACAATTTCTCTGTGGCTCTTGATATCCACGGCAACTGCCGAATAAGGAATGCAGAGGTTTTCAATATTCACATCATCGATAAAATCCTGAAGTTTGCGAAACACCTTTTCACCTTTGATAAAACCATTTTTATATATAGCAAAGTCCAACAGCCTGATGATATCCAGTTTTCCGATTGAGCTTATCCATTCTTTAAATTCAGGTAGTTTTCCCGAAACATAAATTCCCCCGATCAATGAACCGATAGATGTTCCTGCAATGGAAGTTATTTGATAACCTGCCCTAAGCAGTTCCTCAATAACCCCGATGTGTGCTAAACCCCGTGCGCCGCCGCCGGACAGCACAAGGGCGACCTTTCTATTTTCTGTTTTCATATTCTGACTCTATTTGAAATTCAAGCTCGGAAGGATTTACAATTATCAGATGCTCGCAGAATTCCGGCTTTGCGGAACAAACGGAGAGCTTATAATCCGGGGCTAGCGCGTATTGCCTGAAATGCACCAGCAGCCTCTTCCCTGTTTCATGATCCGTTAAGTGAAATTGATTTCCTTCTTCAAAGACTGTAAAGGAACTTAGTGATTTTGTGAGTCCGGTACCGATCATTTTCAGATAGCTTTCCTTCAATGTCCAAAGGTCAAAAAAATAATTCAGTTTGGAACCGCCCGTCAGTTTCCCCAGCCTTTTATTTTCATCCGGTGAATAAAAGCGCTCAGCGATCTGGTAGCGTATCTCCCTGACCAGTTCCACATCGATTCCCACATTTTTTTCACTAAATGCAAAAACAACCCACTCACCGGAATGCGAAAGGTTGAAGTGTGCTGAATCCTGTTCGAGATAAGGTTTGCCAATGTCCGTTTTTTTGAAGTCGATCAGCGAAAATGAAATCCCGGTCTTCTTTGCCAGAATGTACCTTGTTATCAGTTCTCCGTAAACCGACCGCATCGCGCTTTGCGAACTTTTAAACCTGGTGAAATATTCCCTGCGGTCTTCTGAAAGGAACTTCAGAATTTCTTCTCTCCTTTTATTGAACTCCGAGACTTCAGGTAACCGCAATGCAAATACTTCCACCATTGATCAATATTTTCCGATCGGCATGATATAAAGCGGTGTTTCCTCGTCAGGAAGTTGCAGCACCAGGCTGACCATTTCATCCGTAAATGCTCCGACGGCGCATGTTCCAAGGTTCAGTGCAGTGGCTTGCAAATACACATTTTCAGCCGAATGACCGAGATCCATACATACGTAACGCTCCGATCCGCGTTTGCCGTATTTTTGTGTGGTACGCCGATAAACTGCAGAGAAAAATACAGAGGCAGGCGCCTGGGCAATGAAATCCTGAGCCAGCGCTGCTTTGGCAAGATCCTTCCTGACGTCGCCCTCAATCAGCAATTCCAATTCATGAGACTCAGACAGGTACTTGTACAGACCCGGTTTCAGCCCCTCCACTTTACCGCAAACCAGGTAAATCTCCAGCGGATACAGTCCACCGGCAGAAGGAGCAGTTCGCAACCCGCCGCGAAGAAACGCCGGAGAGTTTTGTTTATGAGTAATTCCGTATGCAGCCCACAAAATCTGGGAAATATCCGCAAGCGTTATCTGCTCATCCTTGAATTCCCTGATCGAACGCCGGTTCAGCAGGGCTTCTTCTACCGACATATCCGAAGTCAGTCTCGGTTCAGGCAGGTATTGCCTGTTTCTGGTTTGAGGTAAGGGATTGTTCTGCATGTTTGCCATATCAGATTTATTTGAGTGAAATGAAACTCCGAAAATGAGAACAAAGCTAAGCAATGCTATCCTGAAAACCCTGGTACTTAAGTTCATATTTGTCATTATTTAACCGGATAAATTTAAACAAAGAAACGTCATAATTGCATAATTAGGCTAAATTTGCCGTGTTTGAACGGATTACCGATGAAAAACCGGCTTTTGGAAAAATGGGAAAACAATCCTTTACAACTCATCCTGGTCGCTGCTGCATTGCTTCGGCTACTGGCAGCTATTTTTTCCAAAGGGTTCGGAATGCACGACGACCATTTCCTGGTGCTTGAGCCGGCTCAGTCCTGGGTGGACGGTTACGATTACAACAGGTGGCTCCCCGGAGGAAAATCGGATGCGGTACCATCGGGTCACAGTTTCTTTTATGCCGGGATACACTATCTTATTCTTCTGTTTTTCAAGTCAGCCGGGATCATCGATCCGCAAATGAAAATGTTCATCATCCGGTTGCTTCATGGAGCATTTTCACTGATTACGGTTTATTTCGGCTACAAGATTGCACGCCTGATGACAGATAAAAACACTGCTGCTGTAACAGGTTTGATCCTTACAGTTCTTTGGTTTTTCCCGATGCTTAGTGTCCGGAACCTGGTCGAAGTGGTTTGTATTCCTTTCCTGATTTACGGGACATGGATCGTACTGAAAAACCTCAAAAATCCTAAACCATGGCTTTCCTACCTGACTGCAGGGCTGATTATTGGTCTGGCTTTTTCGGTAAGGTTTCAAATACTTTTTTTTGCTTTCGGGCTCGGACTTGCCTTACTGTTAAAGGGTAATTGGAAGGAATCGCTGGTGTTCGGCGCCGGTTTCTTTTTATCAGCCGGGCTTGTCCAGGGAAGTCTTGATTATTTCGTTTGGGGCAAGCCTTTTATGGAATTCCGGGAGTATGTTCGGTACAACATCGAAGCATCGGGATCGTACATTGCCAATGCCTGGTACACCTATATCCTCCTTTTGCTTGGAATTTTAATTCCGCCGGTGAGCCTTTTTATTTTCTTTGGCTTTTTCCGGTACTGGCGAAAGCACCTCATCCTGTTCCTGCCGGCTTTTATTTTCTTTTTATTTCACTCGCTGTTCCCGAACAAACAAGAACGCTTCATCCTTCCGGTGGTTCCGTTCATTATTATCAGTGGCATTGCAGGATGGCAACAATTTGTTTCGGGTCGTACCTGGTTTGTCCGGCATAAAAAAGTCATTAGTATTACCTGGATTTTTTTCTGGGTTCTGAACATGGTATTGCTTTTTCCGGTCACCGTGATGTATTCGAAGAAGGCGCGGGTGGAATCGATGACATATCTTTCGAGGTACCCGGAAATAAAAACCATTTTAATCGAAAATTCAAACAGGGGAGAAGTCCAGATGACTCCGATTTTTTACCTTGGTCAGCGGGTGTATGATTTCGGGGTAACCGATAAATCCGGTCCTGAAATGCTTCCGCAACACGCCAGAACCAATCCCAGGCACCAGCCCCGGTTCTTCTTATTTTTCGAGACGCAGAATCTTGAAATGCGGGTAGAAAATATGCGAAAGGTCTTTCCTAATATAGAATATGAAACGACCATCGAACCTGGAATGATAGACAGGATTCTGTGCTGGCTGAATCCCGTGAACCGTAATCAAACGATTATTGTTTACAGGAACAGGGATTTTTACCCTCAAAAACTGTGATATGGATCAGAATATTGCCAAAGCAAGGATTCAGGAACTGACAGATCAGATTAACGAGCATAATTACAGGTATTATGTTCTTGCCCGACCGGTCATCACCGATTATGATTTCGATATGCTGCTCGAGGAGCTTGGGCGGCTCGAAAAAGAATTTCCCGAATTCGAATCTCCCGATTCACCAACAAAAAGGGTAGGAGGTGAGATAACCAAAGAATTCATGCAGGTTCGTCACAAATACCCGATGCTTTCACTTGCCAACACATATTCCGAAGAGGAAATCCGTGATTTTGAGAACCGGATCAAAAAGATCATCGAAGCTCCGGTTGATTATGTATGCGAGCTGAAGTATGACGGTGTTTCGATCAGCCTCACTTACCGTAACGGTTCACTTGTTCGTGCGGTTACCCGAGGCGACGGAGAGCAGGGAGATGATGTGACAACGAATGTCAAAACAATCAGAACCATTCCTCTGAAGCTCCGGGGCGATTTTCCACAGGAGTTTGAATTACGCGGGGAGATTTATTTACCTAAAGCTGAGTTTGTGAAACTGAATGCACAACGGGCAGAGAATGGTGAAGAGCCTTTTGCAAACCCGAGGAATTCGGCTGCCGGCAGCCTCAAAATTCAAAATTCAAAGGAGGTTGCTAAAAGAAGATTGAATTTTATCCTGTATTCCCTGCTCGGAAAGGATTTGCCGTTTAACAATCATTATGATAACCTGCTTAAAGCCAAAGAATGGGGATTCAGCATTCCGGTTTATCTTGCAAAGTGCCAAAGTATCGATGAAATTATGGAATTCATTACCGGATGGGAAAAGGAACGAATGACTCTGCCATTCGAAATTGACGGAGTGGTTATTAAAGTAAACGATTATTCGCAGCAGGACGAACTGGGCTCCACCGCCAAATCACCCAGGTGGGCTATCGCATACAAATACAAAGCCGAGAGGGTTGTTACGCGGTTAAATAAAGTAACATACCAGGTGGGCAGAACCGGCGCCGTTACTCCGGTAGCCAACCTTGCACCGGTATTGCTTGCCGGGACGATTGTTAAAAGAGCCACGCTGCACAATGCTGACATCATCGAATCACTGGACATTCGCGAGGACGATGTCGTGTACGTGGAAAAAGGAGGTGAGATCATCCCGAAGATCGTTGGAGTGGATGAAACCAGGCGCAAAGCCGGTACCTCCAGGTTGAAATTTGCTGAGGAGTGCCCTGAATGTAAAACCAAACTCGTGAGAGCAGAGGGTGAAGCCGCCTGGTACTGCCCCAATGAAGAAGGCTGTCCGCCGCAAATCAAAGGCAGGATCGAACATTTTATCAGCCGGAATGCTATGAATATCGAAAGTCTCGGCGAAGGTAAGGTGGAGATGTTGTACGATAAAAAACTGATCGCCGACATTTCGGATTTGTATTACCTGACCTATGGACAACTGCACGGACTCGAAAAAATCATCGAAGCGGAAGGAGATAAAAAGGAGAAAAAAATAAGCTTTCGTGATAAAACGGTTACAAACATTCTGAAAGGCATCGAAGCGTCCAAAGAGGTTTCGTTCGAGCGGGTTTTATTTGCTCTCGGAATCAGGTATGTCGGACAAACCGTTGCAAAAAAACTGGCAAAGCATTTCAGGAATATCGATGCCCTGAAAAGTGCGGGATTGGAGGATCTTATTCAAGTGGAGGAAATCGGTGATAAGATCGGCGCATCTGTAATAAGATATTTCAGCAGTGAAAAGAATCTGAAATTCATTCAAAGGCTCAAGGAAAAAAGTGTCAGGCTTGAAATGGAACAGGAACAGCAGCCTCTCTCACAAAAGCTTAAGGGATTGACTTTTGTTGCAAGTGGTAAACTGGATCACTTCAGCCGCGAGGAGATTAAAGAGGTGATCGAGCGGAACGGAGGAAAGTCAACATCCTCGGTGAGTGCCAAAACGAACTACCTTATTGCCGGAGAAAATATCGGTGAAAATAAGCTGGAGAAGGCACGCGAATTGGGAATCCCGATTATTTCGGAAACCGAGTTCTTAAAGTTGATCGAATAGATCAAGGAAAAACATGACAGAAAAAATTGCCAATGTCCAAAGCAAATCCTCTCAATCATAATAGGAATTCGATTTGGTTTAGCCTGGCGATTTTGGCTATAGTCTGCACAGGATTTATGTTTGCCGAAATCGTCAACCACCGCTTCTGGCTTTCCGATTTTGAGGTTTATTACAAGGCAGCCGCCCGGATTTTAAACGGCGACAATCTATATCGCTATGCCGAGGACGACCATTATGTCTTCAAATATTCACCGGTCTCAGCCATTTATTATATTCCATTTACGGTATTGCCTTTAACTTTCGCACGATTTGTTTACTGGATATTTCTTTCACTCCTGATTGTCTCGGGTTTCTTTTTATCAGCCCGGCTGACTCGTGATGGCGTGAATGGGAGTTTTGAGGCTCAAAAAACCAACACGGTTATTTTGCTTGCGGGATTGATCCTTGCTCTTCATTTTCTGAGGGAACTCCATCTGGGACAAGTAAATTATCTGTTGCTGTTTATATACACCTCGGCTCTTTACTTTTATATTCGAGGCAGGAATACGTCGTTTTCCATGCTGATTGCCGCCAGCCTTTTTCTGAAACCGTTCGCCCTGATTTTTATTCCTTACCTGGTGGTGCAAAAGAAATTTCGGACAGCAGCTTTGATTCTCTCCATCGCAATTTTGATCGGATTGCTTCCATTACTCTTTTACAGCTCGGTGAGTGAAACGCTGATGCAATACCGGTGGTGGTTGGATGAACTCGGAATCGAGCTCAGCCACAAGCAGGGACTGCTGGATCCTGCCAACCATACGATATTCTCAGTCGTTGCCCGGTACACTCCATTAGGATTTATCATGAACAGTCCGATAGTCGCTGAAATCTATCAACTCATGCTGCTTGTCGCCATCGGGATTTTCGTCCTGGTTTTTATCAGGACAGGAAAAAATGAAAAAGGGAAGGTATCCCTGGCAGCTAACTACATTTCGGATTTTTCGTTGCTTATCGCATTGATCCCGCTGCTTGCCTTTACGAGTGAAAATGCTTTTATATTTTCCCAGCCGATGGTTTTTATCCTGCTTTTCTGTTTTAACAGGTTCAGGCTGTTTGAGAAATTCCTAGCCGTAACAGGATTCTTACTTCTTGGAGGGAATTTTTCCGAAGCCCTTGGCAGAGAGCTTTCCAAAACGATCAATGATCTTTCACTAATATCAATCGGGACGATCATCTTGATTTACCTGCTTTTCTCTGTCAGGCAAAGAGAAGGTATAGATGCGACGCAGAATTCAATAGTTCGTTAGGAAAGAATTCAAGCTGAATATCGCCGGTCTACTGCGCCTGCCTGTGGATATTCAATTCATACGCCGGCACTATTCCGCCCGATCAGCTTTTCCAGTTCCCTGATGTTTTCCTGTTTGCCCTTATCGCGGAGCCTGACCGCTGACCCGGTAAAATATTTATGGTTTTTCAAAAATTCGAGCTGTCGCTCGTGCCATTCTCTCAATGAAGAAACAATACCGAACTTTTTCCATTCATACTGAAGTTTTTGTCCGGTCATAAAAATATCGTCGCGCCCCAGATAATCCAGATCGGCATCAGCCATGATTTTTTCGAGATGAGAAGTGGGATGCTGGGGTATTTCGGTACAAAGGATCAGCTTCTCGATAATGAGGATCTCATTTTCAGAATAACCAAACTCCGGAAGGACCTCCCTGGCAATTTCAACCGATGCTTTTTCATGTCCGTCATAGGTCCTCAGGTAACCGGCGTCATGGAAAAGCGCCCCGGTTTTCAGCAGGATAAGGTCTTTGCTGTTCACGTTTTCAAGTGTCGCAAGCCGTTCTGTCGCCTGCAGCACATCCAATGTATGCTCAAGGGAGTGATAGCATAAGTCGCAGCTCAGTTCGTTTTTAAGCCGTTCCAGTATATAACTTCTGACTCCGGTAAAATCCATTTCTGTTAAGTTATTCTATTTCCTCTGATTACGTTCGTTGTTTGAAACAGTTTCTAAGTCCAGGTCACCGTCTGAATGCCATCCCAGTCTGAGGGTATTCCATGGTGAATAAAATTTTTGCACCGGTCGACATAAAGCTGTGCTGTCCTGTCGTGCCCGTTTATTTCAATCACTTTATTGAACACTTTGAGAGCCTCACTGAATTGCTTGGATTTGTAAAGGTTAACGGCAATTCCGAAGCTTTCCTTGGTTCTGAGCTTAAGCTGCTTGATTTCGTCGGGTTCGCCGTCGATGATTTCGAAAATATAAACAGCCTCAGTTTTTCCTTTAACTTTTACGATGTCGAGGAACCGGTAATTGTAATGCGAAGGATTATTCAGGCTGATCAGGGTATCCTGGCTGATGATAATCGAGCAACCGTATAATTTGGTGAGTCCTTCGAGCCGTGCGGCAAGATTGACTGCATCGGAAATTACAGTTCCTGCCATCCTGCCTTCTCCGCCGACAACCCCCAGCATGAGGCTGCCGCTGTGAATGCCTATTCCACTGTTGATGACAGGCTTCCCGAACTGATCCATCACCTGGTTGAACTGCGATAATTTGATCCTCATTTCAATGGCTGCATTGATCGCATCGGAAGCATTTTCGCTGAACAAAGCCATGATGCTGTCGCCGATGTATTTATCAATAAAACCGTTGTTATTCCTGATCACCGGTTCCATATATCCCAGGTAGTAATTTATGAAATCGAAGTTTTCCTTTGGGGTCATCTGTTCCGATATCTCGGTAAATGAACGGATGTCGCTGAACATCACTGTCATTTCTTTCTGAACTTGGTCGCCCAGGCTGATGTCGACATAACTTTTCTTGCCCAGAAAATCGAGAAATTGCCTGGGCACAAACCGCGAATAGGTTTCAGTCATCCGCGATATATTGTGGATATATTCACCGAGCTTTTGTGTCATGTCGTTATATTCTTCCGTCAGTTCGCCGATCTCGTCGTTGGTCCTCACAATTCCAAAGTGATTCAGTTCGCCCCGACCGGTACTTTTCATGTTCTCAAGGAGTTCTTTTACTGGATGAACAATGTCCTGTGTTGCCCATTTCACAAAGAACAGGATATAAACGAAAACAATAAAAATACTTCCATAGATGCCGATGAACATAACAAAGCTGTTAATGGCATTAATGTAAAACATTGAAGCGGGAGGATTGAAATTGCCTGCCTCGTCCCTGAAGAGATCCGAAAACATCATGTAATCGCCGAACAGGATTCTTTTCTGGTCTTCGGTGAAGATTGTAATCTTCAGATCGGCAAGGTTGGTTACGCTGAGGAAAAGGTAAAGGAAAACAATAGTCAAAGGCAGAAGGGTCGTAACAACGGCAGAAATCACCATCCGGTTCCTTATCCTTCCTACTTTGAGGTTGAAAATCCTCTTCCGCAATTCGTTCTCATCGAAAACATGCTCGATATACCTGATGTGTACCCTGTGTTTTTGCCAGTAATAAACGAAAAGCAGTGAAAGTACTGAAGCGATCAGCGAAATGTAAAAAAAATTGATAAATCGCGTTTTTTCAGAACCAGCACCGAAGCTATCACTTAAGTAAAGCGTGTAGAACATGAATCCGTGAGTGATGAGGAAAGGAATCCCGACTATTCCGGCATTGATAAACGGGGACTTCAGCAAAAACTTTTTACAGAAGTTAAATAGTTTATACGAAACCGGCTTACCTTTTCGCTTTCGATGAAAATAGCGCTTAAATGGCAGGCTGAATATGAATCCCAGGAGGAAACTGATCAGGATCAGATTGAACAAAAGATTGAACGATTTTCCTATTTGAGCACTTTCCTCCGATTGAACTGTTTTTTCATTGCTTTTAATATCAATGCCCGAATTGGGACCAAAGGATAATAAAAATTGCGGTTGTCCTGCAGTATCGGTTTCCGGCTTGCCATGCCGTTCTGCAATTGAATCTTCCGGTGTCCTGCTGATTCCGAAATTTGCAGCTGGTTTATTTCCTAAGGTATCCCGTGGTATCAAAGTGCTGTCGGGGTTATTGAGTCCGGTACTGTTTCCAATTACCCCTCTTTGTTTCAATTCGGGAGCATATTTGATGTACAGAATGAGAATAAACGGAAGTACGAGCCAGTAATACAAGACGATCGAAGTAAAATAAATCCGCAAGCCGTAAAATCCGGGAACCTTTTTTGGAAATCTGTTTTTCACCAGATCGAAATTTTATTCAAAGAAAGTAATTTTTTCAATGGATTGGTTCGATAATCTCATCCCACTCATAATATTGCTAACTTTGCCAGCCGTAAGTATAACCAATGGTATAGTAAAGTGTTCAGAGAGATAACGAGTTACAAGATACATGAAAATCCGTTCGACCTCATCGGGAAACAATGGATGCTGATAACCGCCGGTAACAAACTAAACTTTAATACGATGACAGCGGCATGGGGCGGATTCGGCTTCCTGTGGAACGTGCCTGTCACCTATATCTTCATTCGACCCCATCGGCATACATTCAGCTTCACGGAGGAGAATCAGTTCTATACGCTTAATTTCCTTGAAAAGCGCCATAAAAACATACTTACGTATTGCGGAACCCATTCAGGGAAAAACGTAGATAAGATCAAAGAAAGCGGGCTGGTGCCGCTGGAAACCAACAGGGGAAATATTTATTTCGAACAAGCCAAGCTGGTGATCGAATGCTCGAAGCTGTACTTCGACGACATCCGACCCGGGAATTTTCTTGATAAATTGATTGATAAAAATTATCCCAAAAAGGATTATCACCGGATGTATATCGGTAAAGTGGTTAAGTGCCTCATCAAGGATTAATCGCAAACTGGCAGAAAGATGATGAATTTTGGTCATATCAGGATTTGCTGAAAAAGAAGTATGGGGAGTTTCATTTCAAATATCAAGGGGTCAGCCGGGAAATTTGTCCTGAAAAAACGGCTCTCACATTTTAAACGGGAAAAACGGCTGATCAACCTTCACAGCGCCAAAACCATAGGGATCGTTTATACGGTCACCGGCGAGGATGTCTTCAATACAGTTAAAAAACTCGTCAAAGAACTAACTTCAAGGCAACGTCAGGTGATGGCTCTTGGTTTTGTCAACAGGAAATCAATTCCAAATTACTGCATTGCGGCAAACTCGGGTTATCATTTCAGCCAGAGCGACCTCAACTGGTTCGGAGCACCCAGAAATGCCTATATTGCCGAGTTCATGAACACCGAGTTCGACATTCTGATCGACCTGAATATGGAAAGTGCTTATGTTCTGGATTTCATTACCAGTCTGTCGAAAGCGAAATTCAAGGTTGGCAGGCACGACGAAAATCTGCAACCCAGCCTCGATATGATCATAAAAATGCAACCGGGCACATCAATCGAAGCCTTCATCGAGCAGATCATACATTACCTGGTCATAATCAAACCGAAATCAGCCACCGGAAGCGAATGAAAACCGACGGTTAACCTTTCGGGAAAGGATTCGTATGCCCCATTTAAAGGCTTTTAATGTGTGATGAAGCAACCATTTTAATTGGTGGTGTGTCAAATCGGCAAGTAATTGTGAAAATTAAAAAAGCCGGCAAATTCGGTAATATTAATTAGAAATGGATAAGAGATTTTTAACAGCAGCTTTATTACTATTTTTTGTGTGTCCCCTTTTCAGGGGCTTTGCTCAATCAAATGACGAATTGATTTCTGCCCTGTTTAAAGATCGAGTGGAGGTTTATTTTAAATTTGAATTCCCCGGGAAAAAAGAAGTGAACAGGATTAGCCAGTTTCTTTCGATTGATTCCTTTGATAAAGATTTTGTTTATGCCTATGCGAACCGGAAGGAGTTTAAAAAATTCCTTGAAACCGGTTATACTTATACGATCCTCAAGCCGCCATCAATGGTGAGTCCGGCAGTAATGAAGGACATTGCGGATTTAAAAGGTGTGAACGACTGGGATTATTATCCCACCTATGATGCTTATGTAAGCATGATGTACCAGTTTCAGGCAGACTTTCCCCAACTGTGCCATGTTTCAAGCATCGGTCAGACAATCCAGGGACGGGAACTCCTGATGGCTCGGATTTCGGATAATCCGGGCGTTGAGGAGGGAGAGCCGGAATTCCTTTATACCGGGACCATTCATGGCGATGAAGTTACCGGCTACGTTCTGTTATTGAGGTTGATCGATTATCTCCTGAACAATTACGGTTCCGATCCCGAGGTCACCGAAATTGTGAATAACCTGGATATCTGGATCAACCCGGCTGCTAATCCCGACGGTACCTATGCCGGAGGGAATAACACAGTTTACGGAGCCAGCCGGTATAATGCTAACGGAGTTGATTTGAACCGGAATTATCCCGATCCTCAGGACGGACCTCATCCCGATGGCTATCCATGGCAGGATGAAACCCTTGCATTTATGGCTTTTGCCGAGGATCATCATATTGTCCAGTCGTGCAATACGCATGGGGGAGCTGAAGTCTGCAATTATCCATGGGATACC
>Ga0233425_10008725_pt1 | contig 13257 bp, 13 predicted proteins | sample Watercolumn_Towu_2_FD_181712 | JGI IMG/M metagenome (GOLD analysis project Ga0233425, IMG submission 181712) | Freshwater microbial communities from Lake Towuti, South Sulawesi, Indonesia - Watercolumn_Towuti2014_140_MG | ecosystem: Environmental > Aquatic > Freshwater > Lake | place...
CATCCCTCACCCTTCATCCTTATCTTATCCGCCCACGTCTTCTACAACACCACCATCGTTATCCGCATCGTTGGCAACGCCCTCTCCCGCCTCGACCCAAAACTGGAACAAGCCGCCCGTTCCCTCGGCGCGGATACCTTCCGCGTGTGGAAAAATGTGACCTTGCCGCTGTTGCGCCCGTCCCTGCTTGCTGCAGCCTTGTTGGTCTTCATGTTCGACTTCACCAGTTTCGGCGTGATTCTCCTGTTGGGCGGCTCGCAGTTCTCCACCCTCGAAGTGGAAATTTATATCCGCGCGCTCAAACTTCCCAACCTGCCTCTTGCAGCCATGCTCTCGGTGGTTCAACTGATTTTCACCCTGATTTTTTCTGTCCTCTATTCCCGTTCCATCAATCAAGTCACAACCCAAACTGCCCCACGCTTCTCCGTTTCCCGCCCACCCAAATCACTCCGTGAAAAAACCTTTGTTCTTACTTTTTACTTATTACTCGTTACTTTTTTCGCCCTGCCTTTAATCTCCCTCCCTCTCCGTTCCCTCACCCGTCTCGAAGCGGATCGTGGTCAACGCGGCGAAGTCCAATACGGATTTACGACAGACTATTACAAAGAGCTTTTCATCAACCGACGCGGCTCCCTGTTTTATGTCCCGCCGATTGAAGCCGCGAAAAACTCGCTCGGTTACGCAGGGCTGACCGTCCTTCTCTCGCTTGCGCTTGGCTATCCCGCCGCGTACGCCCTTGCCAAACCTACCCGCCTCGAAAAAATTCTCGACCCGCTGATCATGCTTCCGCTGGGCGCATCGGCGGTCATGCTTGGGTTAGGATTCATCCTCTCGTTCGGACGTTCGCTCGCCTCTCCGTGGTTCGTTCCCATTGCGCACACGCTCATCGCGCTGCCGTTTGTGATTCGCACACTCCAGCCCGCGCTCGCATCCATCCCCGAAAGGCTGCGTCAAGCCGCGGCTACTTTGGGCGCGTCGCCATTCCGCGTTTGGCAGGCGGTGGATTTTCCCATCCTTTCCCGCGCCACACTCAGCGCCGCGACATTCGCCTTCACCGTCTCGCTTGGCGAGTTTGGCGCAACCCTTTTGTTGACCCGCCCCGAATACCCGACCATCCCGATTGCCGTTCAACGCTTCCTCTCCCAGCCAGGCGGGCTCAACTTTGGGCAGGCGATGGCAATGGCAACCTTGCTGATGGTTCTGACCACGCTCTCGATTTTGTTCATCGAAAAACTGCGCCTTTCAAACTCTGGAGAATTCTAATGCTCGAACTTCGAGACATCTTCAAGACCTACGATAATCAACCGCTTCTGCGCGGCATTTCATTTTCCGTGGCGGAAGGGGAGACGGTCTGCCTGCTCGGCGCGTCGGGCAGCGGCAAGTCCACGCTCTTGCGGATGATTGCTGGATTGGAGAGTCCTGAACGCGGGCGGATTCTGTTCAACGGGCTTGACCTCGCCCAAACCCCAACCCATCTCCGCGACTTCGGGCTGGTCTTTCAGGACTACGGGCTTTTTCCTCACCTGAACATTTTTGACAACATCGCGTTTGGGTTAAAGATGAGAAACCTTTCTGCTTCTGAAATTCCCCTGCGTGTAGCCGCTCTTTTGAAGAAGGTCAATTTGACGGGATTTGAGCAACGCAAAGTGACCGACCTCTCAGGCGGCGAGCAGCAGCGCGTGGCGCTTGCCCGCGCCCTTGCCCCCCAACCCAAACTTTTGATGTTCGACGAACCGCTTGGCGCGTTGGACAGGACTTTGAAGGAAAGCCTCTTGCACGAACTCCGCTCCATTTTGCATGAGACGAAGATTCCCGCCATCTACGTCACCCACGATCAGGATGAAGCCTTCGCCATCGCTGACCGCATCCTGCTTTTGCACGAAGGAGAAATTGTCCGCGAGGGAACGCCCGCGGAAGTCTGGTCAAACCCGGGGTCGGCTTGGGCGGCGCGCTTTTTGGACGCGGGAAACATTGTGGAAGGAGAAATGCAGAATGCAGAATACGGAATGCAGAATGTAGTCACAGAGTTTGGCGTATTCTCTATCAAATGCAGCCACAAGCATTCGGCGGGAGAAAAAGTCTCGTTGCTCGTCAGGCAATCGGGTGAGGGAGAGGAGATTAAACTCAAAGTGGAGGATGTGCTTTTTAATCGGGAACAATTTCAGGTTAAGGCAAACGGGCTAACCTTCCAAATGAAAGAAGCGCCCGCTGTTGGTCAAATCATCAAAATAAAGGTTGAGGTGAAATGTCTCACATAAAAGTCTTGAAAAAGAATCCCGCCGATGAAGTCGTCTGGCAATACGAAGGCGAAGTCTTGCGCCGCGCTGAAAATGAAATCACGCTGGAGGCATTGTTCAACCGTGATGACCTGCCTTTTATGGATATTGTGTTGAAACGCAACGACCGCTTTGTCGAAACTTTCTACGCCGACCGCTGGTATAACATCTTCGAAATTTACGACCGCGACGATGGGAAGTTCAAGGGCTGGTATTGCAACATCGGCAAGCCCGCCGTCATTACAGATGACTTTGTCTCCTACGTTGACCTTGCCCTCGATTTGTGGGTCTCTGCTGACGGAAGGCAAACGGTTTTGGATGAGGATGAATTGGAAGCATTGGGCCTGCCCGATGCTCTGAAACAAAAAGCGTATGCTGGTTTGAAAGACTTGCAGAAATTTATGGAATCAAAAAATCCCCCGATTTGAACCGGGGGATTTTTTGACGCAATGGATTACATTCCCATCGATTGGACGACTGCGTCGCCAAACTGCCAGGCAAGACCCAGCGTAATACAGCAGCAGCAAAGCAGGACAACAACGACAATGCCGACAATAAGCGCTGTATTGTTTTTCTTGGGGGCGTCCGGGGTGACAGGGGCTTCGTTCATTTCGTTCATGATTTCTACTCCTTTGTGATAGGGCGGATAAAACGGGGATTGATGAATGACAGACGCGGCGATTATATCAGGCAGTCCGCGCCTTGTCTGTACGTCGCCAGAGCCACCAAAGTACTAGCGCCAGCAGGATAACGAATAAAGTCCCCACGACGATGGGGATGACCACCGCCAATACAGACGTGATAACTGCGACGATGTCTTCTGCAATGGAGACGGGGGTATTGCCCGCTCCGCCCGTGGTGGCTGTGACAGCGGGACGCAGCGCCGCCGCCTTTGCCACATGTACGCTGCCTGCAAGCAGCAACCCGCAAGCCAGGGCAAGCACAGGGTTGACGTCAGTGATAACCTTTGCACTGGCGGCGAAGGCAATCGCTCCTGCCGCAGGGCGGACGACAGTCTGGATGATGTCGTTGATGTGGTTTACGGCTGGGACTTTATCCGCGACCATCTCGATGATGACCAGGACCCCAAGCAGGATCAAAATCCAGGGGTTGGCGAGCAAATCCCAGGGTTGGGCAAGCTTGAGCGTCTGCGGCGAATAGTGCGCGATGACCCCAATCACCAGCAGGGGAATGTAGGCATTCAATCCCGCGCTGGCAGAAAGCCCGAAGGCGGAAAATATGCCGAGTAACATTTCCATCTTTTCTCTCCTTTCGTTTCTTCAGCGCTGAGCGTAGTCGAAACGCGTCCTTCGATTACGCTCAGGACGATTAATTCTATCCCGACATGCCGGGGAATCCGCCCCAGGTTCCCGTCAGTTGAAGTCGGAAGAGGTCTATGCCGAGTAACATCAAGATTGCCAACGTGAAGCCTGCCAAAAGTGGGAGCCACAACTCGCGCGGATTCTCGAAGGTGTTATCCTGCCGCATGATCATAATCCATAGAATCGAAAAGACAATCACCAGCAGGGATAATGTCCCCAATGCGCTGAGGTAAGCGATTGGGTACAACACAATCGGGCTGTCGGTCAGGATGAGCAGGTTTAGGACGAGCATCAACGCTGTGAGGACGCCGAACGATTTCCATTCGAGCGCGGGGCGGGAATCCAACTCTCGCCACAGGGTCTGGTTGACGATGGGATACAAAACCGCGGCGAGGACAATTCCCATGCCGCTGCCCGTGAACAGGCGCAGGGTGTTGTTCGGCGTGTACAGGTTGGGGATGTGGTCGAGCGCGCCTTGCGAAGTCTGCTTGAGCAGGTAGAGATATGAGTTGCTGCCGTCCAAGCCGAAGGCAAGGAAGAAGAGGACAAACACGGCGAGGATTCCACGCGAGGGGAGTTTGCTCCGCTTGCGGCTGGTGAAAAGCTGGAAGAGCAGTCCCGCGCCCGCCGCGTAGAATTCTCCCGTACATCTTGCGCACAGCGGCAGTTGACGCTCGTCGATTTGAAAGGAGCGCGCATCGATGCGATGACAGACCGCATAGCCGATGGCGTCGAGTTTGCCGAGCGCGCCTTCGGGGGAGAGGTACATCCATGCCGCAAAAGCAAGGACTGCCGCAGCTGGGACAAACCAGCGCAGGATATTTTGTAGTTTACTTCTAAGAGTCTGATTTTCCATTTGGGTCATTATATGAGGTACGTGAGTGGATTGCAAGAAAACCATTGTTTTGCAATATAACAACCTCTTGAAACAAAAAGGTTGAGGGACAAGACCTCAACCTTTGACTTTCAAACCTTCCAACTTTTCAACTATTTTTCGAACACAAATTCCCCGTTCTTGTAGAACAATTCGCCGTCCACAAGGATTTCGGAATCCGTCCGCAGGTCGCAGATCATATCCCAGTGGATGGCGCTTTTGTTGGTGGAACCCGTTTCAGGATAGCCCGCGCCAAACGCCATATGGAACGACCCGCCGATTTTTTCGTCGAACAGGATGTTGCCCGTGAACTGCTGAATATCGAAATTGGTGCCGATGGCAAACTCGCCGATGTAGCGCGAGCCTGCGTCGGTGTCCAGTGTTTTGAGCAGGTATTCTTCGTTCTTCTCGGCTTTGGCTGTGACCACGCGTCCGTTGGAGATGGTCAACTCCGCGCCTTCGACTCTCGTTCCGCCGTAATTGGCGGGGTAGGTGAACTTCACCCAGCCGTTCGTAGAGTCTTCGACGGGACCCGTATAAATCTCGCCGTCGGGCATGTTGAAGGTGCCGAATGAGTTCATGAACGTGCGTCCCTTGACCGAGAGGGTCAGGTCCACGTTGGGTCCGCGCAGGATGACTTGATTCTTTCCCTTCATGTAATCGATGGCAGACTGTTGCTTGCTTTCGACAGTTTTCCAAAATGAAATGGGATCATCCTCATTGGCATGGACTGCGCCGAAGACAAAATCCTCGTATTCTTTAAGACTCATGCTGGCGTCTTGTGCGTAGCCTTCGGTGGGGTAGAGGGTGGTGACCCATTTGAATGTCCCTTCTGCGCCGCGGCGGAATTGGTTTTCGGTAATCACCGAAAGCGCCTTGTGATACTGCTGGGACTTGGACGGGTCTACATTGCTTGCACTACGCGGGTTGGTCGAAGAGTGTACCCGAATGCGTCCCTCGAACTGTTCGTATGCCAGTTTGTAGAAGGTCGGGACAAAGTCCAGTTGCGCGTCTTTGGCATAGGTCAGGTACATTTCCTCCTGGCTGAACGGCATCAGACCGGGCAGAGTCATCATCAAATGTGGATGGGCGCCCTTCTCGAGCAGTTGAATGTAAAGTTCGCGCAGCAACGGCTCGGCGGCGGTTGTGCCTTCGAGTAGGAAACGGTCGCCTGCAACAACACGGGCGGAATGTTCGACCAATACTTTGGCAAATTTAGTTGCGCGTGGGTCAGCCACAGAGTTCTCCTATATTGTGATGGAATATTAAAATTATACCGCGTTGACTTTCTATCTCATCCCCGAAATTGTCACCATGCCGCTGCTGATGTTGACGTTCATCAGTTCCAGCCCTGGCGCCTTTTTTTCGATATTCTCCAACAGCATTTGATTGATCCATGATTCCATCTGCGAGAGCAGCGCCGCGGGAATGACCTGCACCCCAATCTGCATCGACTCGACTTGAATGGACGGCTTCTTGTTCGAGTCAATCGTCAGGTTGCCCACCATCAGCGCGGAGGTGGAATCTGTGCTGCCCGTGACCACGCCCCAGATTTGGATTTTCCCATTCCGCATGTAGACTTGAACGTCGCTCAACGGCAGGTCGGGATTATTTTTCATTTCCATCGCCAGCCATGAGGTCAGTTCCCGCTCGGTCAACGAGATGGACGAAAGCGAGCCAGGCGCGGGCATGGAATTTTCGAGCGTCGCCTTGACTTCCTGCGCCGTTTCGTCTGACGGGATGATTTCCGCGCCGGGGCGTTCGGGCGCGCCTTCCATGCCGCTGTCGGCGTTATTCATGGCGAAGCCGATCAATGCATCCACCAGCGGGGCATATTGAGGGTACTTGGCGCTCATCTCGGCGCGGGTCTCGGCGGCGACATCGCTTGTGACGGGAATCTGCGCGAACAGGGTCGGCGTGGCGAGCGGTATGATTTTTGCCACCGCCGATTCAGGGTTGCGACGCGCCACGACGTAGGATGTCCCGCCGAAGAGAATTGCAAGGATTACAACGACGCCCGCCCATCGCAACAGTTTCCCAGCGGAACGCGGACTCTGTTTGACAGGAAATTTCGGCAGGGTCTGGGTATTGGAGTTAAGCCGCGCAATCCAGATTTTGGCTTCGTTATTGTTGGGGTTGATTTTGAGTGCCCGTTGATAATATTCCACCTTCTGCTTTGGCTCGTCCGCCATCTTTGCCATCAACATCCATGCGGATTCGTCCTGCGGATATTGGGCGAGATATTCCGTCAGGTATTTCTTCGCCAGTTCGCGGTTTCCGCGCTGGAAGGTGTAATCGGCTTGCTTGAGAAGTTCTTGCTTGGTCATGAGGGAGAAAACCCTAAAGGTCTTAAAGACCTTTAGGGTTTATTGATTTTCTACAAACTCGGTTCGGGCAGCGGTTCTTCGGATTTCTTCAGAACCAACTCGCCGTCGTCGTTGATTTCCACTTTCACCCAGTCACCGTTGACGAATTCGCCAGCCAGCAATCGATCTGAAAGCGGGTCTTCCACTTTTTGCTGGATGACGCGGCGCAGGGGGCGGGCGCCAAATTCGGCGTCGTAGCCTTGCGCTGCCAGCAGGGACAGAGCTTCTTCGGAGGCGGTCAGGGTCAGTTCGTGGTCTTTCAAGCGTTCCGCCACCTTGTCCAATTCGAGCGAGACGATGTTCTGGATGTCTTCCTTGTTGAGCGAGCGGAAGATGACCACCGAATCCATGCGGTTGATGAACTCGGGACGGAAGGCGCGTTTGAGCGACTCGTTCAACTTCTTGCGCATGTCTTCGTAGGACAGGCGCTCTTCGGTGGCTTCGTCGCGTTTGAGCGCAAAACCAAGCGAGGTCTGGTTCTTAATCATGTCCGCGCCGATGTTGGAGGTCATGACGATGATGGCATTACGGAAATCCACCTTGCGTCCTTTTGCGTCGCTCAGGTGACCTTCTTCCATGATTTGCAAAAGCATGTTGTGGACTTCGGGATGAGCCTTTTCGATTTCGTCGAAGACCACAATCGAGTACGGGCGGCGGCGCAGGGCTTCGGTCAGTTGACCCGCATCCTCGTAGCCGACGTATCCGGGAGGAGCGCCAACCAACCGCGCGGCGGTGTGACGTTCCATAAACTCGGACATATCCAGTTGAATGGCGGCTTCTTCACTGCCGAACATGAACTTCGCGAGCGCCTTCGTCAACTGGGTCTTGCCGACGCCTGTCGGTCCGAGGAACATGAACGAGCCGATGGGGCGCTTGGGGTCTTTGAGTCCGGCGCGGGCGCGGCGCACGGCGCGGGAGATGGCGACAATCGCATCCTCCTGCCCGATGATTGCCTTGCGGAGTTCGTCTTCCATCTTCAGCAGGCGCTGGGATTCTTCCTCTGCCAACTGCATCAGCGGGACACCCGTCCACATCGAGACAACTTCGGCGATGTCTTCGGCAGAAACCACGGGACTGTTGGCTCTGTCCCAACCAGTCCGCAGGCGTTCAATCTGCTGGTTGAGGTCGAGTTCGCGCTCTTCCCATTCCTTGATGTCTTCGGAGTTGCCTTCTTCCTGCGCGAGGGTTCGGTTCTGACGCGCGGCGCGCAACTGGCTGAACAAGTCTTTGGCGTGTTTCGCGGCGGGACTCTTGTACATGCGGACGCGCGAGGAGGATTCGTCGATCAGGTCGATTGCCTTGTCGGGCAAAAACCGTTCGGTCACGTAGCGGGACGAGAGGTGGGTCGCCGCTTCGAGGGCTTCGTCTGAAATCACGAGATGGTGATGGTCTTCGTAGGCGCTGCGGATTCCCTTCAAGATGGCGATGGTTTCTTCTTCGGAGGGTTCATCCACCTGAACGGGTTGGAAGCGGCGTTCGAGCGCGGCGTCTGATTCAATGTGCTTGCGGTACTCTTCGAGCGTGGTCGCGCCGATGACTTGCAGTTCGCCGCGAGAGAGCGCAGGCTTGAGGATGTTCGCCGCATCGACGGAGGATCCAGCCGCCCCCGCGCCGACCAGCATGTGGACTTCGTCGATGAACAGGATCGAACCCGAAGTCTTCAACTCGTCGATAATCCGCTTGAGGCGCTCTTCAAACTGACCGCGATACATGGTCCCCGCGACGAGCGAGCCGACATCCAATTGAAGGACGCGCTTGTTCATTAGCGGGGCGGGGACATCGCCGTCGATAATGCGTTGCGCCAGCCCTTCGACGATGGCGGTCTTGCCGACGCCAGGCTCGCCGATGAGGGCGGGGTTGTTCTTGGTGCGACGCGCCAAAATCTGGATGACGCGCTCGATTTCTTTCTGTCGCCCAATCACGGGGTCGAGTTTTTTGTCTTCCGCCTTCGAGGTCAGGTCAGAGGCGAGTTGGTCAACGAGAGGGGTCTTGGGGTTGGCTCCAGCCGGGGCGGCTTTCCCAGGTTGGGGAGCGCCGGCAGGCGTCGGGGAGGAGGGAGCGGATTCGTTCAGCACGCGCCGCGTCTGCCTGCGGATTTGGTCGCCCGTGATCCCAAGCCGGCGCAAGACTTCCATGCCCGTCGCTTCCACGCGGACAAGCGCCAGCAAAATGTGCTCGGTGCCGATGTAGTGATGTCCCATGCGGCGGGCTTCTTCGATGGCGAATTCGAGAACTTGCTGGGTTTCGGGGGCAAGCTCAATGCGGTTGGGGTCGAAATTGGTGGGGGAGCCTGAAACGCGCTGCACCATCTCGCGCACGCGGTCAGGGGTCATGCCGAGGTCGCGCAGGACACGTCCTGCCACGCCGCCTTCTTCATCCATTAGTCCAAGAATAAGATGTTCGGTTCCAATGCTACTCTGGCGAGCGCGTTCCGCCTCCTGGTGTGCGAGGCTCAAAACACGCCTTGCTCGCTGTGTAAATCTTTCCATGCCAGCCATAATTTTAATCTCCTATAATCAAGGCATTGTACCAAAAAGGCGGGTTCGTCTGCGTTGGAAAAAGGTTAGAGTTTTGGGGGCAGTACAAACGTATACAAGTAGACAGGTAGACAAGTACATAAGTGAGCAGGAACGCGGGCATTTTTTACCTGTCTACCTATTTACCTACTTTACCTGTCTTCCTCCATCTACCTGTTGTCCCCATCTCCTTGAATCTTACCGCGCGCCTGCCTGTCCAAAAGTTTAGTTAAGTTGGATTCTGCCACTTCATCGAGTGAGACGCCCAACTCGGTGCAGGTCTGCGCCAGATACCAAAGTACGTCGCCCAGTTCGGCTTTGAGCGCTTCGCGGGTTTCGGCGCTGATTTCGCCGCTTTTGTCGCGGAAAACCTTTTTGATTTTTCCCGCAAATTCGCCCGCCTCGTTGACCAGCCCAAGGGTTGGGTAAACAATGGCATGTCCGATGGCGGGATATTGGGCGGTGACTCGGGATTTGGTCTGGTATTCGTTGAAGTCCATGAAGGGTTCCTTTATTCGGATAGTTTGTGTGTGGATTGTACATTACTTTTGGAAAACATAAGCAAAGCCATCCAAAAGAGAAAACCACGAAGGCATCGAGATACAGAGTTTTTTCTCTGTGCTTCCGTGTCTTCGTGGTCCCTTTCGATTGCTATTTCCGAACCGAACCAAATTGTTTCGCCTTCATAAAGGCGACTTTGAAAAAATCGGAGTGCGGACTTCAGTCCGCTTTTCATGTACTGCGGTGGGCGGACTTTAATCCGCACTCCGCTAATTAAAAGCCTTCGCCAGTTTTTTCCACCAGTCATCCTTTTCCTTTGGGACAAAGGGCGTGTAGAGCGTGAGACGGTCGGCAATGTCTTCGTAGCGTTTCTTCAAATCGTCCGCGAGATTTTCCTGCGTGGTGACAAGGCAGAACTCGCGCAACATTTCGTCGGTGATGAGCATGGGCATTTCAGACCATTCCCCCTTGGCGGCGAAGCCCGAAAGTTGCTGGGCGGTTTCGCTCCAGCCGTATAAATCCATCACTGCCTGATAAGAGGGCGTGGAGGCGTAGAAGGCAATCTGCATTCGCGCAAAGGCTTCTTCTTCGGGAGTGGTCGCCACAAACGGAGTCATCGACACGGAAATATCGCCGCGCCCGCGCCCGCTCCTTTGCAGTCCGTCCTCGATGGCAGGCAGGATCACCTCGCGCATGTAACGCGGACTGTTGAACGGGTGCGCATGGAATCCGTCGCAGAGTTCGCCTGCCAGCTTTGCCAGACCCGTGTTGACGCCCGCAATATAAATCGGGATGTTCGGGTGCTCGATTGCTCCAGGATTGAAAAACGGCGACATGAGCGTGGCTTTGTAATACTCGCCGCGGAAGTTCAATTTTGCGCCGTTCTGCCAGGTATCCCAAAAGGCGCGGATGACTTGAATCTGCTCACGGAGTTGACCCGTTACGGACTCGGGCCAGGTCATGCCGAAGCGGCGCTCGATGTGCGCCTTGACCTGGGTGCCAAGCCCGAGGATGAATCTCCCCCCGGATTGCGCTGCCAAATCCCAGGCGGTGTAGGCAAGGTTGGCGGGCGAACGCGAGAACGAGACTGCGATGGCAGTCCCAAAGTTAAGTACCGTCGAATGTTCGGCAATCAACGCGCAGGGCAGGAAGGGGTCGTGCTGGGTTTCCTGAGTCCACAGGGCATCGAATCCAATTTCCTGTGCGGCTTCCGCAATCGCCGGGACATCCTTCAACTGGACAGGGGGAAGAGCGGCATCAAGTTTCATGGGATAAGTATAAAGTAAACAAGTAGAGACGTAAACAGGGAAACTGGGAAACAGGTATACAGGGAGACACGTGGACAAGTTTCTTGCATACTTGTTCACCTGTGTACCTGTGTACTTTTCTACCTGTCTACATCCAACAGATACGCCATAACCCAGTTGGTCGTGGCATTCAATCCATCCAAATGGGCGCGTTCATAGTTGTGCGAAGCATCGATGCCGGGACCGATGAGCGCGAGCGCCACGTCGCCACCCGCCCGCCAAAAGGCTTCGCCGTCCGAGCCGTAGAAGGGATACACGTCGGTTTTGTATGGGATTCCGTGTTGCCCGGCAAGCGCGCGTAATTTTTTATTCAGTCCTTCGTGATACACGCCGCCGCTGTCTTTGACGCACAACGTCGCGTGAAACTCGTCCGATTCCTGCCCCGCGCCGACGACTGCCATATCCACCGCCACCAGTTCTGCAACCTCGTCTGGGATTCCCGCCGCCGCGCCGTGACCGACTTCCTCGTAGTTCGAGATGTGGAAGTAGGTCGTCCGCGTCGGGCTTTGACCCGCTTCGGTCATGGATTTTATCGCTGCGACAAAGTTCGCCACGCAAGCCTTGTCATCGAGAAAGCGCGAGCGGATGAATCCATTGGTCACTTCGACTCGCGGATCGAACGCCACGCAATCGCCGACACAGATTCCCAACTCGCGAGTTTCCTTTTCGGAGCTGGTGTGCGCGTCGAGTCGCACCTCCATGTGGTCGTCGTCGCGGGGAGTCTCGCCCCCCTTCGCGCCGTAAATGTGACCCGACGCCGTGTCGATCAGCACCGAACCGCGAATCCGTCCGCCATTCGAGGAAATGACCCACACCCCTTCGGTCTCGACCGTGTTCCATTGCAAGCCGCCGACGCGGCTTAGTTTGAGGCGCCCGTTCGGCTTGATTTCCTTGACCACCGCACCGAGCGTGTCGACGTGAGCGGTCAGTGCAACAGGCGGAAGCGTGGATTCAGCCTGCCACTTTGCGACCAGCGCCCCCTTCCGCGTGCGCGAGAGTTGCAACTGTTTGTATTTGGAAAGTTCCTTTTCCACGAACGCGATGGCGGGTTCTGCAAAGCCAGTGGGTGAGGGGACGTTGAGCAGGTCAACGAGGAAATTGGTGAAATAAGTTTCGTCAATTTTTGGCAGGGACATGGTTTTCTCCGGGAACGTTAAACGTTTAACGTTCAACGTTTGAATCTTCAAACTCACTAATCTTCTTCTTCCACTCATCAGGCACATGAATTGGTTTCAAGGTTTTGTAGTCATACGCCACCATCACCACCGTCCCTGCAGATTTAATTTCCCCAGTATCGGCGTTCATCACGCACTGCTCCACCGTCACTGACTTGTTGCCAATCTTGGCCGTCTTCACGCCGACCTTGATTTTGTCGTCGTAATGAATGGGCGACTTGTAGGCGATGTGAATGTCGGCGATGACAATGCCAATCTCCATGAAAGTCTGGTCTCGGCTCGAAAGCCCAAGTTGAATCAAATATTGGACGCGCGCCTGCTCGAAGTAGGTCAGGTGCTTGGCGTTGTTGACGTGTCCCTGCGGATCCAAATCTCCGTAGCGGACTTCGGTGGGATGGAAGAATTTATAGTCGGTCATGCGGAGATTATAGTCGGGGAACCCCTTGTCGGGTAGCAGATCACTCTTCCAGCGGAATGTATTTCTTCGGTGGGCGAATCCCGACCAATCCCTTGAAAGAATCCTGAATTGTTTTCATGTCCGCTTCCATATCCTCGGTGGGATGGAAGACTTCCCCAATGTGGACGGTCTTGTGCCTGCCATCCACTTTTGCCAGCACAATGGGAATGCCCGCCCCTTTGGCGATGTGATAAAAGCCGCGCTTCCACTCCTTGACCCCATGCCGTGTCCCTTCGGGAGCGATGACCAAAATGAAGTGGTCGGCTTTTTGGCAGGCTTCCACCGTCTGTTCCACCAGCCCCGTAGACTTGGAGCGGTCAACGGGAATGCCGCCGCAATAATAGATATGTGGTGCAATAAAGCGCTTAGCGTAGTAAGGCAATGCCTGAACGAACCCTAAGCAGGGTTATACTTTTTCAGAGGGCGCAATTGGATGTGTCGGTTGACCAAACCACACACAATG
>Ga0233425_10008726_pt1 | contig 13250 bp, 14 predicted proteins | sample Watercolumn_Towu_2_FD_181712 | JGI IMG/M metagenome (GOLD analysis project Ga0233425, IMG submission 181712) | Freshwater microbial communities from Lake Towuti, South Sulawesi, Indonesia - Watercolumn_Towuti2014_140_MG | ecosystem: Environmental > Aquatic > Freshwater > Lake | place...
ACCATAAAAACCGACTGCCACAGCGAGAAGGAACGGATTCGGATCATGGTGACGGACGAGGGTCAGGGTATCCCCGACGATGTCCTTCCCCACATATTCGAACCGCTGTTCTCCACAAAAGCGAAAAATACGGGGCTGGGATTATCCCTGGTGAATGGCATCGTCGAACAACACGCGGGCGCCATCGATGTAAGATCCAAAGTGGGCGAGGGGACCACCTTTACCATTAGCCTTCCCCGTGTATCCCCTAAAAATGATGCCAACGGCAGGTCGATATTATCCACCTTGATTCGATCAAATACTCGTGATTGCCAATAATGACAAAGGAGCCACCCTGTGAAACCGGAAGAAATAGGAATACTGATCGTTGACGATGAAGCGTCGGTGCGGGATTCGCTTTATCAATGGTTTAAAAACGATGGCTATCGGGTCGATACCGCGGTAGATGCTGTCAACGCCCTGAAAAAGCTTCAAGAAAAACCCTGGGACATTATCTTGCTTGATATCAAGATGCCCGGAATGGATGGGATCGAGCTCCAGAATCGTATCAAGCAGATTGATAAAGATATCGTTACCATAATCATTACCGCTTATGCCTCCGTGGATACCGCTATCCAGGCATTGAAGGACGGGGCCTTTGACTACATTACCAAGCCGATCGATCCCGACGACCTGAGTAGGTTGATCCGCAACGCCATTGAAAAAAGAAGGTTAGTGACGGAAAACATTCAATTGCGCCAGCAGATTGAAGGGCTGTTGCTTCCCGATGAAGTGGTGGGCGACAGTCCATCCATAAGGAAAGTGATTGAGATGGTCAATACCGTCGCCATAACCGATTCTACCGTGATGATTCTGGGGGAAAGCGGAACCGGAAAGGAGCTCATTGCTCGGGCAATCCACAGCCGGAGTTCACGCAGATATTTCCCTATTATTACTATAAATTGCGGCGCTTATCCCGAAGGCCTGCTTGAAAGCGAACTCTTTGGTCATGAAAAGGGAGCATTTACCGGGGCCATGTACCGAAGAAGGGGCAAATTGGAGATGGCCGATAAGGGGACCCTCTTCCTGGATGAGATCGGAAACATCAGTGAAAAAATGCAGATGGATCTTCTTCGGGTCATTGAAAGCAAGAGTTTTGCCAGGCTGGGGGGAGATAAGACTATCGATGTTGATTTTCGCGTCATCTGCGCGACCAATAAAGACCTGGAAAGGGCGATTCATAATGGGAGCTTCCGGGAAGATCTCTATTATCGCTTGAATGTGTTTTCCATTCAATTACCCCCCCTGAGGGAGAGGAGAGCGGATATCCCTCTGCTTGCCAAGTACTTTTTGAACAAATACGCTCAATCCATGAATAAAAGCGTGACCGATTTTTCCCCGCAGGCAATGGAGATGTTTACCGAATACGATTGGCCGGGGAATATTCGCGAGGTCAGAAATGTAGTGGAAAGGGCGATGGTCGTGGCACAGGGAACCCAGATCCAGGTAGCGGATATCTCTTTCCCCTTTCCATCTGCTGCAACCCCTTCCGGCGGGGAATCTTTGGAAGAGGTGGAAAAAGAGCAGATCCTGAAAATATTGAAGCAAACAAGCGGGAATATCGCCCAGGCCGCTGAAATCCTTAAAATCAGCCGGCTCACCATTTACAAAAAGCTTGAAAAATATCATCTCAAGCGATGATCTTGGTAAACATTATTCTTGATGTCCTATATTTACATTGTGCCCATCGAATTGGAGGATCATTCATACCTGGATCGGCTGGAGATGTTCATTTTTCAGACATTTCATCTGCAAACCAAGCGAAAGGAATTTAAGATCAATATAAAGGATGCCTTCGATCCGGGCCGGGCTCAATACAACTCTTCCCTGATCCTGCGGCAACTCATCACGACCCCCCCCCCGGATGCGGAAAAGATACTCGGCGTTCTGGATGTGGATCTCTTTATTCCCATTCTTACTTTTGTATTTGGTGAGGCCCAGCTTAAAGGAATCGGGGCGGCGGTTTCCACCCACCGCCTTCATAATGAATTTTATGGTTTGCCCGAAAACAGGGAGGAGACAAACGATCGCCTGTTAAAAGAGGCGATACACGAACTGGGACATACCTTCGGGCTGATACATTGTTTACAACCGAGATGTGTAATGAATTCATCTACCTATGTTGAAAATATCGACCAAAAGCCGGCCGAATTATGCCCCTTGTGTCAAAAGATTATGAGAGGCGAAACAGATGACACCCTCGGCAAGGGATTCCTGTTTTCGTGGTGGGGTAAAAGACGTTGAGCGGAGATAGGTGATATTCCACAAGGGAAAGACCTCAAGCAGCGGGATTCCATCACAACCGTTTTGAATCCGCCGCGAGCACTTTCCTTGTGGTTTGCCGCGGAGGGCTTCAGTTTCTTTGACCGGTGATTAAGAAATCCAAAATTTTGGCCTTCTGGCCGGAAGTGACATGGTTGAGCATGTCTTGCAGGTGGCCAATCCTGACACCCCCATCCTGCATGGTGGGACCCACTGCCTCCGGGTTATGTTTCAACATCAACTCGGTCCGGGCGATGATCGCCTTTTCTTCGCTTCGATACCACAATAGCGCTTTTCTTCCAAAAAGAAGTTTTTTTAGGTCGTATTCAAGATGTTTTGGTTTTATTGTCAGCAACCAGCCTGCTTCCCGCGGGGCATCGGTTATCCGTTCCGGCTCATTGATCAGCCGCGAATTCACCGTTTGAACCGAACCCGATAGCGGGGAAATAACCGGCAGGATATAATCGGACTGAATAATATGGGCGCAGTACTGACCCTCTTCGGTATAACTCCCCACCTGGGGGAGAATAACGACCTTTACATCGGCAATGAGCTGGGTTAAGAGGGTATCGACTCCGATCCTCACTTCCTCAGGACTCTCTACTTTAACCCAGCAATGATCCGGGTGATAGAAGACAGACCCATTAATCCAGACAGAGGGATCGCTCCCCTGCGATCCCTCCGTCCAATCTTCTTCCGGTTCCTGGAAATCGCCTCCCCGGCTTACCCCATTTTTGATGGCCAGTTCAAAAGGGCAGATTTCACAACGATGGTTTCTATCGCACAGCCTGTACGTTACGATTCCAGCGATCATCCAGGTACATTTTCGCTCGTCCTCCGGTATCAAGGGATAATTCTTGCTTTTCATAATGATGGACGCATGCTCTGCTTTGACCTTCTTATGAAATCAGAAAGAAATCCTTTACGATCTCCTCCCATCTTTCCCGATCCAGGTTTCTGGCTATCCCGTCAACGGGGACGCCGCCATCCTGGGATACGGCACCCAGATTGTAGTTCATCCTCGCAAGCAGGTTTTCCTTTACCCCTTCCATCCATTTTCTGGCAAGCTCGCCCGATAATAGATTCTTCACATCGGTCGAGATTTTTGGCGCCTGAACTTTTAGCAACCAGGATTGACCGTAGGGATCTTTGCCGATACCCTCCGGCGACTTCAACAGGTTCTCATTTATCTCCACTATTTTCCCATTCACGGGTGCAAGCATGTCGATCCTTTTTGAGCCCACGAGAAGGCTCCATACTTTTTCGCCTTGTGAAATCTGGGAACCAACCTGGGGAAGCTTTATCGCATCGATCTTTCCCAACAGTTTCTGTGCGAAATCATCCACGCCTACCCTCACAACACCGCCGCCCTCGGGTATTGCCCAACTGTGACCCTGATGAAAATACGCCCCTTCTACGGGAAGACGGAACCAATCACCGATCGCGGAAACAAAGCCATCGGCCTCCCGATAGATCGCCACGGCAGGTCTGCTCAAAAACCGCCAGCAGAAAGTAAATAACAGAAGACCGCTGATGACCAGCAGATATTCGATACCCTTGGTTGCATAAATGTCAACGTACGTGAACCCTTCCATTTAAAACCCCCTTTCATGTCGGGAAATTCCAACAATTACCTCTTCAGTTGTTCGATCGGCCTTCCGCCATCGGCCATTGTAAGTCCAAGTTGAGGAGCAAGGGCAACGGCCTTTCCTTCCATTTCTTCCTGCTCCTGCTCAATGGCCCACTGGGGTGGTTTTTGCAAGATGGGAACCCGGTTGACAATCCATCGAAAGACCCACACCATCGTGAACACGATGGCCAGGGTTATAACCACCTCCATCCAGGAGGGAATATATCGCTCACTCAACGGCAGATACCATTTGTAGGCGATGATGGAAAAGTCGATCCGATTGATAATGACCCCGATCATGGTCAGGACCGCTGCGATGCGGATGGGAGCATGACTCCCTGATTTTACGCCCCAGCCGAAAAGAGCGGCAGGAATCAACAGGAACCCAACCATTTCGGTAAGATACCAGTAGCCCATGGGGGTATTCAAGAGCGCCCAGTTTTTACCATGAACGAGTATCAACAACTGCAGCAGGAAATAAACCATCATGGTTATAGCGCATGCATTCCCCAGATCGATGATGATATCATCCCAATGCCTTCGATATTCTTCGCTGATCCGACCCCTGTCGAAGACCCGGAAGCTCACGGTTCCAATGAAGATCACCACCGAGAGTCCGGCAAAGATGCTGGAGACGAAAAAGAGCAGCGGAATAAATTCCGTATACCATAAAGGGTGGATCTTCCATTTGGCCATCAGGAACAGCGCCCCGAGACCCGACTGATGGAGTGTCGAAAGGGTAACCCCTGCGATCACCGCTCCCAGGGTGAGGGAGGCAAGGAATTTCCTGGCCTTCCTCAAACCCAGCCACTCGGCAAATGCGGGGGATATCTCGATCGCCTGGGCGATCATATAGAGCAGGAAATGCCAGGCAACCAGAAACAGCACCGAGTTAACCCCGAATCGGTTTCCGATGAGCGGGTTGGCTATATTCCACCAGCGGCTGAGGTCAAGCAGAATTGCCCCCGCATAAAACACATAGGCAAGGAAACCATTGAGCACCGCCATTCGGACAATGGAGTGGTATTTTTCACCACCGAGTATGTAGACGACGAAGGCGGTCACATAGGCGCCCCCCGCAAACGCAACCCCTACCATGACAATGAACCCGATCCATATTCCCCACGGATATTCGGCGGCATTGTGGACAACCGCGCCCATCCCCATGATAAATCGATACAGAATGAGAACCCCGCCGAGCAGAATGATCGAACCGGTAATCAGATTGAAGGCCGTCAGGCTCTTTCCTTTCGGTTTCAATTCGCTTCGCATAAAGACAAGAAAATCCTTGACACTGCTTATTTGCACCTCTGCGGTTGTCCTGTTCATATCTTCCCCCCCTCCCTGCTTCTCACGTTTTCTTTCCGCCTGGTGATAGCGCTTACCCCGCTTAAAAACGCAGGCCAGAGAAAAAGGACAACCGGGACGCTGTAGAGGAAGCCCTTCGTGTATTCTGGATAGGCAGTCGTTCCCAAATCGCCTCGGAAGCCAAGCTGTTCAAAAGGAACCGCTGTAAGGTATAGGTATCCCGTGCCGCCTGCCTCATGTTCTCCGTAAATATGCGAGAGATATTCCTTGGGGGTCTTGTAGATCCGTGTGTTTGCTTCTTCGATGAGCGCTCTTCTGGTACCGAAGGCGAGCGCTTCCGCCGGACAGGCCTCCACGCAGACGGGCTTTTCCCCTTTTTTGAGTTTCTCCCAGCAGAGATTGCACTTCTGAAGCCTGGGGGTTGCGCCATAATGTTCGAACTTCGGGATGTCGAAGGGGCAAGACACCATGCAGTACCGGCAGCCGATGCAGTTGGTATCCCAGGTCACCGGTCCTTCCTTCTGCTTTTCCATCGCCTTCACAGGGCATGCCGAAACACAGCCCGGCTGATTGCAATGCATACATTGCTTCTTGGCAAAAACCTCGCCCTTGTCTGTTTTATGGCGATTGACCACCGACAATTGCGTCTCCGATGTCTGCTGGATTTTATCAAATGCCGATGCATCGCTGATATCCGGAACCGGAAGGTTGTGCGCCTCGGCACAGGCCATCTCACAGCTTCGACACCCGACGCACCGGGTGGTATCGACAAGAACCCCCAAAAATTCTTTATTTTCGGGAGCGCCTCCCGCCTCAAGCCTTCGTGGCAACAAAGCCCCCCCTGCGGCCGCCCCAGCGATTCCAGCTCCCAGACCCTTTAGAAAAGACCTTCTGTCTATGCCCATACGTTTTCTTCTCCCCCCTTCCTATCCTTTCTCTTTTTTCTCAATCGAATCACCTCCGTCGGCCATGGTCACTCCTAACTGAGGGTGCAGCGCTACGGTTCGCTCTTCGCCGGTCGCGCTTGCCCGCCGCAGATAGAAATAGACCATGGCTGCCAGGGTTCCGACAAGCCACAGCAGAGGAATCGTAAACCCCAGCATCGTGATAATCACCAAGACTGTCGTTCGCATATCCATTCCCTCCTGCAAACCCATAGAGATTACCGTGCCGATGATGAAAAAAAGCGGCAGCAATAACCCGAACATCGGGATGACCATAATCATTTTAACTCTTCCCATATCATTTCCCTCCTCCTTCCCATTCCCCCAAGGATCTGTCACCGTTGCTTGAAGATTTCCGTCAATTCCTTTCGCGCCCACCCAGCGGCATTTTTGTCTCTCTAATACCCAATAAGTATGCCAAAACAAAAAAGTCGGGATCTCTTCCCCTCCGCAAATAAAAAATCAAACAAAAACGAACCCTTGAAAATCCTGATCGGCGGCTCTGAAAATGACTCTGCGCAATGACAGAAATCAAGAAGTGTTCAATATATTTACATGTCTGTGTAAATAAATGAAACGGCCGTTTAAATCTTAAATAAATCAAGCAATTGAGATAGCATATGGTGTTACTAATTTAAACAGCTTCTCTGACGAACCCCTGCTGTCGTGATGACCGCGCAGATGAAAATCCTTATTGTTTTAAATCGTAAAAACTGGCATAATTATAGCGGAGATCATGGTTATAAATAACGTTCCTCATAAGGGAGGGTCGATGAAACGGTTTCTGACTATACTTTCGGCAGCGCTCCTGCCCCCGCTGATGGCGCTGTCGGCGGATGCGGCAAACGATTGCCTCACCTGCCACAGTCAAAAGACCATCATGAATCGGGGGATACATCTCTACATCGATCCGCTGAAATACGGGTTGACGACACATGCACGCATCGGCTGTGTTTCTTGCCACAACAACATCACGAAACGTCATCCGAAAGACAAGGTCCGACCATCGCGGGCACAATGCAAGGATTGTCATGCAGCCGTCTATGCCGAGTATAGTCACAGCATGCACGGGAAATATGCGGGCTGCACCGACTGCCACACGCCTCATACCGTGAAGCCCCTGCTGGCGGTATCCGGGCGCGACATCAACATCCAGTGCGCCAAATGCCACCAATACGCCAGCACGGTGAAGAGCCACTCCAAATGGCTGCCCCAGGCGACGCTCCATATCGACGCCCTGCCCTGTATCACCTGCCATACGGGATCACAGAATTATGTGATTTCCATGTACATGGTAAAAAAAGTTTCCGGTTCAGCTTTGGGCGGCGTTGCCCTTGCCGGTTTTGAAGATCTGCTGCCCTTTCTATCGACCGGGGCTAAAGTCGGTACCTTGATCGACCTCGACGGCGACGGCGCCATCTCGCTCAGTGAATTGAAGAAATTCAATACCAGCGGCAAATATAGCAGCATCGCTCTTCTGGGGACCATGATGCCCGAAGTCGTCACGCACAATTTTGACATCCTCGACAATCGCCGGGACTGCACTTTCTGTCACGCTTCCGGGCCAAACGCGCAACAGGCAAGCGCTCTTTTATTCCCCGAGCCGGATGGTACATACAGTCGCATGGCGGTGGAAAAAGGCGCCATCCTCGATATCCTTTATGGAACCCCTGATTTCTATATGACCGGCTTCACGCGCAGCAACACCTTAAGCATCATCGGAGCCGTGATCGCATTCGGGGGGTTGTTGGTGCCCATACTGCACGGCACGCTGCGGTTCTTCACCAGAAACAGACGAAAGGAGCTCTAATCGTGTCGGAGGAAAGAATCACCGAACAGATATATATGACGCCGACCCCCGTCAGAATATGGCACTGGCTAAACGCCCTGGGCATCGTCACCCTCTGCGTCACGGGCATTCAGATCCGATTCCCGGAATATGCCAATATCTTTGGCACTTATAAAGCGGCGATCAAACTTCACGATGTCGCCGGTATAACGGTTTCGATATCGTTTCTTCTCTGGATCTTTTACTATCTCTTCGTGGCCAGAAGTCTGGTGAAGCTCTATATCCCCAACGTGGACGACATCAAACGAGGTCTCTTCTCACAGGCGTTTTTCTATTTTTTCTACTACTTCCTGGGCCAAAAGAATCCCCACATCGCCACGCCGGATAACAAGTTCAACGCAATCCAGAAGATCAGCTATCTGCTTATCATGTTTCTGTTCCTGCCGCTGGTGATCGTCAGCGGCCTGCTTCTGATGAACATCGCCCCGCTGAGAGGGTGGATCATCGCGATCGGAGGGATCAAGTTCCTTGTGGATGCTCATTACCTGATCGCCTGCTCTTTTTTTGCCTTCCTTTGCGTCCACATTTATATGGCGACTCTGGGCCATACGCCTTTTTCCCATCTCCGGCAGATGTGGACGGGATGGGAAGAGACAGAGCCGCATCCGCGATGGAGGTGATTTATACTTCTATTGAGGAGACCATTTCCTGTTTTTCCGGAGGGTATCATGAATAAGCGGTATACGTTCCTGTTGACCGTAACGATAACGATTTTGACCTTTTCCTTCGCTTACGCGATTGATATAAAAGATGTCACCATGAAGATCGCCAACTTCGGCAAGGTTGTCTTCAGCCACAATCAGCACTTCAAACAGGAGGGCATCAAGAATAACTGTAAGACTTGTCATAACGCCGTTTTCAACCTTCGCAGCAAGACGCGCTTCACCATGGCCGATATGGAGAAAGGCAAGTCCTGCGGCGCCTGCCATAACGGCAAACGGACTTTCGATCTCAAGACCTGTATGCAGTGTCATAAAGTTGGGGATATTTCTCTGAAGGTCATGGAAACGGGGCCCGTAAGATTCAGCCACACGACGCACCTCAAAGGCGCCAAATCCAGTAATTGCGCGGTATGTCATCCTGCGATTTACGACACGGCTTCAAAAAAGCCGGTCACCATGGCTCAGATGGAAAAGGGAAAATCCTGCGGCGCCTGTCATAACGGCAAAGCGGCGTTTAAAACGGATGATTGTACGAAGTGCCATCCCACCCGGGACGTAGATTTCAAGCTGAAGGAGTCTGGAGACGTCAAATTCAGCCACGAATTTCATGCGGGCCTATATAAGTGCGGCGATTGCCATGTCAAACTCTACCTTCCCTCCGCGAATAACAAGCGAATCACAATGGAAGAGATGGAGAAAGGGAGATCTTGCGGCGCCTGTCATATGGAGGGTAAAGAGGCATTCAGCGTGAAGGAGAATTGTGATCGCTGTCACAAGATGTAGCGCCCAAAAGGGGGATTTGTTCGTTAAGGTCGAATTGATATAAAAAAGATTTGACAAAAGGGATTTTATCATTAGGTTACACGAAATGCCGACGGATAAAAATCCCGTCTTTGACAAAGGAGAAAAAAATGTTTTCTGTATCTGAAAAAGCAAGTGAAATGATCAAGGAATTTCTCAAGAATCGCCCCGAAGCCCCTTCGATTCGGGTTGTGATGCAGGAGGGCGGCTGATCCGGGCCCTCGCTGGGCATGGCTCTGGATGAGTCAACAACGGAAGATGAGGTGTTCGAAGAGCAAGGGATCAAATACCTGGTCGAAAAGACCCTTTTTGAAAGGGTCAAACCCATTTCGGTCGATTTTATCACGACTCCGCGGGGAGGAGGCTTCAAGCTCACCTCCAGCTTGAGTCAGGAAAACGTCTGCGGCTCCTGTAGCTGCTGAAATGATCCTCGGAGACCGACGCCGGTCTCCGGGGATTTTTCTTTGTTCCATTATAGGGAGGAAAGCGCGAAGCCCTCATCCGCCGGGCAGCCGCTTTGGAGCCTCAGACCTTCCCCACCTTTCGTAGCGTCTCTTGGAAAACGAGATAGAACGCTTTGTTATCGGCCACTCCCTGCTCGATGATCTCCCCGATATGATCGATGCTGTTTGGATTGATAACGATATTCACACTCCGGTTGAAGGCGGCCATGTTGTCCATCGTTCGGTATCTCTCGCTGACCAGGGCGACAAAGAATCGTCGCCGTACAGACATCACCATGCTTTCCAGATATTGAAGAACATCATTGATCTGCGGGTCAGCCGTGTCGAAAAGATCGTTAAGAACGACGACATCGAAGATGTGAAACCGCATAGCCTTGAGGGCATCCCTCGCCGTCGCCGGCAGCGTGATTTGATACCCCATCGCTTCGAGAGCGCAATTGATCTTTTTCCGGAGGGCCGGATCGGGTTCGCAGACCAGAGCCGTCGCGCCCCGCCCCCGCACAAAATCGAACGGCCGGTCCGCGGGATCGTAATTCGCGGACGCCACTTGATTTACAAGGGTCTTATCTTCGTTCATGATCGGCTTCCTCGTTGACGGCGTCGTAAAGGCCCAGATGCTGCGCAGAAGTTTAAAATCTTCTTGCCGGTTTTCCGTAATTCCTGTCAACCTCAAGCTTGCCAAGATCGGTTGTGGCCTGTCCCTTTGAACTCTTGACGGTGTCGATACCGCGGCCGACGACCCCCTTATGGGAAGCGTATGCCTTTGCCGTCTCCTCGTTGATCAATCCCTCAGCGAAGAGGCCGATGATGCTTTCGTCGAACGTGACCATACCGAAGGCCTTCCCCGCCTCGATGATCTCTCTGAAGGTTTTCGTCTCCGATTCACCGTGGAGAATCGTATCCTTCACGCGGATATTCGCTCCCATAAGTTCGAAGGCCGCAACCCGTCCTCCCCCCTCCATGGGAAGGAGACGCTGGCAGACGATCCAGCGGACCGTTTCGGCCAGGCGGACCCGGACCTGAGTCTCTTCCTCGGTGGCGAACATGCCGAGGATTCGACTGATCGTCTGGCCGGCATCGACCGTATGGAGAGTGCTCAGAACCAGATGGCCCGTCTCCGCGGCGGAAAGAGCGATCTCCACCGTTTCCCGGTCCCGCATCTCACCTACAAGGATCACCTTCGGGGCTTGTCGCAGCGAAGCGCGAAGCCCATTTGCGAATGTGTCGAAGTCGTTCCCCATTTCCCGCTGATTGAAGGTGGCTTTTTTATGGGGATGGGAATATTCAACCGGATCCTCAAGCGTGATCACATGGACCGACTTGTGTTCGTTGATCTCGTTTAGGAGCGCGGCAAGCGATGTTGTTTTGCCGGACCCCGTTGCACCGGTGACGATGATGATCCCGTTTTTCTCTTCGGCCATCTTGTAGAATACGTCGGGAAGGTTCATCTCCCTGATGGTTGGAATCCGGGTCCCCAGCTTCCGGAGAACGATGGAGTATTTGCCCATCTGGGAGAAGATGTTTACCCGGAAGCGAGCCTTCCCCGGAAGTTCATACGATGAATCGCACGCCCCCTGGGTCAGAAGGGTCTCGATCAGCCGCCGGTCCTGGTTGATCAGATTGATCGCAAAGATTTCCGACTGGAACGGGGTGAGTTTCTCAAAGGGCGGGTCTATCTCGACACCGGTGAGCAGCCCCGCGCTTTCTACCTGAAACGGCTTCCCCACCGTGATGTTCAGATCCGATACGTTATCGTTGGAATCGAGCATCCTGCCGAGGATATGATCGATCTCTTGCTTTCTCATTGCTCAGCCCCCGTGAAAAATCGATATGTCTCCGGCCGCTCAAGCCTCAGTGAAATCGGTTGGCGGATTCTTCAGGAACTGTCGGAACCGTTGCTTTTCATTTGCCTTCATGTAGGCCTCGTCCCCGCTGATCCATCCCTTGGTCAGCAGTTCCATGATCGCGTCATCCAGCAGCTGCATACCGTACTTCTTTCCCGTCTGCATCATGGAAGGGAGCTGAAAGGTTTTCGATTCACGGATAAGGTTCCGGACTGCGGGGTTGGCGATCAGGATCTCCAGGGCGACGCAACGCCCCTGTTTATCGATCCGTTTGAAGAGAACCTGGGCAATGATCGCCCGGAGTCCGTCGGCCAGCGTGGAGCGGATCTGCATCTGCTCGTTGGAGGGAAACACCTCGATGATCCGGTCGACCGACTTGGCAGCACTCGTCGTATGAAGGGTGGCAAAGACAAGATGGCCGGTGGAAGCCGCTTCGACGGCAAGCGAAATCGTTTCCAGGTCGCGGAGCTCGCCCACCAGAATGATGTCCGGATCCTCGCGCAGGGCGCCGCGGAGGGCGGACGTGAAGCTTTTCGTGTGTCGTCCCACCTCGCGGTGGTTCACGATGCAGCTCTGACTCGTGTGGACAAACTCGACCGGATCCTCGATCGTGATAATGTGGTCCTTCCGGGTCCGGTTTGCTTCGTCGATGATCGCTGCGAGCGTTGTGGACTTGCCGCATCCCGTCGGACCGGTAACCAGCACCAGCCCCCTTGGCAGGGATGCCAGTTTGGAAACGACTTGGGGAAGTCCCAAATCCTTTGCGGAGGAAATCTTGTTCGGAATCTCGCGGAAGACCGCGGCGCAGCCAAACTGCTGCTGAAAAAAGTTGGCCCGGTACCGGGCGATCCCTGGAATCTCGTAGGCGAAGTCCACGTCTCCCGTCTCCTCAAACTGCTTCACCTTATGCTCGGGAGCGATCTCGTAGATCATCGCCTTGAGGCCGTCATTGGTAAGAACGTCGAATTTGATCCGCTCCATATCCCCCCGGATCCGCAGCGCCGGTTGCTGACCGGAGACGAGATGCAGGTCCGATGCCCCCTGGTCGTGCATCAGTTGAAAAAAGGCGTCAATCTTTGCCATGGCTGCTCTCCTTGGGTGATTCAATACATCAAACAATAGGGAAAGCTCCCCGCTTTGTCAAGAAGAAGCGGCAACAATTCCTTGACAGTCTCCCGGTAGATCATATATGCTCGCGCGCGACAGCGGGTGAAGACGTTGATTAACACGCCGCTTTCATCAAAATAAACGGGGATGTAGCTCAGCTGGGAGAGCGCGGCGTTCGCAACGCCGAGGCCAGGGGTTCGATCCCCCTCATCTCCACCAAAAAAAGGGAACAGGCTCCGATCAGACACGGAAACGGCCTGTCCCCTTTTTGCTTTTAAGCTACGCTATAGCGATTTCGTTTCCCTCCCCGAAGCGACGCTAAAACGAGCCCCTTGAAAAA
>Ga0233425_10008727_pt1 | contig 13250 bp, 8 predicted proteins | sample Watercolumn_Towu_2_FD_181712 | JGI IMG/M metagenome (GOLD analysis project Ga0233425, IMG submission 181712) | Freshwater microbial communities from Lake Towuti, South Sulawesi, Indonesia - Watercolumn_Towuti2014_140_MG | ecosystem: Environmental > Aquatic > Freshwater > Lake | place: Indonesia...
ACGACACGCTCCAGTACGTCCACCGCGAGCCGGTCCACCGCCAGTGGCACCACCACGAGATGACCTTCGCGCTGGTCTACGCCTGGAGCGAGCAGTACGTGCTGCCCATCAGCCACGACGAGGTCGTGCACGGCAAGGGCTCGCTGCTGTCGAAGATGCCGGGCGACCGGTGGCAGCAGCTCGCGCATCTGCGGGCGTACCTCGCCTACATGTGGGCCCACCCCGGCAAGCAGCTGCTGTTCATGGGCTCGGAGATCGGCCAGTACGCCGAGTGGAGCGAGTCGCGCGGCCTCGACTGGTGGTTGCTCGACAACGCCGACCACCGCGGCGTGCAGCAGTGCCTCGCCGACCTCAACCGGGTCTACAAGGAGACGCCGGCCCTCTGGCAGCGCGACAGCGACCCCACCGGCTTCGAGTGGATCGACGCCGACGACTCCGCCGGCAACACGTTCTCGTGGCTGCGCTGGGGCGAGGACGGCGCCTGCCTGGCGGCAGTCGTGAACTTCTCCGGCGGCCCGCACGAGGCCTACCGCGTCGGCCTGCCCTTCGGCGGCGAATGGCGCGAGGTCGTCAACACCGATGCCGAGCAGTACGGCGGCTCCGGCGTGGGCAACATGGGAGTCGTCGTCGCCGAGGAGGTCCCGTGGCACGGGCGCCCGTTCTCGGCGTCGCTGCGCGTCCCGCCGCTCGGCGCGCTCTACCTGCGCCCGGCCTGATCCGCCGCGTCGCCGTCAGGTGACGACGAGGTAGATGGCGGCGTAGAGGCCGACCGCGATGACGATCCCGCGCAGCACGCTGCGCGGGATCCGTCGCGCTACCCGCCCGCCGTAGTAGCCGCCGACCACCGAGCCGATCCACAGGGCGACGACGAAGGGCCACACCACCGCGCCCGTCGCGATGAACACGACGGCGGCGGCGACGTTGGCCAGGCTGCCGAGCAGGTTCTTGGCCGCGTTCGCCTGCTGCACGTCCTCGTCGTAGCGCAGGCCGAGCACCGCCATGTACATGACGCCCTGGCCGGCGCCGAAGTAGCCGCCGTAGACGCCGAGCAGTGCGATGAGGAACGGCAGGTCCTTGGCGCGCTTCGTCAGATGGTGGACGCGCGTCTGGACCCGCTGGGTGATGAGCGGCTGGACGGCCACGAGCACCACCGCGCCGACGATGAGCCAGGGGACGACGGCCTCGAACACCTTCTCCGGCAGCGACACGACCAGCCAGGCACCGACGGCGCCGCCGGCCATGGCGAGCAGCGCGAGGGGAAGCAGCAGGCGCGCCCGGGGCCGCAGCTCCTCCCGGTAGGCCACAGCCGATGACACACCGCCGACGGCGAGGCCGACCGCGTTGGTGCCGTTGGCCGTCACGGGCGGCACGCCCGCGCCGAGCAGCACCGGGTAGGTGATGAGCGTGCCCGAGCCGACGACGGCGTTGATCGCACCGGCGGCGAGGCCGGCCGCGCCCACGACCAGCAGCTGCCCGGTGCTCACGTCCACCGCACGACCGTAGCCGCCGACGGGCACGCCTCCCGCGCACGGGTGCGAGCGCGTCCCGTCCCGCGGGAGCGGGTGGGGGTCAGCCCAGGCGGGTGATGGAGGTCCGTGCGCTGCCGCGCGCGGTGCGCACGGTCAGGGCGGCCCCGGCCGGCGTCACGCGGACGTCGGTGGCCTGCACAGTCTTGGCGGTCTCGCCGTAGGCCCGGGGGACGATGAGCGTGACGGCGTGCCACGAGCTGCCGTAGGCGCGCAGCTCGACCGTGGGTGCCGGCTCGATCTCCTCGTACCGGTAGGACCGCCAGCCGGCCGTGCTGTACAGGCGCGACCCGCCGACACCGGAGCGCACCGAGATCTTCGGCGCGCCGCCGACGGCAAGGATCGACACCTTCGCCCCGGGCCCGCTGGTCTGGTCGATCCGCGCGGGCAGCACCTGGTAGTCGACGTCGTCCGGGACCTGCCACCGCTGCACCCACGACGTCGAGGCCGGTGCGCGCAGCTGGTCGTCGACGACGACCCAGCCGTAGTCGAGCGACTGCTTGATCGTGCGGTACCACGTCACCCCGCCGAGGACCGGCAGCTCGAACGTCGCGGTGAGGTACCCGTTGCGCCGTACGGCTCGCACGAGCCGGCCCTGAGCCTCGGACAGGTAGTCGGCGCCGTTCGCCGATACGCCGGAGTGGGCGCCCGGCGACCTCACCCATGACCGCCAGAACCCGCCGTTGTAGGCGTACGACCCGCTGTCGGTGATCATGCGGGTGCCGAAGGCCCACAGCTCGAGGCTGCCGGCGTCCCGGTGCCCGTGGATCATCGCCTTCATCGGCTGGCCGTACCGGGTCGCGAGCACGGTGCGGCCGGGCGCACCGCTCGTACGGCTGACCAGGTAGCCCGGCGAGTACACGGCGAAGGCACGGGCGTCGCGCCAGTCGTAGTCGGAGCGATCGGTCGGGAAGCCGTCGCCGATGTTGACGACCGTCCCGTCAGGGAGGGTCATGTCGGCCCCGAAGCGGTCCATGAGCGCCACGCGCTCGGAGCCGGCGGGCAGCTCCTGCCCGGCCGCCTCGATGGCCCGCAGCATCTCGCTCCACCAGGCGTCGTTGTAGCCGTGGTAGCTGATCGAGCCCTCGAGCGAGACGCCGTCCGGGCTCACGGCGATCGTCAGCAGCCGGCGCGTGCGGTCGAGCGCGAGGTCGACGGCCTCGTCGTCGCCGAGCGCGGTCCCGGCCGCGAGCAGGCCGGCGTTCTGCATCAGCGCGTGGTTCCCGATCCCGATGTAGGAGGCCGGGTCGGAGTTCGCCTCGATGTGCTCCTCGAGGCCGTCGACCAGCCACGGCTGGAGGCCCAGCTCCGACGTGGCGCAGGCGAGCACGGTGGCGCGCTGGCCCATCGGGTGGTCGTACCAGCTCCACATGGTCAGCGGCTGCGAGCGGTCGGCGTTGTCCTCGACGAAGTCGCGCAGGATCTCGACCCAGCGGTCGCGGTAGCGGGTGTCGCCGGTGCGCAGCCACTCCCGCCGCAGCGGGTCGGTCCACACGAGCGACTGGAACCAGACCTCGTAGTTGTCGGTCGACAGCGCAGGCTTCGACCAGTCGATGTCCTCGGGAAGGTCCTGCGCCGGGTAGGACGAGACCATCACACGGCCGGACAGCAGCGCCTGCGCCCGCTCGGCGTCGTCAGGCCGCGGCGCGGTGATGCTGCGGTGCACCGCGCACATCGGCGCCAGTCCGTCGGGCGCCTGCGGCACCGGACCGGGTGTCTCGGCGGACGCCGGCGCGACCGACAGCGTGACCAAGCAGGCTGTGGCCGCGGCGACAAGAGCCGCGACGCGCGCAGCGCTCCTCATAGCTGTAGAACCCCCGTTGTGCTCCCCCGTGGACGTGCCCCTCCACGCTAGCCGCAGTCGCGCCTCGGGTCCCGCCAGGGGCACCCGTTCGGCGTGCCGCTGTCAGAAGGCGTCGAGGAGCGGGGCGGGCAGGTCGTCGGCGCGGACGACCGCCAGCCGCGAGGTGGCGCGGGTGAGCGCGACGTAGAGATCCGCGAGCCCGCCGGTGCCGGCCACGATGGCCGTCGGCTCCACCAGGCAGACGTTGTCGAACTCGAGGCCCTTCACCTGGGCCGGAGTCATCACGGCGACCGGCGCGTCGAGCCCGGCGGGGCCGGTCGCCGCGGGAACGCCGCCGTCGAGGAGCGCCGCGTGCACACGCGCGATGTCGGCGTCGACGCACACGACGACCGAGCGGCCCGCGAGCTGCGCCCACTCGGACGCGAGCGCGGTGGCGGCGGCCGCGGGGTCGTCGGTGCGCAGATCGACGGGGTCGTGGTCGCCCTCGCGCACGGCCTCCGGCGCGCTGACATCGCGATCCATCGCGGCGAGGACGCGGTCGGCCACGCGGGCGATGCGGGCCGGGGTGCGGTAGTTGATGGAGAGCTCCTCGACCCGCCAGTTTCCGCGGGTCACCTCGTCGAGCGCCTCGGACCACGACCGCGCGCCGGCGCCGGACGCCGTCTGGGCGAGGTCGCCGACGACCGTCATCGAGCGCGAGGGGCAGCGGCGCACGACGGCCCGCCACGTCATCGGCGAGAGCTCCTGCGCCTCGTCGACGACGACGTGGCCGTAGACCCACTCCCGGTCGGCGGCGGCCCGTTCGGCCAGGGTGAGCACCGGCCCGCTCTCGGCGAAGCGCGCGGCGATGTCCTCGCCCGACACCATGTGCGCGAAGTACGACGAGATGTCCTCCTCGTCGAACGACTGCGACGTGTCGAGGACGCGCTGGGCGTACGCCGCCGCGCGGCGCGCGGACGCCTCCTCGCGGGCGGCGTCGGCGCTGGCCGCGACGGCGTCGCTGCCGAGCAGCTCGGCGAGCTCGTCGAGGAGCGGGACGTCGTCGACGGTGAACGGCGACTCGGCCGGCCGCTGCAGGAGGCGCTGCTGGTCGCGGGTGAGGACGCCGTCGGCCGCAGCCGCCAGCAGGTCCGGGCGGGACAGGAGATCGCGCAGGACGCGCTGCGGCGTGAGCGGCATCCAGAGCAGGTTCAGCTCGCGGCGCACCTCCGGCGTCTCGCGCAGCTCCTCGAGCAGGTCCTCGCGCACATAGGCGTCGCCCGGGTCGAGCGACCGCTTGCGCGCGAGCCGGGTCGCGCACTGGTTGAGCATCGTCTTGAGGAACGGCACGCGCGCGCCGTTGTGCGAAGGGTCGTCGCGGCGCGCCTCGCGCCCCGCGTGCGCGATGGTGCCGGGCGCGAGATGGATCGAGGTCTGGCCCACGCGCAGGGTCAGGCCCTTCTCGGGCACGCGCTCGCGCGCCCGCACCGCGCGCTCGAGCACGGTCGCCATCGCGACGTCGCCCTTGACCACGGCGACGTGCTCACGGTCGCGCGCGGCGGCTTCGACGCCGGGCACGAGCTCGGCCACAGACGAGAGCACGACACCGGTCTCGCCGAGCGAGGGCAGCACCGCTTCGACGTAGCGCAGGAACACGCCGGTGGGCCCGAGCACGAGCACGCCGGAGCGCTCGAACCGGTCGCGATGCGTGTAGAGCAGGTACGCGGCGCGGTGCAGCGCGACGGCGGTCTTGCCCGTGCCGGGGCCGCCCTGCACGACGAGGGCGCCGGCCGCGTCCGACCTGATGATGCGGTCCTGCTCGGCCTGGATGGTGGCGACGATGTCGCCCATGCGCCCCGTGCGTGCAGCACCCAGCGCGGCCAGCAGCGCCGAGTCGGACGCCGTGTCGACCGAGTCGGGGTCGACGAGGTCGGGGTCGAGCACCTCGTCGGACAGACCGACGACGCGGCGCTCGTCGGTGGTGATGTGGCGGCGCCGCACCAGGCCCTGGGGGCTGGCCGCGGTCGCCTGGTAGAACGGCGCGGCCGCAGGGGCGCGCCAGTCGATCTGCAGCACCTTCTGGGTGTCGTCGGTGAGCCCGATGCGCCCGATCCACGTCGGCCCGGACGGGTCGTCGACCCGGCCGAAGAGCAGGCGCGACTCCACCGCGTCGAGCGCCGCGATGCGATCGGTCCACAGCGACACGAAGGAATCGCGCTCGCTGCGGTTCTGATGGGTGCCGCTGGCTCCCTGGGCCATGGCCGAGCGCAGGCGGCCGCGCGAGAGGTCGCGCAGCTCGTCGAGGCGGCGGTACGCCTCGTCGAGGTGCGCCTGCTCCTCGGCGGTGTCCGGATGGCCCTGCACGATCGCCCTCGGCTCGACGGATGTGGCCGTCCATCTTGCGCCATCACCCGGCGTCCGGCGAAACCGGGCCCGTCCTCGGCGCGGCGAGGTGCCGCGACCACGTTCAGGCGCGCGGCTCCACGGGAGCCACGCGCCGCACGGGCCGCAGAGCCCGGCGCGCCCGGCCGACCGCCAGCGGGCGGTAGGCCGCCGCCCTCGACACGGCGTCGCGCACCGGGCCGGACGGCCGGTTGAGCACGAGCAGGCCCCGCACCCGCTCAGACACCGTGCGGTAGTGCTCGAGGTCGTCGACCGACACCGCGAGGCGCCAGGCGTGGCTGAGCAGGTCGCTGGTCACCTGCAGCCGCTCGCCGACGCGCGGCTCGTGGTCCCAGAGCTCGAACTCCGGCAGGCCCTCCACCGCCGCGACGCCCTCGACGCGGCGCACGAGGCCCGACGCCGTCGAGAGCCCGTTGATCTGCCCGAGGAGCCGCCGGTCGTACGCGGCCCAGTCGAGCCCGGCAGGCGCGCTGGACTCCTCCACGTAGTGCAGGACGGCGGTCCGGAACGGGTCAAGAGCGCCGCCGTGCAGCATCCCGTCGTACACGGCGTGGTTCCCGCCGACGAGCCTCGCGGCCACCTCGATCAGGCAGGGTCCCGACGCGTCGACTTTGAGCTCGAGGTGGAAGGGCGACCGTCGCAGGCCGCTGGCGCGGACGACCTCGGTCGCGTACGCGGCGCTCGGCCCGAACAGGGGCTCGGTGGTCCGCACCGACACGTCGCCGAGGGCCAGCCCCCGGGTGCCGCCCGCCTCCGCCCGGACGTACTGGCTGACCGAGAAGACCTCGACGCCGCCGTCGGCATCGACCTGGCCGTCGACGAACAGCTCCGGGCCGTCGATGAGCTCCTCCATGAGCCACTCGCCGTCCGGCCTCGTCGCCAGCAGCGCCTCGGCGCGGCCGGGCTCGTCGGCGTCGAAGTAGCCGACCGACGCGTTGCCGAAGCCGTCGTTGGGCTTGAGCACGTACCGCGGGAACCGGCCGGAGCCGACGGCGGCCCGGATGTCGTCCGGCGTGCGCACCAGGGCGACCGCGTTGATGCGGGGACCGCCCGGCACCTGGGCGAGGTGGGTCTTGAGGGCGTGCTTGTCGCGGAACATCTCGACCACTCCGGGCTGGGCCCAGCCGAGGTGGAGCATCGCCGCGAGCCGGGCGGCGGGCAGCACCGCCGGCTCCTGGTGCGGGCAGACCGCGCGGACGTCGTGCTGACGCGCCAGCAGTCCCGCGAACGCCTCGAGCTGGCCCGGCCGCACCAGGTAGCTGGCGCTGATGTGCGGGCCCGTGAGCGCTGGGAACTTGTGCTGCTGCCGCTCGAGGGCGTGGCGGTCGGTGTAGGCGACGACGGTGCGCAGCCCGTGATCGCGCGCCAGCGCCTCGATCATCCGCACGGCGTAGGGGTGGTACGGGTCGAAGAGCACGGCCTCGCCGCTCATCGGCGCGCCTCCAGCGGCTCAGAGGAAGGCGACTGCGGCGACGCAGCCTCGGGTTCGCGGCCAGCCGCGCGCAGAGCCCGCACGGCTCCGATCTCGGTGCGCACCCGCATGGCCGCAGCCCAGCGCCTGCCGAGGAGGCCCGCCGGCGGCGCACGACGTCGAGCGACTCGCGCCGCCAGGCGCGCACGGCGGCGCGCGATGAGGTGTCGGGGCACGGGTAGCGCAGCGTCGCCGCGGCGACGCCGTACCGGCCGCGCGACTGCACGGGGCGCGGCCCGGCCCCGATCACGTAGAGGTACGCCGAGAGCAGGTCGAAGCCGAGCTCCTGGAGCGCCGCCCAGGATCCGAAGACGCGCGAGTTCACGTCGATGACGTAGAGGGCGCCGTCGTCGTCGCGCACGAAGTCGAAGCAGAAGAAGCCGGTGTACCCGACGGCGCTGAGGAACCTCCGGCTGATCGCGACCGCCTGGTCGTCCTCGCGGGCGACCACGACCCGCGTGGGGCCGGTCGGGTCGTCGGCGGACGGGAGGCCGTCGTAGGCGGTGCACACCAGGGTCTCGCCGGCCAGGGCCACTCCCCCAGTGTGGACCGCCGGGTGCAGAAGTTGCTGGACGAAGGGGCGGCCGAGATCGGCCGCATCGACAGCCGCGTACGCCGCAGGCAGATCCGCTGCGGCGCGCACGATGCGGACGCCGTTGCCGCCGAAGCCGAGGCGAGCCTTGACCACGACGGGGATCTCGTCGGAGTCCGGTCCCTCCCAGGTGCGCGGGATGGGCACGCCCGCGCCGCGCGCGACCTCCGCCTGCACCCACTTGTCGACGAGCACCTGCGGGTCGACGCCGTCGCGGACGCGGCCGCGGACGTCCGCCACGCCCCTCGCCCCCGCGCGGATCAGCAGCGCGAGGATGTCCTCCTGGGTCTGGATGTCGACGGTGCCGGGCGGGAGCAGCGCCTCGAGCCGGTCGACGTCGATGCCCACCGGCCGGCCCGTGAGCACCCCGCCGTCGACGAACCTTCACCGCGCCGCCGCCCGCCGTTCGCCCGACGCCGGATCCCCTGCAGCCGACGGCGTCCCCCGTTCGTCGCAGGGCCGCGCGCGGTGACCGGACCGCGGTTACGCTGCGCGCAGGCTCGGCGACGGGGAGAGGGCGGCACGGTGGACACGACTGCTTCCGATCGGGCGGCGAGGTCGCCCTTCATCGGACGTCGGGACGCCCTCGACCACCTCGCGGCCGCCGTCGCGGCGGCACGTCTCGGCCGGTTCGCCGGCGTCCTGGTCGTCGGCCCGGGCGGTGTCGGCAAGTCGCGCCTGCTCGACCGTCTGATCGAGCAGACGGCCGACGACGGGTCCGGACGGCTGCTGCACGTCTCCTGCCAGGCCCCCGCCGAGACCGGCCCCGCGTCCCCGCTGGAGTCCGTGGCGCCGCTGCTCGCCGCGGCCGGGCTCGATCTCGCAGCGCAGGCCGCAGGCGAGGCTCACGACGCCCACGACGCGCAGGAGCGGTCGTTCCGCGCTGCCGGCGACGCCGTCGAGAAGCTGGCCCAGGCCTACGACGCGGTGCTCGTGACCGTGGAGGACCTGCACCGCGCCGACCTCACGAGCCTGGAGCTGCTGGCCTACCTCGCGCGCAGGCTGGACCGCAGCCCGGTCGCCGTCCTGGCCAGCCTGCGCGATGGCGCCGGACCGGCACCCGTGCGCGCGGTCATCACGTCGCTCTCGCTCGACGCCGGCGTGACCCAGCTGCACGTCGGAGGGCTCACTCGCGACGAGCTCGCCGAGCTCGCCGAGGCCCGCACCGGCGCGCCTCTCGCCGATACCGCGCTCGACGACGTCCTCGCACGGTCCGGCGGTATCACCCTGTACGCCGAGGAGCTCATCGACTCCTACGCCCGCAGCAGCGACAGCGGGGCCCCGGACGCGACGGACCCGCCGGGCAAGGTCCCGGCATCGCTGCGGACGATGCTCCACCGCTCGCTCGACCCGCTGTCCGACTGCTCCCGCGACCTGGTCGAGCTGCTCGCCGTGGCCGGCGGCGAGGCCGGGCACGGACTGCTGCGCGAGGCGGCGAGCCTCGACGACGACGAGCTGCGGTCGCGGCTCGACGACGTCCTCGACACGGGCGTCGTCGTGGTCGACGACGACCTGCAGGGCTACCGGTTCCGCCACGACCTGCTGCTCGAGGCGGTGCTCGACGCCATCGACGACGACGCCGCCCGGGCGCACCACGCCGAGCTCGCCGCGGCGCTGACGGCACGGCCGGACCTCGCACCGCGCGGATCGTCGCCGATGGCGGCGCTCGCCCTGCACCGCCGGCTGGGCGGCGATCCCGACGGCGCCCTCGTCGCGTCCGTGGCGGCCGCGCGCGAGGCGGGCCGGGCCGGGGCCTGCGCCGAGGAGCTCGAGCACCGCCTCGTGGCCCTCGACCTGCTCGAGTCGCTCGGCCGGCCGCAGACCGAGGTCGGGCCCGCGCTCGCCGACGCCGCCCGGGCGGCGTCGCGCGCGGGCCTGCACGCCCGCGCCGCCGAGCTCATGGCGCGCGTCGTCGAGCAGCAGCAGCCCTCGCCGATGCGCCTGCGGCTCGAGGCCGAGCGGATGGCCGAGCAGTACCTGGCCGGCGACTCCCGCGGCGCGATGGCGACCGCCCGCACGATGATCATGGCGCTCGACGACAGCACGCCGCCGGCCGTGCGCGCCGGTGTCCTCGCGACGTGCGCCGCCGCCTTCGTCGACCCCTCGCTCGGCCGCACGCCGCTGGAGGCCACGACCGAGGCGGTGGAGATCGCGCGCGGCCTCGACGGCGACCCGACCGGCATCCTCATGCGAGCGCTCACCAGCCACGGGCTCGCCCTCGCCCTCTACGGGCGCATCGACGAGGCCGTCGAGGTGTTCGACGAGGCCGAGGAGCTCTCGGCGCAGCAGACCGACCCGCGCGAGGCGCTGCGTGCAGTCCTGTACCGCCTGCTCTACGGCTTCGACCCTGCAGCCGACATCGAGCGCGGGCGACACGCGATCGCCCGGGCCGACCGCATGGGCGCGGCCCGGGGCGTCGGCAAGCAGCTGCGCGCCGTCGTCGCCGACCTCCTGCTCGCGACGGGACGGTGGGACGAGCTGCGCACGGTCGTGGCCGACGGGCTGGCCTGGGGGTCGCAGGACTTCGCGGGCATGCTGCTCCGCCTCGACGCCGGCTTCGCCGCGCTGTGCACCGGCCGCCTCGCCGACGCCGAGGCCGAGCTGGCGGCGGCGCGCGAGGTCGAGCCTGCCGGCCACCCCCGGACCAGCCAGCTCGCAGCCGAGATCGCCTGGTGGCAGGGCGATCAGGCAGCGAGCGCGGCGCACGCGATGGAGGGCCTGCAGCTCGCCGTCGCGACAGCCCGCGGCAACGAGGTCGCACCGTTGACCTACGCCCTCGCGCGGGCGCTGCCGGCCGACCCGCCGCCGCCCGCGTCCGGCGTGCTCGAGCTGGCGCTCGGGCAGCTCGCCGCGACCGCCGGCAACCCGGTCACCGCCGGCTATCTGGCCACCGCCCGGGCCGAGCGGTCCGACTCGCCCGACGCGTGGTCTGCAGCAGCCGCCTGCTGGCAGTCGCTCGGGCATGAGCCCCTGCAGACGTACGCGGTGTGGCGCCAGGCGACCGCCCTGGCGTCGGCCGGACGCCGACCCGAGGCGCAGCAGGCCCTCTCCCGCGCGGAGGAGTCGGCGAGACGGCTGGGCCTCACCCCGCTGCTCGGTGCGCTCGAGTCGGCCGGCGCCGCCATCCCCCGCCAGCGCGGCGCCTGGGCCGGCACGGCGGAGGCCGAGCGGCTCGGGCTGACGGGGCGCGAGGCCGAGGTGCTCGACCTGCTCGCCGAGGGCTGGTCCAACAAGCGCATCGGCGAGCACCTGCACATCAGCCCGCGCACCGTGGGCATCCACGTCTCGAGCATCCTGCGCAAGCTCGGCGTCTCGACCCGCGGCGAGGCCGCCGCGCTCGCCCGCCGCCTGGCGCCCTGATCGCGGTCGCGCCCGAGCCGGTGCCACGCGTCACGGCGCGGCCAGCGCGCACCGACCGTGCCCGCTCGGGCAGGCTGGCCCCATGAGCGCAGGCCCCACGAGCAGCGGCCCACCGCGGCCTGAGGCTGCCGCTCCCGTCGACCTGCGCAAGTACGCGTGGCTGTCGATCGCCGCCGCCGTCGCCACGATCTCGCTCAAGGTGCTGGCGTGGTGGATCACCGGCTCCGTGGGCCTGCTCTCCGACGCAGCCGAGTCGGTGGTCAACCTCGTCGCCGCGATCATCGCGCTGGTGGCGCTCACCGTGGCCGCCCGCCCGCCCGACGCCGACCACCAGTTCGGCCACGGCAAGGCGGAGTACTTCTCGGCGGCGGTCGAGGGGCTGCTCATCTTCGCTGCGGCCGCGGTGATCATCGTCGCCGCCGTCGGCCGCCTGCTCGACCCGCAGCCCCTCGAGGAGCTCGGCCTCGGCCTGCTCATCTCCCTGGTCGCCACGGCCATCAACGGCGCGGTCGGGGTCCTGCTCATCCGGGTCGGCCGCGCCCACCGCTCCGCCACGCTCGTCGCCGACGGCAAGCACCTCATGACCGACGTCTGGACCTCGGCCGGCGTGCTGCTCGGCGTCCTGCTCGTGGGGCTCACCGGCTGGCTCCCGCTCGACCCGCTGGTCGCGATCGCGGTGGCCCTCAACATCCTGGTCACGGGCACCCGGCTGGTGTCGTCGTCGGTGTCGGCCCTGCTCGACGGCGCGCTCTCGCCGCAGGACCAGGCCGTGGTCGTCGGGATCCTCGACAAGTACCGGTCCGACGACGTCGACTTCCACGGGCTGCAGACGCGCGAGAGCGGACGCAGCCGGTTCGTCTCGGTGCACGTCCTGGTACCGGGGTCGTGGACGGTGCAGCAGGCGCACGACGCCGTCGAGGTCGTGGAGAGCGACGTCCGTGCGGCGCTCGAGGACGTCACGATCACGACGCACATCGAGCCGCGCGACGACCCGCGCTCGTACGGGGACGCGCCCTACGACGCGAGCAGCACCGAGCACCGCCCCTGAGGGCGGGCCCGGTCAGAACAGCGCGTTGGCCAGCGCTGTGCGGGCCTTCGCGACCCGCGGGTCGGAGTCGCCGACGAGCAGGAACAGCGACAGCAGGTGCTCGCGCGCGGCGTTGCGCTCGTCGCCGCTCGTGCGCCGGACCAGCTCGATGATGCGGGCGAAGGCCTCGTCGACGCGGCCCGTGAGCAGGTCGACGTCGGACGCCAGCGCCTGGGCCTCGAGCGACTCGGGCTGCGCCTCCGCGGCGGCGTAGGCGGCGTCGGGGTCGGCGCCGTCGGTGCGCCTGAGCAGCGCGACCTGGGCGAGGCCCGCCCTGGCCTCGGCGTCGGCGGGCGACTCGCGCAGCACGGCCTCGTAGGCGGCGGTGGCGGCGTCCCAGTCGCCGGCCTCGATCGCGTCGTACGCGGCGTCGAAGCGCGGGTCGGACGGCGGCTCGGCGTCGGCCTCGGCGCTGTCGGCCTCCGGCGCAGCGCCGTCGAGGCGTCCGGCCACGCCGTTGGCCTCGGCCACGCGGAGCAGCTCGTCGAGGTACTGGCGGACCTGCGGCTCGGGCAGCGCGCCCTGGAACAGCTGCATGGGCTGCCCCTTGACGACGGCGAAGATCGCGGGGATCGACTGCACCGCGAACGCCTGGGCGATGCGCGGGTTGGCATCGATGTCGACCTTGGCGAGCAGCCAGCGCCCGCCGTCGTCGGCGACGAGCTTCTCGAGCACCGGCGAGAGCGCCTTGCAGGGCTGGCACCACTCCGCCCACAGGTCGATGACGACCGGGACGGTGAACGACAGGTCGACGATGCTCTGGAAGCCGGCCTCGTCGACGTCGACCACCAGGGCGGCGACGGGCGGCGCGCCGTCGGCGGCGGCAGCGGCTCGTCGCTCCTCCGCCTTCTGCTGCGCCTCGCGGGCAGCGGCGACGGCGGCGAGGTCGACGGCCCCGCGCAGGGGCATCCGGGCGGCAGGGTTCGGCGTGCTCACGCGCGCCATTCTCCTACGCCCCCGGGCGTCCGCGACGCCGGGAGGTGCGCCCCGGCGCTCAGAAGCCGGCGCCGACCGACATCTGCAGGGTC
>Ga0233425_10008728_pt1 | contig 13246 bp, 10 predicted proteins | sample Watercolumn_Towu_2_FD_181712 | JGI IMG/M metagenome (GOLD analysis project Ga0233425, IMG submission 181712) | Freshwater microbial communities from Lake Towuti, South Sulawesi, Indonesia - Watercolumn_Towuti2014_140_MG | ecosystem: Environmental > Aquatic > Freshwater > Lake | place...
GCGAGGGTAGACCCGCTCCTTGACGAACCGCTTGAGGGGCTCGGGGAGCCGGGACAGGGCGGTGTGCGGACCCATGGGGACCTCCGGGGCACCCCTGGTATGCCGAGGTGGGGGGTCAGGCCAGGAAGCCGGCCATCCTCCCCGCCGCCGCCCTGAACGCCTCCAGGCTCGCCCACCCGATCACCACCACCTCGTCCGGACCCCGGGGCGGGGGCGGGATCGCGCGGACCTGCCCCACCAGCGCGATCACGCGGGGCACCCCGGCCCGCCGCGCCGCCGAGATCACCACGTCGGCCACCTTGCCCTCGAAGGAGCTGGCGTCCATCCTCCCCTCGCCCACCACCAGCGCGTCGAGACCACGGAGGCGCGACTCCAGCCCGGTCCAGGCGGCGATCCGCTCGGCCCCCGGTAGGAGCCGGGCACCCAGGCATGCCAGCACGAAGCCCAGCCCACCGGCGGCGGCGCCGCCGGGGAGGTCGGCGGGCAGCGCCGAGAAACCCTGGCTCCCGCGCCAGGCCAGGACGACCTCGGCCCACCTCCGGAAGGCGACCACCTGGGCCTCCACCTCCGCGGGCGTGAGACCCTTCTGGGGCCCATAGAACCGGGGCGCCCCCTCCAGCGGCGTGAGCACGTCGCAGAGCACTTCGGGGATGGTCTGCGGGGCGGGCGGACCCTCGATGCGGGTCACCCGCCCGAGGTGGTCCGCCGGCAACGGCGCCGGCAGGGCGCTGCCGCAGGCGTCCAGCAGCAGCAGCCCGAGGGCCTGTAGAGCACCGGCGCCCCCGTCCATGGTGGCGGTCCCGCCCAGGCCGACCCGCACGGGACTGTCCCGCAAGGCCTCGCCCAGCGGCGCGCTCGAGCGCCCCTGCCAGGGGCCGCCCATCCCAGGGCAGGAGGGCCCCAGCAGCGCGGCCGACTCCAGGAAACCGCGCGCCCGCTCGACGCCATGGGCCTCCAGCACCTCCAGCGTGCCCTCACCGCCGTCGGCCATCGGGTGCGTCTGGACCGTGATCCCATGGGCGGCGAGCACCTCGGCGGCGATGCGGCAGGCCTCCGGCGATCCCAGGAAACCGCCGTAGGAGTCGGGCGCGTACAACACTCGCACGAATAGCCCCCGTCAGCCCAGCAGCCTGGCCCGCAGCGGGGCGTCCGCCGGCACCCAGGCCAGCAGGCGCGGGCCGAGCACCAGTGACCGGGCGCGCAGGGCGGCGAGGTCACGGCTGCCCGTCAGCAGCATGCCCACCCGCAGGGTGTCGATGGTGTCCCGCAGCAGGGCGCGCACGCCGTCACGGCCGCCGCCGCCCCAGGCCTGCAGCACGGGCCGGGCCATACCCCCGGCGCTGGCACCCAGCGCCAGGGCGCGCAGCAGATCGAGCCCGCCCGCGAGCCCCCCGGTGGCGATGACCGCGAGGCCGAGGCCGTCGCATTGCGCCACGCTCGCAGCGGTGGGGATGCCCCAGTCCCAGAACGCCTCACCGAGCCGCGCCGATGCGCCCTGGGCGCGCAGGGTCTCGACGCCGACCCAGGAGGTGCCGCCGGCGCCGGAGACGTCCACCGCGCGGATACCGGCCTCGCGGGCCCGCTGCGCCACGCCGCGGGAGAGCCCGCAGCCGGTCTCCTTGAGCACGACCGGCACCTCGAGGAGCTGGACGAGGCGGCGCAGGGTGGCGCTGCCCTCGGAGAAATCGGCGTCTCCCCCGGGCTGCACCAGCTCCATGGCGGGGTTGAGGTGGACGCACAGGGCGTCGCAGCCCACCGCCCACACCAGGTGCTGCAGGGCGGCCGGGGCCGCGTCGCGCGCCTGCGTGAGGCCGATGTTGCCGAAGAGCAGGATGTCCGGCGCCACATCGCGCAGTTCGAAGCCGAGCATGCAGCCCGTTTCGAGCTGGTGGCGCTGGGAGCCGAGGCCCAGGCCGATCCCCAGCTCCTGGGCGACCGCGGCCAGATCGCAGTTGATGGCCGCGGCGCGCTCGGTCCCACCGGTCATCGCCGCGATGATCAAGGGCGCGGCCAGGCGGCGGCCGAGCAGCTCGCAGGAGCAGTCGATCTCGGCGAGGGAGAGGTCTGGCAGCGCATCGTGGACGAGCCCCACCTCCTCCAGCAGGGTGCCCTGGGCCCTGAACCCGACGGGGGCATCCATGCAGAGATCGAGGTGCTGGTCCTTGCGACACGGGAGGGGTTCAGGCACGGATGGCTCCGGCGGAATCGGGGGGCTGCCACGCCGCCCCGGGGGCGACGCGGACGGGGATGGGGGGCAGGCCCTCCCCAGCGCACCGGGCGAGGAAGGCAGCCTCGGCCTCCGGGTCGGGAAAGAGGGCTACGGCGCAGTCGCCGCCACCGGCCCCCGACGGCTTGGCCGCGCCGCCGTGCTCGGCCGCCAGGCGGGCGATGCGCGCGAGCGCCGGGGTCAGGTAGTCGATCCCGGCATCGCGGGCCATGCCCTCGAGCAGGCAGGCCGCCCCGGCCAGGGCCCGGACCGGATCGGCCGCGAAGGCCTCGACCAGCTCGGAAGCGCGGCGCAGGAAGGCATCGCGGTCGCCGCGCCAGGCGCGGTAGGCGGCCAGCCTGGGGCCGGTGGCGGCGGAGGCGCCGGAGAACACCACGGCAGGCCGGATCGGGGAGATGGCGGAGGATTCGCCGGCCTCGAAGCGCAGGCTCCCCCCGGCCAGGCTGGCGGCCACGTCCACCCCGCTGCCTCCACCCTGCAGCTCCCGGTGGATGGCGAAGGCTTCGGGGCCGCACCCGCCCCCGGCGATGACCGCGGCCACCACCGCCGCCGCCGAGCCCCCGAAGCCGGGCTTGCCGGCGACGACGGGCCGATCGAGGTCGAAGAAGCGATAGCGGGCCAGAGGCGCCCCCACGGCCTGCAGCGCGGCCCGTGCGAAGCGGTCGTCGCCCGGGGTGAGCACCTCGAACCCCAGGGCGGGGGACACGGCGCAGCCCACCCCGCGGTGGATGGCCGTGACCAGGGCCGGGGCGCCGTCGAGCACGGCGTACTCCCCGAGGACCACCAGCTTGCCGGGGGCATGGACGATCCGTTCTGCGGGCACGCGGGGCTCCAGGGGGCTGGGGAGGTTGGAGATAACCCCCCGAGGAGCGCCCCGAGCGTTGGTGTGCTGCGGGAGGTTCCGCCGCTCGTGGGGAGCGATTCGAGTTGAACGCCCCGATCCGGCTCGATAGGGGAAACCGGTCGCTGGGCACCACGGGCCAGATCCCACCAACCCAGACCCGGCGGCGCGGGAGATGCACATGCCCGTCGAGCTCACCGCCTCCATCGCCCTCCGGCATGGCGACATGGTCCACTTCGGGACGCTGGTGCGCCTGGAAGACTCCATGGCCGGCGTCACCACCGACGGTCGCTACCGGGCAGGCGACTTCCTGGAGTTCCAGCTCGAACTCACGGGCTGGGACGCCACCGTCTCCGGCATCGCCGAGGTCCGGCGGGCCGGCCTGCGGGACTCCCACGCGAACCGCTACCTGCTCCAGATCCTGGAGATGCGGCGCTCGGATCGCAAGCTTCTGCAGTCCTGGTACGAAGACCTCTCGACGGTCGAGGAGTCCGAGGCGGAATTCGCCGCCTTCGCCCTCGACGACCAGGTTGGTTCCTTCGCGCCGCCGCGGCTCGCGCCCGCCCTGCCCCGCCGCCAGGAGACGCCCCCTCCCACCAGCACCCCGGCCGATCAGCGCACCGACTGGTTCCGGGACCGCGCGATGACCATCTCGCAGACCGTGGAGCACCAGGGAACCCGGCGCCAGGCGTTGCGCGCCGTGCTCCGCGCGGCCTTCAGGGAGCAGCAGGACCACGACGCCCGCAACCGGGAGGAGGGCGCCATGGCCGCCATCCGGGCCAACGTCCGGCTCGCCGTACGGCTCGGGCCGGGGCTGCCGCGGGTGGAGCTGGTCTACGAGGACCGCGTGAGCTGGCGCGCCGACTGGACCGCCTGGTTGCACCAGGGCCTGGTCTTCGTGCGCCACACCGGGGAGGCGCCGGCCCTGGAACAGGAGGCCCTCGTGCACCTCCTCTACCGTGGCTACGTGGATGTCACCTGCCCGGCCCGCGTCGTGGTGGTCCACCCCACCGGCTTCGGCCTCGTGCTCGACCTCGACCCCCTGCAGCTCGACGCGCTGGAGAGCGTCACCGAGGAAGCCCACCTCGGCCGCGTCCGCGTCGCGGATCGGATCGAGTACGACCCGGGCCAGGAAGCCACCAGCCCCGCCAGCCGGTCCTTCTGGTCGCGCCTGTTCGGCCTCGAGAGCGCCACCGATCCGCTGAACGCGGCGCTGGCGGCCCTGCCCGATCCTCTCGCCGCTCTCGAGCTCGACCACCCCCAGGCTCGCCGCAAGCTCGGTGCCCTCCTCGCGAAGGCCGACCAGGACTACCTGGTGCTGTGCGACGAGGTGGCCCGCCTGCTGGGCCGCACCCGGTGGCGCTGGGAGGAGCTCGACACGCGCACGCGGGGCAGCGGCAAGCCGCTGGACCAGGCCGCCGCCTTCATCGTCCTGGCCCACGTGACGCGCGCCGAGGCGGTGGAGGCCATCCGCGCCGCGGCGTCCTCCTCCTCCACCCCCGAGGAGGTCCGCGTGACCGTCGAGCCAGGGCCCGACCGGGCCTGCGCGGTGTGCCGGCGCTGGCACGGCGCGCCGACCTCACCCCTGAACCTGGTGCGTCGAGGGCTGCCGCCCTACCACCTGGGGTGTGAGTGCCGGGTGGTGCGGGTCACCGCGGGCTGACCGCCGCCGGCCCCCGCGCCCGTTCCCAGGCCACCCGCTCCAGCCTGAGCTGGAGTTGCAGCCGCGGCTGGGGTTCTTCGGCCAGCGCCAACGCCTCCCCTGCCACCCGCTCCGCCAGGTCCAGCTCGCCCACCCGGATGGCCTTGTCCAGGAAGCCCAGCAGGTCCTCCGCCAGCTCGTCCACCGCGCCGGGGGCGTGCCGGGCGTGCGCCAGGGCGTCGGCCACCCGCTCGCGCTCGAGCGGCTTGATGCCCAGCCCGAGCGATGGCCCCAGCTCCTCGAAGACCCTGGTGGTGTAGAGGTAGCGCAGCTCCGGGCGCTCGGGGTGGGCGGCCAGCAGGGCCTCCAACAGCAGGCGGCGCCGCGTGGGCTCCTGGGACAGCAGCGCTTCGGCCACGGCCGGACGCAGGGCCTCGTCGGAGAGCAGGGCGGCGATCGTGCGGCGGTCGCGGGAGATCTCCTGGCCCGCCGGTGGCGGTTCGGCCAGCGCCTGGGCCAGTCCGTCCCAGTCGCGCAGCTCCATCAGCACCGCCTGGCGCCCCTGCTCGAGCCGGAAGCGCTCGTCGTCGGGCAGATCGGGCTGGGCCAGCGCCTCCACCAACAGGGTACCGGCCTCGGCGGGTCGATCGAGCCAGCGCAGGCACTGGGCGGCCTGGTAGGCCGCGCGGGCGCCGTGACCCTCCGCCCACAGCGCCCGATAGGCCCCCAGCGCGCCACTCCATTCCTCGGCCCTCCAACGCAATTCGGCCTTCTCCCGGAGGGGAGGATCGAGCTGTCCGAGCTTGGGACAGCACTGGCTGCTGTAGGAGGGCCAGAGGTCGGGGTCGAAGCGGTCGCGAGCCTTGACCTGACGGTCGAGGTCCACCGGCACCTGCGCCAGGAAGGCACGCCAGGCCGCGTCGAGTTGCTCGATGTCTTCGCCGTAGGCCCGCGCGAAGCGCAGGAGCGGATCCCGCTGCAGCGCCACGAAGCGGTCGAAACCCCGATCGAGCATCAGGAAGCCGAGGAACGAGCCCGAGGCAGCGTAGGCGTTGCCTTCCTGCAGGGTGAAGAACCCCAGCGGGCTCATCAGCTCCCGAGCGTGCGGCAGGTTCCCCGCCTTCAAGGCCCCCGCCAGGGAGGCGTGCGCCGCGGGCAGCCGGGCATAGTCGTCCTCCCAGGCGACCGCCAGACCCTCGAGGATGCCACGGGAGAGGAGCGCGGTGGGGGTGGGGCGCAGCTCGGGGTGCAGGGCGTGGGCCAGCTCGTGGTACAACGTGGAGCCGTTGGTGACCCACCAGGGCGCGTAGATGGTGCCGAAGACCACATGCGTCGCGACCGTGTCGGTCCAGGCGGTGATGTCCTCGCGGTCGTCGAAGACATACATCGTGAGCGGATCTTCGACCCGGATACCCCAGTCCAGCTCGTAGCGGTGCAGGCTCCACTCGGCCTCGCGGGCGATGGCCGGGAGCTCCAGCGAAGCGCGGCCCCCGGGGGCGCAGCGCAGCACGAAGTGCTCGGTCCGAAGCTCGCAGGAGAGATGCCGTTCCAGCGCCCCGCGCCCCCAGCCGACACCGAAGCGGCCGCCCTGGAACACGACCAGGAAGGCCACAAGGGCGGCCAGGGTCAACGCCGGGAAGGCGCGCCGCCGGGCGGCGTCCGCGCGCGCCGGAACCCAGCGGGCCTCCTCGGTGGCGGCCCACCAGCGCGCCCAGCACCAGGTCGCGCCCGCGGTCAGCACCACGAGCAGGCGCTGGGCGATGTGGACCATGGGGACAGGATCCATGGGGGCGCGCTGGTCGAAGCCCAGCGGCTTGCCCACCAGCGGGTCCACCACCCGGAAGCCGAAAAGCATCTGCAACCCATCGTGGGCCAGGCACACGACGAACAGGCCCAGGGCCGCGAGCGCCAGGCGGCGCCAGCCCCAGCCGCGCGCACCCAGGACCGCACCGGCAACCCCGCCGAAAAGCGCCGTCGGAGGCCAGGTGAGCCAGAAGAAGGCCGAGCCGGTCTGCAGATCGCAGCCGCAGCGCAGCCGATCCGCGGCGACCAGGCAGGCCCAGGCCGCCGGGCCCAGGGCGCAGAGCGCGACGAGCACCCGCCGCAGGGCCACCTCCAGCACTTCGTCGAGCGGGAGCCCTGGCTGCACGCGCCGCAACCTGGCCGCCTCGTGGGCCCCGAAGGCGTAGGCGAAGGCGCCGGCCGCCAGCGTGAGGGCCTGGGTCAGCTCGTGGGTGGGGAGGTGGAACGGCGGAACCCATTGCCCCAGCAGCGGCACCGCCATGCCCAGCCCGACGCCGAGCCCCAACGCCCGAAGCCAGGGGTGAAGCACGGTGCTCATACCAGGAACGGTCCGACCACGCGCGCCGGGCCTCCCACGCCCAGCGCGTGGGTCGCGGCCGTCAGGGGTCCGAGGGCGGCGCGCACGCGCTCGGCCTCGGAGGCCGCGCACAGCACCTTCACATTGGGCCCGGCGTCCATGGTCCAGCCACAGACGAGCCCCTCTGCGCGCAGCGCCGCGACACGCTCCAGCACGGCGAGCGAGCCCGCCTGGACGTACCGGATCGGGGGCCAGGCGGTGCTCATGCAGGCCTGCATCAGGAGCGTGGAGCGCTCCATCACTTCGGCCAGCGCGCCCAGATCCCTGGCGACCACCGCCGCCAGGCCGCGTGCCGCCAGGCGCTCGTTCTCCGCCACGAAGGCCGGGTAGCAGGGGCTGGTGGCCGCCGATCGCAGCATGCCGTCGGTGGAGCCCACCGCCTTGGGGCCGGCGTGGACCACCGCCACCACCAGCGCGAGGTCCCAGCCCGCAGAGGCAGCCACCGGCAGCGCGAAGCTGTCGGAGCCGTCGGGTTCCTCCCCGCGCCGCCAGTGGACGAAGCCCCCCGCCAGGCTGCGGCAGGCCGAGCCGGAGCCGCGCCGCGCCAGGGCTGAGAGCCGCGCGGGATCGAGGTGCCGCCCCGCGGCGTCGCTCGCCGCCAGAGCCAGGGCGGCGAAGGCCGAGGACGAGGACGCGAGCCCGGCCGCCACCGGGAAGTTGGAGGCGCTCTCCACCCGGCAGGGCGGGCGGTCCGCGGCCACGAGGTCGAGGAACCGCAACACGCGCGTCGTTGCCCGCTGCTCGGCGGGCGCGCCGTCGAGGATCACCTCATCGCGGCCCGCGCCCCATTCCACTGTGGTGCGGGTGACGAAGCGGTCCACGGTCAGCGCCAGGGAGGAGGTGCTGGGCAGGTTCAGGTCCACGTCGCGCTTGCCCCAGTACTTGACCAGCGCGATGTTCGGGTGGGCTTCGGCGGTGACGATGCGCATGGTGGGCCTTTAGTCGGCCCCGAGGTGGGCGCACAGGGCGGGGACGCGGGCGCGCCGCGCGGCGTCCAGCAGGCAAGCCTCGGCGCCCTCCGCCACCAGGGCCATCACCACGCCACCGCCGCCCGACCCGGACAGCTTGGCGCCCAGCGCCCCATGCGCCCGCGCCATGGCGCACAGCTCGTCGAGCGCGGGGGTGGAGACGCCGAGCCGGCGCAACAGGGCATGGTTCTCGTCCAGGGCCGCGCCCAACTCCCGGGGTCGATCCAGCAGGCCGCCCGCCTGCTCGACCAGCGCGCCGATGGCCTCGATCACCGGATCCACCGCCGGGCGCCGGGCACGGACGGCCGCCACCATGGCGGCGGTGTCGCCCGGACCGCCGGAGTCGAGCACCACCACCGTCAGGGGGTGGGCGAGCGCCAGCGGTTCGATCTGGAGCGGCGGCCCCCGGCGGAAGCGCAGCAACCCGCCCGCGGCGACGACTGCGTTGTCCACGCCCGAGGGCTGGCCGTGGAAGACGCGCTCCAGGGCCAGGGAGCGCTGGAACAACGTCTCTGCGTCGAGCGCTTCGCCCGCGAGGGCGGCCGCCGCGCGCACCAGCGCCACCGCCACGGCGGCCGAAGAGCCCATGCCCCGCCCGGTGGGCAGCGCGCTGTCGATGTCGACCCGCAGGCCCTCCGCGGGCAGCGCCAACGCCAGCGCCCGCTGCAGGCGGGCATCGCGCACGGTGGAGTCGCCGAGGCGGGTGGGGCCGTCGGACGCCGACAGCCGCACCGTGGTGGTGAGCCCCACCGCGCCGGCGATGGCGGTGTGTCCGTAGACCACGGCGTGCTCGCCCAGCAGGATCAGCTTGCCGGGCGCGCGGCCTTCCGCGAGGACTGCGGCGTTCACGGCGTGGCCCGCAGCCCGACCAGGATCTCGCGCGCCCGCCGATCCGAGAAATCCCGGGCCGCCACCAGGGCCGCCACGACCGCTTCCACCTCGCCGGGTACCGCACCGGCCGCCACCGCCACCGCGCGAGCGTGCAACCGCATGTGGCCTTCCTGGATGCCGGTGGTGGCCAGGGCCTTGAGGGCCCCGAGGTTCTGGGCCAGGCCGACCGCGGCGATGATCCCCGCCAACTCCCGGGCGCCGCGCACCCCGAGCAGCGCGAGGTTGGCCTGCACCGTGGGGTGCAGGCGCAGGGTGCCGCCTACGGTGCCCACCTGCACGGGCAGCTCGATGCGGCCGACGAGGTGGCCCTCCCCGTCGAGCTTCCAGGTGGTCAGCGGGCGGTAGTGGCCCGAGCGCGCGGCGAAGGCGTGGGCCCCGGCTTCCATGGCGCGCCAGTCGTTCCCCGTGGCGATGACCACCGGGTCCACCCCGTTCATGATGCCCTTGTTGTGGGTGGCGGCCCGGTAGGGGTCGGCCCAGGCGAAACGCCAGGCCGCGGCCACCCCCTCGGCCACCGCCTGGCCAGGGAAGCGCTGGTCGCCCAGGACTTCCGGCGGCAGCCGCAGGGAGGCCCGCGCCAGCCGCCGGTCGGCCAGGTTCGAGAGGATGCGCAGGCCGACCCGCTCGCCGCAGATGGCCTCCAGCTCGGGCGCCAGGGCCTCGGCCACGGTGTTGACCATGTTGGCGCCCATGGCGTCGAGGCAGTCGAGGAAGAAGTGCAGCACGACCAGATCGTGTGCCGGCTCGCCCGGCTCGTCGTAGCGCAGGGCCCGCAGCTCCATGCCTCGCACGCCCCCGCCCAGGCCCACCAACTCGGGCAGACGCGCCTCGGCCAGGGCGCACAGGCGCGGGATCTCGGGCGTGATGGCCGCGATGGTCGCCTGCGGATCGCGCACGTCGCGCAGCTCGACCTGCCCGATCATGACGGAGGGGTCTGCCTCGGCCACGAAGCCCCCGACCTCCAGGGCCAGGCGGGCCATGTTGCCCACGGCGGCCACGACCGAGGGCTCCTCGACCACCATGGGTACCAACACGTCGCGCCCGTTGACCCGCAGGTTGACCGCCACGGCCGCCGGCAGCGCGAAGGTGCCGATCACGTTCTCCACCATGCGGTCGGCCACCGCCACGGGCAGGCCGCCGCCGCGCCAGGCGGCGCCCAGGTCGGAGGCGAGCGCAGCCGCCTCCAGGATTCGCACGAGACGCTCGTCGGGATCGAGCTTGAAGAAGCCTGGCAGGCGCGAACTCACGGGGCACTCCTGGGCGCGGATCGTCCGCCCTGGTATCCTGTTCTGCCCGTTGTGCCGGCTCGACCGCAGCCAGCGCCATTGCGCCCACCTGGCGCCCAAAGGGGTCGTAGATGCCCGACTCCCCTCCCCTCGCCATCGCCATCGTCGCCGTGTTGATCGGCGTGGCCCTGCTGGTGGCCGCGGCCTGCACCGCGAGCGAACCCGGCCCCACCCCCGCCGAGTCCACCCCCGCCGACGCGGGCGCCACCCCTGAAACCCCCGAACCGGAGCAGGACCTCATGCAAGGCGATCTCACCGTGCGCACACCCGCCGTGGCAGGCTCCTGGTACCCCGGGACGGCCGGCGCGCTCGCCCGCGAGGTGGATGGCTACCTCGACGGCGGCGAGCGCGGCGACTGCGCTCGCGCGCCCCTGGTCCTGGTGGCGCCCCATGCCGGCTACACGTACTCGGGTCCATCCGCCGGGCAGGTCTTCGCCCAGGTCCGCGGCTGCGCGGTCCGCCGCGTGTGGCTGCTCGGTCCCTCGCACCGCCTGCATCTGAAAGGCGCCGGCCTGTACGCGGTGGATGCCTTCCGCACGCCGCTGGGCGACCTCCCGCTGGACCGCGCCGTGGTGGAACGCCTCGCCGAAAAGCCCGGCTTCTCCATGTTGACCCGCGGCGATGGCGGCGAGCACTCGCTCGAGATCGAGCTGCCGTTCCTCCAACGGGCGCTGGGCGCCTTCGAGCTGGTGCCCCTGCTCATGGGCCAGGTCGATCCCGCGGTGGCGGCCCAGGTGGCCGAGGCCCTGCGGGCCGAGCTGGGCCCGGGCGATCTGGTCGTCATCTCCACCGACTTCACCCACTACGGCGCGCGGTTCGGGTACGAGCCGTTCGCGGGCCAGGACGACCTCCCGGCCCGCCTGTCCGAGCTGGACCACGGCGCCTGGGAGCTGGTGGCCAAGCCCGACCCGCAAGCGCTGCACGCCTACCTGGAGCGCACCGGCGCCACCATCTGCGGCCGCGCCGGCCTGCTGGTGGCCGCCGCGCTGGTGGGCCCGGGAGCCCAGGGCACCGAGATCACCTACGCCAGCAGCGGGGCGCAGACCGGCGACTGGGAAAACGCTGTCTGCTACCTCGGCGGGCGGCTGGACGGTCCGGCCTGGACCGGGCGTGGGCCCCAGACCGGCATCGCACGCCTGGTTGCACCCGAGACCGCGGAGATCCTGCTGAAGCTCGCCCGGCAGTCGCTGGAGACCTGGTTCCGTGACGGAAGGATGCTCCAGGTGGATCCGGCCACCCTGCCGGCTGACGCCCAGACCGTGCTCGGGGCCTTCGTCACCCTGGAGGAGCACGGCCAGCTCCGGGGCTGCATCGGCGAGATCACGCCGCGCCGCCCCGTGTACCTGGCGGTCGTCGAGCGGGCGGTGGACGCCGCCATCCACGACCCGCGCTTCGATCCGGTGCGGGCCTCGGAGCTGCCCGACCTCGAGCTCGACATCTCCCTGCTCGGTCCCACCCGCCCGGTGCCCGGCCCCGCCTCGGTGATCGTCGGCCGGCACGGCGTGGTGCTCGCGAAGGGAGGCCGCTCGGCCACCTTCCTGCCCCAGGTCGGCCCGGAGCAGGGCTGGGACCGCGACACCCTGCTCGTCTACCTGGCCCGCAAGGCGGGGTTGCCGCCCAGCGCCATCCCCGAGGCGAAGATCGAGGTCTACGAAGCCCAGGTCGTGCGCGAATAGCGCCGCCTGGGGAACGCGCGCCCCGGGGTGGGATGGGCGTGCCCTACTCCGCCACCTCGTAGCGGATCACGACCACGTCCCCGGAGCGTGGCGGATCGGCGATGAACCGCACCGCATTGATCTCGGGATCGTACTCCCAGTCGCCCTCGCGCACCTGACCATCCACCGCCACCCGCAGGGTCTGTGGCACGGGCACGGCGGAGAGCTCGAAGACGGCGCGGGCCACCGAGACGTCGACCACGGCGTCGAGTTGCTCGTACCAGGCATCGCAGATGGACAGGAACGCACCGTCGGTGGCCCCGACCGCCTGCGCGTAGCCGTTGCCAGGCTCGGCCCCGAGGCAACCATCGGGCATCGGCCCGGCCACGGCCGAGACGGACACGGCGTCGGCCGAACCCTTGGCGGCCACCATCGCGTCCACGTAGGCCCGCCAGTAGTCCCCGTCACCCGAGTCCCAGCCCGGGGAGTTGTCGTCCTCGTCGGTGATCATCACCACCGAGAGCATGGCGTCCTCCCGCAGGAAGCCCTCGTTGCAGGCCCCTGGGCCGACCTGCTCGAGGGCCGCGACGGCGTTGTACAGGCCCCACTCGTCCACCAGGTCATCGCCGGGTGGGGTGAGGATGCCCGCGGCGAAGGTGGCGGCGTAGTCGGGGGTTTCGGGCGTGATGACCCCGCCGACCCCGCACCCGCTGGGCCCGGTCACCGCGAGGAGCTGCCAGTCGTCGGTGTAGGTGGCGAGCTCGGTCACGAACTCCTCGATCCGCGCGCCCAGCGTCTGCAGCTCCTCCGTCATGGAAGAGGAGGTGTCGCCGAAGAACAGGACATCCGAACCCCAGCCCTCGGTCACGTCCCAGCGGTCCTCGCGTTGCTCGACGGGCTCCGGGGGTGTGAGGCCGGTGTCGCCGCGGGCGTCGTCATCCCCGTTCAGCTTGTACTCGCTGCACGCAGCGAGGCCGAGGCACAGGAGGATGGGGCGCAGAGGTCGCACTTCGGGCCATGGGAGCGAGGATCGATGAACAACTCTTGCAAGAAGCAGGCCGAGCCTAGCGGGCGTCACCGCCCTGCCCGCTGCTCCGGCCCAGCGCGGCGCGCAGGGCCTCGAGGTGATCCCAGCCGGGGGGCTTGTCGGCGCCGGACTGGCTCTCGAGGGCGATGCCGGGGTAGCGCGCGTGGACCTCGAGCGCGCGGCGTACCAGGGCCTCCGGATCGGAGTCCTCCAGCATGCACTCGGGGCGCCAGGGCCGACCGCACAGCGCCAGCACCGCGGGGAGGCGGTCGGAGATCCCGCCGATGCCGGTCAACGCGCCGATGACCTTGCGTTCCTCGTAGGCCACG
>Ga0233425_10008729_pt1 | contig 13245 bp, 8 predicted proteins | sample Watercolumn_Towu_2_FD_181712 | JGI IMG/M metagenome (GOLD analysis project Ga0233425, IMG submission 181712) | Freshwater microbial communities from Lake Towuti, South Sulawesi, Indonesia - Watercolumn_Towuti2014_140_MG | ecosystem: Environmental > Aquatic > Freshwater > Lake | place: Indonesia...
CATGCTGTCCAAGAGCAGGGTTCCGGGGTGGAACTGGTTGCTCCAGCGTGTGACGGCCATCCTGCTTGCCGTCGGTCTGCTGGGGCATTTCCTGGTGCTGCATTACTCGAGGCTGTTCTCGACGGAGACGCTCACGGCCCCGGCCAGCACGGCGTGGCGGTTCGCTTCTTCGCCTATCTTCTGGATGGTCTTTGACGGGATGCTCCTGGCCGCGGGCCTGTACCACGCGTTCAACGGAGCCTACAACGTCATCTGCGACTACAACCCCAAGCCGTGCACGCGAAAGGCCCTGGCGTGGACCCTGTGGCTCGTCGGCTTTGCGGCCTTCGGGCTGGGGCTTGCGATCCTGGGTCGGTTCATCGGCTTCTCGCTCGGCAAAGTGTAGGGAGGTGGCCCCATGGGACTCATGAAACTTCGCTATGTCGACGAGACCTTCCGCAACTGGCACGCGGGCATGCTCTCGTTCATCGGCCAGCGGGTCACCGGTGTCGCTCTGGTGCTTTACCTGGTGCTGCACCTGTTCAGCCTGCACAAGGTGCTCTGCTCGGGGCAGGCCTTCAAGGACATGATGGCCGCGTACAACACGCCGCTGTTCCACGTGGCCGAGTGGCTGCTGCTGGTGGCCGTCCTGTTCCACATGTTCAACGGGATCCGGATCATCGTGGCGGACTGGTTCGGCCTGACCCGGCTCCAGCGGTCCATGTTCTGGGTCGCGGCGGCATTCACCGCGGCCGTGTCGCTCGGTTCCATCCCCTACTTCTTCTTGTGGAGGTAGCCCGATGATCTACCACGATGTAGTCGTCGTCGGTGCCGGACTCGCAGGATTGCGGGCGGCCATTGCAGTCAACCAGAAGAACGTCAACGTGGCGGTCCTGACCAAGGTGCACCCCGTGCGCTCCCACTCGGGTGCTGCCCAGGGGGGCATCAACGCAGCCATGGGGAACAACCCCCGGGGCGGCTTCGACTCGGTCGAGAAGCACGCGTTCGATACCATCAAGGGGGCCGACTACCTGGCCGACCAGCCGGCAGCGCTCAAGTTCACCCAGGCTGCCCCCGGCGTCATCCTCGAGCTGGAGCACTGGGGTTGCCCGTTCTCCCGCATGGGGGACGGCCGGGTGGCCCAGCGCCCGTTCGGCGGCGCCGGATTTCCCCGTACCTGCTATGCCGCGGACAAGACCGGGCACGTGATCCTGCACACCCTCTATGAGCAGGCGGTCCGCTACGAGCACGCGTCGGAGCGGGACAACTTCAAGATCTACGACGAGTGGATGGTCACCCGTCTCGTGATCGAAGAGGGCAAGTGCCGTGGCGTCATCGCCTACCACCTCGCCACCGGCAAGGTCGAGGCCATCATGGCCGAGGCGGTCATCTTCGCCACGGGCGGCGCGGGCCGGGTCTACCTGCCCACGACGAATGCGGTCATCTCGACCGGCCTGGGGCTGGCCATCCCGTACTGGGCCGGCGTCCCGATGAAGGACATGGAGTTTGTCCAGTTCCACCCGACCACGATCTACCCGACGGGCATCCTGATGACCGAGGGGTGCCGCGGCGAGGGCGGCTACCTCACCAACAAGGACGGTGAGCGGTTCCTCAAGAACTACCCCGATTCCGCCAAGGCCATGGAGACGGCCCCCCGCGACATCGTTGCCCGCAACATGCAGCGGGAGATCAACGAGGGCCGCGGCATCGACGGCATGTACATCAACCTCGATATCCGTCATCTCGGTGCCGAGAAGATCATGGAGCGCCTGCCCGGCATCCGGGACATCGCCATGAACTTCGTGGGCGTGGACCCCATCAACCAGCCGATCCCGGTCCGCCCGGGCCAGCACTACACCATGGGCGGCATCGATACCGACGAGAACGGAGCGACCTGCGTGGAAGGGTTCTACGCAGCGGGCGAATGCGCCTGCGTCAGCGTCCACGGGGCCAACCGACTCGGCGGGAATTCGCTGCTCGAGACCCTCGTGTTCGGCAAGTTCGCGGGGGAGGCCGCTGCGGACTACGTGCTCTCCAAGAGCGCGCTCAAGAAGGGGGACGCTGCCCTCAAGCAGGGGCTCGACGAGGAGCTTGCCAAGTTCAAGCGCCTCACCGACGGCAAGGGGGAGGAGAAGGCCGGGACCATCCGCGACGAGCTTGGCCGCCTCATGGCCGAGAAGGTCGGCATCTTCCGCAAGGACGAGGAGCTCAAGGAGGCGTTCAAGCAGGTCAAGGCTTTGCAGAAGCGGTTCGAGAGCGTGCGTGTCGGCTTCTCGGGAATGAAGTTCAACCAGGCCCTGGTCATGGCCCTCGAAGTCGAAGGCAACCTCGCCATGGCCGAGACCATCGTCTACGGTGCTGCCGTCCGCAAGGAGAGCCGCGGCAGCCACTTCCGCACCGACTTCCCAAAGCGGGATGACGAGAACTTCCTCCGGCACACGGTGGTGACCTGGGACGCGGCCGAGAAGAAGATGAAGCCGTCGTGGAAGCCGGTGATTCTCGGGCTGTTTGAACCCAAGGAACGGAAATACTAGGAGGTCCGACCATGGCCAAGACTGCCAAGTTCCGCATCTTCCGTTTCGACCCGGAGAAGGACCGGGATTTCCGGTTCCAGGACTTCGATGTCCCGTACGAGCCGGGCATGACCATCCTCAATGCCCTGTTCTACATCCAGGACAACATCGACCAGTCGCTCTGTTTCCGGGTTTCCTGCCGTGCCGGCATCTGCGGCTCGTGCGCCATGCACATCGATGGCAAGTACCGGCTGGCATGCGAGACCCAGGCCAGCATCGCGCTCGGCTCCCGGGTCACGATCCGCCCCCTGGCGCACCTGCCGGTCGTGCGGGATCTCGTGGTGGACATGGCCCCCTTCTGGGCCCACTACAAGAAGATCCAGCCGTATCTCCAGCCCGGTAATCCGGACCCAGAGCGGGAGCGGTCGCAGACCCCGGCGGATCGGTCGAAGCTCGACATCCTCATCGACTGCATCCTGTGCGCGTCCTGCCACGCTTCGTGTCCCATGACGGCCTCAGACGAGGCCTACCTGGGGCCGGCCGCGCTGGTGAAGACCAACCGGTTTGCCGTCGATTCCCGGGACAGCGCCCTCGAACAGCGCCTCAAGATCGTCGGCGACGAGCACGGCGTGTTCCGCTGCCATACGGTTTTCAACTGTTCTCTCGCCTGCCCCAAGGAGATCGACCCTGCCGGTTCCATCGCAAACCTCAAGCGCATGGCAACGAAACACTTCCTTGGGAAGCCGGAGGTGAGGTAGATCCCACCTCCTAGCCTCCCCCGATGGGGGAGGTCGCAGTGCGGAGGCAAATCCGTACCTCGAAACCCCTTGCCTTCATCGCGGGAGCGCGCTAGATTCTCTTTGACATACCGGAGGGATTCTGTGATGACGAAGCGCCTGTGGAGCCAAGGCTTGGTGGCCGTTGCCGTCGCCCTGTTCGTGGCAGCTTGCGGCGGCGGAGGCGGAGTCACGCAGTACATGGATACCGGGGACGGAGGCATCGCCGGGGCGGATGCCGATATTCCCGGAGATGTCCTGGTTCCGCCGGACGGCGACCTGTTCGACATCCCCTCGGAGGGGATCCACAAGCCGGACGACGCGTTCGAAACGTGGGAAACCGGCCCGGACGGCGACCTCGGCGTGCTCGACGGAGACGCAGGCGTTGATGCGGATGGACAGAGCCTGTGTGAGGAGGAGGGAGCCTTCGGGTGCCCGTGTACGGCCAACGAAGAGTGTGCGAGCGGCTGGTGTGTGGAGACTCCGGACGGGTATGTCTGCTCGATGGTGTGTACCGAGGAGTGCCCGCTGGGGTGGTACTGCGCAATGGTCCAGGACTTCCCGGACGTGGTGCATGCCTGCCTGCCGGTGCATCCCAAGCTCTGCCGGCCATGTGCCAAGGACCAGGAATGCCAGGGCATCGTGATCGGCACGACATCGCTGTGCCTGGACCTGGGAGAGACGGGGGCTTACTGCGGTGGAGACTGCTCGGAGAACGGCAATCCGTGCCCGGCCGGCTACACGTGCAAGAACTCCCTGTCCATCGAGGGGGGGGAAGCCCTCCAGTGCGTGCCCGAGTCGGGGGAGTGCGACTGTTCCCCGCTGGCCATCGAGCTGGAGCTGAGCACGGTCTGCTACGTGTCGAACCAGTACGGGAAGTGCCTCGGGGAGAGGGTCTGCGAGAAGGACGGGCTTTCCGACTGCAACGCTTCGACGCCGGCTCCGGAAACCTGCAACGCCAAGGATGACAACTGCAACGGGGTTGCGGACGACAACCTCATCCAGGAAGAGTGCAAGGTCGAGAACCAGTTCGGAGCCTGCCCCGGGACCGTGCTGTGCGTAGGCGGCCAGCCGGTCTGCCAGGGGAGCACCCCCACGGCCGAGACGTGCGACGGGCTGGACAACGATTGCGACGGCACGCCGGACGACGGGTACTCGGACTGCGACGGCGACGGCATTGCGGACTGCATCGAGCCCGACGACGACGCGGACGGCCTGCTGGACAGCGTGGACAACTGCCCGTGCGCGCCCAACGCCACGCAGGCCAACGCAGACGGCGACGGCCTGGGAGATGCCTGCGACCCTGACGACGACAACGATCTGACCCTGGATGATCAGGACTGCCAGCCCACCAATCCCAAGGTGTTCCCCGGTGCGGTGGAGTTGTGCAACGGCCTGGACGACGATTGCGACGGCACCGTCGACGAGGGGTTCGTGGATAGCGACCAGGACCTCCAGGCTGACTGCGTGGACGCGGATGACGACAACGATGCTCTGGCAGACATGCAGGACAATTGCCCGACCGTGGCCAACCCGGACCAGAAGGACACGGACTTCGACAAGCAGGGGGACCTCTGCGACCCCGATGACGACGGAGACGGCTACCCCGACGAAACCGATTGCGGCCCTACCGACAAGAACGTGTACCCCAACGCTCCGGAGCTGTGCGACTGCAAGGACAACAACTGCAACGGCAAGACCGACGAGAACTACACCGACACGGACAAGGACGGTGTCGCGGACTGCTGCGAGGATGACACGGACGGAGACGGCGTTCCCAACGGGCTGGACAACTGCCCGTACGCGGACAACACCGACCAGCTCAACACGGACGGCGACCTCCAGGGGGACGAGTGCGACTCGGACGACGACAACGACGGCGTGATCGACGCTGTGGACTGTGCGCCCAAGGAAGTCAAGGCGTTCCCGAATGCTCCCGAGGTCTGCGACGGCGTGGACAACGACTGCGACGGGGGGATCGACAACAAGTTCCCGGACACGGACAAGGACGGTGTGGCCGACTGCATTGACCCGGATGACGACGGGGACGGGATCGCAGACCCCAAGGACAACTGCGTCTTCCTCCCCAACGCGCTCCAGACCGACACGGACAAGGACGGTTTTGGCGACGCGTGCGACTGGGACGATGACGGCGACGGCGACGGCGATCTCACCGACTGCCAGCCGCTCAATCCGCTGGTGAACCACTCGACCGTCGAGGTGTGCAACGGGTCCGATGACAACTGCGACGGGATAGCGGACAATCCAGGGGCAACGGGGTGCATCCAGCTCTTCGGCGACGGAGACGGCGACGGGTTCGGCCTGTCGGAGGAAAGCCTCTGCCTGTGCGTGCCCGAGGAGCCGTACGTCGCCTTCCAGGGCGGAGACTGCAACGATGCGGATCCCAAGATCAATCCCGTGGCTGCCGAGGTCTGCAACGGGACCGATGACAACTGCGACGGCAAGTCGGATCCCGCCGGTGCGTCCGGCTGCACGAAGTACTACCAGGATGCGGACGGAGACGGCGTCGGCGTGACCGGGGTCACCCAGTGCCTGTGCAAAGCTGCGCCACCGTATTCCTCCACCAAGACCGGTGACTGTGCACCCAGCGACCCCGCCGTGTTCCCCGGAAACATCGAGGTGTGCGACGGCAAGGACAACGACTGCGACGGAAACTCGGACAACGTCGATGCGCAGCACTGCACCAAGTTCTACAAGGACGGCGACAAGGACGGATATGGGCTCGATGCCTCGTCCATCTGCGCGTGCCAGGGAAACCCGGCCCTGGGGTTCACGGCGACGCAGCCCGGGGACTGCAACGACTCGGATGCCGCGGTCAATCCCGGCGTCCCCGAGAAGTGCGGCGACATGGTGGACAACAACTGCAGCGGCAAGAAAGAGGAGAACTGCTCGCCCAAGGATCTTGCCTGCCTCTTCGTCTCCGCTGGGGGCAAGGGCAAGGGAACCGGCAAGCTGTCCGCAACCTTCGGGCTCGGCATGTTCGCCGGGTCCGGGAAGTTGGCGAACGTCAAGGGATTCACAGCGAAAATCGGGCTGCTTCCAACGTCGGTGTACTAGCCGTGAGACACAGGGAGGAACACATGAGGCTTAGCGTTCTGTTCGCCGCAGCATTGGTGCTGGTGCTGGTGGCCGGGGTTGCCCGGGCCGGCGACGTCCCGAACGTCATGACCAGTCAGGGGGTGGTGCGCAACGAGGCCGGCGACGTGGTCAACGGCGCGTACAAGCTCACCTTCAAACTGTACACCGCGGAGCAGGGGGGACAGCTCCTCTGGAGCGAGGTCCTGCCCGGCGTGACGGTCGAGAACGGCATTTACAACGTGCTGCTCGGTACCGTGACCCCGCTTCCGGGAACGCTCTTCGAGCAGAACGGTACGGCCTGGCTGGGGCTCACCGTCGAGGCCGAGCCGGAGCTGCCCCGGGTACGGGTGACCTCCACGCCCTACGCGTTCCAGGCCCGGAGTGCACTGGTGGCAGCAACTGCCCAGGACCTGAGCTGCACCGGCTGCGTGGAGGCCGGGATGCTGGCCTTTGACCCGATCACGCAGGAGGAGCTCAACACGGGCAACCTCGTGGTCAAGGGGGTGGTCACCGCCACCGCGTTCGTCGGCGACGGGTCCGGGCTGACCGGGATCTCCTCCCCCCAGGGAACGTGCGTTGCCGGCTCCCTGGTCAAGGGGATCACCCAGCAGGGTGCGTTGGTGTGCGAGAAGGCCGTCACGGCCCTGGGCACGGTCAACGGGCTGGGCGGAGGCACTATCACGGGAGACGTGAGCATCGTCGGCTCTCTCGCTGTCGACGGTGCGGACGTCTGCACCTCCGATGCCAACTGCGGCGAAGAGCTCTGGCAGCTCGCCTGCCAGAAGGACCAGGTCCCCAAGTGGAACGGCACCATGTGGACCTGCTCCGACTTCCTCGAGAGCTGGGAGACCGCCTCTCTCCCCTCCGACGGCCTGAACGAGATCTCCAACAACCTGCTCTACAACCAGTTCACCGACCAGTATGCCAGCACCACCTGCCCCGTGCAGATCCCGGACAACAGCCCCCCGGGAATCTCCGACAAGATCGTAGTCCCCGACTACGGCGTGGCCCAGGGGCTCACCGTATCGATCAACATCTCCAACTCGGACCTGTCCACCGTGGAGGTGTTCCTCTACGCACCCGACAACACCGAGTACCTTCTGTACAGCAAGAACGGCCCGGGCCAGCAGCTCGGAACCACCTATCCATCGCCCACCAAGCCGGTGTCGGGCGATCTGACTACGTGGATCGGCAAGAACCCCGTGGGCACCTGGACGCTGCTGGTGAAGGACACGGGCTGGCTCAACAATGCCAAGGACGGGCAGATCAACTCCTGGTCCATCCAGGTCCAGACCCTCTCCACCAAGAAGGTCCAGGTCAAGGGGAACCTCGTGGTGGACGGCAACATCACCACGGCCGGAAGCCTCAACTTCTCCGGCAACGCCGTGATCAACGGCAGCCTCAAGATCGGCACGGACGCGGCCACCTGCGATGACAGCAAGAAGGGTGCAATTCGGGTCCAGGGGTCGGTCCTCCAGTGGTGCAACGGCAGCAACTGGACGTTCATGGGGTCGAATGCCACCTACCGCTGGGCCGAGTTCAGCACTTACGGCCAGGCGCATGGGCAGTGGTACGGCAACAACGACTCGAACCTGTTCGGCGGCGTTGCCCCCTCCAACTGGACCGACAACAACTACCGTCCCGTTCACATGTCCTCGGACAGCGACGTGCTGCGCACGATCTTCACCCGGAGCGGGCCCCCTATCGGGACGCTCAAGAACGCCATGGTCTATGCGGACGAGTGGTACTCGTACAGCTCCACCAACGGCAAGGTCGTCCTGGTCCTCTTCCGCATCCGGAACACGACGGCCAATCCGATCAACTGGAAGGTGTACTGGTACCGCACGGCTTACGGAGGCTGGAACGAGTACGCCGGCATCGCACTCAACGGTTCCGAGGTATGGCAGAGCAGCGGGTCCGACTATGGCCCCGGGTACAACTCCAGCCACGACATCTCGATCCCCGCGAACCGCACCAGCACCGTGATCTTCGGTGCGACCACGTCGTCCGTTTCCGGCACGCGGTCGACCTTCATGGCGTTCTACAACAACTGCCTCACGCTGCCTGCCGGCCTGGAATTCGTGGATGACCTCGATACCAAGCCGAACGGCTGGGACAAGTGACATCGACCGGGGAGCGCTGATTGCGGTACCTGGCCCCACTGCTGGCACTCCTGTGCTGCGTTCCGGCCTGCCGGAAAGAAGAACCTCTGCCCGCACGAACGGCTGATGTGACGGCACCGTCCGGACCCGACGGATCGTCGGCACCGACAGCGGGACATGCGGGAGCAGGCGGGTCGTCGGCACCGACAGCGGGACATGCTGGAGCCGGCGGATCATCGGCATCGGCGTTGCCTTCAGTCCCTGTGCAGCCGGGCGACTTTGCCCCCTTCCGGAAGGTGGATGAGAGCGACCCGGCCGCACTGGAGATCCCGTTCGAAGGGGCGGCTGAACCGCTGGTGCTGATCCTCGAGGCCGGGTCGTACGAGTGTCCCCATACCCGGCAGGCCGAGGCGGTTATGCAGCGCCTGCTTGCGGACTTCCCGGAGGTGGCCCGCTACTGGCTGCACAACCCGCTCCCCGGCCAGAAGAATGGGTCGTTTCTGGCCCTGGCAGCATCGGCCGCACACCGACAGGGGCGGTTCTGGGAGCTCCATCGTGCGCTCATCGAGCAGGGGGTGGAGTTGGACGAGGACCGCCTCCTGGCGCTTGCCCGCCGTGCGGGGCTCGATGTCCCGCTGTTCCTGAAGGACATGAAGCGCCCGGAGCTGCAGCAGCACGTGGAGCACAACCGGATGCTGGCTGCCGTGCTCGGCCTTGCCGGCACGCCGACCTTCCTGGTGAACGGCAAGATCGTGCTCGGGCTCGTCGGCGAAGACAAGCTCCGGGGCCTGATTGCCGGGGAGTTGGAGGCGGCCCGTGCGATGCGGCAGCGGACAGGCTCGCTCCGGGATGTCCATTTTGCGGTCGCTGCCGCCCATCCGCCCTATCTCACGGTGCTCGAGAAAGGGGTGGACTGGAAGCACGGCCGGCAGGCGGACCCCGCAGCAGACCCCTCCGCGCGCTGGAACGTGCCCGCGGACGGTCCGCCCGTCCTGGGAACGGCCGAGGCCCTCGTCACTGTCGTCGAGTACATCGACCTGACGTGCCCGTTCTCCCGTCGAGCCTGGGAACAGGCAAAGGCCGTTGCCGCTTCTCAACCCGAGAAGGCACGGTTCTTCTTTGTGGTCAACCCGCGGGAGCAATCCCCGGAGGCCCGCAGCGCTGCCGCAGCGGCCGGGGTGGCCGCTCAGCGCGGGGCGTTTCGTGCATTCGTGGACGCATTCTTCTCCCACCAGGGGGAGGAGGGGGCACTGACCGCGGCCTGCGCTGCAGCGGGGATCGTCGACTGCCCGCCCGACATGTGGCTGGCAGCGGAATTCCAGCAGCAGTTCGAGCGAACCCGGATCGCCGCGGTCCGTCTCTTCGCAGCGGGCACGCCGGTTTGCTACGTCAACGGTGTGCGCCGTCCTGGGCTGTTGACGGATGACGAATTCCAGGCCCTTCTCGCTTCCGAGGAGGAGCTTGCCCGGACGCTGGTGGACAAGGGGCTGCCCGCGGATTCGGTCTACCGTTTCCTGGCCGGCCGAGGGACCGAGCTGTCACTCCTGGCGCCCGAACAGACCCGGCTGGCCCTGGACGGGTTGAGCCCGCTGGGCGCGCAGAACGCCCGGGTGAGCCTCGTGGTGATGTGGGACGAAGGATCTCCTTACTGTCGCCAGCTCTGGCCCCATGTCGGACGGCTCCTGCAGCGCTATCCGACCCAGCTTGCCGTCTACCAGAAGCCGTACGTCGCCGGAGTGGACGTGGCTCCGCCGCCGGCCGTGTTCGTGAATTCCCGCCGCCTCAAGGTGCCCACCGGTATCGACTACTACAGTTTGTCGGCCGCAGTGGAGGATGTGCTGGGGATCTAACCCGGACTACTTCGGAAACGATGTGCCCTGCAGCACCACCTGCTCCCACGGATACCAGCGATCACGGGCCTGGCCGACCATGTAGATCGAGCCCGTCGCCAGTACCAGGTCCTCCGGGTGGGCTTCGGACAGCACGGTCTGCATGGCCTGTGCCGGTGTGTCGGCAAGCAGCGTTCTCCCGGCCCAGCCGCGCAAGGGGATTGCCAGCTCGTCGGGGCTCGATACCTTCTTCCCGTAGAGGAGAGGCCGGGTCAGGACCAGCACGTCCGGGCGAACCGGGAACACCGCGGCAAACTCCTCCACCGCCCGATCCCCTGTCGCGGCCAGGACCAGGAGGAAGCGGGGCGAGATCCCCCCACCTGGCCTCCCCCAAAGGGGAGGTGGCAGTGCCGAGGCAAGATCCCCCCTCCTAGCCTCCCCCGATGGGGGAGGTGGCAGTGAGGGAGGCACATCTGCAGTGGGCACTGCGGCCGCCCCACGTGGGGGCGGCGCGAGGGGCCCGGCCCCGAGCGGTGGGGGCATCTCGCCAGGATTCTCCCCACTTGGGGGCGGCGCGAGGGGCCCGGCCCCGAGGGGTGGGGGGATCTCGGGGGCACCGCGCCTCTGCCTGTGCCGGGAGCCCCTCCCGCGACCCAAGGCACCGGTCCCGGGGAACAGGGAACGCATGAGCGCCTGCATCTTCTGCGGATTGTGTGCGGCATCCAGGATGACCCTGGGCTGGGTCTGGACGGTCTCCATCCGACCGGGTACCGGGCCGGCCGTCATCGACGCGGCCAGGGCTTCCGGCGTGAGCCGGACCCCCTCGTCGGACAGCATGTCGGCCGCACAGGCAGCGACCGCGAAGTTCCTCAGGCGGAACCCGCCGCCGTCGAACGGCCACGGAATCTCCACGTTCCCGAGGCTGGGCAACTTCAGGCGGACGACCGGGCCCTCCGGTCCATCGTGCAGCGAGGCCACCTCCTCCGGGCGGAGGGGCTCGAGGCGGCAACCGCAGCGGGCCGCCTGCTCCTCGAACACCGGCCAGACCTGGGGATCGTACGTGGCAAGAGCCCGCGGCGCCCCCTCCATGATGCCCGCCTTGTGCCAGGCGATCGTCTGGAGATCCTCCCCCAGCGTCTTGAGGTGATCCAGCCCGATGTCGGTGATCACGGCCAGGCGTCGGTCGAGTCCCTGGATGAGGTCGTACCGCCCTCCCACCCCGGTCTCCATCACGGCCCAGCCGATGCCGGCATGCCGGAAGCACTCGTAGGTCACGGCCAGCGACGTCATCCCGTGGACCGAGGCCCTGCAGTCCGCTCGGAGACGGTAGGATTCCGATACGGGCCGCACCCGGAGATACGCCTCGTGCCAGGGGCGGGGGGCCGCATATCGACCATCGATCCAGGTCTTCTCCGTGGCGGCCTGGAGATAGGGCGAAACGTGGAGCCCCGTGCTCACGCCGCACGCGTGCAGGATGCGGGCAAGCCAGGTGCTCGTCGAGCCCTTCCCCGAAGTCCCGGCCACCTGCACCGAACGGAACGATGTCTGCGGGTTCCCGAGGTCCTGGTTGAATGCACGGACCGTGGCCACCTTCCCGTCCGGATCGGAGAGCCTCGGCTCGAGCCGTACGACTTCCAGGTCGATGTAGTTGCGGGCCTCCAGGTAGAGCGAAAGGTCCCCCTGGTCCCGCGCAGGGATTGGGTCCATCATGACGGTTTGGGCATCAGCCTGAGGAGGGGTTGGAGTTTCTCGAGCACCACGTCCAGAGCAGCCAGCAGGTTCTCGACCGAGATTTCGACGTGCGCAGGGCCGTCCTGGGCCGCGCCGACGACCAACCGCACGGTGACGTCCCGCTCCAGCGTCGCCACCGCGCCCTTGAGAACGCCCAGAGCCATGCCGCCGGCAAAGCCCATCTCTTCCGACAGCACCACGTTGTCCAGGAGCCGCTTGAGGGACAGCGTCACACGGGCCCGCTCCTCGCCGGTCAGCGAGAGGTCGAGCATCGGCTTGTCCTTCTGCCACTCGGGCACGAACATCCGCTCGGCCAGCTTTCGAAGGATCTCCGAGTTGGCCGCGATGTAGCACGTCCCGTCCCGGTAGAACCAGGCGAGGCGCTCCTTGCCGAGCTTGCCCCCTCCAGACTTCCGCACGGCCCGCATCACCGTCTCTCCGGTGCGGAGCGTCAGCTCGTTGAGCTTGAAGTATCGGGTGGCAAAGATGTGCTGGAACCGCTTGTCCAGCATCTTGCGATCCGTGGGCTGGAGCAGCCACACCGCCTCGTCGAATGGCGATTCCGGGTTCACTTCCCCGGCAAGAGCCACACCGACCACGCCGCTTGCAAGCCCCAGCATCTGGCTGTTCCACGTATCGTCGAGCAGCGAGGTCAGCTTGAGCTCCGGAACCACCTGGGCCTTGTCCAGCCAGTGCTCCTGGAGCTTTTCCGTACGGTCCTCGATCGAGTCTATGGTGGTGAACGCCACCCCGGGCACGTCGGCCGGGAGACGAACCGGCCTTGCTGCCTTGCCGAACAACCCGGCCACGTCGTTGAGCAGAGTGCTCTTGCGCCCGGTCAGCACCAGCCGCAGCCGGTCGTCGCCGTCGGACAGCGACAGGGACAGGCGGTCCAGCGTGCGGACCTGCTCGGGCATGACGGCCCACAGCAGCGGCACGCCCACCGTTGCCTCCAGAACCGCCAGCAACTCCGGCACGGAGATCTCCAGCCGGAATCCCGGGGTCGAAGTTGCCGTCGCTGCCCGGGCCAGGAAGGCTTCCACCACCGCTGCGTCGGGCATGTTCCCACGCCCTGCGGCACACAGGATCCCCTGGGCACGAACCTCGCAAACAGCGGGGGCGGGCGTCGGACCGTTCGGACCAGTCGGACCAGTCGGACCGTTCGGACCAGTCGGACCGTTCGGACCAGTCGGACCAGTCGGACCAGTCGGACCAG
>Ga0233425_10008730_pt1 | contig 13245 bp, 12 predicted proteins | sample Watercolumn_Towu_2_FD_181712 | JGI IMG/M metagenome (GOLD analysis project Ga0233425, IMG submission 181712) | Freshwater microbial communities from Lake Towuti, South Sulawesi, Indonesia - Watercolumn_Towuti2014_140_MG | ecosystem: Environmental > Aquatic > Freshwater > Lake | place...
GAGGAAACTCTTCTGGAACTGGTTGCAGTAATAGTTCTTCAGTTCGATCTCAACTTCTTGACTCTGATTCAACCCGAACCTTGGGATCAACCAATGTCTGTTCTGTTCCTCAACCTTCAGGATGGCCTGGCGAAAGCGATCCAGCGTGGCCATGTCGCTCACAACTTCACCACGAAACTCTGTACGCTCTGAAAATTCATGGGTAACCAGCCGGAGGACCCTCAAGTTCTTCACAAAGGCAAAACTGACCAGGCCACAGACAGCCACCCCCAACGCTATCCATGAAGTCAAACCGAGATTTCTGGTAATGCGGCTCCATTCCAGAGAACGCCTCGTGGGTGCAAAAAGGGCCCGGTCTTTGGGCAGGATCTTCGCAAAGACATCATGGAGGAAGAGCCCTTTATTCGTTCCAGGCAGGACTTCCCGCTCTTCAATGAGACCCAGGGCTTTCAGGAAGTGACTGTAAGGACTCCCTTCCTGACGGCCGCTGCTGAAGAAAAGGCCTCGCAGGATTGGAGTCTCCTGGTAAGGATTCTCCTGGAAGGCCCCTTTCATAAAGGCTTCCAGACCTGCCCTCAGTTTTTCGAATTCCTCGGGAAATAGCAGGAAGGCCGGATCTATCTTCTTTGCTTCACGCTTTTGAAAGATCAGTAGCCGCAGATCCCGAAGGCGCTCACCAATCTTTTCATAGGCCTCTCCCAGAAAAGTAGCAACATTGGTGGTGAGGTCAGTATTGATGAGTCCCATCGCTTGATCGAGGGAGTGCTCCGGCAGCTGGGCACAAAACTGGGACATTCCCTGGATCAGGTCGCACTTTGTGACCATTACGTATACAGGGAACTTCACGCCCAGGACCCTCATCAATTCATCGACACGGCGTCGGATATTGACCCCGTCCTGCATCAATGCTTCATGGCTAGATTCCAGGACTTTATTGGCGGCGACGCTGACAATGAGCCCATTGAGTGGTTCCCGTTGCCGGTACTTGGAGAGAAGCGTCAGAAACTTCTGCCATTCTTCCTTATCACGCTCTTCATCTATGCGGATGGTATACCTGCCCGCAGTATCGATGACGATGGCCTGTTCGAAGAACCACCAGTCGCAATTTCGCGTCCCGGAAATCCCCGAAACCTGATTGACTTCAAAAAACGGCGAGGAAAGCCGGGCGCTTTGGATGGCTGTGGTCTTCCCTGAACCACTCTCACCGATTACGAGATACCACGGCAGCACATAGAGAGGATTTCCCCGTTTGCGCAGGTGCGAGCGACGCAAAGCCTCGATGGCTTCTTTCCAACGGTCCTGGAGCTCCTTTGCCTCGCTCCGGTCCCGCTCAGCCAAACGGTTCATCTGCGCTTCATCCTGCTCGATAATTTGGTGGACGAATTGCTGTTCCCTACGCCGCGCCCAGATCTTCTTCAAAAAGAGGAAAGCGATCCCAATCCCTATCATGCCGATCAGGATGAAGATCCCAACCCACCAGGGCCAATCCAGGAGCAACACGCCGCCAAAGATGATCAGCACCACCAGGATCACCGCGGCGATGATAAAGAACCACTTGAGGAACTTTAACAGCATGCCTTTCATCTAGATCACCTTGAAAAAGAAATGCTCGACGATGTTATTAAGGCTGAAATTGTATATGAAGTACAGAACCCCAAGGAGGACCGGTGGGCCGATAAGACACGCAAGGGTCACCGTAGAGAAGCGATGAGGGCGTTTGTGGATGAGGGGCTCACCGGTACCACTCTGATAGGCCTCGGGAAAAAGGTCGTAGCGTTCCAACGAAGGCAGCCCCACTGAACTCCCGAGGAGCAGTTTGAGATTGGACGCCTTCACCTGAGCGAGCAGATACTCATCTCCCGAATGACAGTAGCGCCCCATGAAGCCTAATGCAAGACACAGAAAGTAGACTTCCCGCACATCTCGCTGATGAAGACCGAGCCGATTCAGACGCTCGAAAAACTCCTCTCCGGCATCAGTGGTCCGGTAATAGATGCGCTGAAGCTGCTCACGCTTCCACTGGTCCTTTTCCTGCCATGGGGAATTCAGAATCGCTTCATCCACCCATGCACAGACGGCGAATCGTGCGAGGTCGTAGTCTTCCTGGGGGAAAAGATCTCTCCTGACACAATCATCGCTTTGAGATAGGAGACGCTGAATATCTGCCTTCACCTGGTCGTAGGGCGACTGCTTTTCACTGACTGACCTAAGGAAGTATGCAGTGTAGGCGATCAGCTCCATGAAACAATCGGTCAAACGCATGATCAGGACCTCCCTACTACCATGAGTTCCACCTCCAGGTCTTCTGGAGCGGTATCCCAGTACATGGCAATATTTTGCCCTTTTTCGATGAGAGCCCAATGATCACCATGGTGGTCTATTTGGAAATAGATTGAATGGACTCTTCTAGGCAATTCTTGAGGCGGCACGGGCAGATGTTCCAGGCGTAAACCTGGGAGCGCACGGGCTATGAGAATGGGAAGCTGTGCTCGGTTGCTTATCTTGATAATCGTAGCCAGAGAGTTGAGCACAGATTTGGGATCTTCGTCGGTGCGGAAAACCAGAAAGTAGCGGTTTCGACCCTCAAAGATGGCCGGTGCCAATTCTGCAGCATAGTAGGTGCCATCGTAGATCAGGCGAATTATGTATTCAGGCCCGGCAGTGATTTCATCCAGCAACTGTGTGATGAGAATTTGCGCGGCGGAAAAGCATTCCATTGGGTCCCAATGATCGTAGTCGGGAAGCAGACGGGTGCCGTCTTCCATCTCTCCCGCCACATTGATCCTGTTCGAAAAGGTGGAGATCTCACCAATCAATTGCCGAAGGAGTCCATAGACGGTCCAGGGGTGAGCCTGCCGTGTTTCGGTGAGATGCCAAAGGATTGGAATGTAGCGATTCAGAGAGCGCAATGCCAACAAATACACCATATCCCTGGACCCAAACTCCGCTGTATGGATCCCGCGCTGAGCCTTGTATTCTTCAAGTTGCCGACCCCGAGAGGCAAGCCGATCTCGAATTTCCTTGGTGGTCTTCAGAAGAGAGTCAGTGCTGAAAATCGACAAGGAAGGGGGAGCAAACTTTGCTGAAAGAATGATCTCTTCACCAAACCTTTCCAGCTGTGCCACGGGGAGGATGTCGTAATCGCCAATCTTGGTTTGTTCGGTTTCCCAGAAAATCTTCAGGACATGATACAACCTGCCGACTCTTGCTGCGGGACCGGGCTGATGGAGGTCTGCAACTTCCTCGGGGTCGGCCGTAGTCACAAAACGGGTAGCTACCTCCGAAACCTCCTTCAGTTCATTCAGCACCGTAACGTTCTCTTTCGCGTAATTCCACTTCCGCATGCCAATGAAAACTGTGAAAGGCTTCCCTCCTTCCACCCAGGCCTCATCAAAGGAGCGGGGCTCAATCAAAGCATTTCCCGGAAAGACAATATGGGTTCCGTCGGGAAACAGGAATGCACCTTTGAGCGCATTAAAAGACCGGCTACCCAGTGCAGCGCGGTGGATCTCCAGCTCCCAGAAACCCCAAAAAAATGGTATCAGGAAGTTATTGAATGGGCTTAAAGAAGACTGAAAACTCAAATCCAGCAACTGAAAATGGTGTGGCTGCAAGAACAGTCCTTGATGCCAGAAGAGCGGTCTTTGAATTTTCACGGTCTTTCCTCTTAATCTTGCAGGCCTTGAGGCCCCAGGAAAAGATTGATTTTAAGGGGTTTCTGTTTAATCACGAGCATCCCCTGCTGTTGCTCTTCGGTGATGGGAATGGCATAGAGGCGCACCACCTGCCTCTTCTTCATTTGGTAATACCCTGCCACAATACCGACATATTTGGCGCCTTCGGCGCGGTCCAAATCAAAGGTTTGGTCTTCGCCCGGCTGCACGATGAGCTTCTTGGCAATAGCTACACCCTGGATCTGCGGTCCGGCATCGAGTCGGTCGCAGGCAAGAAGTCTACCAATCCCCATCTCATTTTCTGAAAGCTGATTGAAAGCGTTGGGATCACTCAGCTGGTACAAGCAAAGATGCAGGGCGTGTGAGCTCCCGCTGTAAAGGTTCAGCTGCGAATCCGCCCTAAGATGCACTGAAATGAACTTCTCTTTGAAGACCGGCCTAGGTTCGAGGGGTATAGGTGGCGGAGGTTTGCTCGCACAGGAGTTGACAAGGACAGCCAATAGTACGAACAAGACCCGGATACACTGTTTCACATTGCCCTCCTCTTTTCTAGGTGCAGTCTTTCACAGGATCTTTCGAATTCCCTCGAAAAATCCTCCTCAAAGCGTTCGCTTTCGTACCATTTCTTGATTTTCTCAAACTTCTCGCGATAGGCTTCAAAGAACTCCGCTTTCTTCATGAAACCAAACCGCAGGCCCTTCTCTGCTTCGGTACCTATATGGTCCGGATCAAGCTCTGCGAGCATCTTACCCACCTCTTTGTGAGCTGCCAACTGAAAAGCCTGCCGACCAATCAGAAAGGCTTCCTTGACTTGACCGATATAACTCTCCAACGATCCGGATTGGCTGTCATTGTCCATTTCGGAGCCTATTATGTGTCTAATTGTTTCAAGACCGCGACTCCCTTCTCCAAATGTGGATTGGATGATGCTAACCAGCTCATTGAGCTGATCGAAAACCTTGTTCAGAGATCGAGCCAGGCGATGCAAAAGATCTTTCGATCCAAGGTCAGGGATGGAGATTCTCTGCCCCAGGATCATAGAAAAAAGGCTTGCTAGAAGCTCTGATTCCTGCTGGTCCACCGGAATCTCAGGTCTGGGCAGAGAAGAACCGAAGATGATATTAAGTTCTTCCATGAAAGCCAGCTTTTCCTCCAGTGAGAACCCCTCTAGACGTTTATCGAGAAGGCCTTCAATCAAAACCTCAGCCTTGGATCCGCTCGATCTGTAGCAAGTTCGAATCTGATCTGCCAGCTCTTCCGTGGATACCCGACCATTCATAGGGTCTCCTCTCACTTGTTGTCACGGCCTCTTGGGGGGCTTGGGGGAGTAAGGATTATCGTCTCGCTCAGCAGGTCGTCTTCATTGCCCGACTTGCGGCCTTTCGCTTTATGGTCCTGGGGTGCTTCCTTGGTGGAAAGAATGACAGTCTCCTGCAGAGGTTCTTCCTCCTCGGGGATTATTATCACAGTCTCAGCCAGGGCCGCTTCACCATCCTCCGCACCAAGATCGGTCAGAGACCGTTCTTGACTGAGCGCCTTGCCAGAGAGAAGAATTGTCTCCTGGAAGAACTCTTCCTCCACCGCCGGCTTCATGTCTCGAACATTCTGTGAAGGCCCCAGCATCACTGTGCCGGGACTTCGATCTCCCTCTTCTCCCAAAGCAGGGTGAAATGCCCGTTTAGGAATATCTTCGCCAACGAGCATGACTGTTTCCTCGAGAGTTTCTCCAAGCCCAGAAGCCCTTCGCTTGCGCCATTTCACCACAATGCGGGAAAGAATGTCATGGATGGCTTCATCACCGGAGGGCTTGTCCCTAGACTGCTCGGTGAAGTTTGGCAAAAAGAGCTCCTTCCTGACACTGGCCCTGAGTTCCTCCATCTGTTGAACGAATCTCTCTTCGGACCACAATGATTCTCGGGAGACACTCGCGTTGAAAAGAGACCATCCCATTATCAGTGTTTCTCTCCAGAGGCTTTGCCAATCGGGGGTCAATTCACAAGGCTCCGGATTCCAGAAGATGTTTTCGGGAGAGAACGCGGAATCCTTCATCAAGTCATCGGCGGGTGACTGGCTCTCGATGGCCATCCGCCGGCGAGCCTCGTCAAGGGCATGGCGCACCATGGGAAGATCTTGCTTGCGGTTGATCAGCAAGGATCCAAACCATAAGAGACCCATTAGATGGAGCGAATGAGAAGGTGGCAGCTCGGGGTAAGCGGCAACACCCGAAAGGTCTGTCACAAGCGAAATGGAACGAAGTTCAAAATTCCACAAATGGGGGAGCAGCCCGATCTTATCAGTCAACGTAACCCAAATTCTGTCCACATACAACAAAGGATCAGGCCGTCTGTTGTCATGCTCGGGAAAGAGTTCTATGACTATCTTGGCCAGAAAAGAAAGTTTGAGATAGAGTGTCTCCAGAAAGAGCCTGGTGTCGTTTTTGAAGAGGAACGGGCTGTGAGTTCTGTAGTCAGGTTTTGAGGCTCTATAGTGGATTATTCTGGCCATCTCTCCCCTCTCTTTGACGCTCGACTCCATTTCATCAGGAGAAGCGCCGGATACAAGTGCCAGGAAATCCAGACCGTTGAGCGACATGGCTTCGTGGATGAGCATGAAAAAGGGATAAAAGGAAAAGGGCACAATGGGTTTCGTTTGTGATGAGCCTGGGCCAAAACACCTCTCGCTTTGCATGCAAGCAATGCATGGTAAACCGGACCCATCATTTCTGTCCCGGACCACTTGCCCCAAAGACCCTAGGAGATCCTCTGCACTCTTTACCAGTGACGGGTCCGACGGTTGCAGCCGATGTGCATAGAAATGTGTTTCCTTTCCCGACGAAAAGCATGACGGGCAAAAGAGATAACGGCTCAGGGACGCTGAATACTTCTTCATGCCCAACGAGCTCAGAAGTTGGTCGTTGTAGCACTGTTGGAGGAGCATGCCGCATTTGGGACAAGGAGGATGAAAGAAGGTCTTGGTGGTCCGGCAAAAAAACAGCGGTTGAAACTGCACCAGGTTCCCCTTCTTGTCAATTTGGCGGCGTAGTGTAATCAGAGAGGAATTGCTGCCGTTTTGGCAGTGATATGCATAGGTCTTCTGCCAGAAGACTTCAATGTCCGGGTTGGCAAGAGGGGCCAGTTGGCTTGGAGTCAGGAAATATTCGTCCTTCTGGGTCAAGAGAAACACTTCCTTGACTTTGCTCTCTGAATCGGTCGCGAACTGGGCTTTTATGAGGCGACTGATTGGGTCTGAATCATCAACCAGGAGGAAAGGAAACGGATTGCTCATTGACATTAATGAGTCTTCGGTCAGAAGGCAGATTTTAAGGTAGGCACCCGTGGTGCTAGGGTCAAGATAGGGTAGGAGAGATGGAATATGAAATTGTTCTCTCATTCTATCATCCTGAGAAAAACAACAAAGCGAAGGCAAGCCTTCCAGACTCCAGTCGAAAAATTGAGGAGCCAAGCCCTCATTAAAAGGATTGTGGTTAATCGAGAACTCAAAGTCAAGTTTTATCGCCCCATCAAGAAACCATGCTGTCGGCCCGGGCGGCTATTCCTCCATTTGTCGTGGTATTGTTTGACAAAGGATTTCATGATATATTGAAAATCTTTATAATAAATGCAGACGAAGGATGTAATGCGCGCTCAATATTACCCAATGTTTGTGTCTATTGACAAGAGAGAGTGCCTGGTTGTCGGGGGTGGTTCTGTTGGCGAGCGCAAGATCAGGGTCCTTCTTCAATATGGCGCTGCGGTTCGGCTGGTTGCTGAGAACCTCACCCCGTGGCTGCAGACTCAGTGCGATGAAGGGAAAGTACATCTGGTTGCCAAGACCTACACAAAGGATCATCTTGACGATGTAGATATTGTTTTTGCGGCCACCAGTGATTCTGGATTGAATCGCGCGATTGCGGCTGATGCTCGCCAGCGTAGGCTGTGGTGCAATATGGCCACCGAACCTGAATGTGGATCTTTCATCCTGCCGTCCATTTTCCAGCGAGGCCTGCTCACCATTGCCATTAGCACAGGCGGTGCCAGTCCTGCATTGGCGGTTCAGGTCAAAGAGAGGTTGTCACTAGAATTCGGAACCGAATGGATTGTCTTGCTCAATATGATGGCACTCCTGAGAACCACCATTCAATCAACAGGATTGACGAGTGCTCAGAATCGAGAGCTCCATCACGGGATCTCAGGACTTCCACTCATAGGCTATATCCAGAAGGGAGAGAAGCACCAAGCCATTCAGGCAATATCCGACATCTGTCAACCGTGGGTCAGTTCTCTCGAAGTTGAGCAAATCTGGAATGAAGCATGGAAGCAGTCTTTCTAGTCGTCGCCACCCTGTGTTACTGTGCTGGAAGCGTAGGCTATTTTGTCTATCTCCTGCGCGACCGTGAGATCATACACCGGATAGCGTGGGCTATTCTTCTTGTAGGAGCGTTTTTTCACGGGGGAGCCATCCTCCTTCGGTCGGATAGTGTCGGTTACCTGGCTGTGACATCGAATCAGGAGGCTCTCTCTTTCTTTGCATGGGTCTTCGTAGTGACCTACCTGCTCGTTCAGTTGCGTTTGCAATTGCGGATATTCGGGTCTTTCGTTTCTCCTCTGGCCGTGGTGTTCATGCTGCTTTCGCGGCTACTGCCCACGCACATCATACCCAATAGCGGAGTTGTTCAGAGCGGTTGGGTCATCTTTCACGTGACCACTTTGTTTCTGGCTAACGCCCTGTTTGCCTTGGCCTTCAGTGCGGGGATCATGTACCTGCTGCAGGAGCGCCACATCAAACGCAAGAACTTCGGGTACCTCTATTCTCGCTTGCCCTCCCTTGATCGCCTGGACCGGATCAATTATGTTTGCTTGATCATAGGTTTCCCACTCATGACCGCCGGTCTGGTAACTGGATTTGCCTACGCCAGCACCATCTGGCCATCACCCTGGAAGTGGGACCCCAAAGAGATCTTTGCTCTGTTTACATGGTTCATCTATGCAATCCTACTTCATGAGCGTCTCGCGGTCGGTTGGAGAGGGCGGAAAGCAGCATGGCTTGCGATATTCGGATTTTCAGCGGTGCTCACAACCTTTCTAGGGGTCAATCTGATTCTGAAAGGTCACCACACTGTTTTTGTCAGGTAAGACCAGCCATGCATCACATTGTGCTTTTGGGCATGAATCACAAAACCGCACCGGTTGAGATACGAGAGCAACTGGCTCTCTCATGCCAGCATGAAGTCAGTCCACTCAAGCTGATTCCGCACCTGCCTCACGTTGCGGAGGTGTTCTTTCTATCCACCTGCAATCGCGTTGAATTCTTATTCACCTGCCACAATCGCAATGCCGCCATTCGAGAAGTGAAGACGCAGCTACTGAACTACCTCGGAAATCCATCTCACAGTCTTCTTGATTCTCATCTCTATCTCTATGAGGACCTTGAGGCGGTGAAGCACCTGTTTCGAGTTTCTTCTAGCCTGGACAGCATGGTTGTCGGCGAACCTCAGATTCTGGGCCAGATCAAAGCCGCCTACCGCCAGGCCACCGAATGTCACACCGTAAGGGTCATTCTCAATCGTCTGCTTCACAAGTCCTTCTCAGTGGCCAAAAGAGTCCGCTCTGAGACCACGGTAGGGTCACATGCGGTGTCGATCAGCTACGCGGCTGTGGAGCTGGCACGAAAGATTTTTGGAGAACTGGAAGACAAGAGGATCCTTCTCGTCGGTGCCGGCGAAATGGCTGAACTGGCGGCTGAGCATTTCCTCGCTCATGGGGTGCGCCATATGACGGTAACCAACCGCACCCCGGAAAGGGCTTTTGAACTGGCCAGGCAATTCAAGGCCGACACCATTCCCTTCGAACATCTGGTCGAAGCAATGACTTCGATGGATATCGTCTTGACTTCGACGGGCTCACCTTATCCTCTGTTGCGATATCAAGACGTGAAATCTCGAATGCGCGAGCGACGCAACAGGCCTCTGTTTTTCATCGACATCGCGGTACCGCGCGATGTCGATGCCAGGATAAATGAAATTGACAACGTCTATCTCTACGATATCGACGACCTTCAGGGAATTATCGACCTCAACCGGGAAGACCGCAGAAGGGAAGCGAAGAAGGCTGAACATATTGTCAGTGAAGAAATCATCAAGTTCCAGAATTGGCTTGACACACTCGATGTCGTTCCAACCATCATTGCCCTGCGGGAAAAGGCGGAGACCATTCGTCAAAACGAACTATTGAGGACATTTTCTCAACTCTCTTCTCTATCAGACAGAGAACGACAGGCCATTGAAGTGCTCACTGGCACCATCGTTAAGAAGCTGCTCCATGATCCCATTCTATTTCTCAAAAAGAAAGCCTCTCGAGAAAGCAAGGAACTCTTTGTTGACTATACTCAGCAGCTATTCAATCTCTCGGATGAAGACGGAATAGCTTCATCCTCCTTGACTCGTGAACCCTTAGATGTTAAGAGTGAAACTAAGATATTGAAAAGTATAAAAAAATGAGCAAGGCTAAGCGACATGGCTGACGTTATCGAGTTCGATAAGAAATGCCAGGACCTGAAATTGTCTCGGGACACGATTCTTCGTCAACGGAAGATTGAGGCCCTCAGGAAGATTTTTCAGTGCACCAGGTGTATGCTGAAGTGCGCCAAGTGTGGAACGCAGCTTGAGAGCGAAATGCACGATTCTTCCAAATATGTCACACCCTACACGTTTTGCAGGAACTGCTACGAAGAGTATCAGGAGTATCGCGAGCGAGTTGAGAAAAACCAATCGAGTGCGAAATACTATTGGCATAACAATGTGTGGATGGAAGTATGGGAGAGTTGGTTGAAGCATCAAAAGTGTGTGGACAAATACCGGCAATCCAAAGAGTTCCTGCAACTGCTTCAGGAAGTGGAAGACTTATTCAAGAAATAGTGTCGAGACACCTTTGGGAGGAGTGTTTATGATCGGTGGAATTGGCATGCCCGAATTACTGGTTATTCTGGTCATTATCCTGATCATATTCGGCGCGGGGAAGCTTCCCGAAATAGGAGCGGGACTTGGTAAGGGTATTCGCAATTTCAAGAAGGCCACCAACGAATCCGTGGACTCGATTGAAAAATCGCACAAGACTGAAGAGAAGCAGTCCAATCCTGAATGACAGTTGCCCAACGGGGTCTTTGGTAAGGCGAGAACAGGATACAGTAATCCCTCTGCCGCCCCACTGACCAAGCTCGTACCCGCATACTCGCACAAGGAGAAACGGATTCAAAGCAGGCTTTGTGCACATCGAAGCAGAGGTTCAGGCTCAGGTGCCAACAACTGAGCGTTTCTAGAGAACATTCAGACTAGCTGCCTTAGAATGGGATTTCGTCCTCAGTACCACTGGAAGGGGGAGGCAATTCCTCCACATCTGGCTGCCCGGCAAAGTAAGTCGCCCCTCCAGTCTTGGTGTAGTTTTCTCCAGCTGACGGTTGCCCCGGCCGACTGCCAGCGCTGTCCATCAGTTTGATATCGCGAGCAACGATTTCAGTCGTATAGCGCTTCACACCTTGACTATCTTGCCACTGCCGGGTTTGCAGTTTTCCCTCTACATAAACTAATCTGCCCTTGCTCAAGAAATTCGCCATGTTTTCCGCGAGCTTCCTATAGGCAACAATGCGATGCCATTCGGCTCGTTCCTCCCAACTGCCTTCTGCTGTTCGAACGGGCTCATTGGTTGCCATGTTGAAGTTCACCACCGGTGTTCCGTCTGTCATGTAACGCACATCAGGATCTGCACCCAGCCGGCCGATCAAAATGACCTTGTTTATCGTTCCTGCCATGGATTCTCCTTCTCTTGCTGAAATAGAGTTTCTGACTGTGAGGATCTTTCATATGATTAATGCTCTAAATAGCATGACCTGGCATCGGGTCGCAAGCCATATCAATCAGGTCTTCAGGCCTCAACTTTTTGAGATCTCACGTTTTTGAGAACTCACGTTGACTGGTTGCCTCAGAGAGTATACACTTGGCTGCGCTATGTATGCACTAACTGTTCGTAATTTATCACCATCTCAAGTAAGTACCAAGGAACGGATCTGACGGTATGGCGAGAATCCTCTTGAGTTGCTCGGTATCCTTGATGGCTTGTAGGAATACAGCGTGAAGATCCTTCGTTCCCTATTTGCTTATCTAGTGTTCTTTATTTCAACCGTCCTTTTAGGTACGCTGGCTGCTTTGGCTTCGCTTGTTTCCCGCAGCCCTCGATGGGCTCACCTCCTGGCTCGACAGTGGGCCAATATCAACCTGTGGGTAGCTGGAGTCAGGGTAGATGTGACGGGATTTGAGAATCTGAACTCCAGACAGGCTTATATTTTTCTCTCCAATCACCAGAGCGGCTTCGACATCCTGGCTCTTTTGGGCAAACTGCCCATCCAGTTTGCCTGGCTGGCAAAGGAGGAGCTTTTCAGAATCCCTATCCTGGGACACGCCATGCGGGCAGCAGGCTACATCCCCATTGACCGCGGAGATCGTCGAAAGGCTGTGGAAAGCTTGATTTATACAGCCTCCAGGGTCCAAAGCGGGACCTCCGTGATGATTTTCCCCGAAGGCACGAGAAGCCCCGACGGTGTTCTACAGGAATTCAAGAAGGGTGCCTTCCTTCTCGCAATCAAGTCCCAACAATACATTGTGCCCGTTGCCATCAGCGGCTCACACCGTGTTCTTTCCAAACGAGGGACGTGGGTTCTCGAACCGGGAATTATTGATGTGACCATCGAGAAACCCCTTTCTACTGTAGGCCTCACGGTGAAAGATAATGACGCACTCATGCAGACGGTTAGAGAAACCATTCGACGGCATCTCACACCCGAAGAAGGTGGACCTCAGCCCTGACAAGTATGATCGCCGTGAACCCTTATCCTGATGCTGGAGACTGGAACCCTATGACGAGTGATACTTCCGGACTATCCCCCCTCAGAGCGATCCCTCTTGGCGGCCTGGGTGAGATCGGGCTGAACATGATGGTCCTCGAATACGAAGATACTGCAGTAATCATCGATGCAGGCCTCATGTTTCCAGAGGAAGACATGCTGGGTATCGATATTGTCATTCCCGACTTCGCCTATCTGCGGACCAGCCCTGATCGAATGAAAGCCCTCATAGTCACCCACGGCCACGAGGACCATATAGGAGCTATACCCTTCCTGTTGAGGGAGTTCTCTATTCCTATCTTTGGAACGGCCCTGACATTGGGGCTCATTCGGGAGAAACTCAGAGAGCATGGGCTACTCGACCGATGTGAGCTGATCCAGATTGCCCCTCGTGAGACTATTTCCATGGGACCGTTTCAGATCGAATTCATTCAGGTTTGTCACAGTATCCCGGACGGAGTCGGTCTCGCCATACGCACCCCCGTGGGAATCCTGATCCATTCAGGCGACTTCAAGATAGACCAGACACCAATTGACGGAAAACGCTTCGATTTCTCGCGGTTCGGAGTCTACGGGGAAGAGGGGGCCCTGGCGTTGTTTTCTGATTCCACAAACGTGGAGCGTCCGGGCTACACGCCTTCCGAAAGAGATGTCGGGAACACCCTCAGAGAGATATTCC
>Ga0233425_10008731_pt1 | contig 13244 bp, 13 predicted proteins | sample Watercolumn_Towu_2_FD_181712 | JGI IMG/M metagenome (GOLD analysis project Ga0233425, IMG submission 181712) | Freshwater microbial communities from Lake Towuti, South Sulawesi, Indonesia - Watercolumn_Towuti2014_140_MG | ecosystem: Environmental > Aquatic > Freshwater > Lake | place...
CCGCCTGGCTGTAGGCCTGGATCAGGCGCGCCGGGTCGGGCTCGCGCGCCTCGGGCGTGAAGTCGATGCCGTTGATGTTGTCGCCGCGGTAGCTCGGCAGCTCGACGCCCTCCACGGTCTCGAACGGCGCGCTGCGCGGCTTGGCGAATTGGCCGGCCATGCGCCCGACCTTCACGATCGGCAGCTTGGCCGCGAAAGTCAGCGTCACCGCCATCTGCAAAAGCACGCGGAAGGTGTCGCGAATGTTGTTCGGATGGAACTCCGCGAAGCTTTCGGCACAGTCCCCGCCCTGCATCAGGAAAGCCTTGCCCTCGACGACGTTCGCAAGATGCGCCTTGAGGCGCCGCGCCTCGCCCGCGAAGACGAGCGGCGGATAGGTCCGAAGCTTCGCCTCGACCGCCGCCAGGGCGGCCGGATCGCGATAGTTCGGCACTTGCTCGATCGGCTTCGCGCGCCAGGAATTCGGCGACCAAGATCCCACGATACTCACCGCATCCGAAAGTTATCCACAGGGAGGCAAGGCTATACGATGAAACCGCCGAAAAATCCAGAGAAGCGCCGCTCGGCGCGCGCTAGCATCGGCCCATGCCGAGTTCCGAGGACGATCGCGACGACGTGCTGGCGGCCAACCGCGCCTTTTACCGCGCCTTCGCGGCACGCGACATGGCCGGCATGACCGCGCTCTGGGCTTCGAGCGCGCCGGTGAGCTGCATTCATCCGGGTTGGCCGGAGCCGCTCGTCGGGCGCGCCCTCGTGCTCAAGGTCTGGTCCGAAATCCTCTCCGGTCCGGGCAACCCCGACATTCGTTGCAAGGCCGAGGACGTCGCGCTCCATGGCGACGTGGCGGTCGTCCTCTGCGAAGAACATCTCGACGCCGGCATCTTGCTCGCGACCAACGTCTTCGTCCGCGAGGACGGCATCTGGCGCATGGCGCATCACCAATCCGGCCCGACGCAGCGCGCGGTCGAGCGACGCTCCCCGCCGGCGCCGACGGCCGCGAACGACGGCGCGCCGCCCAAGAACCGCATGCACTGACCGACCGGACGCCACCTTCAGGAGGAACCCGCCATGATCACCGCGATCGTCAATTTCAAGCTGCCCGGAACCGTGACGCGCGCCGAGGCGCGAAAATTGTTCGAGGGCTCGGCGCCGAAATATCGGAACCTTCCCGGCCTGATGCGGAAGTACTACCTCTTCGGCGACGGCATCGGCGGCGGGGTCTATCTGTGGGAAAATCGCGCGGCCGCAGAGAAGGTCTACAACGCCGAATGGAAAAAGATGATCGCCGACCGCTACGGCGCGGAACCGACGATCAGCTACTTCGAAACCCCGGTGATCGTCGACAACGACAAAGGCGCGATCGAGCGCGACGCCGCGGCCGATTGAGCGCCTCAGGGTCGCCTACTCCGCGGCCTTGGCCGCGGGCGGCGTCCATTTCTCGCGCATGGTGACGAATTCCTCCGCGGCCGAGGGATGGATGGCGACGGTCGCATCGAACTGCGCTTTGGTCGCGCCGCAGACCAGGCCGATCGCGACGCCCTGAATGATCTCGGGCGCGTCCGCGCCGACCATGTGGGCGCCGAGCACCTTGTCGGTCTTGGGATCGACCACGAGTTTCATCATGGTCTTTTCCTGGCGTCCGGTGAGGGTGTGCTTCATCGGCCGGAAATTCGCCTTGTAGACGTCGACGGCGCCGTAGCGCCGGCGTGCCGCCTCCTCGGTCAAGCCGACGGTGCCGACGGGCGGGTTCGAGAACACCGCGGTCGGCACGGTCTCGTAGCTCATCTTGCGCGGCGTCTTGCCGTAGAGCGTGTCGGCGAAGGCGCGGCCTTCATTGATCGCGACCGGCGTCAGCGCCATGCGGTTGGTGACGTCGCCGATGGCATAGACGTTGGCGACGCTCGTGCGCGACCAGTCGTCGACCGCGACCGCGCCCTCGGCCCCGAGGGCCACGCCGGCGGCTTCGAGCCCGATTTGCGCCGTATTGGGCTTGCGCCCGGTCGCCATCATGACGCAATCGACCTCGACGCTCTCGCCGGTCGTGAGCGCGAGCGACAACGCGCCGTCTTTCTTCTCGATCCGCGTCACATCCGTCTTGACGTGGAGATCGACGCCGCTTTTTCGCATCTCCTCCGCCAGCGTGTCGCGAATGTCGCGGTCGAAGCCCCGCAATATCTGCTCGCCGCGATAGAGCTGGGTCACCTTGGCGCCGAGCCCTGCGAAAATCCCGGCGAATTCGACGGCGATGTAGCCGCCGCCGACCATGACCACGCGCTTCGGCAACGCGGGAAGCTGGAAGGCCTCGTTCGAAGTGATCGCGAGGTCGGCGCCCGGAAGAGGCGGCTTGACCGGCCGAGCGCCGGTCGCGATCAGGATCGTCTCGGCCGTGACGCGCTTGCCGCCGACCTCGAGCGTGTGGGCATCGATCATCGTCGCCCGCGCCTCGTGCAGCGCGACGCCCGCGGTCTTGAGCATGCGGATGTAGATGCCGTTGAGCCGATCGATCTCCTTGTCCTTGTTGGCGATCAGCGTCGGCCAATCGAATTCGGCCCGGCCGACGCTCCAGCCATAAGCGGCGGCGTCCTCGAAATCGGCGGCGTAATGCGCCGCGTAGGTCAGGAGCTTTTTCGGCACGCAGCCGCGGATGACGCAGGTGCCGCCGACCCGGCTGTCTTCGGCGATGCCCGCCTTGGCGCCGTGCGCCGCCGCGCGCCGGCTGGCCGCGACGCCGCCCGAACCCGCGCCGATGACGAAGAGGTCGTAGTCGTAGCGTGCCATCGTCAGATCCCGCCCATGCAGAGATATTTGATTTCGAGATAGGCCTCGATGCCGTATTTCGAACCCTCGCGACCCTGACCCGACTCCTTCATGCCGCCGAAGGGCGCGACCTCGGTCGAGATCAGGCCGGTGTTGGCGCCGACCATGCCGTATTCGAGGCCTTCCGAGACGCGCCAGACCCGGCCGATGTCGCGGGCGTAGAAATAGGCGGCGAGACCGAATTCGGTGTCGTTCGCCATGTCGATGGCATCGCGCTCGGTGCGAAAGCGAAAAAGCGGCGCAACCGGACCGAAGGTCTCCTCGCGCGCGACCTTCATCTGGGTCGTGACGTCGGCGAGCACCGTCGGCTCGTAAAACGTCCGCCCGAGGGCGTGACGCCGCCCGCCGGTCAGCGCGCGCGCGCCCTTGGCCAGCGCATCGGCGACATGCTCCTCGACCTTGGCGAGCGCCGCTTGATCGATCAACGGACCCTGCTGGGTCTCCCCCGCCAGGCCGTCGCCGACTTTGAGCTTGGCCGCCGCTCCGGCGAGCTTGGCCGCGAAGGCGTCGTAGACGCCCTCCTGCACCAAGAACCGATTGGCGCAGACGCAGGTCTGACCGGTGTTCCGGTACTTCGAAATCATCGCGCCTTCGACCGCCGCGTCGATGTCGGCGTCGTCGAAGACGATGAAGGGCGCGTTGCCGCCGAGTTCGAGCGAGACCTTCTTCACCTGACGCGCCGACTGTTCCATCAGGAGCTTGCCCACGGCGGTCGAGCCGGTGAACGAGATCTTGCGCACCGCCGGATTCGACGTGAGCTCGCCCCCGACCTCGGGCGCTTTCGCGCCGTCGCAGGTCACGACGTTGAAGACTCCCTTGGGCACGCCCGCGCGCTGCGCGAGTTCGCCGAGCGCCAGCGCCGACAAGGGCGTCTGCTCGGCCGGCTTGACGATCATGGTGCAGCCGGCGGCGAGCGCGGGGCCGACCTTGCGCGTGATCATCGCCGCCGGGAAGTTCCAGGGCGTGATCGCGCCGCAAACGCCGACCGGCTCCTTGACGATGACGATCCGCTTGTCGGCCTGATGCGGCGGAATGGTGTCGCCGTAGACGCGCTTCGCTTCCTCGGCGAACCATTCGAGGAACGACGCGGCATAGGCGATTTCGCCCATCGCCTCGACCATCGGCTTGCCCTGCTCGGCGACCATCAGGGTCGCGAGATCCTTCTGGTTGGCGAGCATGAGCTCGAACCATTTGCGCAAGATCGCCGCGCGCTCCTTGGCGGTCTTGGCGCGCCATGGCGCAAAGGCGCGCGTCGCGGCGTCGATCGCGCGGCGCGTCTCGGCCCGGCCCATGTCGGGCACGCGCCCGATCGGCGCGCCGGTCGCCGGGTTCTCGACGGCGAAGGTCTCGCCGCCGTCGGCAGCGATCCAGGCACCGTCGACAAAGGCCTTGTTCCGCAACAAAGCGGCATCGTTGAGTTTCATGAACGCGCTCGTGATCGAGGGGCGTGAAAACCTAGGATATCGAATGCCGCGCGCCCTGTTAACCGGCGGGCGCCGTTGCCGGTTTGAGGCGCGCCAAAACGCGATCGTCGATCGGCCAATGCAGCGCTACCGCCACCAAACCAAGCGCGACGCCCGCCCACCAAACGGCGTCGTAGGCGCCGGTCGCGTCGAAGAGATAGCCGGCGAGCCAGACGCCGACGAAACTGCCGAGCTGATGGCTGAAAAAGACGAAGCCGAAGAGCGTCGCCATGTAGCGCGGCCCGAAGATCTGCGCGATCAGGCCCGAGGTCAGGGGCACGGTCGAGAGCCAAAGGAGTCCGATGGCCGCCGCAAACAGAACGACCGTCACGGGCGAAATCGGCACCAGGACGAAAGCCACGAAAACCACCGAGCGCAGGCCATAGATCCCTGCGAGCAAATAGGGCTTGGAGCGCGTCTGGCCGAGCACGCCGGCGCTGTAGGTCCCGATGATATTGAACAGCCCGATGATCGCGAGCGACACGGCGCCCCATTCCGGCGCGACCCCCTTGTCGACCAGATAGGCCGGCAAATGAACGCCGAGGAACGTGACGTGAAAGCCGCAGACGAAAAAGCCGATCAGCAGCAGGCGATAGCCGCCATGCGCGCTCGCCTCGCGGATCGCCTCGGCGAGGCTTTGCTCGGGTTGGGCCGCGCCGGGCGCCGACGCGGCGGGCCGGCCCGGCAACGGGATCGCCAGCGGCACCATGAGCATGGCGAGCGCCGCCAGGATCAGGAGCGCGTCCTGCCAGCCGAAACTCGACAGCAGCGCCTGGCCGAGCGGCACCAGGAGCAATTGCCCCGAAGAGCCTCCGGCCGAGGCGATGCCGAGCGCAATCATGCGCTTTTCCGGCGGGAAGCTTTGGCCGATGGCGCCGAGCACGACGCCGAAGCTCGTCCCGGCCAGGGCCATGCCGTTGATGAAACCGACGCCGACGGTGAAGGACACCGGATCGGAAGCCTGGGCCATGATCCAGATGCCGAGCCCATAGAGCGACCCGCAGACCAGGACGACGCGCCGCGTCCCCCAGCGATCCGCGGCCATGCCGGCCAAGGGCTGGAACGCGCCCCACATCAGATTTTGCAGCGCGATGCCGAAGGAAAAAATTTCGCGGCCCCAGCCGAGATCGCCGGTCATGGGCTTGAGGTAGAGCCCGAAGCTCGACCGCAGGCCGATGGACAAGAGACACACGACGGTGCCGACGGCGAGCAGGATCGAGGGTTTGCGCCAGAGCGAGGTCATGGCGCCGACGCTAGAGCAAGATCCGATCGAAGGGAAGCGAAGCAGCCATTCGATCGGTGAATCTTGCTCTATATGTTCATGGCGAGCGTGATTCACGCATCGAATGGGATCGCTTTGGCGATTCCATTCGATCCGATCACGCTCGAAGGCATTCCGCGCAAGCTCGCCACGCCGATCGCGCGCAGAGGAGCCATGCGAGGCCTTGACCCTATTTCGCGTCGTCCGCCGGCGCCTCGGGCTTCCAACCCAGCAGCTTGAAGATCATGGGCGCCAGAAACACGACCAAGGCGATGCGCAGGAGATGCATGGTCGAGACGAAGGCGACATCGACGCCGAGCGACAGCGCCACCAAGGTCATCTCTGCCAGCCCGCCGGGCGCAAGCACCAGGAGCGTCGCGGCGCGTCCCGTGCCGAGCGTCGCCTCGACGAGCCCGGTTGCGACCACCGTGAGGACGAGCAAGACCGCCGCCCAACCCGTCGCGGCGGCGAGCGTTCGGCCGATCGCCGCGAGATCGAGCCCGGCGAAACGCGCACCGACCGAAACGCCGATCGCGACCTGGGCGAGCGCGACGATTTCCGACGGCGGGCGCGACTGGGTGAGGCCCGCGAGATGCGCCGCCGCCGACAGAAGCATGGGGCCGAGCAATTGCGCCGCCGGCATGTTGAGCTTGCGGCCGAGCCACCAGCCGATCAGCCCGCAGGCCAACAAGACGACGCCGTCCTCTGCCGCGAAAGCCGCGTCCGCGAGCGCGACGCCGCCCGCCGGCGGCTCGTAACCCATGAAAAACCGGAAATAGAGCGGGATGACCATGACGACGACGAGGACGCGCGTGGCGTGGCACAGCGAAACGCGCCGCGCATCCGCGCCCATGCTCTCGCCCACCATGGTCATTTCGCCGAGCCCGCCGGGCGTCGAGGCGAAAAAGGCCGTGATGCGGTCGAGACCGCCGATCCTGCGGTAATAGAAAAAGCCGAGCGCGGTCGCGACGGCGGCGAAGATCGCCAGCGCCTCGAAGGCCGCGGCCCAGGTCCTGAGCTGCGACGCGATCTCGGGCGTGAAGGCGCTGCCGAGCAGCACGCCCAGAACCGTGACCAGGAGATTGCGAAGCTGCCGCGGCATGACGATGCCGCCGCCCGCGAGCGCGATCGCGGTCGTCGTCGCCATGGCGCCGAGCATCCAAGGCAAGGGCAGACGCAGCCAAGCGAAAACCCAGCCGCCGATGCCGCCGATCGCCAGCGAGCCGAGCGTGCGCAAGACGACCGAAGCGTTCACCCGAATGACCGGGGCCCGCAGCGCTTTCGCATCGTGAACTGGCCGCCGCGCCTTACGGGCGGGGCACGATCGTCGCGGGATTGCTCCGCGCCGCGACGCGGCTGCGCGCCGCAATCGAGCCGTCGCTCATGACGTCGAACAATTCGCCGATCTCCGGCGCTTCGGTCAGCGCGGCCGTCAAAATCGTTTCCGTGAACGGCGTCGGCGTCCGACCGGGCGAGGACTTCGGCAGGACGAAGCCGTAGGTCGGATAGGGCTTGCCGAATTCGTTCGCCGGATCGTACCAGACGCGGACCAAGGTCCAGTCGTTCTTGGGCGAGATGTCCTCGACGCTTACCTTGGTCGAGACCTTGCCCTTGCCGGCGCCGCTCGGCGCCCAATTCGCGTGGTCGATTTCGATCCGCCGCTTGCCCACCACGTTGGAGACGACCGCGACATGGCCGAAGCGCAGCTTGTCGGTCTTCTTGAAGACCAGGATCGCTCCCTCGCGCGGCGTCTTGCCGCGCTCGAACCGGCCGGCAGCCGCGTCCCACCAGCGCCACGCGTCGCCGGCGAGCCCGAAATCGGTCGTCTGCTTCACGTACTGAACGCAATTGAGATAGTCGGGCGCGCGGGTTTGGGCGGTTTGTACCTTAGGCTTGGCCGCCTTGGTCTTGGAGGACGAGGCATAGACCGGCGCGGCCATCAGCGCGGCGGCGAGCGCCGCGATCGCAATCCGTCCCCACGTCATGAAACCCCCGGTGTTGCCGTCGTCAGGTCACGAAATGTTGCCGTGTGTTACACGACCGGCGCAAATGCCGCAACCTGTATTTCCGTCGCAGCCCTCGGTTTTCCCTGATGCGACGATGCGTCCTCGGCGCAGAGGCGTCATGCGGAGCGCAAGGTTGCGAGCGCGTCGCCTCGCCGATAGTCTCGGCGCTCCCCTATCGAGGTTTCCAACACATGCAATTCCGCGACGGTTTCGTCGGCTCGATCGGCCGCACCCCTTTGATCAAGCTCCGCAAGGCGTCGGAACTGACGGGCTGCAACATTCTCGGCAAGGCCGAATTCTTGAACCCGGGCGGCTCGGTCAAGGACCGCGCCGCGCTCTACATCATCCTCGACGCCGAGAAGAAGGGCGCGCTGCGCCCGGGCGGCACCATCGTCGAGGGGACGGCGGGCAACACCGGGATCGGCCTCGCGCTGGTCGCGAACGCGCGCGGCTACCGCACGGTCATCGTCATCCCGAACACCCAAAGCCAAGAGAAGAAGGACATGCTCCGGCTTTGCGGCGCGGAGCTGCGCGAGGTTCCGGCGGTGCCCTACAAGGACCCGAACAATTACGTGAAGCTGTCGGGCCGCCTGGCCGAGGAACTCGACGCCAAGGAACCGCAAGGCGCAATCTGGGCGAACCAGTTCGACAACGTCGCCAACCGCGAGGCGCATATCCAAACGACGGGACCCGAAATCTGGGCCGACACCGAGGGCAAGGTCGACGGCTTCGTCTCGGCCGTCGGCACCGGCGGCACGCTTGCCGGCACGGCAATCTACCTCAAGCAAAAGAATCCGAAGATCCGCGTCGCGCTCGCCGATCCGATGGGCGCGGCGCTCTACAGCTACTACAAGACCGGCGAGCTCAAATCGGAAGGCTCTTCGATCACCGAGGGCATCGGCCAAGGCCGCATCACGAAGAACATCGAGGGCGCGCCGGTCGACGAGGCCTTCCAGATACCGGACGCCGAGGCGCTGCCGATCATTTTCGATCTCCTGCAGCACGAAGGCCTTTGCCTTGGCGGCTCCTCGGGCATCAACGTCGCCGGCGCGATCCGCCTCGCCAAGCAGCTCGGGCCGGGCCACACCGTCGTGACGCTCCTCTGCGACTACGGCACGCGTTACCAAAGCAAGCTGTTCAATCCGGCGTTCCTCAAGGAGAAGGGCTTGCCGGTCCCCGCTTGGATGGCAGGAGCGCGAGCGTGACCGAGCTGTTGTTTCGAGACGACGCCTATCTCAAGAATTGCCAGGCGACGGTGACGGCGGTCAACGCCAACGCCGTCGAGCTCGACCGGACGGTCTTTTATCCGATGGGCGGCGGTCAGCCGGGCGACATCGGCCGCCTGGTTCTGGCCGACGGCAGCGCGCTCGGCGTCGCCGACGCCGTCAAGGGCGGCTCCGGCGTGCTCCATCTGCTTGCCCCCGGCGCGGTCGCGCCGACCGTCGGCGCCCTGGTGACGGCGGAAATCGATTGGCCACGACGCCACCGCCTGATGCGCATGCACACCTGCTTGCATCTCCTGTCGGCGGTGCTCCCCTACCCCGTCACCGGGGGCAGCGTCGGCGACGGCAAGGGCCGACTCGATTTCGACATTCCCGAAGCGACGCTCGACAAGGATGCGATCTCCGCCAAGCTCAACGACCTGATCGCCGCCGATCACGCGGTCGGCTCGATCTGGATCGCGGACGCGGAACTCGCGGCCAAGCCCGAACTCGTCAAGACCATGTCGGTCAAGCCGCCGAGCGGCACGGGCAAGGTCCGCCTCGTCGAGATCGCCGGGCTCGATCTTCAGCCCTGCGGCGGGACGCATGTCCGACGCACGAGCGAGATCGGCAAGGTCGCCGTCGCCAAGATCGAAAAGAAGGGCAAGCTCAACCGCCGTGTCGCGGTCGAGTTCGTCTAGACCGAGAGCGCCAAGATGACAGACCCCGCCGATGCCCTGGTCTCGACCGAATGGCTGGCCGCCAATCTGGGCGCCCCGGATCTCCGGCTCGTCGATGCCTCCTGGCACCTGCCGACGCTCAAGCGCGATGCCAAGGCGGAATACCGCGCGGCCCACATCCCGGGCGCGGTGTTCTTCGACATCGACGAAATCGCCGATCTCGATCAATCGCTGCCGCATATGCTGCCGAGCCCGGAAAAATTCGCGAGCCGCATGCGCAAGCTCGGCCTCGGCGACGGCAACCGGATCGTGGTCTACAACAATGGGCCCGCCGGGGCGTTTCGCGCCTGGTGGATGTTTCGCGTCTTCGGTCACGAGGACGTCGCGGTGCTCGACGGCGGCTTGCCGAAATGGCTGGCCGAAGGTCGACCGACCGAGGATCTGCCGCCGATCCCGCGCGAGCGCCACTTCACCGCTCGGGTCAACCGGACCTTGGTCCGCGACTTCGCGCAGGTCCGGGCGAACGTCGCGTCGGCGCGCGAGATCGTGGTCGACGCGCGTTCGGCCGGGCGCTTCGCCGGCACCGAGCCCGAGCCCCGCGCGGGCCTGCGCGGCGGCCATATTCCGGGCAGCCGCTCCCTGCCCTTCACCGAACTTCTCGCGGCCGACGGGCGCCTCAAGCCACTCGACCAGCTCGCCGCCGCCTTCGAGCGCGCCGGCGTCGATCATGATCGGCCGGTCGTGACGAGTTGCGGCTCGGGGGTCACGGCCTGCGTGATCGCTTTTGGGCTCCATCTCCTCGGCCGTCGGGACGTCGCGGTCTATGACGGCTCTTGGTCGGAATGGGGCGCACGGCCGGACGCCCCGGTCGAAACCGGCAAGGCGTGAGGCCTGACGCCATGGGCGCCGCGGGCCGCAAGCCGCCGGTCGAGGCGGTCGTGACGTTTCTCGAAATGCGCGCCAAGCCGGCGCATGCCAAGGTGCCGCCGCCGCTCGCCAAGACGGCGCTGGTGCGGGCCGAAGCGATCACGGTGCCGTTCTATCGCTATCTCTACGATGCGGTCGGGCGGACTTGGACCTGGGTCGAACGCAAGCGCATGACCGACGAGGAGCTCGCGGCGATCGTCGCCGACCCCAAGGTCGAGGTCATGGTCTGCTGGGTGGCCGGCGTGCCTGCCGGCTATTACGAGCTCGACCGACGGCGCGCGGGCGTCGTTGATCTCGCCTATTTCGGCCTGGTGCCCGAGCACATCGGCAAGGGCCTCGGTCGATGGCTGCTCGCGACCGCGCTCGACCACGCCTGGCAAACCGGCCCCGAGCGCGTGACGGTCAACACCAACACCCTCGACCACCCCCGCGCCCTGCCGCTTTACCAGCGCATGGGCTTCGTGCCCTACGACCGACGCAGCGTCGTCTTCGATCCGAACGTCTGACCGGATCGCGCCCACTCCTCCTATGGTAGAGTGCGGCATGGCAAGCTTGGGACAAACGGCGACGGGCGCGATGGCGGCGATCTTGGTCACGGTGGGGATCGCGCCCGCCTTGGCCGGGCCCGATTGGGCCAAGATGACCAAGGCCGACGATTTCCCGCCCTTCGATCCGGCGTTGCGCGAAAGCACGCTGCCGCCGCCGGCGGAGCGCTCCTTCATCGCCTATCCGAACAAGGCCTCGAGCCGCTGCATCGGCAAGCCGACGACGCCGCTTTGTGCCGTCGAGACGCTGCTCGCGTGCTTCGTCTGGGAGCGTCCCGATCTTTGCCGGATGGTGCGGGACGACCGTAGCGATCTCGGCAAGCCCCGCTACCTCACGCGGCGTTATCGGCTGGAATACTTGGTCCAGCATGGGTATCGGGCGCGAAAGGGCGACTGGGCCGGAATACCCATATATTTGCGGCCCGACGATGGCCAAGTTCATTTTCGGCAGGGAGACATTGCGCCGCCGTTTCATTCCGAAAGCGTTGTTCTCGATGTCGCTCAGCGCGGATGCGCCTTGCGCGCGCCCAAGGAGTGCCGCGAACTGCCCAAGACCAACGATCCGGACGAGGAGGCATTCATCCCGTTCGACTACCTCCTCATTCCGCGGGACGGCGGCTGGAAGTTCGTGTGGAGCCATACCAAGTCTTTCTATGGTATGGCTTCCTACGACTATCATCCGGATTTTGTCGAGATCGGCGCCGCGGTTCCCCGCGACCCAAATGACGATCGAGGCCCGGAATAGGCTCAATCATCGACGCCGCGTTTTGGCGCGATCGAGCAAAGGGCCGGTATCGTATTTGTTCCGCTGCTTGGTGTCCTGTCCATTGATCGTCTTGTTGTCGACGTCCTTGGCAACTTCGAAATGGAGATGGTTGGTGATCTTGGGATAGGCCTTGGTGATGTCCTGCACCACGCCGACCTGCTGCCCGGCAGCGACATTACTGCCTCTGACGACGAAGGTTCCCTTGTAGACATTGCCGAGTTCGTCGGCGTAGGTCATATGCGGCGTGGCGTAGCCGAGGACATACGTCTTCTCGGTCTTGTCGTCGATGATCGCAATGGCCGTCAGGTCCTTCTTGTCGGCAAAGTCCTTGTAGATCCGAACCTCTCCCGACACCGGCGCGAATACGGCGGCGCCTGGCTTGGCGACCAGATCGGTACCGTGATGGGGCTCTACGTCGCCGCCCGGTCTGACGCGCCTCGCACCGTAATGGCCTTCGCCATGCGGGTCCTTGCCGCGAAGCGTACTGGCATAGAGCGGGCTGATGAAATCGTCGAGCTCCGCCTCGCTCCACCCCTCCGTGCCGCGATGGAGGGCGAAGACCGTGGCCTCCGTTTTGCCGGCGGCCGTCTTTTGCTTCAGTTGCAGCTTGATATTGGCGTTGTCGGTATCGACGACGCGCCCGGGCGTCAGCTCGCTCGGAATGTCGAATTGACCGGTGCCGGCTTTGTCGATGTTGGGTCTTGGCGCCGGCGCATCGGCGCCTGACTCCGCAGCCGCCACCTGAACCCGCAGCCCGCGCTCGTCTGCCGACGGCACGGCGAAGCGGGCCGGCCCGCGCCGGGTCGAAGGCATCCCGGGCCGCCTGGCTGGCAAGACCCGAGACCGCGCCGCCAAGACCCGCCCGCACCGCGCCCCGGAGTCCCTGACCCGCGAGCGCCGCGCGCGTCGCGCTCGAAGACGCGCCCGAGGCCGCGGCCGAAAGATAAGGCTGGCCGGAAAATGCCTGACCGGCCGCGCCGCCGGCGGCGCCGGAAATCCCGCCGCGCAAGGCACCGCGCGCCCCGCCGCCGCCCAAGGCTCCACCAGCGGCACCGGCCGCCGCCGAGCGCGCGACCGCCTGGGCCATCGCGCCGCCCCGGATCGCGCCCCTGACCCCGCCGCCGTTCATCGCGCCCATCGCCGCACCGGCGGCAATCGTGCCGGCCGGTCCCATGGCCGCCGTCGCCGCGGCCATCACCGCCATTTGGGTCAGTTGTTCGGTTCGAGCCTGACTGGTCATAGCGCCCATGGGATCCTCGTCTGCTGGCCGCGCTCCCCTCGCGGCGGTTAGGACGATAATAGGACCATATATCGCAAAAGGCGTCAATACCTATTTTAGATCCTATTTATAGGCCCAAATACAACATTCTAGAACAAGATCCAATCGAATGGAGGCGAAGCAGCCATTCGATCCGATCACGCTCTAGGCACAATTTCACGATCCGACCGCTTCCGGCCGGGCGCAAAATCCTCCCCTTCCGACGTCAGTGTTTGAGAATCTGGCTCAGGAAAAGCTTGGTCCGCCCGGATTTCGGATTGTTGAAGAATTCCTCGGGCGGGGCTTCCTCGACGATTTC
>Ga0233425_10008732_pt1 | contig 13241 bp, 16 predicted proteins | sample Watercolumn_Towu_2_FD_181712 | JGI IMG/M metagenome (GOLD analysis project Ga0233425, IMG submission 181712) | Freshwater microbial communities from Lake Towuti, South Sulawesi, Indonesia - Watercolumn_Towuti2014_140_MG | ecosystem: Environmental > Aquatic > Freshwater > Lake | place...
TGCCGTGGAAGCGGAAAAGCACTATGAAGTGATTATTGCTGCAGCAGGGGGAGCGGCGCATCTGGGGGGAGTTATTGCAAGTTTAACGCCCATTCCTGTCATTGGCGTACCGATGGTAACGCCCGGTCTGGGAGGTCTGGACTCGCTTCTCTCGATGGTGCAAATGCCATCGGGCATTCCCGTCCCTACGATGGGTATAGGGAAGTCGGGTGCTATCAATGCAGCGCTGTTAGCTGTTCAGATAGTAAGTACGGCAGATCCGAAGTTAAGGGAAAAAATTGTTTTGTACAAAAAGAAACTGGCCGATAATGTTGAAAAGAGGGATAAAGAAGTGAGAACTGGGCTTGGGTTATTGTAAAGTAACGCTTGGATTTTAATGAATACATAAAGGAGACGGAATGCCATTACCCACTATAGAATGGGAGGGCGGCATCAATGGTCGGATACGACTGATCGATCAAACCCTCTTGCCTACTGAATTAAAATATGTTTTTTGTGAAGACCTCAAAAGCATCTGGCATGCAATCAAGACGCTGATGGTAAGAGGCGCTCCCGCAATCGGGATTGCAGCGGCTACGGGCGTTCTTTTAGGCGTAAAGGACATACGCGTAAACGATGTAAGTGCCTTCCTGAAAGAGCTGAAAAACATAACAAGTTATCTGGGATCTTCGCGTCCTACTGCGGTCAACCTTTTCTGGGGACTGGCTCGCATGGAGCAGGCTGCTTACAAAAACAAGAATAAATCTGTTCAGGAAATTAAAGAGTCTCTTTTGCAAGAAGCAATCAAAATACAGAATGAAGATAAGATAATTTGCAGGCAGATTGGAGAAAACGGATCCGTTTTTATCAAGGACGGCTACGGCATTTTGACGCACTGTAATGCGGGAGGACTTGCTACTGCCGATTACGGAACTGCGCTGGCAGTTATGTTTAAGGCTAATGAACAAGGGAAACGTATCAAGGTCTTTGCGGACGAAACCAGACCTCTTCTGCAGGGCGCACGATTGACTGCCTGGGAACTTATGCATGCAGGGATAGACGTCACGCTGATATGCGATAACATGGCGGCCTATGTAATGAAACTCGGAAAAATTCAGTGTGTCATTGTTGGGGCAGACAGAATTGCAGCTAACGGAGATACTGCCAATAAAATCGGCACGTATGGCGTCTCCATTCTGGCAAAGGAACATGGAATTCCCTTTTATGTCGCAGCACCGGTTTCAACCTTTGATCTGAGCATGCAGTCGGGAAGCGATATTCCCATCGAGGAACGTTCCCCGGAAGAGGTTACGTTCGGATTCGGCAAGAGGACTGCGCCGGAAGGGGTTAAAGTGTTCAACCCGGCATTCGATGTTACGCCTGCAAATAATATTGCCGCCATTATTACAGAAAAGGGTGTAATTAAGAATCCTTCTGTTGAAAATATTCAACGTGTACTGGGAAGTCCGACTTTTTAATGCGTAAACATCGTTTACAGAGTCCGGCAAATGCCCAGGATTTTTGCCATAGGGAGAGAAAAGTCACCGGCATAAATTTATGTTTAGAAATTTCAAAGTTATTGGTTGGTCTGTTAACACACGCCGGCCCCTCTTAATTAGAGGGGAGAACAGTGAAGTCCCCTCTATCAAGAGGGGAATCAGGGGTGTGTAATAACAAGTCGTTAGGTCTTCGTCTTTTAAAACCTAACCTAGTTTAATGAGAGGAGCGTTATTGTGAACAACCGTTGGCACGTCTTGCGAATTCTATCCGTTATTACCATTTTCCCCGCCTTTCTGTTAAGCTGCGGCAGTGATCGGGTTAATATCGAGTTCAAGACCTCCCGGGAAATCTTTGTGGACGATTCCAAAACAGATCCGGACAAGCTTAACGAAGAACTTGAATATGATATAAGAGAAGCGGAGAAAAAACGCCGACAAAAGCAGCGGGAGGCAGAAACGGCATCAAAGGTCAGGAGAGAGGCGGAACAAAAGGCGAAATCCGGACGAAGCATACAGGAACAACCAGCCGAAGAGGAAACGATACCATCAGAAGAAGCGGAACAACCAACGCAACAAAAGTGATTCGTATACAAGCCGCCTTCGGCAGAACCATAAAAACTCGTTGGTTCGGAGTCTTTCATAGTTTTTGAGAAATACTCTTGGTTATTCAATAGCAGCCATCATATCAACTCTAAAAGAGACCGCAGCACTCATTATGGATAAAAAATTGCTCAAGGAGAGTAGCTAAATACCTACCTGCATCACAGACAAAACCTGCAGAAATTCCGTTAGCTGCGGAGGGAAAGACGAAATATGGAAAAAACAAACCTCGTTAATAAGCATAAAGTCAGGAGGGGAGCAAAAAGGAATCAGCCGGACAAAATATCCCAAGAATTTGCAAATAATGTAAGAAAAAAACTGGGGAATCACGTAAAGAAAATTATTCTTTTTGGCTCACGCGCCAGGGGTGATTTCTATGAAGGTTCGGATTACGACATTTTAATTGTTCTTGATAGAAGGGAAAAGGATCTTCAGGAAATAGTTTTGGATGAAAGTGATGAAATAATGAATAAATACGATGCACTTATAGGATATATAGTTTGTGATGAGAATGAATGGGAAAAGAAGAAGAAATTTCCCATAGGTTTGAATATTTTAAAAGAGGGCATTGAGCTATGAAACATCAGGCAGACATAGCTACTATTAAGGAAATGCTGAATAAGTCACGCAAGAAATTGAAAACAGCGTTAACGAATCTTGAACATGAAGAATACGATGACTCTGTTTCGAGGTCGTATTATGGCGTCTTTCATGCAATTTCAGCAGTCTTGCTGTCAAAAGGATTTCATTTTTCGACCCATGCGCAAACTATAGGTTTCTTTAATAGAGAATTTGTAAAGACAGGGGAAATCCCTGTTCTTACAAAAACTATTGAGAAGCTCTTTTCCGAAAGACAAATTGGCGATTATGATATTGAAAGCTATCTATCGCAAAAGAGGATTTAGAGGAAGCGGGAAAAATTATAGATGCCTGTGAAACATATCTGGCAAAGGTTTACAAAGTTTCAAAGAACTACTGGAAAGCCTAAAGAAATTAATGAAGAAGCAAAAATCTTCTTTGTATAAAGTCCTTACCATTGCCGGTTCAGATTCTGGCGGTGGGGCTGGAATACAGGCTGATATCAAGACCATCACGGCGCTTGGCGGATATACCTCAACCGTCATTACCGCACTGACTGCGCAAAATACCCGTGGCGTACAATCCATCTTTGAAATCCCCGCATCTTTCGTTGGCCAGCAAATAGACGCCGTAATGACGGATATCGGCGCAGACACTGTCAAAACAGGGATGTTAATGAACAGGGATATCGTTGAGACCGTTTGTTCCAAACTCGTGGAATATAATATGAAATGCGTTGTCGTTGACCCTGTTCTGTTGTCTAAAAACGAAAAAGTGTTATTGTCCGCCGAAGCCATACATATCCTCGTTTCGAAATTATTCCCCCTCGCCTTTCTTGTGACACCGAATATTCCTGAGGCAGAGCACCTTTCCGGTCTGAAGATTAAAACCATTTCCCAGGCAGAGGGAGCCGCTAAATTCATACATAAATCAGGTCCTTCGCATGTACTCATAAAAGGCGGACATGCAGGGAAATCATGGGATATGAAAAACGAAGGGAAGGTGCTTGATATCCTGTACGACGGAAAGTCCTTTGAGTATATTGAAGGAGACTATATCCCAACAAAAAATACGCATGGCACGGGCTGCACCTATGCCTCGGCGATAGCCACCTGTCTGGCAAAAGGGTTTGATATAAAAGAGTCCGTTGTTCTGGCGAAGAAATTTGTTACAGCATCCATTCGAAAGTCGTTCAATCCCGGCAAAGGATACGGAACCCTTGACCAATTCGGGGCACTACAATTCCCTTGAATTGTTCTTTGCGGATTTGTTATAATTTTTTTCAATACTTCTTTGAAATGAAAATCACCGGAATTTCCCGTCAGGGTAATCACACTAAGCATAACTTGGGAAATTCTTTTTGTATCCGCAACGCATTTTTACCGTTGCGGATTACCGCAGTATCTGCTTGTTTTATATTAGAGGATGTCAAATATGCAACAAGTTGCTGCATTGGAATCCAGTGTGCTGGTATTAAACAAATTCTTTATGGCCCTCTATGTGATTTCCGCCAAAAGGGCATTTGTATTACTCTGCAAGGAAACGGCGGAAGTCATTTCCGTAGATGAGGGGAAGTTCAGTTCCTACAATTTTGAAAGCTGGAAAGATGTTTCTCTCTACAAGACCAAGTCGGGATTACCTGACAATGACAACGCAAGCTGGATAAAAACAGTCTCTTTTGAAATTGAAGTGCCTAAGATTATCAGGCTTCTGGGTTATGACAAACTTCCGCAGTCCAATGTGAAATTTAACCGACGAAATATTTTTGCCAGAGATGAAAACAGATGCCAGTATTGCGGAAAACGGTTTCCCATGTCGGAGCTTAGTCTGGACCACATTGTGCCGAAGGCTCACAACGGCAGAACTACGTGGACAAATATTGTATGTGCATGCACGGAATGCAATAAACGAAAAGGGGGACGGACTCCCGTGCAGGCCGGAATGAAGTTAATACGGAAACCCCTTAAACCGAAACACAGCCCTATACTCAGCCTGAAGCTGCGTTCCGACAAATATAGCTCCTGGAAACAGTTCTTAAATGAAGCTTACTGGTCTGTGCCGCTGCAATAAGGCGCACTCCCGAATACTCCGGAACCGGGTTTTTCGTTGTCATTAACAATTGCCCATATCTACTCTAAGAGAATATTACTTAAAAATCGTAAAGGAAGAGCATGCCGGCATTGGTGCGGCAATAATCCGGAAAGTACTGCACTTCTTTTCGATACTATACGGGTTTGTAGTTGGAGCTCGTATTTTTTTTTATAGGAAAGGAATGCTGAAGACGGTACGGTTGCCTGCCTGTGTAATCAGCGTCGGAAACATTACTGTGGGAGGAACCGGCAAGACCCCTGTGGTGGAATATATTTCGCGATATATCCACAAAAAGGGAAAGAGGGTCGCGATACTCAGCAGGGGGTATGCATCCCGCATACAGCAGAAAAACAGCTCTTTGACCGGAAATGTCTGTAATGATGAGTATCTTTTATTCCGGGAAAATATCCCGGAAATACCCCATATAGTAAATAAAAACAGGGTCAAAGGCGGACGGGAAGCCATCGAGCGTTTTCGGGCGGAGTATCTCTTGCTGGATGATGGTTTTCAGCATCTTAAGCTGGCGCGGGACGTAAACATCATTACTATTGACGCACTCAATCCCCTGGGATATGAACGTATTTTTCCGGAAGGATTGTTGCGTGAGCCGGTAGAAGGATTAAAACGTGCCGATATGATTATATTAACGCACGTTGACCAATGCAGCCCGAATGCAATTAATTCCATAATCGACCGGCTGCGCAAAATTGCCGGACATATTCCTATAATAGAAACTGTTCATAAACCTGTTTGTTTGGAGTCTGTAAAAGACAACGCCACGCTTGATATCGGCTTTTTGAACGGGAAAAGAGTGTTTGGGTTCTGTGCCATCGGGAATCCGGAATCATTCAGGAAAAGCATAGAAACCCTTGGGGCGGAATTAATCGGATTTTATACGTTTCCTGACCATCACGTGTATACTTCTTCCGAGTTGGAGAAGGTAAATGCGGAAGCGCGGCGGATGTTGCCGGATGCAATTATAATTACCCAAAAAGATAAAGTAAAATTACAGGAATATTCCACACGTTGGAATATTCCTCTTTTGTCGCTGAAGATAGAAATTCGTATAGTAAATGGTCTTGCTATTTTTGAGAATAAGATAGACGCGGTTCTAAATTGAAAGGAGAGATTACGTGGCTCATAAAATTACTGATGACTGTATAAACTGCGGTGCGTGTGAGAGTGAGTGCCCGGTAAACGCCATATCGGAGTCCGGGGACAAAAGGACGATTGACGCAAACCTCTGCACCGATTGCGGCAGTTGTGTTGCCGTATGCCCGGTTGAATCAATTCTTGCCCCATAAACACGATTCCTTATAGAAGGAAGGAACTGGTAGAGTGAAACAGTATGAACATGATGCCTATTGCGAACCTTTAGACCTTAGTCGGATTAAAACGCATTCAATAAAGGAACGAAAAAATCTTTCCAATGTTGGCTTATTTGCAAAACCGGTTTCACCTGCCGATGGGATACCTGCTTTTTTTGAATCCCTTCCGGAAATACTGGCCTCTGCGAACCTGCGGAAGGTAATTGACGCCATAGTACAGGCCTATCAAAACAAGCGTCCTGTAGTCATGGCGCTTGGCGCACATGTCATAAAATGCGGGCTGTCTCCGCTGATCATAGACCTTATGAAGCGTCGTGTGGTAACGGCCATTGCCATGAATGGCGCTGCTGCAATTCATGATTACGAAATCTCACTTATTGGGGCAACGTCCGAAGATGTTGCGGCCAATCTCCAGGACGGCAGCTTTGGCATGGTAAAAGAAACTGCGGAGGCATTTCAAATCGCCTCGGAGAGAGGGGCGAAGGGAAACATCGGACTCGGACGGGCACTGGGCGAGAGAATATTGGAAGAGGGAAATGTGCATCATGATCTGAGTTTGCTGGGGTGGGGAGCAAAACTTAGTGTTCCGGCCACGGTTCATGTCGCATTTGGAACGGATACGATCCACATGCACCCCAACATTTCAGGAAAAGATTTGGGGGAGTCCAGTCATATTGATTTCAAAATCCTCGCTTCTATAGTATCCGGGCTGGAAGGCGGGGTATGGTTAAACGTCGGTTCCGCCGTCATAATGCCGGAAGTCTTTCTCAAGGCAATCTGCGTTGCCAGAAATGTCGGTCATACGATCAATAACTTCGTTACCGTCAATATGGACATGATTCAACATTACAGACCGCAAACAAACGTACTGAAAAGGCCTACCCGGTACGGGTATGCAATAACGGGTCATCATGAAATCATGCTGCCCCTGCTGAGAATCGGTATATTATCGAAAATTGAAGCACCTTAGGAGATGAACAAGACCAAATATCTTTTACATATATACCAAAAGATGTTTGATGCCCTGGGCCCGCAGCAATGGTGGCCGGGAGAAACACCTTTTGAAGTTGTCATCGGAGCTATCCTGACGCAAAATACAAACTGGTCGAACGTTGAAAAGGCAATAAAAAATCTTAAAGTTGCCGGAAAACTTTCTCCTGAAGGAATACACAGACTGGGACATGCGGAATTGGCGCAGCTTATTAAACCGTCAGGCTTTTTTAATGTGAAAGCAAAACGGGTCAAAGCATTTATCGACTGGTTATTTGCTCATTATGACGGAAAACTTTCGAAGCTGTTTTCCAAAGACATGCAGACGCTTCGGAATGACTTGCTTGCTGTAAAAGGCATTGGGCCTGAAACGGCTGACTCTATTTTATTGTATGCGGCAAATCTGCCTTCTTTCGTTGTTGATGCATATACTCATAGAATTTTTTCAAGACACAAACTTATTCCTGAAGAAAGCGCCTATGACGATATAAAATCTTTTTTTGAGGAAAATCTTCCGGCAGAGGTGAAACTATTCAACGAATATCATGCTTTGATTGTAAATATTGGAAAGAGGTATTGTAAACCTAAAAAAAACTGTGAACGGTGTCCCTTGGTTGATTTATTATAAATAAATTTTTAGACGCCGGAACTCCCGCGCATCTGAGGCGCAACAAGGTTTTTATGGAGCAATGAGAATGAACTATAATGAGGTATTGATAAAAGGCGGACATGTTATTGACCCTGCGACGGAATTTGACAAACGCGCTGATATTCTTGTCAAAGACGGCAGGATTAGGCAGATTTCTTCTGCTATTGCTGCAACTGGCAACACGAAAATCATTGACGCAACCGGCAAATATGTAATTCCAGGCTTAATCGATTGTCATGCACATCTTCGGGAGCCTGGGCTGGAGTATAAAGAAACCCTGGAGACAGGTTCCCGTGCTGCGGCCATGGGCGGCTATACAACCCTGATCTGCGAACCCAATACCTCACCGCCTATTGATTCTCCGGAAATGGTGCAATCCTTTATGGAAAGAGTTTCAAAGAAAAGCATTGTAAACATCTTTACAAAGGCGTGCATTACTAAGGGTTTGTTGGGGGAGGAACTGACAAATATTGCTAAACTGGCGATGGATAGAAGAGTGAAAGCGTTGTCGGATGATGGCAATCCTGTATTTTATGAGGAGTTGATGAGAAAGGCCTGTAAACTGGCGGCGCAAAACAGTATCGTTATAAGCCCCCATTGCGAGGATTCTCAGACTTCTCTGGATAAAGCAAAAGGGAATAGCAATGTGGCGAATTTTTCCGGGAAACCGTTTTACCATGAAACGGACTTCGTTATTCGTGAAATCAAGTGCACGGAAGAGGCAAGGGGGTGGCTGCATGTTTCACATGTCAGCATGAAAAGCACCCTGGAGGTTATTCAACAGGCAAAGGAAAGAGATATTGCCCATATTACCTGTGAAGTTACTCCGCATCATCTGCTGCTGGACGAGAATTTCAAAAATGCGGAGGGAAAAACGCCGAAAACCAACCCCCCTTTACGCTCACGAGACGATGTGGAGTTTTTGCAAAAGGGGCTGTCGAACGGCCAGGTTGACGTCATAGCCACCGACCATGCGCCCCATACTCACGACGACATAAAAACAGGGGCGTCCGGTTTTGTAGGACTTGAGGCGGCGCTCGGCGTCATCCTCACGAAACTTGTTCACCCGGGCATAGTATCCTTAAAAGAAATCGTAAAAAAAATGTCTGTCAATCCCGCGCGAATATTCGGAATCAATGGCGGCAGCCTGGCTGTGGGTATGCCTGCCGATATCGCCGTTGTTGACTTGAATAAAGAATGGACTGTGGATGTTGACAAATTCGAATCAAAGGCAAGAAACTGCCCCTTTCACGGCTGGAAATTGAAAGGACAGGTGGTAGCCACCCTTGTGGACGGAAGAATAATTGTTCAAAACGGCCAAATCGTATGCTAATCATTGTTGATGGGTATAATTTTATCTTTACGGTGCCTGAACTGGAAAAACACGTAGAGGCAAATCGCATAGAGTCCGTGCGTGACTACGTGATATCCCTCTTTTCCAAATATAAGGGGGAAAAAGAATACGACATCACAGTCGTATTTGATGGCACCCACGCAGAAGTTCTCCTGCCCAAAAAACAAATCTCTTCCGGCGTTACCGTAATCTATTCAAAAACAGGCATAAATGCGGACACGGAGATAAAAAATATTACCACCCGTTGTCAAAATCCCCAGGATGTTTGTATCGTTACCTATGACAACGATATAAAAAGGCATGTCAGAAAATGCGGATGCCGGATTATAGCTCCGAGGGAATTGTATAAAAAGATTCTGGAAGTCCTGAATAAAGACAAAGAATCCGCTTCTGATGAAACCAAAAACAAGCGTTACGGCCCATCGGAAAACGATGCAAAATACTGGAAGGATGTTTTTAAAGACGTTCCACAGGAAATTCAAAAACACATCGCTCAGGAAAAAAGCACACCGGCCTTGAAGAAGAAAAAGAAATCTCGTCATGCTACAGAGGTGCCTTTTTTAAAATGCCCGGAAGATGCCGGGAACGAAAGGCAATACTGGGTGCGTGTCTTTGAAGAAACAGAAAAAAATGATCCATAAGGTTAAAGCACGGCAAATCATCCCATGCATACTGACTGCCGTGTATGCGTATGTGATATTTCTGGTATCTTCCCGCGATACTTCCTCCCTCCCGCTTCCCTATCATACAGATAAGCTTGTGCATTTTGCAGAATTTGGTCTATTCTGCCTGCTGACCTGCTGGTCTCTTTTCTCTATCAAAGCAGCATCCAGAAAAATATTTAACATTGTGATTGCGATAGGCATTACTTCTCTCTACGGTGTTTCAGACGAATTTCATCAGTCTTTTGTCCCCCACAGGTCTATGGACATCCTTGATTGGCTGACGGATACTGCTGGCGCTGTTACCGCAGGCTTTTTGTGGAAAAAAATAGCCTCCAAGCCGCAGACTATGGAAAAATTCCTTGCAAAGGAAAAAACGCTGATTAAGATGTAGGGAAAATTTAAAATTATTCGTGAAAAAACGATGGCCAGAAAAAAGCAAATCAAACCGGGAGACAAGAGAAAACAGAAAACAGCGCCATCGTACAATTTCCCTGAAAATCCCATCGAATTCTACATTTCCGAAGAGACACCGGTCTACGAGAAAGAGAGGCCGTTCTCCATTTATTATGACGACCCTGTACATTCAGTAAGACTGCTCAAAGGTGACTGTATTGAGATACTGAATCAGGCGCGTGAAAACAGCGTTGACATGATCTTTGCCGATCCGCCGTATTTCCTTTCAAATGGGGGAATTACCTGCCATGCCGGAAAAATGGTTTCTGTAAATAAGGGTAAATGGGACAAATCGAAAGGGGTAAAAGAAAACCACCAATTCACCCTTGACTGGCTAAAAGCCTGCCAGCGCGTTTTGAAGCCAGATGGTACCATCTGGGTCTCTGGGACAACTCACATTATTTATTCAGTTGGATATGCTATGCAAGAACTTGGATATAAAATCCTAAATGATATTATTTGGTACAAACGTAATGCCCCACCAAATCTTTCCTGTAGATACTTCACCCATTCAACAGAAATAGTCTTGTGGGCTGCCAAGAATGAGAAAAGCAAACATTATTTTGATTATCAGCTAATGAAGAAAATGAATCATGGCAAACAGATGCGTAATGTATGGGAGATTTCTGCACCACTGGCTGAAGAAAAAAAATTTGGAAAGCATCCAACGCAAAAGCCTGTTGAGCTTTTAACAAGAATTATGCTCGCGTCTACAAAAGAAAATGAATTAACTCTTGATCCTTTCTGTGGAAGCTCAACTACAGGTGTTGCAGCAACTTTACTTAATAGGAAATATGTTGGAATTGATCTAGAAAACGAATATCTCAACCTTTCAGTAAAAAGATTGGAAGATGTTACTAAACAATATTCTTTGTTTAATATTAAAACAAACACCCTTCAAAAAGATGTTGCAATTGTATGAACAGGGAAATTGCTCTTCAAAAATTAAAAAAACTCGAGGGACAAGACCTCAGAAAATTGGCTGATAAATATAAGATTACAGTTTTTAAGGAAGGAAAACCCAATAAAGGTTGGGCAGGACAAACAGTTGAAAGGTCGATAGGCTTACCTTTAAATAGTTCACAACGTCCAAACGCCGGTTCGTGGGAACTAAAACTTGTTTCTTTAAGAAAGAAAGTTGATGGAACTATTATTCCTAAAGAAACAATGCAAATTACAATGATAAATGCACAAGATGTTCTTGCGCACCCTTTTGAGTCAAGTCATTTATTGTTAAAACTAAGGAGTCTTGTTATCTGTGGACGTATTTTTGTGAGCAAAGACGAACCTGAATCAATTTTATATAAAGTTGGAACGTTTGATTTAAAAGGTGAATTATACGAAGCCGTAAAAAATGACTATGAAGAAGTAAGAAAAGTAATACGCACCAAAGGATTTCAAGCGTTGACGGGTCATATGGGAAAATTGGTTCAGCCACGAACAAAAGGGCCGGGACATGGCAGTACAAGTCGTGCCTTTTACGCACGAAAAGGGTTTGTAGCTATTATTCTTGGTCTTAAAATTTAATTTTCATAACAAACATTGCCATCAGTTAGTAATTCGTCATGAAGAAAAATTTAGTCAATTTAAAAATAATAAATAGACCTCGTGATGAATTTAAAAAACTTCTAGAGAAAATCCAGTATAGAGGCTATAAAGTCAAAGATTTATCGGATGGAAGAGAAATTGTAATAACTAAACCTGGTGGTAAATTTTCTTTTGGTAAAATAAGGAAGGAAAGATGGATCCACAGGAAACAGTAAAAATATTGGATGTATTTGAAAAAGTTTATAATGGTGAAGAACCAGATGCAGTTTTAAGCACAATGAATTTAAGTAATCCATGCGGTGAAACTCCAGAATTATTAATTAAAGCATACAAATGGATTTGGGGACAGGAAGATTGCAACTACCCTGATGGAAAAGGTAGAGCAATGTCTTGGGAAGGATGGAAAAAGGTCAATAATGAATGGATAAAGACAGGTAAGGGTTTAAAGGATTTGAGAGATAGACTTTTAGAACGAATACGAAAAAAGAAAGGCTGTAAATAATGTATTTTAGGAATTTAATCTTAGTTTTTATCAGATTAGTCTAAAGATTTGCAGCGTTAGAGAGAATATGGAAAATAACAAAAGTTACAGCCTTAACTCTAGCGTCGTAAATTAATTTTGGAATAAGTTTAAATATGCATTTTAAAAAATAGTTAAATCAAAAACTCCCTTTTAGGGGGTACTTCATATTCCCCGGCTATGTCTGTGGTTATTGTTCCGATACAAAGAGAGGACACATTAGGAGGTGGCAAATATGTTACTTGCTGAAGATCTACTTAATTTACCTGAAACAAAAAAAAGGTTGAATGATTATGGTGATGAAATACTGATAAAAAACAAGATAAAATTCGATATTGCTAAAACCAAAAACTATAAAACAAATATTTTTTATCATGCTACCGGAGGTTATGGAGAAACTGGATTGGGTAAAGGTTTATATTTGGGTAAAGATAAAAGAGCCTTAAATAATTTTTATAATACTAACGGTGGTAAAATCGAAATATATAAAGGTAATCCAAAATTTCTTGATCTATCAAATTATGACGATTTTGATAATTTTGAATCTAAAGCAAAGAAAAAATTTCCAAACTCTACAAATAATGAACACCTAAAATTACTCATTCTAAAAATGGGATATGATGGAATTAGGTATTATGATCCACAAGCGACAGGAGAAGAATTTGTTTTATTTAATACCTCAATCCAGCGATAATTATTAAAAATCACCATGTGTCCAGCCAGAATACACGTATTTTTGAAATATTAATTTTCACCTTTTAGGTGAAATATGTCAATTTGCATTCGTAGCTCTTTTGCCCAGTAAATGAAACCTTTTCATGGTAATTCTTAAGTCAAGATTTAAAATTGTCGCTGGATTGAGGTATTAATCGACACTTTCTAAGGTTCATATACTTGTACTCCCGGAAGAATACGTGTTTTGGAAATATTTGTCAAAGTCGTGTCTATGAATTTTACATTCTTTTTGTGCATGCCTGGCGTATCCG
>Ga0233425_10008733_pt1 | contig 13237 bp, 8 predicted proteins | sample Watercolumn_Towu_2_FD_181712 | JGI IMG/M metagenome (GOLD analysis project Ga0233425, IMG submission 181712) | Freshwater microbial communities from Lake Towuti, South Sulawesi, Indonesia - Watercolumn_Towuti2014_140_MG | ecosystem: Environmental > Aquatic > Freshwater > Lake | place: Indonesia...
TCCGACGGATGGGCGGACCTATGAGTACTGATGGCAGCGGCCCGATGCCCCGTTCTCACCGCGATGCAGGTGCGCCCCTGACCAGCCCGAGCTTCCCGCACGACGGGCAGCGGACCATGAGCGGCACGTCGTTCGAAAAGACGGGGCTTGTCGCCCCGCAGGAGCACCGGGCCTGGAGGACCGGCTTGCGCTCCGCGAGGTGCCTCTCCAGGTCGGACCGGGCGCTGATGGCCACCGCGCCCAGGCTCTGGGGCGTCACGATGCCGTCCGTCGGACGCTGGGTGGCCGAGAGGGTCTCCTCGTAGTACCGGTAGGAGAACCGGGCGTTCTCCAGGGCGCGGGCAAAGTCGCCCGCCGCGGCGGCGGCCATGGCGTCCTTGAAGTGCTTCTCTCCGAAGGGCGACTGCTGGTTGAGGCGGGCGCACTCCTGGCCGAACGCCCCGGCGGCGCGCAAAAGGTAGTCCACGAGCGAGGGGCCGGCGTCCTGGACGACGACATGGGCGGCGCCACCGATCTCGCGCACGTGGAACATGGCCCTCTCCCCGTCGAAGAGCGAGAAGCAGGGTCCGTCCGTGGGCGGGAGGGGCGAGGGGCACTCCAGCGCCAGGTTCCCCCAGCGGTCTATCACGTTGGTCCCCTCGGGGGAGGGCAGGACGAGCATCTTCGTCCCGGCCATGACCGATGAGGGGGCGGGGCAGCTTCGCAGGTCCCCGGTCCAGAGGTGCTTCCCCGCCGGGTTCAGCCTCACGACGACCTCGGGGCCCAGCGCGAAGATGGATTCCCCGTCCTCGGACATGCGGACCGCGGCGGTGCCTTCGGGCACCGGCGCCGACCACCTCTCGGAGCCGTCGAGCGAGAGGCTCCGGACCGTGTTCGAAAGGACCACGGTCTTCGTGCAGCTCACGGTCGTGGCGATGTCCGCGATGCCGTCGGGGAAGGCCTTGCGCCAGAGGACCCGGCCGTCGCCGGCCACGAGCGAGGCCGAGGAGCCGTCGGCGGCCACCAGGGTGGACCCGTCCTGCGAGACGCCCAAAAACGACGGTGGCGCCTCCAGCCGGGCGCCGAACAGGTGCTTTCCCTCGGTAGACAGGCACACCACCGTCCCCTTCTCGTCGGAGGCGCAGGCGCAGTTGCCCTTTTCCGATGCCGAGAGGGCCGTGGCGCGGCCCTCCAGCCGGTACTTCCAGAGAGGGACCCCGTCGGGGTTGAGGTAGTAGAGCAGGCCTCCCGAGAGCGCCGCGAAGAGCCCGTCCCCGGTCCCTTCCACGGCCAGCCGCTCGACGGGCGCCTCCATCCGGCGCTTCCAGCGGAGCTTCCCCTCCGAGGACAGCGACACGATGTCCGGAAAGCCCCGAAACGACAGGACCATGCCAGGCCTGCGGTGCGTGGCGGCCATCGCCCCCGGGGGGCGGCTGAACAGGGCGTAGAACGTGACGCGCGCGCTCTTGAGCGGGGCGTCCATGAAGTAACGCTGCCACTTCAGCTCGTCGGGCAGGAGCCTCCCCCCTTCCAGTCGCCCTTGCGGAGCGATACTACCCAGTCGATGAACCTGTGCAGGGGCATGCCGTTGGACCATCTCATGATATAGTTGTTCTGGCGAGTGTACTCGAGCTTGGGCAGGCGGTCGTGGAGGAGCCGGTCGTAGCCGTCGAGCTTTCCCTCGTCCATGGCCATAGTGAAGAGCCGCCAGGGGTCCTTGTTGCGCTGGTGCTTGAGCCGGAAGGCGTACACGGGAGTGATGCCTGCGTCGGAGCAGATCTTCTTCATGAACTCTGCCTGCTCGACCACGCGCGGGGCGTTGAAGTGGTAGACGTCCTCCACCGAGGACTTCTCCTCCACGAGGAAGGATATCGTGCCCACCACGGCCATGTCCACCCCGAACGAGCCGGCAGCGCGCACCACTACGAACGGCCGCTGGATTATCTTCATGTAGGGGATGGATTCCTCCTGCGGCAGGTTCTTCGTCACCCTCGAGAGCACATCGGGGTCGGCCATCAGGAGGCCTTTCAGCTCGCGCTCGTAGAGCTGGCTCACGCCACGGGAATCATGTTGCGGATATTAATTGATATTGTCGCGCCAGCGCTCTAGGCGATTCTCCCGAATTTCTTCTCGAGCTCCGCCTTGGTCATGTGGATTATGGTCGGCCTGCCGTGCGGGCAGGAGAACGGGTTCCGCGTCCGGTAGAGCGCCGAGACGAGGTCGCGCATCTCGGCAAGCTCCATCCGGTCTCCGGCCCTGATCGACTTGTGGCAGGCCAGGAGCTTGAGCAGGCGGTCGGCCGCCTCGTCGGAGACGGCTCCGGGGCGGCCCAGCGCCTCCAGCGTCTCGGCCAGGACGTCGTGCAGCGTTTCGGGCGGGAGCGCCCGCCCTCCGACCACGGGCACGGCCTTGACTATGATGCTGCGGCCCCCGAAATCCTCGAATGCGTAGCCCAGCCGCTCGACCGCCTGCGCCGCGGCCTCTAGCGCCCGCTTCTCCCGCGCGGAGAGCTCGAGCGCGCGCGGCGCAAGCAGCGTCTGGCCCCGGACCTTTCCGCCGGAGAACTCGTCTTGGAGCTTTTCGTAGTTCACGCGCTCGCAGGCGGCGTGCTGGTCGATGACCACGAGGCCGTCGCGGGTCTGGCCGATCATGTACAGGTTGTGCGCCTGGCCGATTATCGAGACCTCGGGAAGACCTTTCTCCGGCTCGGGGGGCGGCGCGGGGGGCTTCGCCTCGACGCCGTAGATGGTCTTCTGGACCGGCCGGGCCTCCACCTTGCCTGCCGGCGCCTTCACGGGGAACGGCAGCTGCTCGAGAGGCCTCCCGGGGATCCCGTGGGGCTGGCTGGCCGCGGTCGAGAGCGCTTCCCGGACGGCCTGAAGCACCGCCTGGTGAACGCCGGATTCGTCTGAGAACCTCACCACGGCCTTGGCCGGATGGACATTGACATCGACGAGGCCGGCGCCCATTTCGAGGTTGAGCACGCCGACTGGGTAGCGGCCGGGGGGCAGGAGCTCGCCGTAGGCCCCGAGCACCGCCTTGACGAGCGCGCGGTCGGAGAACCACCGGCCGTTGAGGAAGAAGTGCAGGTGCGAGGGGCGGCCCTTGTTCAGCACCGCTCGCGAGACGAAGCCGGCCACCGAGCACCTCTCCCCGGGGTAGCCGTTGTAGGAGGTGGGCGGCTCCATCGTCCGGCCTTCCACCGGCAGGAGCTCGCGGAACACCTGGACGCCGTACACGCCGGCCAGCCTCTCCCCCAGGCTTCCGGTCGGGTGGAGCGCAAGGGACTCCTTGCCGTCGAATATCGCCTTGAACCCGACGCCGGGCCGGGCGAGGGCGTAGCTCGTCAGCACGTCGAGCATGAGGTCGTTCTCGTGGTGGTCGGCGCGCAGGAACTTTCGGCGCGCAGGGACGCTTTGGAAAAGATCGCGGACCTCGACGGTGGTCCCCGGGGACCGGCCGGCCGCCTTCGCGTCGAGCACCTTCCCGTCCTCGGCCCGGACCTCCGTCGCCTCGACGCCGTCCAGGGGCCTCGTGATGAGCCGCACACGCGCCACGGCGGCGATGCTGCCCAGCGCCTCTCCCCGGAACCCCAAAGTCGAGATGTTGAAGAGGTCGTCGAGGCTGGAGATCTTGCTCGTGGCGTGGCTCTCGAAGGCGCGTATCGCGTCCTCGCGGACCATCCCGCAGCCGTCGTCGCTGACGCGGACGAGCTTCCTGCCGCCCTTTTCGGCCTCGACGGCGATGTGGCGCGCCCCGGCGTCGAGGGAGTTCTCGACGAGCTCCTTGACGACGGAGGCGGGCCGTTCGATGACCTCGCCGGCGGCTATCTTCGCGACCAGGCCGGGGGGCAGGACATGGATGCGGCCTTTCATTACCGCGCCTCCGGTGTTGTCTTTCCGCAAAGCTTCTTCTGGAGCCCGTGCAGGGCGTTGAGCGCCTCGACCGGCGTCATGTTCATGAGGTCCAGCTTCCCTATCTCTTCGAGCACGGGGTGCGGGACCGCCTCGGCGGGGAAGAGCGTTGCCTGGCTGAAAACCTTTCCGGGGGCCACCTTCCCGGGCGGGTTCTCGCGCTCCAGCGAGTGCAGGACGCGCCGTGCGCGCTCCGTCACCTTCCGGGGCAGGCCGGCGAGCCGGGCCACCTGGATGCCGTAGCTCCGGTCGACCGAGCCCGGTAGCACCTTGCGCAGGAACACTATCTCCTCGCCGGCCTCCTTGACGGGCATGTGGTAGTTCTTCACCCGCGGATGGGTCTGCGCAAGCTCTGTCAGCTGGTGGTAGTGCGTGGCAAAGAGCGTCTTGCAGCCGGCGCGGGGCTCGTTGTGCAGGTACTCGGCGACGGACCAGGCGATGCTGAGGCCGTCGAACGTGCTGGTCCCCCGCCCTATCTCGTCCAGCAGGACGAGGCTCCTCCGGGTGGCGTTGTTGAGGATGTTCGCGGTCTCTATCATCTCGACCATGAACGTGCTCTGGCCGCGGACGAGGTCGTCGGCGGCGCCCACCCGGGTGAAGACGCGGTCGACGGTGCCCAGCCGGGCAAGGCGCGCCGGGACGAACGAGCCCATCTGGGCCATCACGACGATGAGGGCCACCTGGCGCATGTAGGTCGACTTGCCGGCCATGTTCGGGCCGGTGATGAGCATCATCTGCTCGGTGGCGCAGTCCATCGAGGTGTCGTTGGGGACGAAGGCGCCCGGCTGGAACATGCGCTCCACCACCGGGTGGCGCCCGTCCTTTATTATCAGCTCCTCGCCGTCGTCGACCGAGGGCTCCGAGTATCCGTTCCGGGAGGCCGCCTCCGAGAGGCTCCGCAGGGCGTCCATCTCGGCGACGGAGCGCGCCGTGGCCAGGATGCGGTGGCCCTCGGCCGCTATCTTCCTCAGGAGCTCCAGGAACAGCCGTTGCTCCAGTGCCAGTATCCTCTCCTCGGCGCTGAGGACGATGCTCTCGTATTTTTCGAGCTCCTCCGTGACGTAGCGTTCGCCCGTCGCGATCGTCTGCTTCCGCATGTAGTCTTGCGGCACGGAGCCGAGGTTGGGCTTGGTCACCTCGATGTAGTACCCGAAAACGCGGTTGAAGCCGACCTTCAGGGAGCGTATGCCGGTCCTTTCCCGCTCCTTGGCCTCGAGCGTGGCCAGCCAGTCCTTGGCCTCGCGCACGGAGCCGCGCAGTTCGTCGAGCTCGGTGCTCGAGCCGTCCTGCATGAACCCGCCGTCGCGGGTCGCGGGTGGCGGGTCCGGGACAAGCGCGGCGAAGATGAGGCCGGACACGTCCTCCAGCGGGTCGAGCGACGCGGCGAGCGCCGCAAGCCTCTGCGAGGGCGATTTCTCGAAAAGCAGCCGTAGCTGGGCCGCCACGCGCAATGAGTTGCCCAAAGCCGCCACGTCGCGGGGCGAGGCGGTGCCGAAGCTCGAGCGCCCGTTCAGGCGCTCCAGGTCGTGGACGCCCTGGAGGAGCTCCCTCGCCGTCTGGGATGCGGCAGCGTTCCCGAGGAGTTCGCGCACCGCCCCCAGCCGGGCCCTTATGGCCGGGATGTCCATCAGGGGCTGGAGGACCCAGCGGCGGAGAAGGCGCGCCCCCATCGGCGTCACGGTATTGTCCAGCACCTCGAGCAGCGTGCCCTTGGCGGTTCCGTCGCGCAGGCTCGAGACCAGCTCCAGGTTCCGCTGGCTCACGGAGTCGAGGACCAGAAAATCGTTCGCGGAGTAGGTCGAGAGCGTGTCGATGCAGAAATCGGAGCCCTTGCGCACCTTGTCCAGGTACGAGACCACCGCGCCGGCCGCGGAAACGGCGAGGGTCTTTCCGGCGCAGCCGAAGCCCTCGAGCGTCGGCACCCCGAAGTACTCGAGCAGGCGCCTCTCCGAGGCCTCGGGGTCGAACTGCCCGTCGGGGAGCTGGACAAGCGTCATGTCCGCAAGGCTCCGGAGCGAGCCGGTGAACTTCCGGTCGCCGAAGAGCTCGCGGGGCAGGAGCGCCTCGGAGGGCCTGAGGCGGCTGACCTCGCCCGAGAGCCGGACCAGGGCCTCGTCGCCCAAAAACTCCATCGTGGCGAACTCGCCGGTGGAGACGTCCACGGCCGAAAGGCCGAAGCCCGCCGGGCCGCGCGACACGGCCACGAGGTAGTTCCCGACCTTGTGCTCGAGCATCGAATCCTCGAGCACGGTGCCGGGCGTGATGACACGGACGACTTCGCGCCGGACGATGCCCTTTGCCATCGCCGGGTCCTCCATCTGCTCGCAGATGGCCACCTTGAAGCCCTTTTTTATGAGGCGGCGGATATAGGAATCGGCGGCGTGGAAAGGTATCCCCGCCATCGGGATGCGGTCGCCGCCCTTGTTGCGCGCCGTGAGGACGAGGTGGAGCTCCCTGGACGCCGTGGCGGCGTCCTCGCCGAACGTTTCATAGAAATCCCCCAGCCGGTAGAGCAGTATGTAGTCGGGGTATTCCCTCTTTATCGACTGGTACTGCTCCATCATCGGGGTGAGCTCGCCCATCGGACTACTCTTGGGGGATGATGGCGGCGGATATTAATATGTCTCGCCAACTAGGTTTATTAGGGCAGAAGCTTATGCATGATGGGGACATCCATGAGGACCTACATCGACATCATGATAAATCCCAACAGCGCCGGGCCCAACGAAGTGGTTCATGCCATGCTCAAGCTCGGGATATCTCCCATCTTCGGGCCCCACGACTTCTACATCGACTGGACCACCGAGACGGAGTTCAAGCGCAAGTTCAAGGAGGTCCACCGGCTCCTCCAGTCCCTCAACATAACCTACCGGCTCCAGACCTACGAGAACGCCCAGGAGGAGCCGCGCACCATCGCGGTGATGACGAGGAAGAACGGGCCTTGAACGGCCAAGGGTGCAAGGGTGGAAGGGGACTGGTCGGGGAAGGTTCCCTTTCACCCTTCCACCCTTTCACCCGTTTGCCCTTTCATCCTTCCACGCGTTCGACCCTTATTTAATGCAATAGAACAACTATAATATACGTAAATGCCAATTCTCGCCCATCCGATAATTGCGGTGATAAGACATGCTGGAAGGCGTTTCCGACCGGGGCAACAAGGTCTACGACGCGATGAAGGGCGCGGGGATAATCGGCGAGGACAAGATGGCCAACGCCGACAGGATAACCCAGATGTGCAAGATGGCAAAAACCATGGTCCTGGCCGGCCTGCAGGAGCTCGAGCAGAAGGGCTACGCCAAGCGCAAGGCCCGGGACAAGGCGGCGGGGTACTACATCATCCCCGGCAAGTGAATCCCGAAGGCGAGCCGAGGCCGGGAAGGGAGATTTGGGCCCATGAGGGCATCGCTCCGCCCGGCGGCATTCCTCCTTTTTATCGCGACGCTGACAGCGTTCCCCGCCGGCCAGGCGGCGGGCCAGACGGCGGACGGGGTCTTCATCGCGGCCTTTTCCGCCGGGCCCGGGGAGCTCGTCGTCCAATACGGCTCGGAGCAGGGGCGGGCGACGCTCAACCTGACGATCCAAAACGGCAGGCAGGAAAGCTGCAATGTCACGGTCACCGTCGCCGAGAACTCCAGAGTGATGGAGACCCGGGCACTGTCCATCGCCGGCAATTCCTCCCTGAACCTGAGCTTCCCGTGGACCGTCAGGGGCGAGGGCATTCACCGGGCCGTGGCCACGTTGTCCGGCGGGAACGAGACCGCCCCTTCGGAAATGACCGCGGCCTGCGAGGTTGTCCACAGCCGGCCCGTCCTCCATCCCAGCCCCTGGTACACCATCCCCTGCGCGTTCCTTTTCATCATCGTCCCGTCGGTTGCGATCTGGCTCCTCATCCGCAGGATGAAGGGCGGGGAATGGCTGGAGCGCAAAGGGAAGCGATGAACGAAAAACGACGCCGGTGAAGAGAGGGCGGATGGGAGACACCACCCTCCCCACCACATGCTCCTTGCGATCTTGCGTTCTCCCCCTTGCGCCTTCCTAATTCATTTCTTGTAGACCACGTGCGTGCAGTTGGTGCACTTCCAGACCTCGAAAACGTCGTGGCCCATGGAGAAGGGTATCATGTGGCCGTTCTTGCAGCGGGGGCATGGCGGGAATATGCTGTCCATTGATTTCCCCGTCGTTGATTGGGCATGTAATACTTAAAAGCTTCGCCGGGACCGGGAGGAAAGGGTTATTTCGATGCAACGGCTTCCGAAATACGGCATGGCGCCCGGCGAGGAGCGGGAAAGATGCGGGAAGTGCGAGCGTGAGCTCCCGAAGGGCGCGGCGCAGTGCCCGGGCTGCGGAGCGCCGGCCCCCGGCGCCGGGACGGAGGCCGGCCCCGGTCCGGCCGTGAAGAAAAGGGGCGCCGCCATTCCGGTCATAAAGGTCCGCAAGGTGAAGCGCGCGCCGGCTGCCAGCCCGGCCGAGGCCCTGGAGAAGGCCCGCGCCGCGCTCGAGGCGAACGAGCTCCAGGAGGGGCTCCGCTTCTGCGACGATGGCCTTTCGCAGGAGCCGGGGAACACCGACCTGCTCAAGACCCGCGCGCTGGTCCTCGAGAAGCTGGGCAACCGCGAGGACCAGCTGCGCTCGCTGGACACCCTCATCTCCGCCGCGCCGGCGCTGTCCTGGCCCTGGCAGGAGAAGGGCGCCGCCCTCCAGAAGATGGGGCGCCTCGACGAGGCCGTCAAGGCATTCGAGAAGGCCGCCGGGCTGGACCCGGCCTCCCCGAAGGCCTTCCTCGCGCTCGGGGAGGCCCTGTTCTCGCGCGGGAGCTACGACGACGCCCTCCGCGCCCTCGACTCGGCCGTGGCGCTCGACAGGCAGTTCGGGCCGGCCTGGCTCATCCGGGGCCGCGTCCTCGAGGTGCTGGGCAAGATGGAGGAGGCCGCAAGCTCCTACGAGCACACGCTGGCCCTCGCGCCCGGGCTGGGCGAGGCCTGGTTCCGCAAGGGCCGCACGCTCATCACGATGGGCAAGGGCCCGGAGGCGCTGGAGTGCTTTGCGAAGGTGCTGGAGATATCGCCGGGGAACATCGAGGCGCTGCGCGGGAAGGGCCAGGCCCAGAGCCTGCTTGGCGACTTCGACGCCGCCCGGAGGACGTTCGAGGAGCTGGTGCTGGTCGCCCCCGACGACGGGGACGCCTGGCTCTTCCAGGGCAAGGTGCACCTCGAGGAGGACCGGCCGGACGAGGCGCTGCGCTGCCTGAACAACGCCGTGCGCTGCCTTCCCCGCAACCCGAAGGCGTGGATGCACCGCGCCGGCGCCCAGGTCCGGCTCAACCTGCTCAAGGAGGCGATGGAGAGCTACGGGAAGGCGCTGGAGCTCGACCACGAGTCGCTCGAATCCCATCTCGGGCTGGCCTCGTGCGCCGAGAAGCTCCACAGGCTTCCGGAGGCCGTGGCGGCCCTGACGGAGGCGCTGGAGCTCGACCGGAGCAACGTCGCGGCCTGGGTAAGGAAGGCCCAGCTCCTCTCGGAGCTCAAGCGCTTCACCGAGGCGCTGGACTGCTACCAGAAGGCCTCCCAGCTCGACCCCGACAACCCCGAGGTGTGGAGCGCCCTGGGCCAGCTCTACCACCGGACCGGCCGCAACGAGCTTGCGGTAAAGTGCTACGACCGCGTGCGGGACCTCATCAAGGACGACGCCGACGTCTGGTACAGCAAGGGCGTGGCGCTCGCGGGGATGGGCGACCACCAGGAGGCCGCCGAGTCCTTCGGGCGGGCCATCCGCATCAAGCCCGATTTCTTCGACGCCGTCCGCGGCCGCGCCCAGTCCCAGGCGGCGCTCAAGCGCTTCGCCGACGCGCTCCGCACCTACGACACGGCGCTCAAGGTCAACCCCGAGTTCGCCGAGGCCTGGTTCGAGAAGGCCCGCGTCTTCGAGGTCATGGGCCGCCACGAGAGCGCCGTCAAGTGCCTCAACACGGCCGTGGCCCTTCAGCCCGACCTGGCCGACGCCTGGTACCGGTTGGGCGTGTCGCTCGCCCACCTGCGCCGGACCCCCGACGCCCTGAAGGCCTTCGACCGCGTCGCCCGCCTCAAGCCGGAGTACCCCGAGCTCTGGTACAGCCGGGGCACCGTCGAGAAGGAGAACGGCCGCCTGACCGAGGCGCTCTCCTCGTTCACGAAGGCCCACACCCAGAACCCGCGCCACATCGCCGCGCTCTTCGGCGCAGGCACGTGCCTTCTGGAGCTCAAGCGGCACGAGGCGGCCATCGAGAGCTTCGACCGGGCGCTGGGGCTCAATCCGCGGCACAGCTCCTCCCTGATAGGCAAGGGCGAGGCCCTCCTGGAGCTCGGGCAGTTCGGCGGGGCGGAGCAGGCCTTCGACCGGAGCATCGAGAGCAACCCGCGCCTCGCGCTCGCCTGGGCCGGGAAGGCCCGCGCCGCCGAGAGCCTGGGGCGGCTCGACGAGGCGTTGGGCCACTACGAGCGCTCCGTCACGGAGAACCCCAACCTGCTCAACTCCTGGCTGCGCATGGAGGGCATCCTGAGGGGGCAGGGCCGGTGGGAGCAGGCCCTCGAGAAGATCACCCGGGCCACCGAGGTCCGGCCCGATTCCGTCGAGGCCTGGCAGGAGAAGGGCGTCTGCCTCTCGGCCCTCGGGCGGAAGGCCGAGGCGGTCTCCGCCTACGACACGGTGCTGCACCTGGACGGCCGCAGGAAACAGGCCTGGTCGATGAAGGGCCGCCTGCTCCTGGAACTGGGAAGGGCGGAGGAGGCGCTCCAGTCGTTCAACCAGGCCGTCAACCTCCCGCCCCACGACCTCGACTCCTGGCTGGGCAAGGGATTGGCCCTCGAGGCCCTGGCGCGCTGGGGCGAGGCGCAGGAGGCCTTCGGGGAGGTCCTCAAGCTGGACCGGGACAACGTCGAGGCACACGCCCACCGGGGCAAGGCCCTGGCCGCCACGGGGTGCTTCCCCGAGGCGCTCGTCCACTACAACGAGGCGCTCCGGCTCGGCGGGGACAATGTGGAGCTGCTCCTGGCAAAGGGGCTTTGCACCGAGGGCCTGGGCGACCTCCCCGCCGCGCTGTCGATATACGAGGGCGTCCTGGCCCGGGACGAAAAGAACATAGCCGCCTGGCTCCGCAAGGGCGGTGCGCTGCTGAAGCTCAGCGACACCGACGGCGCCCTCGCGTGCTTCGACCGGGCCATCGCGGTCGACGGCAGGAACGAGGAGGGCTGGGTGGGCAAGGCGGGGGCCCTCGAGCTCAAGGGGGACCTTCAGGGGGCGCTCTCCTGCCTCCAGACCGCGCTGGGGCTCACGCGCCGGCCCGCCGGCGTGAGGGAGGCCATGGGCCGCCTCTTCCACCGGATGGACGACCACGTCGGCTCGAGGAAGTGCTACGAGGCCGTGATGGAGCTCGAGCCGGGCAACATCGGCGCCCACATGATGAGGGCCGAGGAGCTGGTCCACGTCGGCGACCGCAAGGCGGCGGTCACCGGCCTCCAGCAGGCAATCCAGATAGCCCCCACGCGCGGCGGGCTGTGGCTGCGCAAGGGCGAGCTCCTGCAGGAGCTCGAGCGCTACGAGGAGGCGCTGGAAAGCTTCGAAAGGGCGGTGCGCCACAGCCCCGAGAACCCCGCCGCCCGCCTGAAGCACGGCACGGAGCTCCTCCGCGCCGGCGGCATCAAGGAGGCCCTCTCCGAGTTCGAGCGGGCGCTCGCGCTTGCGCCCGGCAGCGTCGACGCAGTCGAGAAGAAGGCCATATGCCTCGAAAGGCTGGACCGGCGCCAGGCCGCCCTCGACTACGTTTCGAAGGCGCTCAAGGACCTTCCCGACAACCCGAGGCTCCTCCACCGCAAGGGCATCCTGCTCACCGGCATGGGCCGGTGGGACGACGCCCTCGACTACTATGACCGGGTAGTCCGGCTCGACCCGGGGCTGACCGACGCCCTCTTCAACAAGGGCGTCACGCTGGAGAATCTCGGCCGGCTCCCGGAGGCGCTCAAGACCTACGAGCTCGCGATAACGCTCCACCCGAACGACCCGGAGGCCTGGCTCCGCAAGGGCTCCGTCGTGTACTCGATGAAGAAGCCCCAGGAGGCGCTCGAATGCTTCGAGAAGGCGCTGGAGCTCAACCCCGCGAGCGCCGAGGCCTGGTTCCAGAAGGGCAAGGTCCTCCAGGACCGGGGGGGCCACAAGGGCGCCATAGCAGCGTTCGAACAGGCGCTCAAGCTGGACCCGGACCTGACGGAGGGCTGGCTCCACAAGGGCATCTCCGAGCTCGAGAGCGGCCAGGCCATGGCGGCCGTACAGAGCCTCGACCGCGAGCTCGACCGGGCCCCGGGCTCCGACCGGGCCTGGTACCACCGCGGGCTTGCGCTCGCCGAGTACGGCCGCCACGAGGAGGCGCTGGACAGCCTGGAGAAGTCGCTCGCGCTGAACCCCGAGCGCTGGCAGGGCTGGACCAACAAGGGCAAGGCGCTCGGCCGGCTGGGCCGGCGCGAGGAGGCCCTCGAATCCTACACGCGCTCGCTTGAGCTCAAGGCCAATGCACCCGAGACGCACTACGACATCGGAGTCCTGCAGCAGCAGATGGGCAACCTGGAGGAGGCGCTCAAATCCTACGACCGGGCCGCCGCGGCATTGGCCAAGGACCCGGAAATCTGGTTCAACCGCGCCGTGGCGCTGGGCCGGCTGGGCCGGGTGGAGGAGGCGGCCGGGAGCTATTCCCGGGCGCTGGAGCTCAAACCGGATTTCAAGGAGGCCCGGGTGAACCTGGGCATCCTGTTCATGAAGCAGGACAAGCACAAGGAGGCCCAGGAGAGCTTCGACGAGGTCCTGAACCAGGCGCCGGGCCACATGGAGGCGCTCATCAACAAGAGCGCCCTCCTGCTGCAGCGCAAGCGCTACGCCGAGGCGGAGCGTTGCCTGGAGCGGGCGCTGCGCATCGACCCGGACAGGCCCGAGATATGGCTCAACCAGGCAATAGCCCTCAACTCGCAGGGGAGGTCGCTCGAGGCAGTCGACCTTTACAAGCGGGTGCTGGAGGCGAGGCCCGGCGACGCCCGGGCGTTGTTCAACCGCGGGGTGGCGCTGGAGTGCCTGCAGCGGGACACGGAGGCCCTCGACGAGTACGAGCGCGCCATCGCCGCCGACCCGAAATACGCCCCGGCCCACTTCAACCGGGGCGTCCTCCTCTATTTCGGGGGCTACCACGAAAAGGCCCTCGACGCGTTCTCGACCCACCTGAAGCTCAGGCCCGGGGACGAGCGGGCCTGGTTCAACAAGGGCCTGGCGGCCATGAAGCTGGACCACTACGAGGAGGCGCTGGACTCGTTTCGGCAGGCCCTGAAGAT
>Ga0233425_10008734_pt1 | contig 13234 bp, 9 predicted proteins | sample Watercolumn_Towu_2_FD_181712 | JGI IMG/M metagenome (GOLD analysis project Ga0233425, IMG submission 181712) | Freshwater microbial communities from Lake Towuti, South Sulawesi, Indonesia - Watercolumn_Towuti2014_140_MG | ecosystem: Environmental > Aquatic > Freshwater > Lake | place: Indonesia...
GGCTGCGAGATATTTTCAGTTCTTCCGGGAAGAGTACGAGCCGGGGGTCAGGCGACCACCAGAGTATCGGGGAATCATCGGAATACCAGGGGAAGATGCCCTCTGAATATGCCCTGATCAGCCTTTTGGGTCTCAGGTCACCGCCTGCTGCAAGAAGACCGTCCTCGTCGGCAAGGTCAGGGGATGGAAATGAGAGCTCTTCGGAGAGAAGATAAACAGGCATCAGTCCCTGATCCTGAATGTCAGCTCATTGTCCTTAAGGCCGATGAGCACTTCTCCTCCTTTTCTCAGCCTTCCGAAGAGGAGTTCATCAGAGAGCCTGTCTTTCAGCCTTTCCTGTATGAGCCTGCCGAGAGGCCGCGCTCCATAAAGAGGGTCAAAACCGTTCGATGCTAACCAGTTGCGCGCAGCCCTTGAAATGCGGACCTGAACATTCTTCTTTTTCATCGAGGCGCTGAACTCTCCGATGAACTTGTCTGCCACCTTCATCATTATCTCTGTGTCGAGCGGCCTGAATGTTATGATCGAATCAAGCCTGTTCCTGAACTCGGGACTGAAGAGCTTTGATATCGCTTCTTTGCCCTTCATTTGTTTATCCTTTGACCTGTCACCAAAGCCTATCGCATCCCTGTCCATATCTCTTGCGCCTGCATTGGATGTCATGATCAGAATGACATTCCTGAAGTCAGCCTTTTTGCCGTTGTTGTCCGTCAGTGTTGCATAGTCCATGACCTGGAGCAGGATATTGAATATGTCCGGATGCGCCTTCTCTATCTCATCGAGCAGAACTACGGAATAAGGATGCCTGCGAACGGAATCCGTAAGAAGTCCGGCCTGGTCAAAGCCGACATAACCCGGAGGAGCTCCTATAAGCCTTGACACTGTATGCTTCTCCATATATTCGCTCATGTCGAACCTTATGAACTTGATCCCCAGCACAGAGGCAAGCTGTCTTGATATCTCAGTCTTCCCGACCCCTGTAGGGCCGAGGAAGAGAAACGACCCTATCGGCCTGTCCGGGGCTGCCATTCCAGCTCTGATCCTTTTGATGGATGCAACGAGCGAAGAGATTGCCTCATCCTGCCCGAATACCACCTTTTTAAGGTCATGCTCAAGCGTCATCAGCTTTCTGCTGTCAGGAGAAGAGACGGTCTGAGGCGGTATCTTTGCGATCCTTGCAACTATCTTTTCTATATCTGCAGGGCCTATTTTTGTTCCGGGCCTCTTGTCCGAGAGTCTCGATACTGCCCCTGCCTCATCTATGACATCGATGGCCTTGTCAGGGAGAAACTTGTCATTGATGTATTTCGCAGACAGCTCGGCAGCAGCCTTCAGCGCGCTGTCAGTGTAGCGCACCCCGTGGAAGTCTTCATAGTACTGTCTCAGGCCCTGGAGTATGCCGGCAGTCTCCTCTGCGGACGGTTCCTGTATCTCGATCTTCTGAAAGCGCCTTGAGAGTGCCCGGTCCTTCTCAAAATAGTTCTTGAACTCCTCGTATGTGCTTGCTCCTATGCAGCGCATGCTTCCGGAGTTGAGAACAGGTTTGAGTATGTTCGAGGCGTCCATTGAGCCGCCGCCTGTGGCGCCGGCCCCCACGATCGTATGTATCTCGTCTATGAAGAGTATTGCATGAGGCATCTGCTCAAGCGCCTTTATTGTTGACTTGAGTCTTGCCTCGAAATCTCCACGGTATTTTGTCCCTGCGAGGAGGGCTCCCATGTCGAGCGAGTATATCCTGCTGCCTGCAAGTGGATCGGGCACGGCCCTTTTATGGATGTTGAGGGCAAGCCCTTCGACAACAGCAGTTTTGCCGACGCCGGGTTCGCCAACAAGTATCACATTGTTCTTGCGGCGCCTGCATAGGACCTGCGTCATTCTCTGCAGCTCATCAGCCCTCCCGATAAGCGGATCTATAAGTCCTTTTGCCGCCTTCTCGACAAGATCTATTGTGTATATCGAGAGAGGGTCTGATGCATCCTTTCTGACGCTGTCCCTTTTCTTCTCATCATTGGGATCCGGATGGGTCTGCTCATCTGCCTTTGAGATGCCGTGCGAGATATACTCAAGTATATCCAGCTTCCGTATGCCCTCTTTCTGAAGAATGAAGACTGCGTGTGAGTCCTCCTCGAAATATATGGCAGAGAGCATGTCGCCTGCATCTGCCTCCTGCTTGCCTGCAGACTGGACATGAAGCAGCGCCCTCTGAATGACCCTCTGAAACCCGGCTGTCGGCTCTGGATATCCTGTCCTGCCTGACGCGTTATCTGGTCTGTTGACATGTTCCTGAAAGAACTCCTCAATGGAATTCTTCATCTCAATGATATTGCCGCCGCAGTTCCGTATGATCTCAGCGCCGAGGTCATCATGAAGCACTGCGTACAGGATATGTTCTACTGTCAGGTATTCATGATTCCTTGTCTTTGCATCTTTAATGGTAGCCTCGATTATGAGCTCTAATTCCTTGTTTATCATTCCTTCTCCATCAGGCAGCGCAGGGGAAAGTCCTTCTGCCGCGCCAGCCTGTGCACTTTGTCTATCTTGGTCTCTGCGATCTCCCTCGGATATGTGCCCGCAAGACCCTTTCCATTTTTGTGTACATGAAGCATGATCCGTGTAGCCTCGACATTCTGCTTGTGAAAGACCTCTTCAAGCACATGCACGACAAAGTCCATGGTTGTGTAGTCGTCGTTCATGAGAAAGACACGGTATAGCGGCGGCCTTTCAACCTTCTGGCCGGTCTTTTCCTCGATCTCATGTTCAATTTTATATTGGGATCTGCCCATACTTTATATATTATATCAAACCGCTCCTATGCAGATAAAAGTGTCCATGTGATATAGGACATATCATTATCGACCTGTTAACCGGTTCTGTTGTAAAATCGATCAGATGGCTGATCCGCTGAAAATTCTAATAGTTGACGACCATGATGAGTCGCGCACGTATCTGAGAAATTTTCTCCAGAGCCACAAATGCGATGTAATTGAGGCGGCAGATGGCAGGGAGGGTTTAGAAAAAGCCGTTACCTTCATGCCGGAGATGATAATATCAGACTCGCTCATGCCGGGAATGGACGGCTTCCAGATGCTCATGGAGATCAAGCGCAATGATAAAACGCGTGACATACCTTTTCTGTTCTATTCAGGCAATTATATCGGGGAGAAGGATGCTGAACTGGCACTTTCATTAGGTGCTAATGCCTATCTGCTTAAACCGATGCAGCCGTGGCAGCTCTGGAATGAGATACTGAAGAACATGCAGACAGGCAGTCACGAAAAAGAAGGTCATCCGGAGGCCGGAGACGACAGCCTGAGGCTCTACGGAAGGATCGTGGCAGACAAGCTTGATGAGAAGGTCCGCGAACTTGAACAGGAAGTCCTTCAGCGCCGGCTTGCAGAAGAGAGACTTCATTCGCTTTCAAGAAGCCTTATTGACAGGCTCGAACTGGAGCGCAGACATATTGCGAGAGAACTGCATGACCAGATAGGCCAAGCCCTTACTGCGGTAAAGCTCAATCTGCAGGCGCTTATGAGGAGTGCCGGACTGAGGCCTGATGATGTTAATGTCAGCGAAAGCATGGAGACCATAGGCTTGGCAATCCAGCTTGTCCGAGATCTTTCGTTCAGTCTGAGGCCGTCCCTTCTTGATGATCTCGGTCTTGCTGCTGCAATAAACTGGCATTTAGAACGAACAGCAAAGGTTGCCGGGGTAGACTATTCTGTCAGGGTTCCTGATGTGAGAATGTCTCCGGCGATAGAGATATGCTGCTTCAGAATAGCACAGGAGGCAATAACCAATGCGTTGCGTCATGCTGATCCGACTTTGATCAGTATTGAGCTGACCAATGAGAATGGGTTGATCATTCTTTCAATAAGAAATGATGGTGCTGCATTTGATGTAAACAAGACGATAGAAAGAGCAGCTGCGGGCGGGAGCTTTGGACTGCTGAGCATGCAGGAAAGGGCTGCGCTGGCCGGCGGGACCTTTACTATAAGATCAGAACCAGGACACGGGACCGAAGTGCTGTTCAGTATACGGACTGAAAGACCATGAAGCAGCTGAGGCTGATCATAGCTGATGATCATCTGCTTGTCCGTTCAGGACTTAAGGCGCTGCTTTCACAGATAATGAATGTCACGGTTGCAGGAGAAGCAGCCGACGGACATGAGGCGTTAAGACTGATCGGGGAGCTTAGGCCTGATATTGCCCTGCTCGATATATCCATGCCCGGCCTGAACGGTATAGATGTGGCTTTCAGGGCGACAAAGGATGTACCAGAAACCGGCATTATCATTCTTTCAATGCATGCTGACAGGGAATATGTTGTTCAGGCGCTCAGGGCAGGCGCGCTCGGATATGTGCTGAAGGATGCAGATACGCATGAGCTCGAAGAGGCCATATATGCGGTCAGCAACAGAAGGACCTATCTCTGTTCATCTGTTGCCGGAGCTGAAGAAGACGGCCATGCTGAAATTATCCGCAGGTCTCTGAAAAAACAGTATGCAGCCGAAAATTCATTCAATATGCTCACTCCCCGCCAGAGAGAGATCCTTCATCTTATTGCCGAGGGGCTGACCACGAAGGAGATAGCCTCAAAGCTTGACCTCAGCGTCAAGACCATCGAGACGCACCGCTCGCAGATCATGGACAGACTGAACATCAGGGACATTGCAGGCCTTGTCCGTTATGCAGTCAGGTCCGGCATAGTCCGACCCGACTAATCCGCTGACTAACTGCTGTTCAAGATGCTGCAATTATCACTATCAGAGAATTGATAATTATGATTACTATCAGGGTTTGCCCTGATAGTAATCTGCCATATGCCGCTGATATTCTAAAGACAGAAAGTCAGAATAATATCAGGGAGGTAATCGAAATGAATAAGAATTGTTGGGATTTCAAGAATTGCGGCAGGGGGCCGGGAAACAATGGCAGCACATGTCCTGCTGCATCAGAGATGCGCCTTGACGGCGTACATGGAGGGAAGAATGGAGGGCGTGCATGCTGGATTGTTGCCGGCACATTCTGCGGAGGGATCGTGCAGGGAAGTTTTGCCAGGAAATATGAGACCTGTGAAAAATGCGACTTCTACAGGTCCGTAAAAGAAGATGAAAAGCCACAATTTCAGTTGTCCGCCGTACTTCTTTCAAGGATGAGGTGAAACTATGCATGTGAGAGCGGAATCGGATGAACAGATCAGGGCTGCAAACGATGAGTGGCGAAGAACATTCGATGCAATGGACGAGGCTGTTGCACTGCTGGATGCAGATGGGAAGATCCTGCGTTGCAACAGGGCAATGGCAGTCTTTATTAGAAAGCAGTTCCAGGAGATCATCGGACATGTATGCACTGAGCTCTGCATCTGTCTCAACGGCCGCAAGGAACAGTGTCCTGTTGCCAGGTGCAGGCAGACACTGAAGAGGGAAAGATCAGTACTTAACCATGCTGATAAATGGTTTGAGGTCTCGGCAGATCCGATTCTTGATGACTCAGGACAGTTTCAGGGATCTGTGCATATTCTTAAGGATATTACAGAACAGAAACAGATGGAAGAAGCCTTGAGAAGGGCTGTTGCAAAGGCAGAGGATGAAAAGGCAAGGGCAGAGAGCATAATCGAAGCGATAGGTGAAGGCATCTCAATTCAGGACAGGGATTTCAGGATCCTCTATCAAAATCAGGCACACAAAAAAATTATAGGTGAGCATGCCGGAGAATTCTGTTATCTGGCCTATGAGAAGAGGGAAGAGCGTTGCGAGGGATGCGGAATTGCGCAGGTATTTAAAGACGGAGAAGCTCATACAGTGCAGCGAAGCGCACCGACTGACGCAGGCCTTGTGCATGTCGAGATCACTGCATCGCCGTTGCTGGACTCAAAGGGAAACATAGTCGCAGGCATAGAAGTTGTCCATAATATCACCGAGCGAAAGAAGGCAGAAGAGGCTCTTAGATCAAAGGAGTATTTTCTGTCCGAGGCGCAGAGGATAACCAAAATAGGAAGCTGGCAAAGGGACCTGAAAACAGATCAGGTCATCTGGTCTGATGAGCTTTTCAGGATATTCGGGCTCGATCCTGCCGGGTCGCAGGCAGATTTCAATACGCTTCTTGATCTTATTCATCCTGATGATCGCGAAAAACAGAGAAAAGCGGCTGCAGAAGCAATCCAGAATAAACAGCCATACAACACAGAGTATCGCATTATCAGGGCTGATGGCAGTCAATCCCTTCTCCATGCGCAGGGCGAGGTGGTCTGTGATGAATCCGGAAGTCCGGTATATTTACGCGGGACTGCCCAGGATATTACTGAACAGAGGCATTCAGAGCTGCAGCTTCAGGAGCAGAAGCGGTTTTCGGAGAACCTTATCCAGAACTCTGCAATTGCTACATTAGTACTGGATGCAGAGCATAAGGTTGTTATCTGGAACAAAGCATGCGAGGAGATGACGGGCATTCCTGCTTCGGAGATCGTAGGAACAAAGGACCAGTGGAAGGCATTTTACAACCATGAGAGGCCGATCCTTGCTGATGTGGTACTTGGAAGTGAAAGAGATAGGCTGGCGCAGTTCTATCCTTTTTTGTCTGAATCATTATATTGCAAAGACGGGCTTCATGCTGAAGGCTGGTACAGGCTTAAGGGCATTGACCGATATCTTGTCTTTGATGCGGCCCCTATCATGGACGGCGACGGAGTTGTTACTGCAGCAGTAGAGACCCTTCAGGACATAACAGGGCGCAAGCTGACGGAGGAGAAGCTTAAGCATAGTGAGGAGAGGTACAGGAGCGTTGTCGAAAACGCTTTTGACATGATCCAGAGCGTATCCCCTGATGGTCATTTGCTATATGTGAATCCTGCATGGCTGAAGACTATGGGATATACATGGGAAGAGTTAAAGGACAGGACCATATTTGATATTATACATCCGGCATGTCAGGAGAAATGTTCAACAGTCTTCAACAGTCTTGTTTCAGGCATGTCTGTGGATCATTTTGAGACACAGTTTACGGCGAGAGACGGCAGGGTTATTGATCTTGAAGGCAGCGCCTCTGTCAGCATTACAGACGGCAGGGTGAATTCCATGCAGTGCATTCTGCATGATGTTACAGAGCGCAAGAGACTTGAGGAAGAGCTCTTCCGGAGCCAGCAGGACTGGGAATATACATTTAACAGCATAACTGACATGGTTACCGTACATGACAGGGACTACAATATCATCCTTGCAAACAAGGCTGCTGAGAAAATCCTTGGTCTGCCGCTGCTCAGGGATATGAAGAACCGCAAATGTTTTGCATACTATCATGGCACGGACCAGGCTCCTTCAGATTGCCCGAGCTGCAGCTGTCTGCAGAGCGGCAAGCCTGACTCTTTTGAGATATTCGAATCACATCTCAATATGTTCATAGAGATCAGGGCTATTCCCCGATTTGACAGCAATGGAAATCTTATAGGACTGATCCATGTGGCTAGGGACATAACAGAGCGCAAGAAGGCGGAAGCAGAGCGTGAACGGCTTTATCATGAGAAGGAAATGTTGAGGGAGCAGCTTCTTCAGTCGCAAAAGATGGAAGCTGTTGGAACCCTTGCCGGAGGCATTGCGCATGATTTCAACAATATCCTCAATGTAATTATTGGTTACAGCGGCCTGATAGAAAGATCAGCAGGAATAGATGAAAAGACGAGAGGGTTTCTGCAGGAGATATCAAATGCTGCAAACCGTGCCGCATATCTCACCCGTGGCCTTCTGGCCTTCAGCAGGAAACAGCAGCTGGAGCTCAAGCCTGCAGACCTTAATGATATAATCCGTAGCATAACCGCAATGCTGCACCGTATCATCGGAGAAGATGTAAGGATGAATATCGGATTATGTGATAACAATCCTGTCGTGATCTGTGATTCCGGACAGATCGAACAGGTAGTTGTAAATCTTGCAACAAATGCGCGTGATGCCATGCCAAATGGCGGAAGCCTTAATATAACTACTGAGATAGTCTGTTTTGATGATAATCTCTGCATAGAAAAGGGATTTGCCAATCCGGGCAGATATGCCATGATGCGTATGACCGATACAGGTCTGGGAATGGATGAAGAAACTGTTGAGAGGATATTTGAACCGTTCTTCACAACGAAGCCTGTCGGCAGTGGTACGGGCCTTGGGCTTTCAATAATTTACGGCATCGTGGCTCAGCATAAAGGTTATCTGGAATGCAACAGTGCGCCCGGACAAGGTACAACCTTCAGCATTTATCTGCCGCTGGCCGAGTCTGCAGAATCCTCTGAAAATGAGAAGGTGAAGAAGGATTTTGCTGCAAGAGGCCGCGGAGAGCTTGTTCTTGTCGGCGAGGACGACGAATCTGGCCGCCGGCTTATAAGGATCATTCTGGAACATCAGGGGTACAGGGTTATAGAGGCTTCTAATGGTGTTGAGGTCATGGAGCAGTTTAATGCAAATAATAAGGAAATCTCACTTATGTTGCTTGATGTAATTATGCCTGACATGAACGGATATGAAGCACTTGAGCTCATAAGCCAGAAATACCCCGAAGCAAAGGCAATACTTATGAGCGGCTATACCTCTGATATCCTTGCGCAGAGAGGCATTGGGGACCTATCCGTGCCTCTGCTGAAAAAACCGGTCTCTCCGCATGAACTTATAGATATAGTAAGGAACACTCTTGACGGACAATCAGCCTGACATTTGATGCCCTGCCGTCATGACCGGACTGTTCTGCTGGTACTGTCCAATGCTGTCCTGAATCCGTATCCCGTCGTTGACTTCGATCAGACGTATCTAATATTATGTAACACAATAATTTATGGGGGTATTTTATGTTTTCTGTCAAGAAACTCCTCTTCTTTTTGGTGCTTATTCCGGTCATCTTCGCCGGCTGTGAATCGCTGAAGACCTCGAAGCCAATATTGCCATTAAAGGAATATGATCGCATGATAGCCGGAAGGCTCGATGCCAATTACATCGGTACTCAGAACTGCCTTTCAGCCTGCCACTATCATGACAAGATAAAGCGCGACTTTGATGCAAGCACAATGGGCGCCCAGCTCACAAAGAAATCGGGCATGCCGCTTGTGAACTGCGAATCATGCCATGGCCCCGGAAGCCTTGCTGTCGAGAACATTACTCCGGAAATGGTCGAGGCCGACGCAAAGGCAGGAAAGCAGACCGCCTGCGATTACAAGGCACTGATAGACCTCAAGAACCTCCCTGCAGCAGCACAGTCCCTGATATGCCTCAAATGCCACTCAGGCGCCGCAAATTTCAATCTCCATAACTGGAATGCAGGCACCCATGCCCTGAGCGATGTATCATGCTTTGACTGCCACAATGTGCATCACGGACCTGACCTTACAGTAAGAAGGACCGAGATGGAGAACATGTGCGAGCGCTGCCATGAAGAGGTCAGGGTGGAGTTCTCGCTGCCGAGCCACCACCCGATGCATGAAAAGAAGATGTTATGCACGAACTGTCATGAGTCGCACGGGAGCTCAAATGAGAAGCTCCTGAAGAAGGCCAGCGTAAAAGAGGTCTGCACCCAGTGCCATGCCGAGAAGGAGGGGCCATTCGTCTACGAGCATGCCGAGAACTCTGAGGACTGCCGCACATGCCACAGCCCGCATGGATCTGTTAACAATAATCTGCTCAAGGTGGCGGTTCCTTTCCTCTGTCTCCAGTGCCATCTGCCTCACGGCCCGACAGACAGCGCAAGAAAGGGCGCCTACTACACGAGATGTACAGACTGCCACAGTCAGATACACGGAACAGATATGCCATCAAGAAGCGGCAAAGGCCGTTTCACATATTAGGAGAGTATATGAAAAAGATAATAATATTGCTCTTTATTCTTTTTGCAGTATGCTCAGGTATTTCATATGCCCAGAACAACGAACAGGCTGCTGAGCCCGTTTCTGAAACTGATGACAATTCTGCCGAGACATATGTCTTCCCCGAAATAGAGCCTGAAGTGACGCTGAAGGCAGGATACCGCATCATGGACCTTAACGGGTCTGCCCGGGCAGAGGAGTTCGAATATCACGAGAGCTCTCCTTTTCTTGGCGGAGAGATACGCACTATAACCCCAAAACACAGGCTCCATCTTGAGTTCGAATATATGAACGGCAAGGACTACTACGGCGACATCATGTATATGTACAAAGACATGATCCTCTTCAGGGGAATGAACTCGACAGGCTTCCATAATCTTGACAACAAGGAGCTTTTTGAGTTCGTCAGTCCTTCCAGGACTTATGGGGTGAACAGGATGGATGCTGAGGCAGAATACGGCCTGATGACAGGGATCAGCAATTACTCCCTGCGTTTCAAGATGCCGGATTTCCCTGCACATCTCTATTTTGACGCCTTCTTTGTAGACAAGAGCGGCTCCATGCAGCAGATGTTCTATCACTCAGGCGACACAAGCAGGAGGACATCGAGGGAGAGGGAAATAGACCTTTTCACGAGCGTCTATACCTTCGGAGCGAACAGCCAGCTTGGCCCTGTTGCAGTAGATATCTCCCACAGCGAGAAGAGGCTTCGCGTTGGAGGCGATTCGGTCTTCAGAGACACCTTCGATGAATACAGGGACCGCAATGACCCCACGATCGTTCTCAGAACTGCCGGAGACTATTATCATAATCAGATCCCGGAAGTTAAGAGTTCTACAAATACCATCAAGCTGCATACATCAATGACCGGAAGTCTTGTGTCTACTGCCACATTGTCGAGGACAGACAAGGAGAACCTCGAAAGCGGCGCCAAAGCCAACTACAGCCTCGGTACAGGAGATATCACATGGATGCCGAGGACCGATCTCTCCTTTGCGGTCAAATACCGCCATTACGAGACAGGCATAGACAATCCCAATACTGTAAGCGTCAGAAATATCACGACAAATGACATATATACATATGAGGTAAGGGATTCCATAGATTCAACAACCAATGCTGTCAGCGGGTCCGTGAGATACAGACCCTTTAAGGGTGCGCTGCTCAAGGCCGACTATACGCATGAGGATATCAGCAGAAGCAATGAGGGCCAGTGGTATGTAATACCTGACTCGACATCGAAGGATACATTTACTCTTTCCGGCGATCTTAGACTTATGAAGGGGCTGAAGCTCCAGGCCAGGTATACTCACAGGGATATTGACGATCCGGCCACTAACATCGAGGCTGACCATTCTGACGAAGGCACGCTTACCCTCTCATGGACGCCTGTGCCGAAACTCCATGCCTATGTCAGTTACGGTATCAGGGCCGAGAAGAGGAATGACCTGAGATATATTTTTGACGAATGCCCTGATGGAATATGCAGCGGCGGCGAGCGCAGGGTCAATAGCGACAGGCTGATCGCGACAGTATCATACTCTCCGCTGAACAACCTGACCGCGATCGCGAGCTATGCTTATATGCATACAAAGGTCAGACAGGACATAATGTACGAGATATCGGTGGCTCCTGATTATGAGACCGATTTCCTTGTCCCGTACAAGACAAAATCGCACCACTACTCACTTGACCTCAATTATAAGCCAGTGCCTCAGATCAGCCTCAATGCAGGGGTCAGCCATGCTGTGAGCGTGGGAGCGTTTTATCCATCAACAACAACACTGACGCAGGATGTATCTGTTGCTTCGTTTTCTGACCTCAGGATCAGGGAGACAAGCTTTACGATAGGCGGTGAGTATGCTCTGAAGGGCGGGTATACAGCAGGCATCCAGTACCGCTACAGCTCCTTTAACGACGAGATAGACAACGAATATAACGATGTCAGCGACGGCCGTGCAAGCATTGTGATGCTGACGATAACAAAGAAATGGTAGGAATGGATATCAAGATGAACCGCATTATATTAAGCTTGCTGATGATTGTTTTTATATCAGGCATTATGGCCCCTGTAAGTTCAGATGCCGCAGGCAAGACTGTAGGGGTTGTGATGACAGGCAATATCTCCTATTACAAGGATATGCATAAGGCATTCACCGAAGGTCTTGCTTCGGAGGGTCTTGGGGCAGGAAGCGTCGAGATTGTCCTCCAGACACCTTCTCCCGAGCCGATGTCATGGACGAATGCTGTCCGCAAACTGCTTGCAGTCGGGGCAGATATTATTGTCTGTTATGGCGCACCTGCTACTCTCAGCGCAATGGCAGAGACAACTGACATCCCCATTGTCTTTGCGGGTGTTTATGATCCGCAGGGCCTTGGCATTCCCGGCAAGAATGCTGCCGGCATCAGCTCAAAGGTGCCTGTTGCAAGCCTGCTGAAGAGTCTCAGGGGCATATCTTCTTTCTCAAATCTCGGGATCGTATACAGTGAGTCTGAGAAGGACACAATTCTTCAGGCAAATGAGGTCAGGCAGCTCGAGTCATCCTTCGGCTTTAAATCCTCAAAATTCAATGTAAGGAAGGCTGATGATGTCTCAAAGATCGCAAATGTGGATGCGCTCTTCCTGACCACAGGATGTGCAGCCATGCATTGCGTCAGCAATATTGCCGGCATTGCGAGAAAGGCAAAGATACCGACAGGAACTACCATAGGCGGAGGCGAAAACAGCGGGGTGATCATGACGCTTTCGGCAAACCCCCAGGAGCAGGGCAGGGAAGCTGCAAAGATCGCTGCAAAGGTTGCAAAGGGCGCTAAACCTTCTGCCATACAGATGGAGCATCCGAAGAAGATAGACCTGATAATCAACCTGAAGGAGGCAACAGAGATGGGCCTAAAGATCCCTTTTGATCTTCTTACCTCAGCAACAAGGGTCATAAAATGATCTCTTTATTCTCAAACATGAACCTTCAGAAAAAGTCCGTGATGCTTATTGCCGGCATTCTCTTCCTTGTTCTCGGCACCAACACCGCAGTTCTGACCGGCATTGCCTTCGGCAAGTACAGGAATGCGATGCTTGCAAAGAGCGGGGCAATAGGTGAGCTTATGCGGAGGGACCTCAGCAAGGCTGTCATACTCGGCATTCCGGTAGAGTCCCTTGACGGAGTGAATGAGAAGCTTTCAGAACTTCTGTCCCGTGAGAAATCAATGGGTTATGCAATGGTGATCAGCAACAGCGGCAAAGTCCTCTTCCATAACCAGCAGTCTGAGGCAGGCAAGGAGCTGAAGGATGAAGTGACCGCAAAGGTGACAGCCTCCCAGTCAGGCATAGTGCAGACAGCAGGCGGGTTCTATGACCTGTCATTCCCCCTGTCCGGAGCTGACAACAAGGCTGCAGGGTATCTCAGA
>Ga0233425_10008735_pt1 | contig 13232 bp, 12 predicted proteins | sample Watercolumn_Towu_2_FD_181712 | JGI IMG/M metagenome (GOLD analysis project Ga0233425, IMG submission 181712) | Freshwater microbial communities from Lake Towuti, South Sulawesi, Indonesia - Watercolumn_Towuti2014_140_MG | ecosystem: Environmental > Aquatic > Freshwater > Lake | place...
CGCGGCCGCTAATCCGCGCGCAGAGCTCTCGGTGCGCCACGACGTCCTCGGGCCGCGGGTCGTGCCGCTCCGCAAGGACATCGATGAGACACTGCTCGGGGTCGGTCGGCGTCGCCGGCGCGTGCACAGAAACGTAGCTGTTGAGGGCGACGTGCTTGTGGCGACTCGCCGCCTTCACCGCCGTGATGATCTGCCGCGTCACGCACAGGTCCGCAAAGGACCGGAAGACCCGGGCCTCGCCGCACGAGAAGTCGCGAACGGCCTTGAACAGGCCGATCATGCCCTCCTGAACGACGTCCTCGTGATCGGCGCCCGCCAAGTAATAGAGGCGCGCCTTGCTCTCGACAAGCCCCCGGTAGCGCCGGAGAAGCTCATCGACGGCCGAGATGCGGCCCCGCCTCGCGCGGAACACCAGCTCCTCGTCGCGAGGAACTCGTCCCGACCAGGAGACGTCACCCAGAGCCACTTGATGCATGGCGTCCGCCCCCGAGCGTCAGGATGCACGTCGATCGGATACCCTCCCTCGACGCGCCCGACTCCCCGATCTGCGGCCAGCAACAACGCACCAAGCAAGGCGACTCGTTTGAGGCCCAACCGCCCCTGAACGCCCAGCCTCTCACGGGCTGGGCGGTCCATTGTGGCGATTATACGGCAGTGGCAGACGCGAAGTCAAGACGCCCGCGGTCCGCAACGGGGACACTTCCGACCCCATTCCGCTGTCTACACAAGGGGGTGCATACCACGCATGAACACCTGGACCGACGAGAACACCGGGCGCATAGTCTGCCAGCTCACCGGTGTCCCCGGAGGCGCGCGCGTGCCGTACTTCCGCTGGCCGCGGGACCTGCCGGACGGGCGCGTCATCGACCTCTTCGAGCGCAAAGGCCCGATCCGAGCCGGCCTCCGTGTCGAGCACGTACCGGACCGGCCGTGTGGCGCTCTTGGGCGGCGGAACGAGCGCACACAGAGGCGTCTCACACCACGGCTTCGCCCACGGGCCAACCTGGCTGCGCCAGACCGGGATCGCTGGCGCGTCCGGAACCTCCGCCTCCCGTAGCTCGAGGAACGTGTTGCCGAAGTCCCGGAGCGGGGCGGGAACCGTGAACTCCACCAGCGCCGGCGCGGGCATGTCTGCCGGCAGCGCGAGCAGCACGATGACGCTTTCGAGCATGGCTTACCCCTCGCGGACCTCCCGTCCCTCGGCATCGTAGACGTAGCGGCGGCCTTGCTCCCACGAGTGGAAGGCCATGATCGCGGCTACGGAGTGCGCGTAGCCCGCCTCGACGGGCGCGTTCGGCGTGTTGCCGTTGCGGATGCACGCGAGCCAGTTGTGCACGTGGTTCTCGCTCGACGGGATGTCCGTGAGAGGCACATCGGCCGCGAGCTTGTCCTTGCCGCCGCCTTGCGGCTTGGCCGTCCAGGAGGCGGTGTCGAACGTGCCCTTCGTTCCCAGGAAGAGCTCCTCCGCGGGGCTGTAGGAGTTCCCCAGTCGCATCGTGAAGTTGAGCATGAAGCCCTTGGGGTACTCGTACAACGCGGTCATCGTGTCGGGCAGCTCGCGGTCTTTCCACACGTACACGCCCCCGAAGGCGACGCCCGACCTCGGCAGCGGATCGTCCATGAACCAGGTTCCTATGTCGATGAGGTGCGCTCCCCACAGGCCCGGCGTACCGTTCGTGTAGTCCTTGTACAGGTGCCAGCAGCGGTAGCGGCGCGGGTCGAAGGGGCGCGGCGGCAGGCCCATCTGGTAGGCCTCCCAGTCCACATCGGCTTCCTTCACATCCCCATACCCCCGCGACCAACGGGGGCCGCTGTCGCCCGCGCAGGTCAGCACCTCGCTGACCTGCCCGATGACCCCGCTCTGCACCAGCTTCGCCCCCGCCTGATGTCGGCCGTCGCTGCGCCGCTGCGTGCCGATCTGGCACACCACGCCCTTCTCTCGCACGGCGTCCACGGCCGCCCGGGCATCGGCCATGTTCGTCGCCATCGGCTTCTCGCAGTACACGTGCTTGCCGGCCCGCGCCGCGGCCGCGAGAATGGGGCTATGGGCGAAGTCCGGCGTCGCGATCATCACAGCGTCGAGATCGTCCAGCGCCAGCATCTCGGCGAAGCGGCTGAAGGCGCGCGGCTCCTGACCGGTCCACTCCTTGATCTTCGCCGCCGCACGCTCCCGGGCCGGGCGCCAGACATCGCACACCGCCGTGAACGCAACGTTCAGCTCTGCGGCGCAGCTCTGTGCCTCCTGCATCAGCGCCCCGCCGCGACCGCCGGCCCCGATGATGCCCAAGGACAGGCGGTCGTTCGCGCCCTGAGCGCGCAGGCTGCGCCCGAGAGCCAAGGTGGCGGCTCCGGCGCCCAGTCCAGTGAGGAAACCGCGTCGCGTCAGTTCGTGGTGGCCCATTGGGTGCCTCCCGTATGGCCCTCACCCCCGGCCCCTCTCCCAGAGGGAGAGGGGAGCAGAGGCCGTGCAGACGGTCACCCCTCTCCCTCTGGGAGAGGGGCCGGGGGTGAGGGCTAGCGTCCGGTGCGCTCGCTGAGCGCGCGCACCTTCTCCTCGTCCACGTCGATGCCCAGGCCCGGTCCCTGCGGCACGCTCAACCGCCCGCCGTCCGGTTGCAGCGGCGCCTTGAGCACGCTCTCGGCGAGGAACTGCGGGCCGTTCAGCGCGGCGGGCTTCTCGAGGCCGTACGCGCCGAAGAGGGCCAGCGTCGCGGCCAGGGAGATGTCAGGGTCAGTCAGGCCGCTGCCGAGCCACATCAGGCCCGCGTCCAGGAGCATCTCGATCTGCCGGCGACAGGAGACGAGTCCGCCGCAGCGCGCCGGCTTCTGCGCGACGCCGTCCAGCATCCTGAGGCGGATGAACTCCTCAAGGTCGGTGGGCGAGATGACGCCCTCGTCCATGAGGATCGGCAAGGCGCCCTGCTTCTTGAGGGCCTGATAGCCGCTGAGGCGGTTGGGACGGATCGGTGACTCCAGCACGTCCGCACCGGCGTCGGCCAGCTTCGGGGCCGCCTCGAGCGCCGTCGCGGGGTCGTAGCCGCCGTTGGCATCCGCCCAGAGGAAGCCGTCCGGCGCGAGCCGCTTGACGATCCGCGTGAGCTCGACATCGAGGTTCGGGTCGGGCGCGACCTTGATGTTGAAGTTGCGGAAGCCGCGCTGTCGCCCCTGCTCGACCAGGCTCTCCGTCTCGTCCAGCGTCCTGGGGTTGACCGTCCAGCTCAGCGTGAGCGGCCCGCCGCGCGGCTTGCCCCAGATCTCCGCGGGCGACTGCCCGGTCAGCTTGCCCGCGAGGTCGTGCAGGGCGATGTCCAGACCGGCCTTGGTGATCGGCATTCCGACCGTCAGTCCCGGCGCGATCGCGGCTTCCATGGCCGCATGGGCGCCGTCGAAGTCGAGCGCGTCACGCCCGATGAGCGCCGGCGCGAGGTAATTCTCGATCACGAGCGTGCTGGTCTCGAGGGTCTCGTAGCTCCATTTCGGGATGGGGACGCTTTCGCCCCAGCCAACGGCGCCGTTGTCCGCGCTGACCTTGATCATCACCGTGGGTCGCCCCAGCGGCGTGCCGGCCGGTCCTTCGAAGAACTTGAAGCGGCCGATCGTCGGGATGCGCGCCGGGAAGGTCTCGATCCGCTCGATCCTGGCCATGGTCTGCCTGCCTGCGAGGGGGAGGGGGGGGAGCAGCACGGCGCCGGCGCCGATGCCGGCGAACTGCACGAACTGCCGACGCGAGCAACGTGTTGAGTGTGCGTCCATCGGACACCGCCTTCGCGAAAGAGGGGCAGGACAGACATGGCGGCCGGCTCACCGGGAGCATTCGGCGCAAAGGCCGCCCTGCCTCCCGTCACGGAGCGGCCGTCACGATGGTGTGGATCGGCAAGAGCAGCACGAGACAGACCGCCACGAACAGCGCCAGCTCAACGATCACCGCCATCCGCAGGGCCCGCACCGCTGCCTCCCGCCAACGCCACGCGGCCAGGAACGGGACCGCCGCCACCGGCGGGAGGATCAGCCACCACCACGCCGCGAGGACATGCCCCAGCCGTATGAGCAGCAGCGTCGAGACGGGCATGGCGAGCTCCGTCTGAACCGGCGCCGCCTCCAGCCTCGGCATCCCGCTCATCAGCCCGATTGCCGTGTCCACGGGGAGATCGGCGGCCAGGAACGCCAGGAACCAGCAGTTGCCCCACAGGCTCGGCCGCGCCTCGACATCCTCACCCGTAAATGCGGATGAGCGGGAAACCCGGGCGCCGGCCGCTCCTGGGACCGCGCGCACCCTCTTGATAGCCTATATCTGGGATCCGGGCACGTGACCTGCCCCACCTGCGTCTGGCAGCGGCTGCACCAGAGGTCGGTGCCCGTCTCGGGCGGCGTCGAATCCGGCACGGTCGGTCTCCCCTCTCGGGCACGGGTGTGGGCCACTTCGACGTGCCGGTCAGCATTGACCCCTCAAGCGACGGCCCGGAGGCAGTCGAAGCCGCCCTCGGCCAGCGTGGCGATTGCCATCGCGTTCATCCCGCGGACGTCTCCCTGCGCGTAAGGTCCGCGATGGACGACGTTGCCAGGGCCCGGCTGTAGAGGCGCACGTCCCTGACCCGGCCGCGGAAGGGGCTGGACGGCCCGAGCCCGATCAGCAGTGGACGGCCGTTGGACAGGTCGAACCGGTCTGGGTCGAACCGCTCCGACTGCGCCACGCGCTTGCCGTCAACGTAGAGCCGCAGCCTGCGTCCCGCACGCACGCAGACCACGTGCCGCCACTCAGTCCCCAGGTCATCATCGAAGGAGACGCACTGCCCGGCCTGCCAGCTGAACACCGTGCCGGCCTCGGTCGCGAAGTCCGCGTTGGCGGCCCGGCCCTGGCACGTGGAGGTGCCCGCGAACAGCCGGCCCCGGAAAACCGTCAGACAGGGCACGCGCATCCATGTGGGCAGTGCGTCAGCACGGAAGGCGGGGTTAGTCACGAGCCGCTTCAGCATGGTCCACTGCGTGCCACCCTCATAGCGCCAGACCTCCGCCAGCGGGATCACGCCCGCATAGAGCTTGCCGTTGTAAGCTGTGAGTTCGTTGACCTCGTTGATCCTGAACGTATCCGTGGAGATGCCCAGCGCGCCGCACTCCGCCCAGTCGTTGTCCCCGCGGTAGCGGAGCACATGGCCGACCGGCCACGTGCCGGCGTACAGCGCGCCCCCGTAGACGCCGAGGGTGTGGATCTGGTTGATCTGCTCGGCATCGAACTGGCCCACGACGGGCCAGTTCGCCAGACCATCGAAGCGGTGAATGGTGGTGTTCGAGGCGCCCCAGAGAGCGCCGTCGTGCACCATCATGGCGTGCAGCTTGGTGCCGGCGTCGATCCTCCCACACTCGGACCACCGCCTGTCACCGTCGAAGCGGAAGACCTTCTGCTTGTCGTCGGCCGCGTAGAGCCTGCCCCGGTAGGAAGCCAGCGACATGACCCGGTAGCCGTCGCCAAACTGCCCGCAGTCGTGCCACGCCGTGCCGCCCTCGTACCGGTGCACGTGGTTCGGCCCGGTGTCACCCGCCCACGCCTTCTCCCAATCCCAGGCGCCTGTGCCCACGTAAAGGCCGCCCTCGTGGACCACGATGGAGTAGATGGAGGGTGTCCTCAGGTCGGGGGTGACCCGGCCGCAGTCCACCCACCTCTTGCCGCCCGCGTACCGGTAGACGTGACAGGCGCCCTGGGGGTCCCTCGCGTCGGCCGTACCGGTGTACAGGGCGCCCTTGTAGACGACCAGCGTGCTGACCAGCGGGTTGTCCGGCACCGGCCGCCCGCAGTCCACCCATTCGCCGACCACGCCATCGTCGATGCCGAAGAGCAAGTTCCGGGCATCACTTACGGAGCTGTAGCCTGGTGCGCTGGCGGTGACGGTCAGGTTCAGTCCTCTGCGCGCATCGGGGTCGTACTGCGTGAGAATGTCCCCGGTGTCACCGGCGCCCGGGGCGCAGCGGACCCACACGGACAGAGTGAAGTCACTGCGGCCCAGCGCGAGGGCGGGGTGGGCCGGTACCTCGATATGACCTCCGGCTCCGTCGAACACTGCGCCATCGGGCGCCAGCAGCGCACCTCGGCTTGCGCCATGCTGGGCTCCACCCGACGAGTCTAGGCAATCGCCGTGCAGCCTCCAGTGGCCGATGAGCGTTGGGTCCGCCGGGGCCGCGCTCACAACGCCGAAGACGAGCATGGCCGCCAGGCCGCAGAGCACCACCATGGCAGTCAAGGTCAGCCTCCAGTCTGAGCCCACCTCTCCCAGCGGGCCGGGCCGTGTGGACAACTCGGGTGCGGCACTTCCCTGTCCCTACGCTACTCCCCTCGGTCGGCGGATTCGCGGGGCCCCCGAACTCATCTGCGGTCTCCAGTGATCCCTGGCGGTGTTGTCTGGCTTCCGCCACACCACTGGCCTCGTCGCGCGACTCGGCAGCCCTCTCCGGCTGCGGTACAAAGGCCTGGCCCCGTTGCCGCTCTGACCACCACCGGCGGGCCCTACGAGGTCGATGTACCCACGCTCAGACCTCTGCGGCTCAGCCACTGGTTGTCACCGGTGTGGAGTCAGGTCCCAGACTCGTCCCCGCCAGGGCGTCGGCCAGTGGTGGGCGGGCCAGACCTGCTACCGGGCCTATGCGGACTCCGTGGACCTCCTGCGAGCCGCCTGCGGCCTGTGATGCTCCCTCCGCGAAGTGGACCGCTACCTCTGGCTCTCGGGAGTGCGGAGGGCTTGAGACCGGGATCGCCCATATGGAACCGGGTGCCCCGGTGTTGGCTGAACAGTCAGCCGTTGGCTCCAGTCTCTCGCCATCCGGGCTCCAGAGACCTGCAACACCCGGCGGTGGAAGCAGGAATCGGCCGGTGCTGACCCTCGTCGTGAGGGTCTGTCGACCCTGTTTTCGCTGACACGCTGGACAGCAGGCGTGACGCCACCGCCGCCCCGGCGGGAATGACATGGTCGGTGACCTTGTGGCGGTCGACCTGGGATCATCATGTCGGTGCTGGCGACAGCAGCGGGATGTGGCTGAGTATCTGCCCGAACAGGTCTCGCGGAACGGCCACCTCACCCCATTCCGCGCCCTCGCCCGCCGTCTATCATCGGTCCCTGAGGCCCAGGTAGACGAGCGCGACCGCAAGTGGCGCGAGGCGAAGGCCGAGAAGCGAGAGGCGCGGGGGAACGGGAAGACGCGGAAGACGTGACCCGAGGCGTTGCGGCGTGGAGACCTGCGCCCTGCGGGGCGTGCTTAGTCAGGTGTATTCCTACCGCTCCACCAGCCCGGCCTGGTTGTCATTCGTCGCCAGGATCCCGGTCTCAAAGCGCCCCACCGTGTTGCGCGCTGCGGCCTGACGATCACTTGCGCGTCGGCTCACCACCAGGCGCATCGTCGGGTCTCGGGCCAAGCGGTCGGCGTCGGAGGTGATCTTGCTGCGCGCGAACTCCAGCCGCACCCGAGCGTCGAACTCCAGGCTCAATGGCTCATGTCGGCTTTCACCCCTGGGGTGCCTCCGGCAATCCCTGCTGCTATGACTACTGCGGTGCGCCTACGTCCAGTTTCTTGGCCTCCCTACCCAGAACCTCCCCGTCCATGTGGGCAATGCGGGCCAAGACCGCGAAGCTCCCTCCGCAGACCCGCTCCCTCGTGACCCTCGTGACCCTCACCCGCTCCGCCGGCGCCTACAACGACGGCTACGCGGACGCTCTGGTCCTGAAGCTCACGAACCTGTCGCCCTGAGGCCGGGCGGAGCCTGCCGATTGGTGCCTTGTCAGCCGTGATCCGTAGGGTAGCGGGATCCAGGGACAGGCACTCGTTTCCCCCCGACAGGCCCGTCTCCGCAGCCCAACCTGGCGGGGAACGGTGCCTGTACCCGACCCCGTTGACGCCCTCCAACTCCGTACATCGCGGCTGACAGAGCGCCAGAAATCCCGACCAAGACCCGACGTCCCCCTCGCCGTCTGTATGGGGGATGAGCGCCGCTTCCTCTCCGTCAGCCCGGGCCACGCCGCGCAAGTGGGCCTTCCGGCTCGCCGACGGTGTCCCGTCTCTCGCCGGTTGCAGGATTCCTCGCACCGCCCGTCGAAGGGACGGCCAACCTCGACCGGAGGCGTCACCCGTGCCTGACGACCAGGAGCCCCCCGGCCTCCGTAGGCTAGGCCGCCGCGAAGCGCTCGCCATCGGTCTAGGGGCGTTCGGCGCCGCGGCCACCTTCGGCGGCGTGCTCGTCGCGCGTCGGCGTCACTCGCGCCGCGAACCGGAGGACGACACGCCCGTCCGGAACCCGGCCTACGTCTACGGCCGCGACGAGCGAGGCCGGCACTACGTCCTGTCCGGTCTACCCGACGGGACCGTGGCCGTCTATCGGCTGAACCGCGCTGCTCATGCCGTCTGGGACTGTTGCCTAGCTCCTCAAGAGTACGTCCGCGGCCGCCGTCGTGCGCCTGGGGAGGTGCTCAGCCGTGCCTCCGCTCGCCTGGGCCGCGACCTGGGCGCGGAGGGCTCGTCGTTTCTGGACCGTCTCTCGGAGGCCGGCCTCGTCTTTCTGCCCTCTCGGGGACAGGTGGTCTACTACGCCCGGCGGAAGGAGGTCTAGGTGCCGACATCCGCCGACTACGCCCTCTCCTGCGAGGTCTTCCTCGTCCCGTGGGACGGGCAGTACCTGCTGTATGCCCCCGTGAAGGGGCTGGTCGCCGCGGTGAACCCCGCCGCCGCGTGCCTCGTCCGTGACCTGGAGCAGGGCGAACCCTTCGACCTCACCGAGGCCGAGCACGCCCTCGCGGACCAACTAGCTGACATCGGCGTCGTCAACGGGGAGCCCGATCCACGCCTCTTCGTCTTCGAGGGCCAACCCTTCCAGCCGATCCACACCACGCTCTTCCTCACCAACGCCTGCAACCTGCGCTGCCTGTACTGCTACGCCGAGGGCGGCGAACTGGAGACCTCCGTCATTCCCGACGCCGCCGCCCGCGCGGCCATCGACTTCGTCGCCGACAACGCGCTTCGCCGCGAGGTTGCCGCCTTCAGCGTCGGCTTCCACGGCGCGGGCGAGCCCACCGTCGCGTGGCGCACCTACACCCGCCTCGTGCGGTATGCCCAGGCCCGCGCCGACGCCCTCGGCCTGCGCGTCACCCCCTCCACCGCCACCAACGGCGTGCTGACCGAGCGCCAGGCGTGCTGGATGGCCCGCCACACCACGAGCGCCAACCTCTCCGTCGACGGGCCCGCCGACGTGCAGGATCTTCAGCGACCACGCGTCGACGGCTCCGGTTCCTTCGAGCACGTCGCACGCACCATGCGAGTGTTCGATGCCGAGGGCTTCTCCTACGCCATCCGGGCCACGATCACCGAGCTGAACGTGCATCGGATGGCCGAGATGGTGGAGTTCTTTGCCGACGAGTTCCACCCGCAGCAGTTGCAGTTTGACCCGCTCATCGTCTCCGGGCGCTGTCGGCGAGTTGGCTGGCGGCCCCCCGAGGACGACCTCTTCGTCGAGGAGTTCCTCCGCGCGTTCCGTGTCGGACAGGAGCGCGGAATCCTCGTCGGCTTCTCCTCCGTCGGCTTCTCCGGCTACCGCACCTACTTCTGCGCCGCCGCGGCTGACGGCTTCACCGTCACCCATGAGGGCTATGTGACGGCCTGTTTCGAGGCCTACTCACCCACCCGCCCCTTCGGCGACCGCTTCGTGTATGGGCGCTACGACGAGGCCACGGGCACCTTCGACCTCGACCTCGAGAAGCTCGCCCAACTCCAGAAACGGCATGTCTACAACCTCCCCTACTGCGAGCGGTGCTTCTGCAAGTACATGTGCGCCGGTGACTGCCCCATCCACGCCCTGTACCAGCACTCCGATGCCGAGCATGGCCTGCGCTGCCAAGCCGTCCAGGAGGTCGCCCGCCATCGGCTCGCCCTGATCCTCCGCGACCAGGAGGTGCGCGCCCATGGGTGACGCCCGCGTCGCCCAACAGCCTCCCGACTTCTCTCCGGCCGCCGTCCCCGGCGACCGGGCGCAGGACGCCCCGGCGCTATCGCTGGTGGCCTGCTTCCAGACCCGCGAGTCCGACTACATGAAGCCGCCCCTGGAGGAGGACCTGCTCGAGCCCGACGGCGCCTCCTCCAGCGGCCTGGCCCTCACTTCCAAGGGCTGCACGTGCCATTCCGTCTGCACGTGCGTCCCGGTGCAGATGTGCGCCTGCAACCAGGTCTGCACATGCAACCTGGTCACCAGCCCGCGCACGGAGGTTGTGGTGACGCACCGCTCCACCCGCACGACCGTCGGCACCGTTCTGGACATTCAGGGCGTAGGTGGCGGCGGGGGCGGAGGGGGCACGACCATCACCGGCGGCGGAGGGGGCGGCTACTACGCCCCTTGCTTCTAGTTGTCTGTGGTCTTCGGTCTGAAGCCTGAGGTCTGTCGCCCGAGGTCCGCATTCACCATGCGCCTCTCACTCACGCTCTCCCTCGTCTTCGCCTCCGCCGCGCCTCTCGTGGCGCAGGCGCCGGCCGGGTTCGACGTTACGACCAGGCTCGACCAGGCCAACCAGCTCTACCGCAAGCACGACTGGCAGGGCGCGTTGGCCTTGTACGATGAGTGCCTGCTGGCTGCCCCGAACCACTTCGTCGTGCTCAATAACCGCGGCCTCACCCTCCACAAGCTCGGCCGCCTCGACCAGGCCCTGCAGGCGCTCCGGACCGCCGTCGCGACCCCGGATCTCCCGCCCCTCCGCGAGGCCTCGATCCGCCTGAACCTCGGCAAGGTCTACGCCGCCTTGGGGCGCTTCGATGAAGCCGTCACCGAGTTCGACCGCGCCACGCGCCTCCGTCCCAACTTCGCTGCGGCCCACTACAACGCGGCCTGGGTCCTCGACGAGCAACAGCGCTTCGGCGAGGCCCAGGCCGCCCTCGAGAAGGGGTTCGGCGCCGAGGCTGAGGCGATCCCCGCCGCCGCAGTGCTTCAGGCCATCGTCATGGCCCACCAGGGCGACCCGGCGCTCATGGCCCACCTCTCCCTCGACGCCTCCTCCTGGCTGCCGGCCACCTGGGTCTGGCTGCTCGAGTTCAACTGCTCCTCCGGCACGGGAGGACTCACGGACGTGCCGGCGGCAGCTTGCGCCCCTCTGCGCCAGGCCCTCTTTGCCATCGCGACCGAGCAGTTCGACGTCGCTCGCACCGCCCTCGCCGACCTCCGCCAAGTCAGCCCGACTAGTCCCTTCGGTCCCTGGCTCCTGGCGCGCGTCGAGACGCTCTCCGGTAGCCAGGCCGCGGCCATGGCCGCCTACCGCGAGGCGGTCGACCTGATGCCAACGGCCTCCCCCGGCGGCCCCGGCGATCACTACGTGAACCGCCGCTGGACCGGGATCGACGATCGCCTCTCCGTCCTCCCCGGGTGCTATGTGCTCGAGAGCTGGACGGTTCAGGACGGCCACCACACCGTCGACCGGACCCTCGTCCGCGCCGCCATCGGGAGGACCGATGAACTCGGCCACGAGGGGCCCAAGCCCCTGCCGACGCCGGAGGGAATGGTCCCGGTGGAGGGGGCCAGCTTCGTCATGGGCTTCGATGGCGACCCCAGGAGCTCCCCCGCCCACACGGTGCACGTCGGGCCCTTCATCATCGGCCAGTGCGAGGTCACCGAGGCCCAGTACTACCACTTCGTCCGCAACTCCGGCCGGAAGCCGCCCAAGCACTGGGGGATCGACGGCCCGGACCGCGCCGACGCCTACCAACCCGTCTGCAATGTGGCCTACGAGGACGCCGTCGCCTTCTGCGAGGCCTACGCCTGCCGCCTCCCCACCGAGGCCGAGTGGGAGTATGCCTCCCGTGGCGTGGCGGGCCTGCGCTACCCTTGGGGCGCCGACTGGCGCGAAGCCGTGGTGGCCCTCGACTTCCTCCGGACTGTGGGCTCCTACGAGGACGGACGGAGTTGGTGTGGGGCCTTCGACATGGTGGGTAACGTTGCGGAATGGTGCCGCGACTGGTACGCCGAGGACTACTACAAGAGCTCGCCCCTTCACGACCCTCAGGGTCCCAGCTCGGGCGGTCTCCGCGTCGTTCGCGGCGGCTCCGTCCGCGACATCCCCGAGAGCCTCAGCGCCATCCACCGCGACGGCGTCCCGCCCGGGGAGTCCTCCAGCGACCTCGGCTTCCGCACCTGCGCTTCCGTGTGGGACCTTGAGGAGTACCTGCGCAGCGCCCAGTAGCCCGTGCCCTGTGGCTAGCTTGGGAGGGGGTGCCTGTCGGTCACGGTTGCGCTGGCGCTGGGGTCGGCATTCGGGCTGGCCCGGCGCCGGACAGCGCGGGCAGGGCAAGCGGATGGAGCTACCCCCCTCACCGATGGCTGACCGCGTGGAGGTCAGAGCCGATGATGTGGCGCGACTGCGCAGGCGGGTGCGCGCCGTCGCGTGGGCCTTTGTCCTCGACACCGGTCTCGCGCTGGCGCTGCTGGGCAGCAGCCTCCTCGGCGGCGTTGCATGCGGCCCGACCGGATGCCACATGATGATCGGCCCTTGGGTTTTGCCGGACGCGCTCGAGACGATGATCTACGTGACGATGCCCTTGCTGCTCCTCGCCAGCCCCATCCTGCTTGCCCTGTGGATCGTCCGGAGACGGCAGCTGCGAGCGTGCCTCGCGTCGCTTGCCTGAGCGTCGCCCCAACCTCCCCGCCAGCCGCCTCGACGAAGCCAACGAGTCCCTCCGTCAGGGCCTCGCCGACAGGCCGCGACCGGCCAACGAGGTCAAGGCCGAAGCGAAGGAAGCCGGGGTCAGCATCGACGCCCTCCTGGCCGCCAAGCGTCACGTGCGCCGGTTCACCCATACCGGGGATCACCCGGTGCGGCCATAGGAGAACGTACGAGCGGTTGGCGTGTTGTCGGAGGGTCGCGCAGATTCCCTAATCGGCACCAAGTGGCTTCTCGGTCGATGGGGTCGACGGCGTTACCGGGGGCGGAGACAGGCCCTGTTTCCTTCTGGCATGGGTTGGAGAATCAGTACCGGTGAGGTGGTTTCAAAACCAGTGCCAGGAACGGTTCTCCGCCGAATACTGCCGCGAGTAGGGGTCAGTTGCGGGAAAACCAGTTCCAGGCACCGAGTCTTGAGACCACCTCAGTGGTACGGATCTCTCGGGATTGGGTTGTCGGAACTGGCGCTCCGACCGACTGTGACCCGTGGGAGGACGCGGAATGCGTGATGGGAAATCAGTACCAGTTACCAGTTTCCGCCAGACACCGGCGGAAACTGAGTAA
>Ga0233425_10008736_pt1 | contig 13231 bp, 12 predicted proteins | sample Watercolumn_Towu_2_FD_181712 | JGI IMG/M metagenome (GOLD analysis project Ga0233425, IMG submission 181712) | Freshwater microbial communities from Lake Towuti, South Sulawesi, Indonesia - Watercolumn_Towuti2014_140_MG | ecosystem: Environmental > Aquatic > Freshwater > Lake | place...
GGCCGTACCCGAGGCGGTCGGGCGACAGGACCCCGGCGTTGTCCGGCACGACTTCGCGGGCAGCCGGGACCGGACCGACGTCCGGCAGACGCTCGCCGGTCACGACGACTTCCGGCATCATCGTGATACGCGATGCATCGCCGGTCGGTCGGGCGGTGATGACGATCTCCGGCATGACCATCGGCTCCGAACTGCCGGCCACCCGGTGCTCATCCGGGCTGATGCGGTTGGCCGCCTTTTCGCTGATGCAGCCGACAGTGGCGGCCAGGGCTGCCGCCAGCAGTCCGGCGGCGATGTTGATTTCAAGTTTCTTCACGTAGACCTCCTGTGACCGGGTCACCTGGTTGTACTCTTCCGGTCGGCTGCGGAACCATCCAGTTGCCGTGCCGACAATGAGCGGTTCGTGCCGCGCTTCCGGGCTTCGTGTTCCCGCTTCGCTTCCTCGGTCTTCCAACTATCCGGTATGACATCGTACAGCGGCGAGTCCTCTTCGTAGCGTTTCGCGAGGCGGCGGACCTCCTGGACCACGGCCTTGCCGTCCCCGCCGGCCTTGAGCATCATGCCGACACGCGTGAGAATCAGTTCATGCAGACAGCCGTTGCAGGCAAGCGTGGCGAGATACGGATTGCGGCTCCAGACGGCTTCCCAGACCCCGGCACCATTGCGCTTCAGAAAGGACTGGACGAACTCGCGCCAGTCAATCATGACATTCAGCCAGTCACCGTTCCAGAAGATGTGGCCGACATCCTTCTGCGGGGCGACGATTTCACAGCCGGGAATCTCGAGCGGGGCGTAGGTCTTTATGAAGATCCGCACCCCGCGCTTCGCAGCGGTGACAAGCTCATCCTTCAGCTTCAGCAGGGGAGCCCGGTGGGCGTCGAGCAACGCCATGCTCTTCGCGTCGCGCAGGAGCCGGCGGCAGCGCTCATAGACCTGGTCAATGCTGGTCAGTTCGAAGATGCCGCCGGTCAGCGGCGTGGCCGCAACATCCTTCAGTTCGCGCTCAATCTGTTCCTGCTTCGTTTCCAGATTTCGGCGCATCCCGTCGATGTATTCATGAACCGAGAGCGCGGCGTAGGTTCGCGTGCCGGCACTCTCATCGGCCACCACGGCGCCCTTGACGCGGAGCGAGTCAAGCGCCTTGTAGGTATTCGCTACCGGTTTGCCGACCAGTTGGGCGACCCGGTAGCCGGTGGCGCAGGGTTCGCGGAGCAGGGCGAGGTAGACCTCGGCCTCAAGTCCCGAGAACCCGACTTCGGCGAGTAGACTCTGTGCTCTTTCCTTCATGGTTATCTCCTTAAACTACTAATACTAGTTTCATGCTACGTTAGTAACTATATACTACTAATATAGACGCGATTGTCAAGCGAAAGGATGCGTGCTTTGATGGCGGCCTAAGCGGCCAATCTTCGGTTAGTTACGGGAAGCGGCCTGTCGGGGGTGGAATTCCGATGCGGGAGGGGGGCAGGTCTGAAGCGCTTCGGACCTGAGCCGGCTCAGGATCGCCTCGCCCTGTCCATTCAAGTACTCGGCCAGATAGTCGCAGGCCGGAGCCGGAACGCGCGGCAGGAGGTCAATCGGGGCCAGCCCGATGTTGTCCTCAAGCAGGCGCGCGGCTGTGCTGAGGGCGCGTCCCTCGGATGACGGGGTGGCGGCGGTCAGTCGGCGGATGAACGCTACTCGCATGAGGAACTCGGCTGCGCGCAGGTTCGGGACGGGACGGCCACCCGGGATGTAGCGTTCCGCGCAATGGCCCATGCCACGCTCAACGCTGAGGCGAAAGCCGACCCGCTCGGGGTCGGGCAGCTTGAGCGTCCGGCACACGCGCCGGTCCGGCATGCCGTGGCGGTCATCATTGCCGTACAGCCTCTCGTAAGCTGGAAGCAGTGATGGGAATTCCGCTCGCAACAGGGCGAGGAACTCCTGTTTGTTGCGCCCGGGCTTGAGCGTCAGTCCGCCGCACCAGACGAACTCGGCGCCGGCGTCGCGCGCGCGGTCATAGACCGACTTCATGTTCTCTTCAGTGTCGCTGATGAGGGGGAGTACCGGGCAGAAGTAGATGCCGGAATGAATTCCGGCCCGCCGAAGCTTGCGCATGGCCTCGAACCGGTCTGAGGTCGAACTCGCGCCGGGTTCGAAGAGATGCTGACAGCCATCGTCGGCCAGGGTGATGGTGAAGTTGCACGCGGCGTGCGACTGCGCGTTGATGCGCTTGAGCAGGTCGAGGTCACGCAGTGCCAGCGCGTTCTTGGTCAGCAGGGCGACCGGCAGGCAGAAGTCGGCGGCGATTTCCAGCAACCGGCGGGTGATGCGCAACTGCTCTTCGACCGGCTGGTAGACATCGCAGACTCCGCCGCCGATACCCAGTATCGGTTTGCCCGGGCGCGAGGGAATCAGCTCGGTCTGATACGCGTCAGCCGCATCAAGCCGGGACCGCGCTTCGGGCACGAACCCGCGTTTCCTCAGTTCCGACTCCAGCAAGTCCGGGGCATTGGCCTTAACCCGAATCCGGGTCGCGAAGTCGGAATGCAGGTAGTAGCCTTCAGACTTGCCGTCGCAGTACCGGCAGTCGTGCGCGCAGCCCTGATACGGGTTCAGATAGAGGTCGGCCCACGAGAACAGGCTCGGATTGCCGGTCCGGACCAGCGATTTGGCCCGGTATTCCTCGATGACCATAGGATGCGATTCTAGCCAATCGCAGTAGTGAGTCAATGCCGCGGACTGCGGCGAACGCGGACGTTTGGTGCGTCGCGTGCCGGGCTTCGCCCGGGTTGACAATCGGGTTTGATTTGCCTATGATTGCCCGAGTTCAAGGACGACATTCGTCGTTTACAGACCCCTGCGACCAAAGTGTCCCAAGTCCGCAACCGGAGCCGTCGCGGTCTCCGGCAGTGCGAAGCCGAGGTCACGGCGTGATTGAGTCCATTTCTGAGAGGAGTTACGAGTGAAGAGAATCCTGACCGCGATCGCCGCGCTGGCCATCGCGCTGACGCTGTCCTGTGGCGGCGGCAACAAGCCGGCCGCGCCCAAGGCGGCGGCACCGAAGACCGAAGCACCAGCCGCGATAACGGCGAATGTGCCGGCGGGCTGGCCGACTGGAGCGTTCGGCGAACTGACCAAGCCTGAGATGGAGGCCTATGCCAAGGTTCTCCCCAATGTCATGGCTGAATTGAAGAAGAGCGGGTTCAAGCCGGTTCAGAGCAATCCTCCGGACCTCGTGAGGGACATGGGCGCAACCATCGAGGCAATGAAGACCGCGGGCGTTGAGGCTGTGCTGAAGTCCGCCAACATGACCTGGGATGCCTATCGAACCACGACCTACCGGGTCATGGCCGCGACCAACGCGATGGTGCTGGGCATGGCCGAGGCGATGGCCGGCGATTCCACGAGCAAGGAGGCTCAGCAGGCCAGGGCGATTCTCAAGAAGGCCAAGCCGGTCTTCGACCAGGTGCCCAAGGCGAACGGTCAGATGCTGTTCACCTACATGGACCAGTTGAAACCGCTGGACGAAATCGAAGGCCCGACGAAGTAGAGTCGTTTTCGAGTGTCAAACAGGGCGCGGCAACGCGCCCTGTTCAGTCATGTGTCAGTTGCGCAAGCCATGCCGTAAAATGCGGCAGCATGCCGAAGAATACGGCACCGTCTCGGCACGGTCTGCTCTTCCGAGCGGATGCCCTGATACACTCAAGAACCGTAACAGAATAGATTAGCGCATGTTATGAGAGAGAGAGAGAGAGAGCAGATGGCTGTCAGTTTGGCACAAGAATTGCGGCGTTCTTGACTGAGTTCTGCAACTCGGGTATGCTTACTGCGAATCGGGTAGTGCGGGCTCGAATAGGAGGAAACGTGGTGTACAGGCGCACGGCGCTGATGATGGTCATGCTGGTGCTGACTGCTTCGCTTTCGGCGGAGACGTTGAGTGTTGCGCTGAACCGGGCGGCTGTCATCTCCGGGATGATTCGGGGAAAGCAGAGGGCTCGGGTGCTAGTGCCACTGCCGATTCCGGATGATGTCGCGGGAGCGGAGATTGACTTTGCGCTGATTCACTTCCCAGCTTTCATACTGCCCGACACGAGCGTACCCCTGCGGCTTCAGGCGCTCCCGGTCGCGACTCCATGGGATTCGGGAACGGTGTCATGGACCCATCCGTGGCGAAACGCCGGCGGGGACTTCGACTCAACTCGACCCGCGAGTTACGCACTAGTAGCCGGAGACAATCACCGCGTTGCTCTCGATGTCACCGAGTGCCTGCAGGGAATTCAGAACGGAGAGACCAACTGCGGATTAGTACTTCTGCGGCCCAGGGCTGAGGGCGGCGGTTTCGGCCTTGAACTGGCCAACTTCAGGAATGCCCTGCGACAGGCCCGGCTGAAGTTCTACTACCATCATGTGCACCGGTAGGGAAGGCTCGCCCGCAGTTCGCCGCCGCGCCGGAGTTGCACGCGTCGTCTCTGTTCTGGTTCTGGCTGTTGCCATCGGTCACGCCCAAGGCTGGATTGGCGAGGCAATGGTCAATCGGCCTGGCGTGAACTCGAGCAGTCTGCAGCCGTGCATTGAGATGGACACGACGGGCAGTCCTTGGGTGGTCTGGCTCACAACGAACCGCGCCGCGAGCCTTAACTACACGAAGTGGCTGGGGAATGCGTGGGCTCCCGACCAGGAGGTTGGCCTCAACTACCCTGGAGTGATAGCGCGGCCTCAGCCGAGGCTTGCGTTCGACGACAGGGGTGGTGCCCGTCTGTCCTGGGTCAATCAGTTCTTGGATAACCACTTGAGTGCTGCCACCTGCGCCTGGAATTACTCCGGGTGGGACCCTGAAATCGCGGTCAGTCCTCCAGACTCCGGGTACTCGGACTTCGCCTCTTCACTGGCATGGGGCGGAGGTCGCTTCTGGTTCACGCTCGACCGCGCGCCGACGCAGGCGTACGACCCTTTCTCGGTTTTCGCGAGCTTCATGGACTCTACCACTCCACAGCCGACGCCGGCCGCGAGAGTCAGCCCGCCAGATAGCGGGTATCACTGGTTTTCTCACGCTGCGGTTGACGCCCAGGGTCATCCTCACGTCGTCTGGGTCGATGTCTGGCGTTATGTTGTCCTCTATAGCTCCTTTGACGGCAACACGTGGAGCACGCCGACTCCGGTCAACGATACCGCCCACGTGAAAGTGCCGGATAGGGCTCAGCCGCGAATTGCAGTCGACCATCAGGGCGGACTGCACGTCTGCTTCACCGGCGTAATGGCGGGCGCCGCGAGCCGCGACATCTTCTACTCAAAGAACCGAGGTAGCGGTTGGGCACCCTCAGCCCTGGTAAGTCAGGATAGTGCGTACAACGAGTGGTACTCGGACATCGCCGTGGGTGACTCCGACAATGTCTGGGTCGTCTGGGAGAGGCAGGGCGAGAGTACCGACCAGTTCCGGATTCATGCGGCGCACTTCGACGGTGGCAGGTGGTCGGAAGAAGTCAGACTCGACGGGGACCTGGCCCACTACGACGTCAACGCTCGGGTGGCCTTGGACCGAGATGGAAATCCGTGTGTGGTCTGGAATGGCCACACCAACGCCGGACCGGATTTGTGCGACATCTACTTCAACTGGTTCGAGGCGGCGAGTGTATTTGAGCGAAATGCAGGCGAGCAAGCCCACGAGCCCCTACAGCTGTCCGCGCGACCCAGGCCCGGGTCGGCGGTCCAGATTGCCTACTGCCTCACGAACCCTGGCGACGTTCGTCTCCAGATACTGAACACGCTTGGTCAGTGCATCTACAGTCTCGCTGAAAAGGGACAGAGGTCCGGAGTGCACGCCGTCGAATGGAATGGCCTCGATTCGCGTGCGAGACCCACGCCATCAGGGATGTACTTCTGCCGCGTGAGCGAGAAGGAACGCAACGAAACCTGCAAGTTTCTTCTCATGTCAACTAGTCCATAAGGAGGGTAGGAATGCTTAAGATAACAGCGTGCATGGCGTGTTGTCTGGTCGTCGGCGTACTTGCACTCAACTCGGCGCGAGCCACCGTGCTCCTCGTTCCGTTCCCGTACCTGCACATCCAGGACGCGATAGATGCTGCCGTACCTGGCGACACGGTTTCGGTTTGGGGGCCGGAAGGAATGGAGCCACCGTACACCTACTACGAGAACCCGAACTATCTCGGCAAGGGGCTGCTTGTCGTGAACCGCAGCTTCTTGGCGGGTCAGACTGGCTGTGATTCCAGTTGGGACCACGTGGTGATAGACGGTTCCACGCAGTACGCCGGCGTTGTGACGATCATCGGAGCTGCGGAATGCGCCGTGCTCCACGGATTCACGGTGACGGGCGGCAATAGCCTGTACGGCGGCGGAGTCTATGTCTCTCTTTGTGACAGCGCCATCTTGAGTCGCAACCGCATTGTCCTGAACACAGCTACCCGAGATGGCGGCGGCGTATACTGCGACCTTGCTGAGGATGACTACCTCCGAGTTTGCGACAATCTCGTGGAGGGCAACTCAGCGCAGCGGGGAGGAGGGGTCTGCGTTTATGTACTCTGGCCGCCAGACTCGGTCAAGTTCGTTGGAAACACCGTCAGCAACAACACAGCGGATGGCGAAGGCGGCGGCGTGTTCCTAGCTTCCCCCTACAACTTCCCCATAGTCGACGCAGAGGTTGCAGCAAACACGGTGACCTGGAATGTCCTCACATCTGCAGACGGCCTGGGTGCGGGCATTTATGTCCGGAGCTGGACGTGTCACGCCAGAAGGAACGTCGTGACTGACAACAGCCCGGACGGGCTCTACGACAATGGCTTCAACTCCGGCCCCATGAACTTGGGCACGCAAGACGCCCCTGGATTCAACGTCCTGGCGCGGAACGGCCAACGCGACTTGACCGTAGGCTTGAATGGGCCTCCCTACCTTCTTCACGCCAGCGGCAACTACTGGGGTACGATTGACACTCGGACTATCCTCACACGAGTCTCGGTGCCACCGGTCTTCGACTTCGACCCTGTCGCGGCGTCGGGGAAGTGGTTTGACGTGGACATGAACTCTACGTGCGAGACCGGAGTCATTGTCACCGGTGACGTGACGATTCTCCCTGACTGCGCGCTCGACATTCGGCCGGGCAAGACGGTCGAGTTCCTGTTGAATCCCGATTTCGCCGCACTTGGTGCGGACCCGGACCTGTGCGACCTGCTGGTAGGCGGTCCTTTGGGCTGGAACGCATCTCTGACTGCGCTGGGCAACCCCGAGCAGCCGATAGTGTTCATGCCCAGGCCGTATCTTGAGCCGGAGGTCCCCGGCGACTGGTACGGAATTACCGTCAATAGCGGCTGTCTTGCTCACCTGGACCACTGCGAGGTCCGCTTCGGCTGGGCCGGAGTGACCGCGCGCGAAGATGCCGACCTGAGCATCCTGAACTCGAGAATCCACGGCAACCTCTTCTGCGGCGTTCTGACGAACTCCTCCGCGCCGGTCGCCATCCGCTGGAGTGACATCTCGGACAACGGAGTGTATGGAATCAGTTGCACGAACGTGCGCCAGAACACCGTCATCGAGGGCGACACGCTGTTTCGGAACGGGGTCTATGGCATCGCGTGGAACACCCACAACAGCACCGTTGACCTTTGCGAAGTTGTCGCCAATCGGGTGGATGGCGGTCCGAGCGCGGGCACAGCCTCGCTGGTCGGCCTTGACTTCCGTAACGTCAGCGGTTCGCTAATCGTGGACCGGAATCATGTAGCCGGCTATGTCCAAGCCGGCATCTGCCTGGAAGACGTGACCGAGAACACTTGGTTGATGCACGACACAGTGGTGAACATAACCTGCGACGGCATTCGCTGCAACGGGCAAGCCTATCCGAGAATTCGGCCGCACAACATGATAGACACGTGCAAGGCCGGCGTCTTCGCTGCTGAGGGTGCGTTGCCCTTTCTTGGGAGCGTCGACCAGCCCGGGTCGAACTCGATTCTGCTGAACAATGATTACTACGTTTACAATCAGAATGCGCAACCGGTGATGGCGCAATTCAACTGGTGGGGTGCCGCGCCGCCGACGCTTGCGAAGTTCATCGGGCCGGTTGACTACTACCCGTGGCTCCCCGGGCCGCCGCCACCCGGCCAACAGAGCGGAGGAGCTTCCGCGGTTAGCTTCAAGACTGAACTCCTGCAGCCTACACCCAATCCGACAAAGGGCGCGACGACCATACGCTATCAGGTGGGTCGTCCGGGAATCACCTGCGTCACAGTTACTGATGCAACCGGTCAGTGCGTACGCAGACTGATGAAGGGAGTTCTCCAGCCGGGAGACTACTCTCTGACCTGGGACCGTCGCGATGACCACGGCGGTCGCGTGTCGGACGGGGTCTATTTTGTCCGTCTGGAAACTCCGGCCGGACAGGAAATCAGGAAGGTAATCTTGACCCGGTAGTAACGACAGAGCTGTGGAAGGGGCAGGGGTAACTCCCCTGCCCCTCTCTTTCGTCCGCGTGTCTGGAGGCGAGCAAGAAACAGGTGCGGCTACGCTTCGATGACCCCATCTTGACCCGGCTCTTTCTGCCGGGTAACATCGTGCCGGAAAACCCGAAAGGAGTAATGAATGTTGTTGAATCGAAAACTGTTCTTTGTCCGGGAACGAGTGGCGGTGCTGAAGCTGACCGACACCTACGACATCCTGGACCCTGAGTCCCAGCAGCCGATTGGCCTGGCCAAAGAGGAGCCGAGAGGCTTCATCAAGGTCCTGCGGCTGATGATGAAGAAGGGGACGCTACCGACCACCATCAATGTCTACGAAGGCGAGGGCCAGACGCCGCTCTTCACGATCAAGCGGCCGCTCAAGTTCCTGCGCGCGAAGATGAACATCACCGACCGTAGCGGCGCAGCGCTGGGCTACATGAAGAGCAAGCTGTTGACGATCGGCGGCGGGCTGAAGGTCTACGACACGTCGGACCGACAGGTGGCCGAGGTGAAGGGCGACTGGATTGGCTGGAACTTCCAGTTCGTGGACGAGAGCGGCCGGGTGCTGGGCACGATCACCAAGAAGTGGGGCGGGATCGGTCGCGAGCTGTTCACCTCGGCGGACAACTACATGATCCAGATTGAGGACGCGGTCCGTGCGGACCCGAAACTCGCGACGCTGCTGCTGGCCGCCGGTCTGTCGATTGATATGGTGTACAAGGAAAGGGAGTAGGGAGCGGGGAATGGGGATTGGGGACTAGGGAATAGGGAGGAAGTCAGAAGGCAGAAGTCAGAAGCTGGAAGTCAGAACCAGAGAACCGACAGGCAGTCAACCCGGACCGGCGTCCGGGTTTCGGCATTCGGGATTGCCGGACTTCGAGTAGCGGCGAAACCGAAAAGAGCCAGGGGCGATGCCGAAGCATCGCCCCTTGAGTATTGCCGCTTCCGGGCTAGCGGGACAGAATGAGTTTGCCGCCCGCTTCCCGGTCAGCGGTAGCGGCGCGATAGAAATAGACGCCCGGAACCACCGCGTTCCCGGTTTCGTTCCGACCATCCCAGGTTGTGCTGTTGTTCGAGCTATGCAGCTTCCGAACCAGCCGGCCGGCGTTGTCGAAGATGTTGAACAAGACGGGTCCGGAGGTGTTCAGGTCTACCGACAGGTTGACTGAACCACGGAACGGATTGGGCAGAGCCGAGACACTCAGGCCGCGCGTCGTCCGGACACCTGGTTCCTGCGCGATGCCGAGCAGGGGTTCGACCGGCGTGAACTTGATGGCCCGGCCCGCGGCCAGGGGTGCCGTGCCGCGATGGTAGGCGGCATCGAACAGGCATTGGATGCCGATGCTGAACGTGTTGTCCTGGATGCCGACCGTGTTCGAAACGTAGTTGTTGGCGGTCTGGTACTGGACGGTAAACACGTTGTCGCCGGTCGGAGTGTGGACCGTGGTGTCGTAGATGATTATCTCGAACTTGTCCCACGAGGTCTGGGGCGAAAAATAGGCGACCGAGTCCCATTCCACGACGAAACAATGATTCGCCGCATCATGGAAGTACCATACGCCGCCGCCGATGGGCGGATACAGGTCGTCCCAGTTCGCGGCGACCATCATCGGTGCGCTGGAGTTGGGGAGCCCGGTGTTGGTCCAGAGCGTGTTCGTCGAGTAGCCCGGGGTGACGAAACCGTTGCCGCAGACGGAAATCTGGTTGTAGTCCTGGCCGTAGTACTTCCAGACGAATCCGGTCGGGAGGTTGACCTGGACCGTCTGGTCGTCGCTCAGGACGAGTTGTGTGCCGCGGCCCCGGGTTTCAATCCAGTTGTAGTCCGGATGCTCGGAGTACATGACATCCACGTCGTCATAGGCCCAGTACAGCGGCGGGTTGCGCGGTCCATCAGGAATCGGGTCAATGTTGCGAATCTGGCCGACCGTGACCGAGAAGCGGAGAGTGTCGCAGTAGCTGTCGCCGTTCACGAAAAGCGTGAGCGGGACTACCGTTTCCAGCGGGATTGAACTGCCGACCGCGCAAAGGAAGGGGTCGGATTGGTTGTTCTGGTTGCCGCCGGACGGGATGTTGCCGTAGCTGGAGGCTGAATCGGTGACGGCAAACCGCGCGTCACCGGAGCGCAGCGTGGCGCTGACGTTGTCGGCGCTCTGGTTGCCGACGTTGCGCAATTCGACAATCAGCCCGCCGGTCTCGCCCGGGTCGAACCGGCCGTTGCCATTGCCGCCCGGTTGCGGGTCATTGACCGTCAAGCTGCGATACACGACATACGGACCGTTGGCGTTGCTGACGAGGTTGATGTCATCGGCGAAGACCTTCGCCATCGGCGGCCCTCAGCCGCCGGCCGTAGTGTCAAAAAGCGAGACCGTGACTTTGCTGACATCTCCCGGATTCACACCGGGCAGATTGGAGCTCACTTCCTGTGCGACGTCAAGCGTATAGTGCGTCCAGTCCGGATTCGTCACTTCGATGAGGCTCAAAGTCGGCGTGTTGGTCCAGGTGCAATACTGGTCATGGCAGTAGACCCGGGTCTCTCCCAGCTTGCTGTTCATAGCATCAAGGTAGCTGAGCGTCACTGCCGCCACGGGCCAGCAGGTTGATGAGTTGCCGTAGATTTCGAATTTCGCCCAGAAATCCAGCGTGAGCGTAATCCCCGGGACGTCAACCGTCTGATTGAGCCGGCCCCAGCCGAGGCTGTACAGTGATTCCATTGCCTCGAAGTCCGGGTCCGGCTGATACCCGGCATTACGATTGATGGTCACTGAGCCGGATGTCTCTGAGGTCCAGCCGCTGGAAAGGTCCTGTTCAAAATCGCCGTTTGTCAGCAGGTTCTGGCTGAACCCGAGAACCGCCAGCAACGTCATCAGCAGAATGGTCTTTCTCATCTGCTCCTCCCTTTATTCTGCCCCAATTATAGACTCCTTGGGGGGGCTGTCAAGCTCAGGCTTGAGGGGTCAGGAAATCAGATGCCCGATTCGGTTCAAGCGGATGCGGAACGGGTTCAGCAGGATTTGCACGAAGCTGCCGGCGTTGGGCGCGACTTCGTAATCGTACTCGCTATGACCTTCGGGAATCGGCCAGGCATAGGACATGTAGAGCACCAGCGGCCTGCCGCGCAGGTACTTTGTGTCGAGCGGGCCCCAGAACCGGGAATCCCAGGAGTTGTCCCGGTTGTCGCCCATTGCCATGACCTGGCCCTGGGGTACTATGACCGGCCCGAAGTTGTCCCGGACACTGATGTCGGATTCGAACCCCGCGCGTTCCCATTGACGCTGATAGTCAGGATGCGATTTCGCCGGGAACACCTCAGCGCGGACATTGGCGATATGCGGGTCTTTCACCGGCGTGCCGTTGACCAGTAGTTGCTTATCTCTGAGTTCCACCGTATCGCCGGCAATTGCGACGCAGCGCTTCACGAAGTTGCGGGGAGAGTAGAAAACGATGCCCCTGCGATGCCCGAAGAAACCGGGATTGTCGTGCCGGCACCAGTAGGCCGGTAGCAGGGGAAGCCACTTCGGAAAGAGCCGGATGTAGTTCGCCTCGGGCTGGGGCGTCTCAGGGTCAGCCGGGCACTGGAATACAACGACGTCACCGCGTTTTGGAGTCGTGACGGACACGAGTTGGTGATGCGTGAACGGCACCTTGATGCCATAGATGAGTTTGTTCACCAGCAGGAAATCGCCGACCTTCACCGATGTTTCCATTGATGGGGTCGGGACCATCATCGCTTCGACCAGGGTGCTGCGGATGAGCAGCACGCCGAAGATGACGGGCAGCCAGGACGTCAGCTCGCGCCAGAGCCGGCCGGCCATGGGCTGCCTCTTTCTTGTATGCCTCATAGTACTCAGACGCTGCAAGCGCCGGAAACGTCATGCAGGCCGCGCTCTCGGCTCTCAGCAGCGGGCATTCCGAAATAACACCGGCCGGGTCGTCGAATCGGTGACTAAGTGGTCTACCGAACGGGCGAGCCGCCTATGGCGTGAGCGACGCGCGAACCTGCTCGATGAAGTCGTTCATGGCGTCGTCGCAGTTGCCGCGCAGGACCGCATCGCTTTGAAGCGGCATGGTTGCGACCGGCTCGACCCCGCACAGGTCGGCCATGTCCCGAAACGTGCCGGCTTCGTTTTCGCCACCCTGGGTGCAGAAGAATCCGACCCGGCTGAGCCCTTCGCGGTTCTCGGTGAGGTACGTTCGCATCGGACTGGCCATGGTGCCGCCCCAGACCGGTGTGCCGAGCAGAACCAGTTCGTAGTCTGCCGGGTCCTTTTCCAGCGGCCGAATCGCGGGCTTCAGTTTTCGCCACGCCTCGTACCCGGAACGCAGCCAGCCCCACAATCCGGCTCGCGAGCGTGTATCGCGAATCATCTCGGTTTCGGCGTCGAGCGCGCGGGCAATCTCCCGGCCGACCCGGGCAGTGGTGCCGGAACGGGAGTAGTAGACGACCAGGACGCGCGGCGGGCAGGCCGCTTCGGGCTCGGGCGCGCCCATGGCCGGGCCGAGCAGCAGCAGGTGTAGCAGTGCATGAGTCATGCGGGAAGTAAAGCAGGCGCAAACGCCATTGTCAAGCCCGGAATCCGAAGTAGAAACACCAAGGACACCAAGCACACCAGGTTCCAGCCTGATTCAATCGGCTCCTGGAGGTTCGTTTCCCCTCTCATGTCCGTCAGCGACTGGGTGATTCCGTTCTCAATCGGCATGTCGTCTCCGACACGTTGTTCTCCGGGATTGGTGTTCTTGGTGTTCTTGGTGGTGAATCTCTATATCGGAATTCGGGTCAAGACGCGTTCTTGACTCGCTTCCGGCTACGG